>Ga0209672_100076_pt1 | contig 158986 bp, 132 predicted proteins | sample AraplaCol_mMS_r2_FD_184273 | JGI IMG/M metagenome (GOLD analysis project Ga0209672, IMG submission 184273) | Arabidopsis root microbial communities from North Carolina, USA - plate scrape CL_Col_mMS_r2 (SPAdes) (version 2) | ecosystem: Host-associated > Plants > Roots > Endosphere | place: USA... | reverse complement strand
CGTTGCGACGAATGCGGTTTAATTTCGTGTGCACTGGAGTCGCTACAACCGATCCCAACCGCACCGCTTCCCTTCTTCCTCCGCGCTGCGTTTCCGTTAGCGCGAAAGAGGCGTGATTCTATGCACCCGCCCCGGTCTGCGCAACCCCTTTGTGAAAATATTTTGAAAAAGCCCCCGTGCGCTAACGCGCACGGGGGCTTGGGGGACCGAGCGCCGCCCACAATCTCGAGGAAGCCGGTGGTTCGTCGCTCTATATATAAGGCGATGTCACTTGCCGCCGACTGCGGCCTGCAGCCGCTCCATCGGCACTGCATCGGCCATGGCCGTGTAACCCGCGTCACTCGGATGAATGCCGTCGCCACTGTCATACCGGCGCTGCAGCACACTCGGGCGAGCCGGGTCGCGAAGCACCGCGTCGAAGTCCACCACGCCGTCGAACCCGCCGCCGCTCCGGATCCACCGGTTCACCTCGAGTCGGACCGCCTCGCGGCCAGCCGGCAACGCCGCAGGCGTGAGCGTCGCGCCAAAGACCTTCACGCCCTGGTGATGTGCTGCCTCGATCAACCGGCGATAGCCGTCGATCAACGAAGCGGCCGTGACCTGCGTATGCGGGTTGTCGCAATCGAGCCCCGCACGCGGCGGCATCGCCGCAAAGTTGATGTCGTTGATGCCGATCAGCACGATCGCCACCTTCACCCCTGCACGCGAAAGCGCATCGCGCTCGAACCGTGACGCCAGCGACGCGCCGTAGCATGCCGAATCGCTCAGCAGCCGATTGCCGCTGATCCCGAGATTCACGACGCCGAGCGAATCCGAACCTGCCGCGGCCAGCCGGCGCGCCAGCGCATCCGGCCAACGACGGTTGCGGTTCAGGCTCGAGCGTAGCCCGTCGGTGATCGAGTCCCCGATCGCGGCGACACTCGCCCGCGCGGCGCCCGCCTCGACGGCCAGTTCGGTCACCCACGCATACTGAGTAAAGCGCGTGCGGAATGCGCCGGCGCCCGGATCGTTCACATGATCGCCCGGCGCCGATACGTAATTGAGCTGGTTCGACACACGGTGCCACACCGTCATCCGCTGGTTTGCCCCCATCCGCAGACTGATTGCATACGGCTGCCCGGCCGTCACGTCGATCGCCACCGGGTCGCTTTCAAGCTCCTGGCCCGGGGCGAGCGTCACCGACGTCTTGCCGCCGAAGCGGACGGAAGCGCCCGTCGCGTCGGCAAGCGCCGCGCCGTCACCGGCGCGCGCGAGACTGGCAGCCTCGATCAACAGCGGCGCGCGAGCGTAGGCGTTGCTGATACGAATCCGCGCGGCATGCCCGGAAACCGTCGGGTAGACGATCTGCCGAACGGTTCGCCCGGCCACGTCGGGCGCGCGGTAGAGCGGCGGCGGCGCAGTCAGGTCGGGAATCGGCTGCAACGCGGTCGCCCACGCGGCGACCCACCCGGCCGGTGCGGCCGAGACCGCGAGCGGCGACATGAAAACGGACGCGCCCAGCACGGTCGCGACGAAACTGCTTCGAAATGACATCGGCGAAATCCTCATCGGAAAGCAGGCATTGTGCCGCAGAAGCCACCCGTCTCACGCGCCACCGCCCTCCCGACCGGCGATCGCGCCCATCGCCCCACGTTTACCCGAGTCCCGCTGCAAATCCGCAAGAAATTTATTAACCGACCGGTCGGTTGGTTTATACTTCGCACACATTCAACCGGACGAGATCCTCCGCCATGTACACGCAATCCCTCGACATCCCCGGCAACGTCGCACCGCTCGACGCCGCAGCCGAGTCGCCCGAGCAGGCGCGGTTCGACGCGGTCATGGCCGCGGACGGCAAGATCGAACCGCAGGACTGGATGCCCGATGCCTATCGCAAGACGCTGGTCCGCCAGATTTCGCAGCACGCGCACTCGGAAGTCGTCGGCATGCTGCCGGAAGGCAACTGGATCTCGCGCGCACCGAGCCTGAAGCGCAAGGCGATCCTGCTCGCGAAAGTCCAGGACGAAGCCGGTCACGGCCTCTATCTATATAGCGCGGCCGAAACGCTCGGCGTATCGCGCGATTCGCTGATCGACGCGCTGCACGCCGGCAAGGCGAAATACTCGAGCATCTTCAACTACCCGACGCCGACCTGGGCCGACGTCGGCGTGATCGGCTGGCTCGTCGACGGCGCCGCGATCATGAACCAGATCCCGCTGTGCCGCTGCACGTACGGCCCGTATGCGCGCGCGATGATCCGCGTGTGCAAGGAAGAGTCGTTCCACCAGCGCCAGGGCTTCGATGCACTGCTGTCGATGATGAAGGGGACCGACGCGCAGCGCGCGATGGTCCAGCAGGCGGTGAACCGCTGGTGGTGGCCGGTGCTGATGATGTTCGGCCCGAGCGACGCCGATTCGGTCCACAGCAACCAGTCCGCGAAATGGGGCATCAAGCGGATCTCGAACGACGACCTGCGGCAGAAGTTCGTCGACGCGACGGTCGATCAGGCGAAGGTGCTCGGCGTGACGCTGCCCGACCCTGACCTGAAATGGAACGAGGCGCGCGGCCACTACGACTACGGCGCAATCGACTGGGATGAATTCTGGCGCGTCGTCAACGGCGACGGCCCGTGCAACAAGGAACGCCTCGCAACCCGCGTGAAGGCGCACGACGACGGTGCGTGGGTGCGCGAAGCCGCGCTCGCGCACGAAGCAAAGCGCCGCGCCCGCGCCAAGCAGCAAGCCGCCTGAGCGGCAACCATCGAATACAGGATTCAGGAGAGAGTGATGAACAAGGAATGGCCGATCTGGGAAGTGTTCGTACGCAGCAAGCAGGGCCTCGACCACAAGCATTGCGGCAGCCTGCACGCGGCCGACGCGTCGATGGCGCTGCGCATGGCGCGCGACGTCTACACGCGCCGCCAGGAAGGCGTGAGCATCTGGGTGGTGCCGTCGTCGGCGATCACCGCGTCGGATCCGGCCGAGAAGGCCGAGTTGTTCGAACCGGCGGGCGACAAGATCTACCGTCACCCGACGTTCTACACGCTGCCCGACGAAGTCAACCACATGTAACGCCCGCGCCATGACGATCACGCCCGAACACCTCTCCTACGTGCTGCGCCTGGCGGACAACGCGCTGATCCTCGGTCAGCGCAACGCCGAATGGTGCGGCCACGGCCCGATCCTCGAGGAAGACATCGCGCTCACCAACATGAGCCTCGACCTCATCGGCCAGGCCCGCATGCTGTATACGCACGCAGCCGACCTCGACCGCCAACTGAACGGCGCGGCGAAGACGGAAGACGACTACGCGTACTTCCGCACCGAGCGCGAGTTCGCGAACTTCACGCTCGCCGAGCTGCCGCACTACGGCCCGATCGCCGGCACCGCGCACGCCGACAAAGACTATGCGGTGACCATCGTGCGCAATTTCCTCTACGCGACGCTGATGCTGCACGTGTGGACGGCGCTCGAGACGTCGACGGACGCGCAACTCGCCGCGATCGCCGCGAAATCGGTGAAGGAAACCCGCTATCACGTGCAGCATGCCCGCGAATGGCTGCTGCGCCTCGGCGATGGCACCGACGAATCGCATCGCCGCGCGCAGGCCGCGCTCGACTACCTGATTCCGTACACGCGCGAATTCTTCGCCGCCGACGCGGTCGACGACGCGATCGCCGCATCCGGCATCGGCCCGGCAGCGGCCACGCTCGAAGCCGCATGGCGCGCGGACGTGGACGATGCGCTCGCGGAAGCGACGCTCACCCTGCCCGCGCCCGTGCAGCATGTGACGACCGGCAAGCAGGGCGAGCACTCGGAGCACATGGGCTACCTGCTCGCGGAAATGCAGAGCCTCGCGCGCCAGCACCCCGGCGCGACCTGGTAACCGGCCGACCCAACGGAGCCCGACGATGTCCGTCCAGACTGCCGCCCCCGCCGACGCCGCACCCGCCGCGCACCGCAACGATCCGTTGCTCGCGCGCGCGTGGGACGTGCTCGAAGCCGTGCCCGATCCCGAGATTCCAGTCGTGTCGATCCGTGAGCTCGGCATCCTGCGCGACGTCCGTCGCGCAGACGACGGCCTGCTCGAAGTCGTGATCACGCCGACCTACTCCGGCTGTCCGGCGATGTCGCAGATCGCCGAGGACATCGCCGCGGCGATGCACGCCGCCGACCTGCCGCCGCACCGGATCGAGACGGTGCTCGCGCCCGCATGGACGACCGACTGGATCACGCAGGAAGCGCGCGACAAGCTGCGCGCGTACGGCATCGCGCCGCCCGTCGGCCAGTGCGCCGGCGCCGCGCCGCGGGAAAACGTCGTGCGTTTCGTGCCGCGCCCCGTCGCGGCGCCCGTCTGCCCGCGCTGCGGTTCCGCCCGCACCGAGCGTCTCGCGCAATTCGCGTCCACGGCCTGCAAGGCGTTGTATCGCTGTGTCGACTGCCGCGAACCCTTCGACTACTTCAAACCTTATTGATCATGGCGACCCCGCAATTTCACCCGCTGCGTATCCGCGATGTGCGCCCCGAGACCGCCGACGCCGTCACCGTCTCCTTCGACGTGCCGCCCGAATTGCGCGACGCGTACCGCTTCACGCAGGGCCAGTTCGTCACGCTGAAGACTCACATCGACGGCGAGGAAACGCGCCGCTCGTACTCGATCTGCGTCGGTACGACCGACTACGACCGTGACGGCGAGCTGCGCATCGGCATCAAGCGCGTGCGCGGCGGCCGGTTTTCGAACTTCGCGTTCGACACGCTGAAGCCCGGCCACACCATCGACGTGATGACACCGGACGGCCGCTTCTTCACGCACCTGAACGCCGACCACGGCAAACAGTACGTCGCGTTCTCCGGTGGATCGGGCATCACGCCGGTGCTCGCGATCGTGAAGACGACGCTCGAGCTCGAGCCGCGCAGCACGTTCACGCTGATCTACGGCAACCGCAGTGTCGACGCGATCATGTTCGCCGAGGAGCTCGAGGACCTGAAGAACCGCTACATGAACCGCTTCGTCCTGTACCACGTGCTGTCGGACGACCAGCAGGACGTCGAGCTGTTCAACGGCGTGCTCGACCAGGCGAAATGCGCGGAATTCCTTGCCACGCTGACGCCGGCCGACGCGATCGACGAAGCGTTCATCTGCGGCCCGGCGCCGATGATGGACGCAGCCGAAGCCGCGTTGAAGGCAGCCGGCGTGCCGCCGGCGAAGGTACATGTCGAACGCTTCGGCACGCCGCTGCCGCAGGCCGGCGCGCCCGTCGTCGAGATCACCGACCAGACGCCGGCCGCCGATCTCGAAATCGTGCTCGACGGCAAGAAGCGCAAGCTGCGCCTGCCGTACGAGGGCGTGAGCCTGCTCGACGTCGGCCTGCGCGCGGGCCTCGCGCTGCCATATGCGTGCAAGGGCGGCGTGTGCTGCACGTGCCGCGCGAAGGTGGTCGAAGGCGAAGTCCGGATGGAGAAAAACTACACGCTCGAGGAACGCGAAGTGAAGGACGGCTTCGTGCTCACGTGCCAGTGCCATCCGATCAGCGACAAGGTCGTCGTGAGCTTCGACGAGCGTTGAGCGGCGTCGCACCGGCGCGGCGCGCCGGTTTCTCGTCGTCACACATCTCGCTTACACTAGGGGCCGCCGGCCGGCTGGACGTCGCAACGTCCGCCCGACCGGCGGTTTTCTTTTGTTGATGACAGGCCGATGAGTACCATTCACGTGATTCAGGGCGGCACCGCCGCCGCGTCGCTGCGCGAGGCGCTCGCGCAAGCCGGACGCGACGAGCGCGTCGTCGGATTGCTCGACGATCTCGCGGTCGGGCCGCTGAAGGGCGCCGACGAGACGCCCGACACGCGCGCCGCCTTCTGGCAGCGCGTGCTCGGCGACCAGATTCCCGACTGGAATGCGGAGATCGAAGGTGAATTCACCCGCCTCGACCAGCTCGCGATGGATACGGACCAGGTAGTCGTCTGGCACGCACCGAGCGTCGGCGACAAGCTGCTGTTGCGCCGCGTCGCCTATCACCTGCGCAACGCGCCGCAGCGGCTGAACGAGGTGCGGTTGTCGGCCGCGGACCTCGACGCCCCGCAGCGCGCGGCGCTGACCCGCACCGACCAGGCCTGCTCGACCGGGATGTTCTCGCCCGCGGCACTCGCTCGCAAACGGCCGGTGGCCGCGCCGATCTCGGTACTGCGCATCGGTCGCCTCGCGCTCGAATGGCAAGAGGCGAAGCACCTGAATGCCGAGCTGCGCTACTGGGTCAGCAACACGATCGAGAGCGGCCATTACGCGGACCTCGACGCGCTGATCGTCGCGCACGCGGAACCCGGCTGGCTGCCCGCGCGACGCGTCGTCGGCGACATCATGGCCAACGCCGACCGCGGCGGGCTGTTCGTCAGCGATTCGATCGCCTGGTGGCGCTGCCGCGAACTCGCGGCTGCCGGCCGGCTCGAGCTGCAGGACGACGCGCCGGCCGCCCTTTCTTCCACGCAGGTGCGCGCAGCAGCCGCGCCTCGCTAACGCTACAACTTTCGCATTCGACCATGGCCCGTACCCGAGCGCCCGACCACGAATCCCAGCGCGAGCAGATCCTCGATCTCGCCGCCGAGAAATTCGCGCAGACGAGCTATCCGAGCACGTCGATGTCCGATCTCGCGACCGCGAGCGGCACGTCGAAGGCACGTCTCTATCACTATTACGAGAGCAAGGAAGCGATCCTGTTCGACCTGCTCGACCGCTACACGAAGCGGTTGATGCTGATCATCGCCGAGGTGGAAGGCGCGAGTCAGCGGCGCGGCCTCAGCGAGCGCGACGCGTTCGCCGAGCTGGTGCGCGCGTTCCTCGCCGAGTACGAGACATCGCACAGCCGCCATGTCGCGCTGCTCAACGACGTGAAGTATCTCGAGGACGCGCAGCGCGAAATCGTGCTCGACCGCCAGCGCGACATCGTCGCGGCATTCGCGCGCCAGCTCGCGCGCGCCTACCCGGACCGGATCTCGAAGGAAAACCAGACGTCGGTCACGATGATGGTGTTCGGGATGATCAACTGGACGTTCACGTGGCTCAAGCCGGGTGGCCGCCTCGGCTACCGCGACTTCGCCGAACAGGTGATCGACCTGATGGAACGCGGGCTGTCGCCCGGTGCGTGATTGCCGCGCAGCAGCATGCGTTGCGCGGCGGGCACACTGCGACAGGCCGCCGCAAATTTCATATGATGAATTTTAAATCCGTTAAAAATCAAATAGATAGAGAATGAACTAAGCGGATTTAGAATTCCCCCTCAGCACAAATAACGTCAAATACGGGTTTTCCCCAACCCCGCTCAGGTAAAATGCGCTGCATTGCACAAGTTGCTCGTGCAGCTACACACTGAGGAACCCACGATGAACACGCAACTCAACCGCCGTGCCGATGCAGTCGGCCACGCCGGTACTGCGCCGGTTCTCGTCAGGGAACTGGCTTCCAAAGACCGTGAGCAAATGCTCATCCACTTTCTCTCGCTCAACGAAGAGGACCGCCTGCTGCGCTTCGGCCAGATGGTGCCCGACCACGTGATCGAGAACTATGTCCGTACGATCGACTTCGGTCGCGACACGGTGTTCGGCGTGTTCGACCATGCGCTCGAGCTGATCGGCGTCGGCCACCTGGCGTATCTGCCCGCCGAAGGCGACAAGCGTACGGCCGAATTCGGCGTGTCGGTGCTCGAAAGCGCCCGCGGCTGCGGTGTCGGCTCGAAACTGTTCGAGCGCGCGGCGATCCGAAGCCGCAACACCCGCGTGACGATGCTGTACATGCATTGCCTGTCGCGCAACGCGACGATGATGCACATCGCGAAGAAGTCCGGGATGCGCATCGAGTACGCATACGGCGAGGCCGATGCGTACCTGTCGCTGCCACCGGCCGACCACTCGACGATCCTCGCCGAGATGCTGCAGGAGCAGGCCGCGGTATTCGACTATGCGCTCAAGCGCCAGGCGCACCGCACGTCGAAGTTCATCGAATCGCTGATGCCCGCCGCGCTGACGGCATGACATCGGCCGACCGGGCTGCCTTGCAGGGCGCCCGGCTCAGCCTTCTTTCTCCCCTTCTCGCACCGCGCTCTAGCGCACCGACCGGATCGGCAACGCCGTCGTCTCCTTGAAGCACTCGAGCGAGAAGCTCGTCTTCACGTCGATCACCGACGGATGATGCAGCAAATGCTCCTGCACGAAGCGGGAGAAGTGCGCCATGTCCTCGACCTGCACCCGCAGCAGGTAATCCATGTCGCCCGTCATCGCGTGGCACGCCACCACTTCCGGCCAGGTCTGCACGGCCGCGCGGAACAGTTCCGCGTGGGTCGCGCCCGCGCGCGCCGACGTCTCGTCGGCACGGGCCGGCGCCAGGCCGCCGCGCTTCTCGAGCCGCACGCTCACGTATGCGAGCAGGTCGAGCCCCAGCTTCTGCGGATCGAGCAACGCGACGTAGCCGGTGATCACACCGATCTCCTCGAGCCGCCGGATCCGTCGCAGGCACGGGCTCGGCGACAGGTTCACGCGCTCGGCGATCTCCTGGTTCGACAAGCGGCCGTTCTCCTGAAGAATCGCGAGAATCCGCCGGTCGATGGCATCCAATTCGGCTTGCGCCATTTTCTGCCCTCCAATGATGGTTCAGAGACTGGAAATTGCGCCATCGTAAGCATGGACGATTAAGTTCGCAAGTTTACGCTCGCGCCCGCCCGCTACACTCTGTCGCACGTACCGATTCGTTGCGCACGCCGACGCGTGCGCCGCGTTCGACATCGAACCGGGCCGCGCGCGCACGTCGCGCCGGCCGATCGCCCCGCACAGGAGACACGACATGCAGATCCCCCAATGGGACAACCCCGTCGGCACCGACGGCTTCGAATTCATCGAATACACCGCTCCGGATCCGAAAGCGCTCGGACAACTGTTCGAACGGATGGGTTTCACCGCGATCGCGCGCCATCGCCACAAGGACGTGACGGTCTACCGACAGGGCGACATCAACTTCATCATCAACGCCGAACCCGATTCGTTCGCGCAACGCTTCGCACGCCTGCACGGCCCGTCGATCTGCGCGATCGCGTTCCGCGTGCAGGACGCCGCGAAGGCGTACAAGCACGCGCTCGAACTCGGCGCGTGGGGCTTCGACAACAAGACGGGCCCGATGGAGCTGAACATCCCGGCGATCAAGGGCATCGGCGATTCGCTGATCTACTTCGTCGACCGCTGGCGCGGCAAGAACGGCGCGCAGCCGGGCGCGATCGGTGACATCAGCATCTACGACGTCGACTTCGAGCCGATCGCCGGCGCGAACCCGAACCCGGTCGGCCACGGCCTCACCTACATCGACCACCTGACGCACAACGTGCATCGCGGCCGCATGCAGGAATGGGCCGAGTTCTACGAGCGCCTGTTCAACTTCCGCGAAGTGCGGTACTTCGACATCGAAGGCAAGGTGACCGGCGTGAAGTCGAAGGCGATGACCTCGCCGTGCGGCAAGATCCGGATCCCGATCAACGAGGAAGGCTCGGACACGGCCGGTCAGATTCAGGAATACCTCGACGCGTACCACGGCGAAGGCATCCAGCACATCGCGCTCGGCACGAACGACATCTACGGCGCGGTCGACGGCCTGCGCGGCAAGGGCGTGAAGTTGCTCGACACGATCGACACGTATTACGAGCTGGTCGACCGCCGCGTGCCGAACCACGGCGAATCGCTGGACGAACTGAAGAAGCGCAAGATCCTGATCGACGGTGCCCGCGACGACCTGCTGCTGCAGATCTTCACCGAGAACCAGATCGGCCCGATCTTCTTCGAGATCATCCAGCGCAAGGGCAATCAGGGCTTCGGCGAAGGCAACTTCAAGGCGCTGTTCGAATCGATCGAACTCGACCAGATCCGCCGCGGCGTGGTCCAGGACAAGGCCTGACGCAAACGGCCGCCCGGCGCCCGACAGCCGGGGCCGCGCGAGCCTCGGCGGCACATGAAAAAAGGGCGGGAATCCTGCGATTCCCGCCCTTTCGTCTTTTGCGTGGTTTCGGCGCGGCCTGGCGCCGCGCGAACAGATCAACGCACGTTCGCCTTCGACACGACGCGCGCGGCTGCCGGCTGCGCGTCGGCAGCCTGCGCCGGCGCGATCTGACGCATCTGCGCGCCGGCTGCCGCCAGTGCGCTCGCGCCTTGCGCGTGCACCGAGCCGGTCATCGCGAAAAACGCGGCGGACACGATCAGGAAACTCTGGATATGACGTGTGTTCATTGCACCTCCTTTAAAACTGCCGGCGCCTCCCCGGTTGCGTCGAAACAGGCCGACGCGGCCGGGCACCTCCGGCAGGCCGACAAGATTAACGGCATTTGTACGAAGATGGGACTGGCTTTACATGCTTTTACATGATGTAACGCATTGCGGCGCGCCGTTTAGTCGATGCGCCGAGGCCAACCGGCCGGTGAGCGACGGGTTTATCCCAGTGCTACCATCGCTTAAAACCGGCCAATATGCCGGCCACTGCCGAGACGTTCACAAGACGTCGACGCAATTGAAGCTTTGGTGATCCCAAACTGGGTGGAGGAGACAGTTAATGAATGCCCCGCTAGACGCAGGCCAACGCGCGTCGCTTGAAGCCGCGCTGAAGTCCGTCACGCTTGACGACAAATACACGCTCGAACGCGGCCGCGCGTACATGAGCGGCATTCAGGCGCTCGTGCGCCTGCCGATGCTCCAGCAGGAACGCGACCGCGCCGCCGGCCTCAACACGGCCGGCTTCATCTCCGGTTATCGCGGCTCGCCGCTCGGCGGCCTCGATCTCTCGCTCTGGAAGGCCAAGCAGCACCTCGCGGCCCACCAGATCGTCTTTCAGCCCGGTCTCAACGAAGATCTCGCCGCCACCGCCGTGTGGGGCTCGCAGCAGGTGAACCTGTATCCCGGCGCGAAGCACGACGGCGTGTTCGGCATGTGGTACGGCAAGGGCCCGGGCGTCGACCGCACCGGCGACGTCTTCAAGCACGCGAACTCGGCCGGCTCGTCGCAGCACGGCGGCGTGCTGGTGTTGGCCGGCGACGACCACGCGGCGAAATCGTCGACGCTCGCTCACCAGTCCGAACACATCTTCAAGGCCTGCGGGCTGCCGGTGCTGTTTCCGTCCAATGTGCAGGAATATCTCGACTTCGGCCTGCACGGCTGGGCGATGAGCCGCTACTCGGGCCTGTGGGTCGCGCTCAAGTGCGTGACGGACGTGGTCGAATCGTCGGCATCGGTCGACATCGACCCGCATCGCACCGAGATCGTGCTGCCGACCGACTTCATCCTGCCGGAAGGCGGCCTGAACATCCGCTGGCCGGACCCGCCGCTCGTCCAGGAAGCGCGGCTGCTCGACTACAAGTGGTACGCGGCGCTCGCGTACGTGCGCGCGAACAAGCTCGACCGAATCGAGATCGACTCGCCGAATGCGCGCTTCGGGATCATGACGGGCGGCAAGGCGTACCTCGACGTGCGCCAGGCGCTGACGGACCTCGGCCTCGACGACGAAACCTGCGCGCGGATCGGCATCCGCCTGTACAAGGTCGGCTGCGTGTGGCCGCTCGAGGCCCAGGGCGCGCAGGCGTTCGCGCGCGGCCTCGACGAAATCCTCGTCGTCGAGGAAAAGCGCCAGATCCTCGAATACGCGATCAAGGAAGAACTGTACAACTGGCCCGATGCGCAGCGCCCGCGCGTGTTCGGCAAGTTCGACGAGAAGGACGGCGCCGGCGGGGAATGGTCGGTACCGATGGGCAACTGGCTGCTGCCCGCGCACTACGAACTGTCGCCCGCGATCATCGCGAAGGCGATCGCGACGCGCCTCGAGAAGTTCGAGCTGCCGTCCGACGTGCGCGCGCGCATCGCCGCGCGGCTCGCGGTGATCAACGCGAAGGAAATGGCGCTCGCGAAGCCGCACGTGCAGACCGAGCGCAAGCCGTGGTTCTGCTCGGGCTGCCCGCACAACACGTCGACCAACGTGCCGGAAGGCTCGCGCGCGATCGCCGGGATCGGCTGCCACTACATGACGGTCTGGATGGACCGCAACACGAGCACCTTCAGCCAGATGGGCGGCGAAGGCGTGCCGTGGATCGGCCAGGCGCCGTTCACGGACGAGAATCACGTATTCGCGAACCTCGGCGACGGCACCTATTTCCACTCGGGCCTGCTCGCGGTGCGCGCGGCGATCTCGTCGAAGGCGAACATCACCTACAAGATCCTCTACAACGACGCGGTCGCGATGACGGGCGGGCAGCCGGTCGACGGCGTGCTGACGGTGCCGCAGATCACGCACCAGCTCGCGTCCGAGGGCGCGAAGAAGATCGTGATCGTCACCGATGAACCGGAGAAGTACGACAGCCAGAAGGCGCTCCTAGCACCAGGCGTGACGATCAATCACCGCGACCAGCTCGACGACGTGCAGCGCGAGCTGCGCGAGATCGAAGGCACGACGATCCTGATCTACGACCAGACCTGCGCGACCGAGAAGCGCCGCCGACGCAAGCGCGGCACGTATCCGGATCCGGCGAAGCGCGTCGTGATCAACGACGCTGTGTGCGAAGGCTGCGGCGACTGCTCGGTGCAGTCGAACTGCCTGTCGGTCGAGCCGCTTGAAACCGAATTCGGCACGAAGCGCCAGATCAACCAGTCGAGCTGCAACAAGGACTTCTCGTGCGTGAAGGGCTTCTGCCCGAGCTTCGTCACGGTCGAAGGCGGCCAGCTGAAGAAGCCCAAGGCCGTGTCGGTGGACGGCGGTGCGCTGCCGCCGATTCCGGAGCCGACGCTGCCGGCGATCGACCGCGCCTACGGCGTGCTCGTCACGGGTGTGGGCGGCACGGGCGTCGTCACGATCGGCGCGCTGCTCGGGATGGCCGCGCACCTTGAGAACAAGGGCGTGACCGTGCTCGACGTCACGGGCCTCGCGCAGAAGGGCGGCGCCGTGATGAGCCACGTGCAGATCTCGCACGCGCCGACCGACATCCACGCGACGCGGATCGCGATGGGCGAAGCCGACCTCGTGATCGGCTGCGACGCGATCGTCACGGCTGGCGACGAATGCACGTCGCGCATGCGGCACGACACGACGCGCGTGGTCGTCAACAGTGCGCAGACGCCCACCGCCGAGTTCATCAAGAATCCGAACTGGGCGTTCCCGGGTCTGTCCGCGGAAAACGACATCCGCGCGGCGGCGGGTGAAGCCGTCGACTTCATCGACGCGAACCGCTTCGCGGTCGCGCTGCTCGGCGACGCGATCTACACGAACCCGTTCGTGCTCGGCTACGCGTGGCAGAAAGGATGGCTGCCGCTCACGCTTGCGTCGCTCGTCCGTGCGATCGAGCTGAATGCGGTATCGGTCGAGAAGAACCGCGCAGCATTCGACTGGGGCCGCCGCGCCGCCCACGACCTCGCGAGCGTGAAGCAGGCCGCGGCCGGCGACGCACGCCCGGCGCAAGGCGCCACGGTGATCGCGTTGCACACGAAGAAGGCGGTCGACGCCCTGATCGCGAAGCGCGTGGAATTCCTCACCGCGTACCAGAACGCCGCATACGCAGCACGCTATGCAGCCTTCGTCGACAAGGTGCGGGCAGCCGAGCGTGCGCTGGCAGACGGCGACACGATGCAGGAGCAACTGACCGAAGCGGTCGCGCGCAACCTGTTCAAGCTGATGGCGTACAAGGACGAATACGAAGTCGCGCGGCTGCAGTCCGATCCGGCGTTCCTCGCGCGCCTGTCGTCGCAGTTCGAAGGCGACTGGAAACTGAAGTTCCATCTCGCGCCGCCGCTGTTCGCGAAGACGGACGCGCACGGCCATCTCGTGAAGAAGGCGTACGGCCCGTGGATGCTGTCGGCGTTCCGGTTGCTCGCGAAGGCAAAGTTCCTGCGCGGCACGGGCCTCGACCCGTTCGGCCGCACCGAGGAGCGCCGCTCCGAGCGCGCACTGATCGGCGAGTACGAAGCGCTGATCGACGAAGTGCTGGCCAGGCTGAACGCGGCCACCCACCCGCTCGCGCTCGAGCTGGCGGCGCTGCCGGACGGCATTCGCGGCTACGGCCACGTGAAGGAGAACAACCTGCGCGCGGTACGCCAGAAGTGGAACACGTTGCTCGCGAAGTGGCGCTCGCCGTCGGGCGGGCAGTCGCGCCAGCAGGTCGCGTAACGGCGCGAGGCGGACGTTCGCGGTCGGGACGTCCGCCTCCGCGCGGTGGGCGGTTCACAAAAAAAACGCCACGGAACGCAGGTTCCGTGGCGTTTTTCATTGCGCCGCGCGCGATGCACGGCACACGCGGGCGCGAACTTACTTCGTGTTCGCGTTCGCGGCGGCCACTGCCGTCATGTTGATGATCCGGCGCACGGTCGCGGCCGGCGTCAGGATGTGGACCGGCTTCGCCGCGCCGAGCAGGAGCGGGCCGACCGTCACGCCTTCGCCGCCGACCATCTTCAGCAGGTTGTACGCGATGTTCGCCGCTTCGACGTTCGGCATGATCAGCAGGTTCGCTTCGCCCGACAGCGTCGTGCCCGGGAATGCGGCCTTGCGGACCGCTTCCGACAGCGCCGCGTCGCCGTGCATTTCGCCGTCGACCTCGAGGTTCGGCGCACGCTCGCTGATCAGCTTGCGGGCTTCGGCCATGCGGCGCGACGACGCCGACGGCGCGCTGCCGAAGTTCGAGTTCGACAGCAGCGCGGCCTTCGGCACGATGCCGAAGCGCTCGATCTCGGCGGCTGCCTGGATCGTCATGTCGGCGAGCTGTTCGGCGCTCGGCAGTTCGTTCACGTACGTGTCGCACAGGAACAGGTTGCGGCCCGGCAGCATCAGCAGGTTCATCGCCGCAAAGTGCTCGGCGCCCTTCGCGCGGCCCAGCACCTGTTCGATGAACTTCAGGTGCGTGTGGTACGTGTCGATCATCCCGCAGATCATCCCGTCCGCGTCGCCCAGATGCACGAGCATTGCGCCGATCAGCGTGTTGAACTTGCGCATCGCGGCCTTCGCGACTTCCGGCGTGACGCCGTCGCGCGCGCCGATCTCGTGGTAGGCCTGCCAGTAGCGGTGGTAGCGCGTGTCGTCTTCCGGATTCACGATCTCGAAATCGACGCCGGCCTTGAGCTTCGAGCCGATCTTCTGCAAGCGCATCTCGATGACCGACGGACGGCCGACGATGATCGGCTTCGCGATCTTTTCCTGCAGCACGAACTGCGCGGCGCGCAGCACGCGCTCGTCCTCGCCCTCGGCGAACACGATGCGCGCCTGCTTCTTCTTCGCGGTCGCGAACACCGGACGCATCACCATGCCGGTGCGGTAGACGGTCGCGCCGAGCTGCTCGCGGTATGCGTCCATGTCCTGGATCGGACGCGTGGCGACGCCCGAATCCATCGCGGCTTGCGCGACGGCCGGCGCGATCTTGATGATCAGGCGCGGATCGAACGGCTTCGGAATCAGGTATTCCGGCCCGAACTCGAGCGAGTGGCCTTCATACGCCTTCGCGACTTCCTCGCTCTGGTCGGTCTCCTCGGCCAGCTCGGCGATCGCGCGCACGCACGCGAGCTTCATTTCTTCCGTGATCGTCGTCGCGCCGACGTCGAGCGCGCCGCGGAAGATGAACGGGAAGCACAGCACGTTGTTGACCTGGTTCGGATAGTCCGAACGGCCGGTCGCGACGATCGCGTCCGGGCGCACGGCCTTCGCGTCTTCCGGGCGGATTTCCGGTTCCGGGTTCGCGAGCGCCAGGATCAGCGGGCGGTCGCCCATCGTCTTGACCATGTCCTGCTTCAGCACGCCCGCGCTCGAGCAGCCGAGGAACACGTCAGCGCCGACGATCGCGTCGGCGAGCGTGCGCGCGTCGGTCGCAGCCGCATAGCGCTGCTTCGACGGGTCGAGGTTGCCGCGCCCTTCGTAGATCACGCCCTTCGAGTCGGCGACGAGGATGTTCGACTTCGTGAGACCCAGGTTCACCAGCAGGTCCAGACACGCGATCGCCGCCGCGCCCGCGCCCGAACACACGAGCTTCACTTCGGACAACTTCTTGCCGACCACCTTCAGGCCGTTCAGGATCGCGGCCGACGCGATGATCGCGGTGCCATGCTGGTCGTCGTGGAAGACGGGAATCTTCATGCGCTCGCGCAGCTTCTGCTCGATGTAGAAGCATTCCGGCGCCTTGATGTCCTCGAGGTTGATGCCGCCGAGCGTCGGCTCGAGCATCGCGATCGCCTCGACGAGCTTGTCGGGGTCGGATTCCGACAGTTCGATGTCGAACACGTCGATGCCCGCGAACTTCTTGAACAGGCAGCCCTTGCCTTCCATCACCGGCTTCGCGGCCAGCGGGCCGATGTTGCCGAGGCCCAGCACGGCCGTGCCGTTCGTGATGACGCCGACGAGGTTGCCGCGCGACGTGTACTTCTGCGCGTCGAGCGGATCGGCGTGGATCGCCTCGCACGCGGCGGCGACGCCCGGCGAATACGCGAGCGACAGATCGAGCTGGTTCGACAGCGGCTTGGTCGGGGTGACCGAAATCTTGCCGGGTTTCGGGTTCAGGTGATAAGCGAGAGCGGCCTGCTTCAGTTGTTCGTCCATGATTGACCTGCGAGAGACATGCGAAATTTTTGACGGTTCAGTACACAGCACCTTGGGCCGCGTCTACTTGAATCGAAGGGGTGGTCGACTGCGAGACGGCACGCAGCGCGCCGGGTCGGCACGCCATCGAACCTTGGCGGGTGGCAAGAGGAAAGTACAAAGTACTGAACGATTTCTAAGGGTCGCCTAGTGTACACCCCGCGCATGACGCATGTTGGTGCAGCGCCGCATCCTTTGCATCAGCGCGCGAGCGGTCAGGCCCCGTTTGTTTCGCCGGTGGTGAGCCAAGCGGCGAACCCGCGCGAATTCCGCCGAAAACCGGCCTGAATCGGGTAAAATAGCCGGCTACGCGCGCAGCGATGCGATTGGCCCTCCGATCGCGCCCCGGCCCCTCGGGCAGGTTCCCCTTGCTGCGCCATGGGGCCCGCGCCCGCTCTTCGCTCATCACCCAAGGAATGCCCATGACAGGCTACGATCGTCAGTCGATCTCGGATACGACCGCCAAAATCCTGCTCGAAGTACAGGCAGTGCACTTCAATGCAGAAAAACCGTTCATCTTCACGTCCGGCTGGGCAAGCCCCGTCTATATCGACTGCCGCAAGCTGATCTCGTATCCGCGCGTGCGCCGTGCGCTGATGGAAATGGCGGAAACGACGATCATGCGCGACGTCGGCTTCGAGCAGATCGACTCGGTGGCGGGCGGCGAGACGGCCGGCATCCCGTTCGCGGCATGGCTCGCGGACCGGATGATGGTGCCGATGCAGTACGTTCGCAAGAAGCCGAAGGGTTTCGGCCGCAACGCGCAGATCGAAGGCCATCTGGAAGAAGGCTCGCGCGTGCTGCTCGTGGAAGACCTGACGACCGACAGCCGCAGCAAGATCAACTTCGTCAACGCGCTGCGCACCGCGGGCGCGACGGTGAATCACTGCTTCGTGCTGTTCCACTACAACATCTTCAAGGAAAGCGTGTCGGTCCTGAAGGACATCGACGTCGACCTGCACGCGCTGGCGACCTGGTGGGACGTGCTGCGCGTCGCGAAGGCCTCGGGCTACTTCGAGACCAAGACGCTCGACGAAGTCGAGAAGTTCCTGCACGCGCCGGCCGAGTGGTCGGCCGCGCACGGCGGCGCGACGGCGCCGAAGGAGTAATGCCGGGCCGGCATGCAGCCGGCACCCTGGCTGAACAAGCCGCTCGCCTGATCGCGAGCGGCTTTTTTTTCGTCCACCGATTCGCACTGAGGCCGGCCCGCATCGCGGGCCGCGGCATGCATCGCGCATCGAACCCTAATGCTAGACTTGATCCATCGTCGCCATCAGCTGCGCGGGCAACGCACAACGCCAACAATGCCGGGAGCATCGGTCCGGCCCACGTGACGGGAGAAGCGCCATATGCGTGTGGATCGCCGGATCACTTCGCCTGCGTCCCCGGGTCGTCCTTCGCCGTTCATCGCCGCCCTTGCCTGCGCCGCCGCGTGCGTCGCGTTCGCCGTCCTGCCCGCGCGGGCGGAAGGCCCGTTCACCGTGTCGAGCAACGACCTGACGGCCGGCGGCCGCGTCGGCGCCGCGAACGTGTTCGACCGCGGCGACTGCAAGGGCGCCAATCGTTCGCCGCAACTGAGCTGGCGCAACCCGCCCCCCGGCACGCAGGGCTACGCGATCACGATCTTCGATCCCGATGCGCCGGGGCACGGCTGGTGGCACTGGGCCGTCGCCGGCATCCCGGCAAGCGTCACGAGCCTGCCGGCCGACGCGAGCGCGTCGGGCCTCCTGCGCCGCATCGGCGCGAGCGAGGCGCGCAACGACTTCGGGATCGACGGCTACGGCGGCCCGTGCCCGCCCCCCGGCAAGCCGCACCGCTACGTCATCACCGTCTATGCGCTGAAGGGCACGGACCTGCGCGTCGCGCAAGGGCGCCCCGCACCGATGTTCGAGCACGAGATCGGCACGCTGACGATCGGCACCGCGCGGCTCACGGTCACTTACGGCCAGTGAGCGCTCACGCGCCGCCGCCTGCACCGTTGCGCGTGTCTCCGGCATCCCTCGCCCGCGCCCGCGAATTTCCCCGCCTCGCCTGCGCGCTTTTCTCCCGTCATTTCGACTTGCTAGACTCGGCGTCACCGGTCGCGGCATCCCGCCGCGCATCCGCCGCGCCGCCCGACCGCGGCGCGTGACGCGGCAGGCCGCGACGCCCGCCGTTTCGTCCCCTTCCGGAGAACGCTTCATGTCGAACATCGTCATCGTCTATCACAGCGGCTACGGTCACACACAGAAACTGGCCGACGCCGTCTACGCAGGCGCGCAGGACGCCGGCGCCACCGCACGCCTGATCGCCGTCGGCGAACTCGACGACGCGGGCTGGGCCGCGCTCGACGCGGCGGACGCGATCGTCTTCGGCGCGCCGACCTACATGGGCGGCCCGTCCGCGCAATTCAAGCAGTTCGCCGATGCCACGTCGAAACCGTGGTTCACGCAGAAATGGAAGGACAAGATCGCCGCGGGCTTCACGAACTCCGCGACGATGAACGGCGACAAGTTCTCGACCATTCAGTATTTCGTCACACTGGCGATGCAGCATGGGATGGTGTGGGTCGGCACGGGCATGATGCCGGCCAACTCGAAGGCGGCCACCCGCAACGACATCAACTACGTCGGCGGCTTCACGGGCCTGCTCGCGCAGTCGCCGGCGGACGCGACGCCCGACGAGGGCCCGCTGCCGGGCGACCTCGAGACCGCGAAGGCGTTCGGCCGGCGCGTCGCCGAGGCGACCGCCCGCTGGCTGGCCGGCGGCCGCTGAACGCGGCGGCACGCACGCCCGGTCGCGCCGCCGGTGACGCAGCAATGCCGCGCAGGCGCGCGAGAGCGGTACAAGACGGCCCGCGGGCCGTCTTTTTTTCGCCCCGTGCGGTGCAGGCCCGCCGGATGAGGTCTTAAAATGGCGGTTTCAGGGCGCCGCGGCTCCCGTTTCATTCAGCGAGAACGAAATGAGCACCAAAGTTTTTGTCGACGGCCAGGAAGGTACGACCGGCCTCAAGATCTTCGAATACCTGTCGGCGCGCAACGACATCGAGATCCTGCGCATCGATGAAGCGAAGCGCAAGGACGTCGACGAGCGCCGCCGCCTGATCAACGCATCGGACGTCACGTTCCTGTGCCTGCCGGACGTCGCGTCGCGCGAATCGGCATCGCTGGTCGAGAACCCGAACACGACGCTGATCGACGCGAGCACCGCGTTCCGCACGCACGCCGACTGGGCGTACGGCCTGCCGGAACTGACGCGCGCGCAGCGCGAGAAGATTCGCACGTCGAAGCGCATCGCTGTGCCTGGCTGCCACGCATCGGCGTTCGTGCTCGCGATGCGTCCGCTCGTGGATGCCGGCATCGTCGCGCCGACCTTCGCCGCGCACAGCTACTCGATCACCGGCTACAGCGGCGGCGGCAAGTCGATGATCGCCGAATACGAGAACGCGGCGCCGGGCGGCAAGCTCGCGAGCCCGCGTCCGTACGCGCTCGCGCTTGCGCACAAGCACCTGCCGGAAATGGCCGCGCACACGGGCCTCGCGCACGCACCGATCTTCACGCCGATCGTCGGCCCGTTCCTGAAGGGCCTTGCCGTAACGACCTACTTCTCGCCCGAACAGCTCGCGAAGCGCGCGACGCCGCAGGACGTGCAGCGCGTGTTCGCCGAGTACTACGCGGACGAACCGTTCGTGCGCGTCGCGCCGTTCAACGCGGATGCGAACCTCGACAGCGGCTTCTTCGACGTGCAGGCGAACAACGACACGAACCGCGTCGACCTGTTCGTGTTCGGCAACGAAGAGCGCTTCGTCACGGTCGCGCGCCTCGACAACCTGGGCAAGGGCGCATCGGGCGCCGCGATCCAGTGCATGAATCTCAACATCGGCGCCGCCGAAGATGCAGGCCTCAAACGCTGATTGCGCTTGCATGCGATGCAAAGCCGGCCGCTGGCCGGCTTTTTATTTTCCCGTATCAGGCAATCAATAAAATCCGGTTCGCGCATTTACAAATATTTACAAGCTTTCCATTGCGCGATTACCGATGAATTAATTACCCCAATTTTCTCCAGTCAATCCCGAATAGGGATAAACCGGATACCGCCGCTTTAAACGCTGCCGTTATACGCGTGAGGGCCTCGAGAGCCCTGCGTGCGTGGCAGCCACCCCACTTCGGCAGCACTCTAGCACCCTTCACGCGTTTTAATTCTTACTGAAATCCCGATCCTGCAAGGATTCATCGCGTGTGCGCTGTTTCAATCGTCTTTTTTAGACGAGTTCATCAATTGACAGCAAAAATCCAGACAGCGACATTAGCTCGCACAATTAAACGATTGGAGACAGCGGCATGTCGCACGCCTTATCGAAGGGGGTGGCAACGGCCTTTGCCATCGCCCCTTTCCTGATTGCCTGTGGTGGAGGGGACGGCGGCGCGCCCGCGCCCATCGAAGCACCCCAATGTTCCGGATCGAGTTGCGGCACGCAAGGGCCGCCGCCGTCGCAGCCCATAAACGGCGCGCTGTGCCCGGCCGACGCCGACATCGTCAAGAGCACGTACCTCGGCGGCGCCGGTAGCGGCGAGATCGTCAGCGTCAACATCGACGCGGTCGCGATGACGTACACGCTCAAGTGGCTCGAATCGCCGATTCCGCTCGCGACCGGCACGGTCACGCCGAGCCGCGCCGGCACCACGATCACCGGCAAGGTCGTCCACCCGCCGACCGGCACGCTGCCGACCGCGGAACAGACGCGCTGCGCGTTCGTGCTCACGCCGGGTTCGGGCACGGCACCGAACGGCTCGACCTACTCGACGGCCGCCGACTTCAACCAGGCGAACCCGCCGATGCTGCTGGTCGGCATGGGCGTGGCCGGCGGCGGCATCCCCGGCGCGACGGTTCAGTACGACGGGCTGACGATCATCCCGGGCGTGATCCAGAACGTCGGCCAGGTGCCGAACCGCCACTTCGACTTCTATCCGTTCCTCGGCTTCGCGAACACGACGACCGACCTCACGAAGCTGCCGGGCACGTACAACGCGCTGATCTACCACCTCGTGCCGTCGAGCAACTACGCGACGAAGGGCACGAATTCGAGCGAGACGTTCGACGCGAACGGCGCATGCACGTCGACGAGTGCCGGCGGCTGCCAGACGACCGGCGACCCATGGACAGTGAACGCGACCGGCGGCTACCTCAACAGCGCGAAGGCGCCGCAGATCCTGCCGCAAACGCAGCTGCCGCTGATCGGCGCAACCGGCAAGTCGGCCACCGCGCACATGGTGATCGGCCAGCTCAACGGCGCGACCGTGCCGGTGGTCGTGCGCACGGGCAACGTGAACCTCGGCACGCCGCCGCTGCATGCCGACGCGCAGGTCGACGACGAATCGGGCATCGCGGTGCTCGGCGCGGCGAGCGCGATCCAGTCGGGCGCGATCGACGGCGGCTACGCGGGCGCCGATTCGAACTTCAAGTACACGGCCGCACTGATCCGCGGCAGCAACGCGTCGTTCATCAACCCGACCACGCAGGCAGAGGAAGACGCCTTCACGCTCGACTACGGCCAGGGAACGCCGGGCCTGCTCAACACGACGACGACGCCGGCAAGCGGCGCGACCTATCCGTCCGCATCGGGCGTGGTGATCGCGACGGGCGGCCTGTACGCGGCGCTCATCCAGGGCACGGTGAACGGCGGCGTCACGTCGACGTCGGCGAACTCGAGCACGTCGTCGACACCGTACTTCGGCGTGGGCGCACAGATCAGCAAGTAACGATTGGGGATGCGGCGGCGCTCGATACGCCGCCGCGGGATGCAGGGAAGGCACGAAACGACGGCGCCCGGCACGGCGCAGGCAGCACGAGCACAAGCAACAGAAGCGGTCGACAGGGAGCCGGCCGCCTGACAAGACAAATCTGGAGGAGCAACATGAAGCGCAACCTCGTTCTGGCGGCGGCCCTTGCCGCCCCCCTTCTTTCCGCGTGCGGTGGCGGCAGCGACAATCCGCCTCCGCTCGTCGAAGACCGGCTCTGCCCCGCGACGCTCGACTACAGCACCGTGTTTACCGGCGGCGCGGGCAGCGGCGAACTGGCCAAGGTCCAGCTCGATACGACCAAGATGACCTGGCAGGTCACCTATGTCGAATCGGCGGTTCCGCAAAAGACCGGCACCGTCACGCCGACCCGCGCGGGCACCGTCGACAGCGGCACGCTCACGCAGGAAACGCTGCTGCCGACCAACAAGCTGAACCAGTGCGCGTTCCGGCTGAATGGCGCGAGCCTCGATGCGTCGCGCCCGGCGCGCATCTTCGTCGGCTTCGGCGTGGCGGGCGGCACGATTCCCGGCAAAGAGATCCAGTTCGACGGCGTGCTCGGCCAGGCCGCGGTGCCCGACACGAAATTCCCGTACTACCCGTTCATCGGCTTCTCGTCGATCGAAACCGACATCACGAAGGTCGCGGGCACGTACAGCCACATCGGCTTCGGCGAAGTGCCGTCGCAGAAATTCGCGCCGGCGTCGATCGACGCCAAGGTGACGATCAACGCGGACGGCACGTGGACCAAGTGCGACACGACCGGCCAGTTCGCCGGCGGCGCGTGCATGCAGCAGGGCACGAACTTCGTGCAGTCGGCCGACGGCAGCGGCGCGTTCCAGAGCAACAACTACCAGAGCCAGCTGAAGCCGACGCTGTCGGCGACGCCGCAGGGCAAGGGCTTCATGATCGTCGGCAAGCTGCGCAACCAGCTGGTGCCGATCCTCGTGCGCACGGGCGTCGCGAACCCGAACCCGACGCCCGACAGCAACGGCGTGCCGGGCCTGACCGCCGACGACGAATCGAGCATCTCGATCCTCTCGCCGCAGACCGCGATCGCGGCCGGCTCGCAGAACGGCGAATACATCGGCGTCGACAGCCAGTTCGACTACCGGACCACCGCGCTGATCAACAACCAGGCCACGCTGCTCGATCCGTTCCAGCCGTCGCAGGCATCGCTCGCGACCGCGCTCGACCTGGACTACACGCAGAAGGTGCCTGGCACGGTCACGACGATCCACACGGGTTCGGGCAGCACGTCGCCGACCGGCAAGTTCATCTTCACGGGTGGCGTGTTCGGTTTCCTCGACAACGCGGGTTCGACGCCGTATTTCACGATCGGCGCGTTCGTCCAGTAAGCGGAGGCAAGCCGTGATGAAGAAGACCCTTCTTTGCGCGGCGGCCGGCGCCGCCGCGCTGGCGCCGCTCGCGGCGCACGCGCAGAGCGCCGGCAGCAACGTCGTCACGCTGGGCTGGTTCCACGTGATGCCGCAGCAAAGCAGCACGCCGATGACGACCAACGTCGCGCCGACGCCGATCAATACGCCGCTGCGGCTGCCGCCGTCGTTCACGTCGCCGGGCACCGGGCTGCGTACGAGCGGTGCCGATACGGTCGGCCTGACGGTCAGCCACTTCCTGACCGACCACATCGCGGTCACGTCGGTGGCAGGCGTGCCGCCGGTGTTCAAGGTGTCGGGCCAGGGCACGATCAAGCCGCCCGGCCCGGCCGGCGCACTCGGCACGCAGAACATCGGGCTGGCGTCGGTGAACCCGATCGTGAAGAGCGTGCGGCAGTGGAGCCCGGCCGTGCTGCTGCAGTACTACTTCGGACAGGCGACCGCGAAGTTCCGGCCGTTCCTCGGCCTCGGCGTGTCGTACAACTGGTTCAGCGACCTGCAACTCAACACGAACTTCATCAAGCAGACGCAGGACAACCTCGGCGCGATTCTCGCGGCGGGCGCGGGCAAGCCGGGTACGACATCGGTGGAGGCGAAGGCGTCGTCGTCGTGGCAGCCGGTGTTCAACGCGGGCCTGCAGTACAACATGACGGAGCATTTCGGGCTGATCGCGTCGGTGACGTACATCCCGCTGAAGACGACGTCGACGGTGACGATCAAGGCGGCCGACGGCACGGTGCTCGCCGAGTCGAAATCGGACCTGAAGGCCGACCCGATCATCAGCTATGTCGGGATGACCTACAAGTTCTGACGCCGACAACGGAGGACGGACAGAGGACGAATGGATGGCCCGCGCAAAAAACGCGGGCAAAAAAAAGCCCGCCTAAGAGGCGGGCTGAATCCATATCAGAGGAGACATGGAGGAGACAGGTGTAACTATAGCGAATTGATTTCCGCATTGCAACATTTCCGTAGAGAAAATCAGGATTTTCCCTCGAATGCGCACTCTAGCGCGTTAGTTCGCATCCGACCCCTTCTCGTTCTCCCGGTCGAGCACCGCTCCCAGCGCATCGCGCAGCAGCGCGACCGGCCGTGTCAGGCGGCCCGGCAGCGCACCGTGCACGATCCACACGTTGATCCGCGTCTCCAGCCCCGCCGTTTCCACGACCCTCAGTGCATCGCGATGCGCACTGCGCGCCAGCGCAGTCGGCGACGCGATCCCGATGCCCGCACCGCGCGCGACGAGCGACAACTGCAACTCCGAACCGAACGCCTCGACCGCGACGTCGAACGGCAGCCCGGCCGCGCCGAGCGCACGGCTCAGCGCCGAACGCATCCCGCAGCCGTCCTGGCTCAGCACCCACGGAAAACCCGACAGCACGTCGAGCGACAGCGGGCCGTCCGGCAGCGGGAAGTCGCGCGCGGCGACGAGCACGGTCGGCTGCGTGCCGAGCAGCGTGGCCGTCAGCGTGTCGGGTAGCGCCGCGCTGGTCGGCACCATGACCGTCGCGACATCGAGCGTGCCGCGCTCGATGCCCTGCACCAGCGCCGGCGACCAGCCTGCCGTCACGCGCAGCGTCAGTCGCGGAAACGTGTCGCGCAGCTGGTCGATCGGCCGCTCGAGCGCCAGCTCGGACAGGAACGGCGGCACGCCGATGCGCAGTTCGCCTGACGGCTCGCTGTCGGGTGCGCCAGCCGCCATCAATTCGTCGACCGCACCCAGCACGTTGCGCGCGAGCGCATAGACGTCGCGGCCGGCGGCCGTGGGCTTCAGCGGCTTGCTCTGCCGCTCGAGCAGCGGCATGCCCAGCAGCGTCTCGAGGTTCTGCACGCGTCGCGTGAGGCCCGGTTGCGTCAGATGGAGCTTCGCGGCGGCGGCGACCATCGACCCGCTGTCGACCACCGCGACGAACGCCTGGAGATCACGCGTATTCAAAGCAAACTCGCATAATCATGTTAGACATATTTCAATTGTCGCATAAACATCAGGCACCTACGATGGGACTTCCTTCGCTCAAGACCCGAGGCCTTCGATGAACTGCCCTGCCGATTCCTGCCCGCCCGCCGGTCACCCCGCGCGCGGCGCACCGCCCGCGCTCAGTGCAGGCATGACGCTTTTCTTCGCCGCGACGGTCGGCGTGATCGTGATGGACCTGTTCGCCGCGCAGCCGCTGACCGGCCCGATCAGCGCTGACCTGCAGCTGCCGCCCGGCCTCACGGGCCTCGTCGCGATGCTGCCGCAGCTCGGGTACGCAGCGGGCCTCGTGCTGCTGGTGCCGCTCGTCGACCTGCTCGAGAACCGCCGCCTCATCGTGGCGACGCTCGTCGCGTGCGCGACCGCGCTCGCGCTGCCGGCGTTCACGCGGTCCGGCACCGTCTTCCTGCTCGCGACGCTGGCCGCGGGCGCCGCGTCGAGCGTGATCCAGATGCTGGTGCCGATGGCCGCGTCGATGGCGCCCGAAGCGCAGCGCGGGCGGGCAGTCGGCAACGTGATGAGCGGATTGATGCTCGGCATCCTGCTGTCGCGGCCACTCGCCAGCCTGATCGCGGGCACGGCCGGCTGGCGCGCGTTCTACGCGCTGGCCGCGCTCGCGAACGCGGCGATCGCGGCGGTGCTCGCGCGGCGCCTGCCGCCGCGCGTGCCGCCGGTGACGGCCGGCTATCGCGCGCTGCTCGCGTCGATGGGCCGCCTGCTGGCCGACGAACCGGTGCTGCGCCGACATGCGCTGTCGGCCGCGCTCGCGATGGCCGCGTTCAGCGCGTTCTGGACCGCCGTCGGGCTGCGGCTCGCGCAGCCGCCATTCGGCCTCGACCTGCACGGAATCGCGCTGTTCGCGTTCGCCGGCGCAAGCGGTGCGATCGTCACGCCGTTGGCCGGCCGCGCCGGCGATCGCGGCCACGGCCCGGCCGCGCAGCGCATCGCGCACGTGACGATGCTCGCCGCGCTCACCGTGCTCGGCATCGCCGGCGCCGGCTGGTTCGGCTTCGATGCGCACGCGCACCGCGGGCTCGCGCTGGCGCTGCTGGCCAGCGGCGCGGCGCTGCTCGACGCGGGCGTGATCGTCGACCAGACGATCAGCCGCCGGGAAATCAACCTGCTGAATCCGGCCGCGCGCGGGCGTCTGAACGGGCTGTTCGTCGGGTTGTTCTTCGTCGGCGGGGCGCTCGGCGCGGCGCTCGCGGGCAGCGCATGGGCGTGGGGCGGGTGGAGCGCCGTGTGCGGCGTCGGCTTCGCGTTCGCAGGCGCGGCCGCGGCGTTCGGCTTGTCGGCGAGCCGCCGGGCCGGCGCCGCCGCATGGCCGCGCGCATGACGCGGGCCCGGACAGGAAAACGCCCCGCCCTCTGACGAGGTGCGGGGCGTCCGGCGGACCGCGCGGGCTTAATTCAGTGACGGACCAGCGCCATCATCGCACCGAAGCCGACGAAGATGCCGCCCGTCAGCCGGTTGAAGACCTTCGCGACGCTCTGGCTCTTCAGCGTCGCGCCGATGCGCGTGCCGAACGACGCGTAGACGAGATACCAGCTGACCTCGATCACCGCGAACGTGACGACGAGGATGCCGAACTGCGGCAGCGTCGGCTCGGATGCGTTGATGAACTGCGGCAGCAGCGCGGCCGCGAACAGGATCGCCTTCGGGTTGCTGCCAGCGACCAGGAAACCGTTGCGGAACAGCGCCGAGCGCGATGCCGACGCGACCTGGCGCGACACGGTTTCGACGTCGGCGGCAGGCTGCTCGTCGTCGACGCGCGCGCGCCACGCCTTCACGCCGAGGTAGATCAGGTAGGCCGCGCCCGCAAAGCGCAACGTGTTGAACATCGCCGGCCAGGCCTCGAGCACGGCACCGAGGCCCGCCGCCGACACCGACAGCATCAGCACCAGCGCGGTGAGACAGCCGGCCATCGTCCACGCCGAACGCCGCAGCCCGTGCCGCGCGCCGTGCGTCATCACGAGCAGCATGTTCGGCCCCGGAATCGCCGACACGACGAACACCGTCGCCACGAAAAGCCACCACGTATGCAGGTTCATGACCACCCCGACCGAAAGAGAAACGAAATGTCGATTATGCCGCGCACGCGGCGTGTCTGTCCCGCGCCGGCTCAGCGGCCCGCGCGGCGCAGCGCGACTTCGCCGAGCACCGCGAAGTCCTGTTCGCCGCCGCCGTGCGCGAGCGCATCGAGCAGGCTGTCGCGCACGACGCTCGCCACCGGCAGCGGGACCGACGCGGCGTCGCCGGCCTGCAGCGCGAGCCGCACGTCCTTCAACCCGAGGCGCGCCTTGAAACGCGCGGGCTCGTAGCTACGCTCGGCGATCATCCCGCCATAGCCTTCGTAGACCGGCCCCGGAAACACGCTGTTCGTGATGACGTCGAGGAAGTCGCGCATCGCGACGCCGTGCGCGCCGAGCAGCGCGGACGCCTCGCCGAGCGTCTCGATCGCCGACGCGAGCGTGAAATTCGCGGCGATCTTCGCGACGTTCGCGTGCTGCGGCAGCGAGCCGAAGCGCCAGGTCTTCTGGCCGATCGCGTCGAACAGCGGCTGCACGCGGTCGATTGCCTCGGCCGGGCCGCCGGCCATGATCGTCAGGCGCGCGGCGGCCGCGACGTCCGGACGCCCCATCACGGGCGCGGCGACGTAGGCGAGGCCGCGCGACGCATGCGCGTGCGCGAGCGACTCGGCGAGCGCAACCGACACCGTGGCCATGTTCACGTGGATCAGGCCGCGCGGCGCCTGCGCGAGCAGCGCGTCGTCGAATACTTCGCGCGCTGCGGCATCGTCGGCGAGCATCGAGAAAACGGCATCGCCGCGAAACGCGTCGGCAGGCGTCGCGACGATCTGTGCGCCGAGCGCGGCAAGCGGCTCGGCGCGCTCGCGCGACCGGTTCCAGACCCGCACGTCATGCCCCGCCTTCAGCAGGTTCGTCGCGATCGCCTGCCCCATTTCGCCCAGCCCGATAAATCCGAGATCCATTTCCCCGCTCCTTCGACTCGTGAAGCGTGGAGTTAAACACAGATGGCGGTGACCTGCAGCCCCGGCGACCGGCTGCACGCGGTGCGATACTGCCCGGATGGCGACCGCGATCTTCCGCTTCCACGGTGAACTGAACGCATTTCTCGCGCGCACCCAGCGCGAGCGCGCGTTCGCGCACGCTTTTTCCCGCGACGCGACGGTCAAACATGCGATCGAGGCGCTCGGCGTGCCGCATACGGAAATCGGCCGGCTCTGCGTGAACGGCGCACCGTCCGCCCTCGACCGGCCGCTCGGGGACGGCGACCGCGTCGACATCCATCCGGAGCGCGCGCAGCCGTCGGCCGCATCCCCGCAGCCGCAACCGGATCGCTGGCGCTTCGTCGCCGACGCGCACCTCGGCGGCCTTGCGCAGCTGCTGCGCCTCGCCGGCTTCGACACCTGCTACGACAACCACTACCGCGACGACGAACTCGTCGCGCTCGCCTCGCGCGAAGGCCGGATCGTGCTGACACGCGACCGCGAGCTGCTGAAGCGCCGCGCGGTCGCACGCGGCTGCTACCTGCACGCGCAGCAGCCGGACGCGCAGTTGCGCGAGCTGTTCGCGCGGCTCGACCTCGCGCCGCACATGTGGCCGTTCCGGCTGTGCCTGCGCTGCAACGCGCCGCTGCACGCGCTCGACGCGGCGGACGCCGCGCCGCGCGTGCCGGCCGGCGTCCGGCAGCGGCACCGGCGCTTTGCCGCGTGCGACGTGTGCCAGCGGGTGTTCTGGGAAGGATCGCACTGGCGCCGGATGCGCGCGGTGGTCGACGCGATGCGCGCGCCGCCGCCCGGTGCCCTCGACGTTCCGGACGCGGCGGACGCCTGAAAAAACAAAACCCCGCATGCCGAAGCGTGCGGGGTTTCGCGACGGATGGCTGGCAGCGCCAGCGCCGGGGAAGCGCGCTTAGTTCGCTGCGCCCGCGTCGTTCGTGCCGGCGGCCGAAGCGGCTGCGGCCTTTGCCTTGCCCTTTGCCGAACCGTGCTGCTTCAGCTGGTGCTTCGGCTTGCTGTGATCCTTCTTCATCGGTGCGGAAGCGGGTGCCATCGCGCCTGCCGGAGCCGACGCCGACTCCTGTGCGAATGCCGAAACCGATGCGAGAGCGAATGCTGCGGTCATGATCGAAGCGAGCGTCTTCTTCATTGTTCTTCCTTTAGCGGAGAAAAAATCAAACGTACCGGTAAGTGATGCGAGGCATCCGCATCGGAACATCAGTCGCGCCGGATCGCCGGTCGCCGCCGGGCGGCCCGGCTCATGCCTTTCCGCCTCGACAAATACTGATGCACTGGCTCCATAACGCATCGCCCGCGCGACCAGTTGACATGCGGCTTGCATCCCTCGGGTTTCCCCGGGGGGAGCCGGTTTCGGGCCCGCGCGACGCGCCGCGGGACGTTCATCAATCGTCCGACAAACCGTCTCTCGCGCCCGCCGCGGCGACGCTATACTGGCCTCCTTCCGTCCCAACCGGACGCGGCTGGTCACAGACCGCCGCCGTCGCGAGGCGCCCAAATTGCCCGATCACAATCTGGACAAACTGAAAATCGACCGGCGTCCCGTCGCAACCGCGCCACGCCGGCGCCGGTGGGTCCGCTATGCGGTCGCCGCCGCGCTCGTCATCGTCGCGATCGTTGCCGTGCTGGCGCTCACCGGCCGCCCGACGGTCGACACGACCGCCGTCACGTCCGCCTACCCGTACCAGAACGACACCCAGCTCAACGCGACCGGCTACGTCGTGCCGCAGCGCAAGGCCGCGGTCGCGTCGAAAGGCCAGGGGCGCGTCGAATGGCTCGGCGTGCTCGAAGGCACGCGCGTGAAAAAGGACGAGATCATCGCGCGGCTCGAAAGCCGCGACGTGGAAGCGTCGCTGGCGCAGGCACGCGCACAGGCGCAAGTCTCCCGCGCCAACCTCGGCGTCGCTCAGGCGGAGCTGAAGGACGCGGAGATCGCGCTGCGCCGCACCGCCGTGCTCGCGCCGAAGGGCGCGGTGCCGGCCGCACAGCTCGACATCGACACGGCCCGCGTGAACAAGGCGCGCGCATCGGTCAACAGCGACGAGGCCGCGATCGCGTCCGCCGAGGCCAATGCGCAGGCCGCGCAGGTCGCGGTCGATCAGACGGTGATCCGCGCGCCGTTCGACGGCATCGTGCTGGCAAAGCACGCGAACGTCGGCGACAACATCACGCCGTTCTCGTCCGCGTCGGACAGCAAGGGCGCGGTCGTGACGATTGCCGACATGGAGACGCTCGAGGTCGAGGCCGACGTCGCCGAATCGAACATCGCGAAGATCCGCGCGGAGCAGCCGTGCGAGATCCAGCTCGACGCGCTGCCCGACATGCGCTTCGCGGGCCGCGTGTCGCGCATCGTGCCGACCGTCGACCGCTCGAAGGCGACGGTGCTCGTGAAGGTGCGTTTCGTCGACCGCGACGAGCGCGTGCTGCCCGACATGAGCGCGAAGATCGCGTTCCTGTCGAAGCCCGCTTCGCCGCAGGACCGGCAGCCGGTGACGGCCGTGCAGGCGAGCGCGGTGGTCGAGCGCGACGGCCGACCGGTCGTGTTCGTCGTGAAGGACGACACCGTGCATGCAGCAGCGGTGACCAGGGGCGCGCGGATCGGCGAACTCGTCGCGATCCGCGGCGTGAAGCCCGGCGACACGGTCGTGCTCGCGCCGGGCGCGAAGCTGAAGGACGGCGCGAAAGTGACCGTCGCGAAGAAGTAGCGTGGCGCGCGTGAACGACGCCTCGCCGCCGCTCGTCGAGATCAGCCACGTCGCGAAGTCGTACCGGCGCGGCCACCAGATCGTGCCGGTGCTGACCGACATCACGCTCGACATCGGCGAAGGCGACTTCGTCGCGCTGATGGGGCCGTCGGGTTCCGGCAAGAGCACGCTGCTCAATCTCGTCGCCGGCATCGACCGGCCCGACAGCGGCGAGCTGCGCGTGGGCGGTCTCGACATCTCGCGGCTCGAGGAGGCGCAACTGGCCGAATGGCGCGCGGCGAACGTCGGCTTCATCTTCCAGTTCTACAACCTGATGCCCGTGCTCACCGCGTTCGAGAACGTCGAGCTGCCGCTGATGCTCACGCACCTGTCGCGCCGCGAACGGCGCGAGCACGTCGAGATGGTGCTCGACATGGTGAATCTCGGCGACCGGAAGACCCATTACCCGTCCGAGCTCTCGGGCGGCCAGCAGCAGCGCGTCGCGATCGCGCGCGCGTTGATCACCGATCCGGTGCTGATCGTCGCCGACGAGCCGACCGGCGACCTCGACCGCGCATCGGCCACCGACGTGCTCGCGATGCTGCAGCGGATGAACGCCGAGCTCGGCAAGACGATCATCATGGTGACCCACGATGCGCACGCGGCCGCCGCCGCGCGCTCGGTCGTGCATCTGGAAAAAGGGGAGCTGATCGATGGGCACGCCGTCTGACGGACGGGAGCGCGCGCGATGTACGTGCTGAAGCTGATCGCGCGCAATGCGCTGCGGCACCGACTGCGCACGCTGCTGACCGTGCTCGGGCTGACCATCGCGGTGCTGGCGTTCGGGCTGCTGCACACCGTCGTCGACGCGTGGTACGCAGGCGCGGCCGCCGCGTCCAGCGGCCGGCTCGTCACGCGCAATGCGATCTCGCTCGTGTTCCCGCTGCCGGTCAGCTACGAGAACCGGATCCGCGGTGTCGACGGCGTGACGGCCGTGGTCCGCTCGAACTGGTTCGGCGGCATCTACCGCGACCCCAAGAACTTCTTCGCGAGCTTCGCGGTGTCGGAGAACTATCTCGACCTGTATCCGGAATTCATCCTCCCGGCGCAGCAGCGCGCCGACTACGACCGCGACCGCCGCGGCTGCCTCGTCGGGCGCCAGCTCGCGACGCAGTTCGGCTTCAAGGTCGGCGACGTGATTCCGCTGAAAGGCACGATCTATCCGGGCACGTGGGACTTCGTCGTGCGTGGCATTCTCGACGGCCGCGACGATTCGACGATCACGCGCCAGCTGGTGTTCCACTGGGATTACCTGAACGAGACGGTGCGCAAGCGAACGCCGAAGCAGGCCGACCAGGTCGGCGTGTTCGTGCTCGGGGTCGCGAACCCGGACGACGGCGCCGCGATCGCGCGCAACGTCGACGCGGTGTTCAAGAACTCGCTCGCCGAAACGCTGACCGAGACCGAGCAGGCGTTCCAGCTCGGCTTCGTCGCGATGTCGAACCAGATCATCGCGGCGATCCGCGTCGTGTCGTACGTGGTGATCCTGATCATCATGGCCGTGATGGCGAACGCGATGGCGATGAGCGCGCGCGAACGCACCGCCGAATACGCGACGCTGAAGGCGCTCGGCTTCGGCCCCGGCTTTCTCGCGCTCATCGTGTTCGGCGAATCGGTCGTGATCGCGGTGGTCGGCGGCGGGCTCGCGATGCTCGCGACACCGCCGGCCGCGAGCCTCTTCAAGCAGGCCGCGGGCGGCATCTTCCCGGTATTCAAGGTGTCGGCCGAAACGATGGCGCTGCAGGCCGCATGCTCGGTCGCGGTCGGCCTCGCGGCCGCGCTCGTGCCGGCGTGGCAGGCGGCGCGCGTGCGCGTGGTCGAAGGCCTGCGGGCGATCGGATAGGCGCATGGCCATTCCACTCACCTACATCGCGCGCAACCTGTGGACCCGCCGGCTCACCACCGCGCTCACCGCGGGCGGGATGGCGCTGGTGATCTTCGTGTTCGCGACGGTGCAGATGCTCGACGCGGGGCTCACGCAGACGCTCGTGTCGACCGGCGAACCGGACAACGCGGTGGTGATCCGCAAGGGCGCCGAAACCGAGATTCAGAGTGCGATCGACCACCAGCAGGCCAACGCGCTCGAGATGCACCCGGCTGTCGCGCTCGGCCCCGACGGCCGGCCGCTCGTGTCGAAGGAAGCGGTCGTGCTGATTTCGCTGGTAAAGACGTCGTCCGGCAAGCCGTCGAACGTCGTGATCCGCGGCGTGTCGCCGGCCGGCCTCGCGCTGCGCCCGCACGTGAAGCTCGTCGCCGGCCGCATGTTCACGCCCGGCTCGTCGGAGATCATCGTCGGCAGCGCGATCGCGAAGGGGTTCAGCGGCACGCAGCTCGGCGACAGCCTGCATTTCGCGCAGCGCGACTGGACCATCGTCGGCATCTTCGACGCGGGCGCCAGCGGCTTCGACTCGGAGATCTGGGGCGACGTCGACCAGCTGATGCAATCGTTCCGGCGCACCAGCTACTCGTCGATGGTGCTGCGCATCCCGAGCGCCGACGGCTTCGCGCGCTTCAAGGCCGACATCGACGTCGACCCGCGCCTGACGGATGAAGCGAAACGCGAGCAGACGTTTTACGGCGACCAGTCGAAGGCGTTGTCGACCTTCATCAACATCCTGGGCATCACGCTGTCGACGATCTTCTCGATCGCCGCGATGATCGGCGCGATGATCACGATGTATGCGTCGGTCGCGAACCGCACCGCCGAAATCGGCACGCTGCGCGCGCTCGGCTTCAAGCGCATGAACGTGCTCGCCGCGTTCCTGCTGGAGGCGCTGCTGCTCGGCTTCGTCGGCGGCGTCGCGGGGCTCGCATCCGCATCGCTGATGGAGTTCGCGTCGTTCTCGACGACCAACTTCCAGACCTTCTCCGACCTGTCGTTCCGCTTCGTGCTGACGCCCGCGATCGTCGTGAAGACGCTGCTGTTCTCGCTCGTGATGGGGCTCGTCGGCGGCTTCCTGCCGGCGATGCGCGCCGCGCGGCTGAACATCGTCGACGCGTTGCGCGCGCAGTGACGCGCGCGGCCGCTCACGCCCGACGCTCGCGCGGCACCCACGCGCCGTGGAACCCGGCCGGCACGCGGCGCGGCAGGTGCACCGTCGCGACCGGCGCCGCGTCGATCGCGCGCGCATCGAGGATCACGACGTCGCTCGTATCCGTCGCCGCGCGGTAGACCACCACCAGCAGCCAGCCGTCGTCCTCGTCGGTGCCGCCCGGGCGCGGCACGAACACCGGCTCACCGTTCTGGTCGCCGGCCGGCACCGCGTAGCGGGTCGTCGTGCCGCGCACGTGGTCGAAACGCATCACGCCGCGCATCTCAGTGTTGTTCGGCTGCTCGACCGCATACAGGTAGCGGTAGCGGCGCCCCGTCCGGCTTTCGTTGATGCGCGGCAGCTCGATGCCGCCGTCGGCCAGCGGCCCTTCGTCGATCAGCCCGTTCGCGGTATCGATCACGTAACGCCACAGCTCGCCGACCGGGTTGTCGGCGAAGCGGCCCGTGCGCGCGTCGAGCCGCAGGAACCACGGATAGCGCACCGCGTCGAGCACGATGCACGACGCATCGCAGTCGTACGCATTCACAACGTGCTGGATGAAGCACGGCTCGATGCCGAACCAGCGCACGTCGCCGCCGTGGCGCGGCATCACGCCGATCCGCGCGTCGCGGTCGTCGTGCCAGCGCAGCGGCATCCGGTGCCCCTGCTTCAGCATCGCGAAGTCGTAGCCGACGTTCAGGTCGAGCAGCAGGCTGCGGGTTTCGGTGATCGCGAGGTCGTGCATCATCGACGGCGCACGCACGTCGACGGCGAGGTCGACGCGCTGCACGCCCTGCGCATCCGCGACACCGTAGCGCAGCCACGGCGCGCGCCAGTCCGCGCGAAACAGGATCAGTTCGCCCGTCACCGGATCGACTTTCGGATGCGCCGTCATCGCGCCGCCGAACGCCGTGTGCCGCGCGGGCGCACCGAGCGTATCGAGCGCGGCCGTGATCGCGAGCGGCGCGCCGCCTTCCGCCAGCGCGAGCAATTCGCCGGCGTGCTGCAGCACGTTCACGTTCGGATTCGTGTCGGGCAGGTGCGGCGCCTGCTCCGGCGCGTGCACATCGGCCCAGCGGCGCGTGCGCGCCCAGCGGTTCCGGTAGCCGGCCGCGCGGCCGCGTTCGAACGCGATCGCGTGCAGCATCGCCGCTTCCGGCCACCACGACAGCACTTCGTTGCCCTTGAAACGGCCGCCCGGCGGATTCGGGCCGTTGCGCAGCAGCGTGCCGTCGAGTTCGGGCGGGATCGTGCCGGTCACGCGCAGGTCGACGAGGTCGACTTCGTCGGCGACCGGCGCGATCACGCCGCGGTTCAGATCGAACGTCGTCATCGCGTCGTCTGCTCCGTCAGCAGTCTTCGGTCGACGGCGGCAAATCGCCGCGCGCCAGCGCGAGCGCATGGTCGCGCACGTCGTCCGGCCAGCCGGCAATCAGTTCGGTCATTCGCTCGAGGTCGTTCGCATACAGCGCACGCGCGGCCTCCTCGAATCCGGGCAGGTCGCCCGCGATCGCCGACATGAAGTGGTATGCGCGCGTCTGCGCGTCGCGGCGCCGGTCGGCCGCCGCGTGCGTGCGCCGCGCGTCCTCGACCAGCTTGCGCAGCGCGACGGACGCGCCGCCCGGCTGCGCGGCGAGCCAGTCCCAGTGACGCGGCAGCAACGTGACCTCGCGCGAGACGACGCCGAGCTTCGGACGGCCGCGGCCGCGTTGTTCGGCCGCGCCGGCGGGCTCGGCGGGCGCGGCGGGCGTGGATGCCTCGCCCGGCACTGGCGCGTAACGCGCACGGATATCGTCCGCCGTGCCGCGCAGGTCGAGGTCGATCGAGCGGCCGATCGCGTCGTCGAAGATCACGATGGTGCCGGACATCGCATTGCCGGCCGCCTGACGGACCGCCACCGCCACCGTCGCGAGCGGGCCCGACGCGACGCGCCGGTGGCCATCGAACGCCGTGTAGGAAGGGAGAAGCATGGAGAGAGTCATCGTGGTTGCCCGTGGGCAGGAATCGGAATGACGCAATTTTTATCCGGGTATAAATCGTTGTCAATATCACCCGGGTAAAAAAAGAGACATGCCGATGCCACGGATCGATCCAATTCCTGAATCGATCAAGTCAGCAATTGGCATGAAAGCGCAATTTTCGCCATGACAGAATGATCCGGACGCCCGGCCTCCGGGCATCGGCGTCCGGCCTCCGGCCGGCAAGACCACCACGAAAAAACGCGCGCACCGACGCGCAGCCGCACGACGGCACCTTCCGCCCTTCGGAGGAGACAGTCATGAATCCGCTTCACGCATTGCCGGCGTCCGCGTCGGCAACGGCCCGGCGCACCCGCGTGCGCTGGCTCGTGCTGACCGTGCTGTTCGCGGTCACGACGATCAACTACGCGGATCGCGCGGCGATCGCGATCGCGGGCCCGGCGCTCGCCCGCACGATGCACCTGAGCCATGTGCAGATGGGCTTCATCTTCTCGGCGTTCGGCTGGTCGTACGTGATCGCGCAACTGCCGGGCGGCTGGCTGCTCGACCGCTTCGGCTCGCGCATCGTCTATGCGTTCAGCATCTTCTTCTGGTCGCTGTTCACGCTGCTTCAGGGCGGCATCGGCTTCGTCGGCGGCGCGGCCGCGTTCGCGCTGCTGTTCGGATTGCGCTTCCTGGTCGGCGCGGCCGAGGCGCCGTCGTTCCCGGCCAACAGCCGGATCGTGTCCACGTGGTTTCCGGCCGCGGAGCGCGGCACCGCGTCGGCGATCTTCAACGCCGCTCAGTACGCGGCGACCGTCGTGTTCGCGCCGCTGATGGGCTGGCTCGTGCACGCGTACGGCTGGCAGTCGGTGTTCGCGGTGATGGGCGTGCTCGGCTTCGCGTTCGTGCTGGTGTGGAACCGCACGATGTACGACCCGAAGGTGCACCCGCGCATCAACGGCGCGGAGCTCGACTACCTCACCGAAGGCGGTGCGCTCGTCAACATCGACCAGGCGACCGGCGCGCGCGACGGCGGCCCGTCGATGCGTCACGTGAAGGCGCTGCTGAGGAACCGGATGCTCGTCGGCGTGTACGTCGCGCAGTATTGCATCAACGCCCTCACCTACTTCTTCATCACGTGGTTTCCCGTCTATCTCGTGCAGGCGCGCGGGATGTCGATCCTCAACGCGGGGCTCGTCGCGTCCATCCCGGCCGTGTGCGGGTTCCTCGGCGGGATTCTCGGCGGCATCGTGTCCGACGCGCTGCTCAAGCAGGGGCAGTCACTGTCGGTCGCGCGCAAGGTGCCGATCGTGATCGGCATGCTGCTGTCGATGTCGATGATCGTCTGCAACTACACCGATTCACACGTGCTCGTCGTGCTGTTCATGGCGCTGTCGTTCTTCGGCAAAGGGCTCGGCGCGCTCGGCTGGGCCGTCAACGCCGATACCGCGCCGCGCCAGATCGCCGGCCTGAGCGGCGCGCTGCTCAATACGTGCGGCAATCTTTCCAGCATTACGACGCCGATCGCGATCGGCTACATCGTCGACCGCAGCGGCTCGTTCAACGGCGCGCTCGTGTACGTCGTCGCGCACGCGCTCGTCGCCGTAATCTGCTACCTGTTCGTCGTCGGCGAAATTCGCCGCGTCGAGCTTCAATGATGAACGGCGTGGGCTGCGCCAGTGCGCCCAGCGGCCCGCACGCCACCGGAACCAGGAGCGAACCGATGTCCGAACCCAGCCGTGCCGGCACCCCGCGCGTCACGCGCATGCAAGTGATCCCCGTCGCCGGCCGCGACAGCATGCTGCTGAACCTGTGCGGCGCGCACGCACCGTATTTCACGCGCAACCTCGTGATCCTCGACGACAGCAGCGGCCACACGGGTGTCGGCGAAGTGCCCGGCGGCGAAGGCATCCGACAGGCGCTCGAACGGATGACCGATCTCGTGGTCGGCCAGTCGATCGGGCGTTACCAGGCGACGCTCAACGCGGTGCGCGCGGCGCTGTCCGGCACCGCTGCGGGTGCGGGACGCACGATCCGGCACGAGGTGACGTCGGCCGGCGAGGCGGCCGTGCTGCGCCAGCCCCACGAGATCAACCTGCGGCTCGACAACGTGATCACCGCGATCGAGGCCGCGCTGCTGGACCTGCTCGGCCAGCATCTCGACGTGCCCGTCGCCGCGCTGCTCGGCGAAGGCCAGCAGCGCGACGCAGTGCCGATGCTCGCGTACCTGTTCTACATCGGCGAGCGGCGCCGCACCGACCTGCCGTATCGCGACGAGATGCACGCGGCCGATCCGTGGTTCCGTCTGCGCAACGAAGCCGCGCTCACGCCGGCCGCGATCGCGCGGCAGGCCGAGGCCGCGGTCGAGCGCTACGGCTTCGTCGATTTCAAGCTGAAGGGCGGGGTGATGGCCGGCGCGGACGAGATGGAGGCGATCGCGGCGATCAAGGCGCGCTTTCCCGACGCGCGCGCGACGCTCGACCCGAACGGCGCGTGGTCACTCGACGAAGCCGTCGCGCTGTGCCGCGGGCAAGGTCATCTGCTCGCGTATGCGGAGGACCCGTGCGGGCCGGAAGCCGGCTACTCGGGCCGCGAGGTGATGGCCGAATTCCGGCGCGCCACCGGCATCCCGACCGCGACCAACATGATCGCGACGGACTGGCGGCAGATGGATCACGCGGTGCGGCTGCAGGCGGTCGACATTCCGCTCGCCGATCCGCACTTCTGGACGATGCAGGGTTCGGTGCGGCTCGCGCAGCTGTGCCGCGACTGGGGGCTCACGTGGGGTTCGCACTCGAACAACCACTTCGACGTTTCGCTGGCGATGTTCACGCACGCGGCCGCGGCGGCGCCCGGCACCATCACCGCGATCGACACGCACTGGATCTGGCAGGAAGGCGACGCGCGGCTCACGCGCGAGCCGCTCGAGATCGTCGGCGGCCAGGTGGCCGTGCCCGAGCGGCCGGGGCTCGGGATCGAACTCGACATGGCGCAGGTCGAGGCTGCCCATGCGCTGTACGGGCAAGTCGGCGGCACGGCGCGCGACGATGCGATGGCGATGCGGTATCTGGTGCCGGGGTGGACGTACGATCCGAAGCGGCCGAGTTTCGGGCGCGGGTGACGGCGGCGGGGCGGACATGCGAAAAAACAAAAAGGGTTCGGTCTTGCGACCGAACCCTTCGAATTCCGTTGGTGGAGCGGAGGAGGATCGAACTCCCGACCTTCGCATTGCGAACGCGACGCTCTCCCAGCTGAGCTACCGCCCCAACAGTCTTCAATCATACACACGCATTTCCGCGCTTGGCAATAGGGGTTCCGTCACCCCGGTGCGTCACTTTGACGGCGCGCCGGCCAGCACCCATTCGACCACGGAACGCAGCTCCGCGTCGCTCATGCGCGGATGCGCCGGCATCGGAATCGCGCCCCAGACGCCGGAGCCACCGTCCTTCACCTTCTTCGACAGCTTCGCGACGGCCTGCGGATCGGACTTGTAGCGGGCGGCGATGTCCTTGAACGACGGACCGACGAGCTTGCGGTCCACTGCGTGGCAACCCATGCACGCGTTGCCGCGCGCGACCTTGAGGCCGTCGCCGACGTCCGCCTGCGCCGTGCCGAGCGCACCGGCTGCGAGCGCCGCGGCTGCGGCGCCCTGCACCATCCATTGCCTGATCTTCATTTGCGTCGACTTCATTGCGGCGTTGCCTTCGGGTTGCCCGGGTGCACGCTCGATGAATTCGAGATCGGTGCCGGCGGTTGCAGCGGCGTGGACTGGACCGACGCATCGGGCACCGCACCGACCGTCGCGGCATCCGCAGGCGCGGCGGCGGCCTGCGCGCCGGACGCGCCGCTCGGCGACGCGGCCTGCAATGCCTGCGCGTCCTGCGGCTGGATGTACTGGAACACCTTCACGACCTTCTCGACGCCCGGCACCTGGCTGGCTGCATCGGCGCCGCGATTGCCTTCGTCGACCGTCACGAGCCCCATCAGGTAGACGTTGCCGCGCTCGCTGACGACCTTGTAGTAGTTCGCCGACAGCCCCTTCGTCGCGATCAGCTCGGACTTCACGCGTCCTTCGAGGTACGAGTCGTTCGCGCGCGACGACAGCGACGACGACGGCTCGACCGACAGCTCGTTGACGATGCCGTTCACGTTGTTGATGCCGCGCACGATTTCCTCGGCGCGCTGCTTCGACGCGTTGTTCGGCACTTCGCCCGTCAGCAGCACGCGGCGGTTGAACACCGTCACGTTCACGTGCGACTGATCCGGCAGCCCGTTGTTGATTTGCGAGAGCGACTTGACCTGGATCTCGCGATCCTCCGTCTGCGCGCCGAGCGTACGGCGATCGGTCGCGATCAGCGCGCCGCCGCCGGCCGCCGCCCCAAGCACGCCGAGCACGCAGCCCTGCAGGGACATCGCGAGGCCCGCCGTCAGCGCGGCGAGCAACGTGGTTCTGACGAGCGTCTGTTTGACGCGGCTTTGATTCATCGACGGCTCTCCTTCGTTCAATCCTCACCCAGCAGCATCGCGTCGATGCCGTCGCACAGGCAGTGGATGGTCAGCAGATGGACTTCGTGGACGCGTGCCGCACGCGAGGCGGGCACGCTGATCGGAATATCGGTGTCGGACAGCGCGGCCCCGACGGCATGGCCGTCGCCGCCCGTCAGCGCGACGACGGTCATCTCGCGCTCGTGCGCCTCGTCGATCGCGGCCAGCACGCGCGGCGACGCGCCGCTCGCGTCGAGCACCAGCAGGATGTCGCCGGTCTGCCCGAGCACGCGCACCTGCTGCGCGAACAGCTGATCGGCGGCGACTGCCCCCGTGAGACCGCCCTGCGACGCATCGGTGGCCAGCGCAATCGCGGGAAGGCCCGGACGCTCGCGCTCGAAACCGCCGACGAGCGACACGGCGAGGTAGTGCGCTGCGGCGGCCGACGGGCCATCCCCGCATGCGACGATCTTGTTGCCGTTCGCCAGCGCGGCGAACATTGCGTCGACCGCGGCCGCGATCGGCAACGACAGCGCATCGGCCGCTTCGGCGTGAAGCGCGGCGCTGTCGCGGAAATGTTGCTGAATACGTTCGACTGACATCGATTCCTGGTGAACTGGGCGCGCATGGCACGCAGCGCGCAACGTCATGGGTGCGGCGAGTTTACCGCACTCCGGCACCCTCTCCGGGGGTATGACAAGAACTCTTTACATCTCGTCACAGCTCGCGGCTACGCGTCGTCGGCACGAAATGCATCGCGCAGCCACTCGAGCCGACCCGCCTCGAACGCAACGACGTCGAAACGGCATGCGGCACCCGCGCCGTGCCGCGCCCAGAAATGGAGCGCGGCCGCGACCAGACGCCGCCGCTTGCGCAAGCCGACGCTCGCGGCCGCGCCACCATGCCGGGCGCTGCGCCGCGCGCGCACCTCGACGAACACGAGCGTGCCGTCGGGCGTGCGCATCACCAGGTCGAGTTCGCCGCCGCGCATCGTCACGTTCGCCGCGACGAACGCGAGACCGCGACGTTCCAGGAACTGCCGCGCGCGCTGCTCGAACGTCGCGCCAATCGATCTTGATCGCGCCGTGCCGGAAAAATTGCCGCCGCCGGTCGGCAAATTGCGCTTGTTGCCCGGCGCGGCCGGCGCCGCGTGGCACAATGCCGTCCTTGTTCCGCCTGCGCCGCGATTGCGCGCATTGCCTGCCATGACTGCCCTCCTCGAACTCGCGCAAACGCAGCACTACCCGGACGCCGCGCTCTATGTGGTCGCGACGCCGATCGGCAACACCGCCGACATCACGCTGCGCGCGCTGCACGTGCTCGGCCTGGCCGACCGCATCGCGGCCGAAGACACCCGCAACACGGGCCAGCTGCTGGCCCGCTACGGCATCTCGAAACCGCTCGTCGCCGTGCACGAGCACAACGAGCGCGAAGCCGCGCTGCGCGTGATCGAGCTGTTGCGCGCGGGCGAACGCGTCGCGTACGTGTCGGACGCCGGCACGCCCGGCATTTCGGACCCCGGCGCGCGGCTCGTCGACGCCGTGCGCGCGGCGGGCTTCCCGGTGATTCCGCTGCCGGGCGCGAGCGCGGCCGTGACCGCACTAAGCGTGGCGGGCGACTGGGCCGGCGCGTTCACGTTCGCGGGCTTCCTGCCGCCGAAGCCAAAGCAGCGTGCGAGCGCGCTGCAGGCGCTCGTGCGACACCCGTACGCGCTGGTGTTCTACGAAGCGCCGCACCGGATCACGGACACCGTCGCCGCCCTCGCCGACGCGTTCGGCCCGGCGCGCCAGCTGCTGATCGCACGCGAGCTCACCAAGCTACACGAGCAGCTGTTCCAGGGCACCCTGGCCGAAGGACAGAGCTGGCTCGCCGGCGATGCGAACCGGCAGCGCGGCGAGTTCGTCCTGGTCGTCGAAGGCGCGCCGGCCGACGTCGGCGAAGCCGACGACACCGCGCACGACGCGCTGCTCAAGCTGCTACTGGAAGAAGTGCCGGTGAAGAGCGCGGCGAAGCTCGCGGCCGCGCTGACGGGCGCATCGCGCAACGCGCTGTATGCGCGCGCGCTGGCGCTGAAGGAAGACTGACGCGCGAGCGCGGGCGGCACCCGCCGCCCGGCACGCGGAAACGAAAAAGGGCTGCCCGAAGGCAGCCCTTTTGCATGTGCGGACGAACCGCCGCGTTACTTCGACGACAGCGACGCGAGCATTTCGTCGCGCGCCTCGCGCGCTTCCTGCGGCGACAGCCCTTCGATCTTCACGCGGCCGGTGCCGGCATGCACGAGGCCGATCATCTTGGCGGCCGCATAAGACAGGTCGAGCACGCGGCCGCGCTTGTACGGCCCGCGATCGTTGACCTTCACGACGACCCACTTGCCGCTCGACGCGTTCGTCACCTTGATGTACGACGACAGCGGCAGCGTGCGGTGCGCGGCGGTCAGCGCGTTCATGTTGAAACGCTCGCCGTTCGCGGTGCGGCGGCCGTGGAAATCCCGGCCATACCACGATGCCCGGCCCGTCTGGCGGAAGTCGGACACGTCCTTGCCGTCGATCGGCTCGGCGTCCGCCAGCGACGACTTCTTCGCGTCCTTGCTGTCGGCAGCCGGCATCGATGCCAGCGCGGAATCGAAATTCAGTTGCTGCTTGTCGTCATCCGCTTTCGCGGCAGCGGCCGTCTTGTTGACCGCGTTCTTCTGGTTGGCGCTGCCGGTGGTCTGGCTGGATGGCACCGCACAGCCCGTCAGCGCGAAAAATAATGCAATGGTCCCGAATCGAGTCGGAAAACGAAAGTTCATCGACGTGTCGCCTTCTGGTTCGGGCCGCACCGATACAACGCTGCTCAACAACGCGGATACGCGGCCCGGACGGCAAATGCGTGCACGCCCCGCTCGGCTAAGCGAGCAGGCGGCTAGCATGGGCGCGGCTTTCGTCTCTGCCGCAACCGTCCTGATTAGTTTTCACGTCTGGCGCAACCTGTCCCCGGCAGCCTGACCAGACCCCACATGCCGCCATCGAACATGGCTATCACGTTCGCGCGCGTGGCGTACGGCCAACGCACAGGAACGGCGGCACAGGCCTCATCCGGCGGAGCGGCAGCAGGGCCGCAGAACGGGCGCGCAGCACCCGGCCGGACAAGACGTGAGCACCGAATGCTCGGTGCTGGATACACCGCCGGACTCCCCGGCGGTCGATGCTTGACGGTGAATCCGACACCCCTTTTTTAACGGGGCCGAAACACCAGCGAATTGCGTGAAATTCACGCGCAATGGGCCGCATTATACATAAACCAAAAGCCCGGCTAGAAAAGCGCCCCTTCCGGACCATTGATTCTCACTATGAGTGTAACAATCGGCATGCTCCGGGATTGCCCGGAACCGCGCACCCGACGCCGCGCCGCAGGGCGGGCAGGCAGCGCGCGCGACCGGTACAATCGCTCCTTTTAGCCGCCGGTGTCTCCATGAAAGTCACGCTCATTCCGGTCACGCCGTTCCAGCAGAACTGCTCGCTGCTCGTCTGCGAGAAGACGGGCCGCGCCGCCGTCGTCGATCCCGGCGGCGACATCGAACGGATCGAACAGGAGATCGCGCGGCAGAACGTGCAGGTCGAGAAGGTGCTGCTCACGCACGGCCACGTCGATCACTGCGCGGGCGCGAAGGCGCTCGCGACACACTACGGCGTGCCGATCGTTGGACCGCAGGAAGACGAGCGCTTCTGGATCGAGCAACTGCCGATGCAGAGCCAGCGCTTCGGCTTCCCGGCCGCCGAGGCGTTCGAGCCTGACCAATGGCTGAAGGACGGCGACACCGTGCGGTTCGGCGACGAGACGCTCGAGGTCTATCACTGCCCGGGCCACACGCCCGGCCACGTCGTGTTCTTCAGCCGCGCGCATCGCGTCGCGATCGTCGGCGACGTGCTGTTCGCCGGCTCGATCGGGCGCACCGATTTCCCGCGCGGCAACCACGCGGACCTCGTGCGTTCGATCAAGGAGAAGCTGTGGCCGCTCGGCGACGATGTCACGTTCGTGCCGGGCCACGGCCCGGTGTCGACGTTCGGCGACGAGCGCCGCACGAACCCGTTCGTGTCCGACAAGGTGTTCGGATGAACCAGACCGCCATCCCCGAAATCTACGTCAGCACCGACGTCGAGGCCGACGGCCCGATTCCCGGCCCGCACTCGATGCTGAGCTTCGCGTCGGCTGCCTATACCGAGGACAAGCAGCTGATCGCGACGTTCTCGGCGAACCTCGAGACGCTGCCCGGCGCGCAGGCCCACCCGGTGCAGGAAGCGTGGTGGAAGACGGAGCCCGAAGCGTGGGCCGCGTGCCGGCGCGACCTGCAGGCGCCCGAGGCGGCGCTGGTCGCGTACGTCGAGTGGGTCGAGGCGCTGCCCGGCAAGCCGGTATTCGTCGCGATGCCGGCCGGTTTCGACTTCACGTTCATGTTCTGGTACATGATGCGCTTCGCGGGGCGCTGCCCGTTCTCGTGGTCGGCGCTCGACATCAAGACGCTCGCGTTCGCGATGACGGGCCTGCCGTACCGCAAGGCGATCAAGCCGCGCTTTCCGAAGCACTGGTTCGACGATCACCCGCACACGCACGTCGCGCTCGACGACGCGATCGAGCAAGGCGCGCTGTTCTGCAACATGCTCGCCGACCTGCGCCGTCAGCAGGCCGCGCTCGCGGGCCTCGCCGTGTCGGACACCGATCGGTCGGAAAACGCGGGGGCGGGACAAAACCCCACGGATCCGCGAGCAAATTAGCGAATCTCGCTCAACAGCGCAGCGTCAGATTGCCTTTCCTTTCCCGGCCCTCTAACATTCAGCGTGTTGTAGCTGCCGCATGGAGGCGCAGGTGACGCTCGATTCCTTTTCGCAAAAAATCCTTCGCCTGTTGCAACTCGACGCGCGCCGTTCCGTGCAGGAAATCTCCGACCAGGTCGGCCTGTCGAGCACGCCGTGCTGGCGCCGCATCAAGGACATGGAACAGTCGGGCGTGATCCAGCGCTACACGGCGCTGCTCGATCGCGAGAAGCTCGGCCTGCACGTCTGCGCGCTCGCGCACGTGCATCTGACCCGCCACAACGAAGGCGGCGTCGAGCAGTTCGAGCGCGAGATCGCGACCTGCCCGGAAGTCACCGAGTGCTACAGCACGACCGGCGAGGCCGATTACATCCTCAAGATCGTCGCGCCCGACATCAAGGCCTACGACGTCTTCCTGCACGAACGGATCTTCAAGATTCCGGCGGTGTCGCAGGTGCGCACGAGCGTCGTGCTGCGCGAAATCAAGTTCGACACGCAACTGCCGCTGTAACGCGCGGGCCCGCGGTCGCCGCCGCCGCTCAGGCCTGCGCGGGCAATCCGCGCGTGAAGCCGATCCGACGCGCGCCGAACTGCCGCTTCAGCGCGTCGACGTCGAGCCGGCCGGCCAGCGACGCGTCGGTATCGCCCGCGCCGGCGTCGAGCGTCACGTCGATCTCGAGCCCCGTGCTCAGGTAGTGCAGGTTGATCGCGGCCGGATGCAGCCCGCGTTGCGCGAGCGCGGCCTCGAGCCGCGCCGCGATCTCGGCGCGCGGCGGCAGCGCGAGCGCCGGACGGCGCGCCGTGTCGTTCTCCGGATCGACGTGGATCAGCGCGTCGAGCACGCGCGGGTCGCGCAGCACGCGCGCACGTGCGGTTTCCGCGATGTAGTGGCCTTCGGAGACGGAGATCATCGGATCGACGAGGATGTGCGCGTCGACGAGCGCCGCATCGCCCATCTTGCGCGTGCGCAGGTCGTGCACGTCGCGCACGCCCGGCGTAGCCTCGAGCAGCGCGCGGATCTCGGCCGTGTCGGCGGTGTCGAGTGCACGATCCGACAGGTCCTGAAGCGCGTCGTAGCCGAACGTCCAGCCCATGCGCGCGACCATGAAACCGACGATCGCCGCGGCGATCGGGTCGAGCAGCCGCACGCCGGCGAGACTGCCGACGATGCCGATCGCGACGACGAGCGACGATGCGGCGTCCGAGCGCGCATGCCACGCGTTCGCGACGAGCATCGCCGAACGCACGCGACGAGCCTCGCGCAGCATGTAGCGGAACAGCGCCTCTTTCGACACGAGCACGGTCAGCGCGACGATCAACGCGGAAAAATGGACGGCCGGGATGTTTTCGAGATTCACGAGCCGGTCGCCGGCGCGCCAGAGCATGCCGATGCCGACGGCGATCAGGATCGCGCCGAGAAACAGCGACGCGACAGTTTCATAGCGGCTGTGTCCGTAATTGTGATCGGCATCCGGCGATGCACCACTATGGCGATTGGCCACCAGTACGACAAAATCCGAGATCAGATCGGAAATCGAATGGATGCCATCGGCAATCAATGCCTGCGAATGCGCAACCACGCCGACGACGATCTGAAACGTCGCAAGCACCACATTCAGCACAATACTAACGAGGGTGCTCTTGCGCGCGACCGCGTGCTTATCTGCGCTTTGCGCGTCGTCGGAAAACGTGGACATGAAATGCTAGATATCGGTTGTGATACGGAATTCTATCAAACGAAGTCCGCCCGGCATTCCGATAACCCAAAATTTTCCATTCAAATCAACCGCTTATGCGAACGGGTTGCATTTTCATTCACACCCTCGCCTGACAGTTTCATGACAAAACGCATACAATCCGGTGCCGGAATGCAAAAAGCCGCGCTCCTCGACGGATGCGCGGCTCTTTTCGAGACGTCGACTTAAACGATCGTTTAAATCGCAAACTGTTCGCGGTTCTTGCCAGCGATCCAGCGCGGCGGCTTGCCGCGGCCCGACCACGTCGCGCCCGTTTCCGGATCACGGTATTTCGCGGCCACGCCTGCGCGCGGACGGCCGACCTTACCTGCCTTCGCGCGGCTGAGACCGAGTTCGGCGAGCGAAAAGCCGTAGTCGGCAATTTTCTGCTTCACGTCATTCAGCACTTCAGCGTATTCACGCGACTTCGCTTCTTCGATTTGCTTCTCCAGCTTCTCCCGCTGGGCCAGCAGGTCCTTGTAAGAAGACATAGTTTCCCTTTCTATCTGACCAATGGCGCCGGTCTGCTGCCAGCTCACCATTCATGAAATATATGTGCCTCGGATTTTCGAAGGCAGAGATTAGCACAAAAAAGATTTGATAGAAGCGAGATTCATGAAAATCCCGAGACCAATTGCAATTCACGCATGTCATTTTGACCGGCCGCGGCCTTTTCTCAAGTTTTTACGCACTTGCATAGAGATTAGGACATTATCGATCCGGTAATCGGCCTATCAGCATACGCAATTACCCTGCATGTGGGAAAATCAAAGCTTTCATCCGGCGACAAGTTCGGAAATATCGTACGGCGCGAGGCGTTATTCAGACATATCCGTATCCCTGCATCACGTCACCTCCCGAGCGTAGGCAATCAACCGTTCGCGCAACGCGCCGGCGTCGCCCGGCACTGAATCGAAGGGCGTGCGCACGCGGCGGTTGTCGCAGCGCCAGTCGGCTCCGTGGCGATCGACGCCGAGCAGGTCGAGCCCGTCGCGGCGCGCATCGCTCGAGTCGTACGCCTCCCACAACGCCCGTTCTTCGTCGAACCCAAGCGGCGGCAGCGCATCGAGGCCGGTGCCGTCCACCCAGCCCATCCGGCCGAATCCGCCGATATAGCGCAGCCGCTCGATATGGAGTGCCCAGAACGTGAAATCGCCGAGCGCGAGGTAGCGTGCGGCATCGGGTTCGTAGCGCGTGTAGCGCGCGGCGACATGCGGATCGTCGCCGAGCGGCATGAAGCGGCCGAGCAGTGTCGCGCGCTCGGCGTTCAGCACGTCGCCGTGCGGCGCGTCGACGACGAGGAATCCCGCGCGCGGATCGGCGGCAAGGTTGCGCGTATGCTCGGCCAGGCCGCTCACGAGAATCACCGGTCGATGATTCGCGTCGAGTGCGAACGGCACGACCGTCGGATAGGGAAAGCCTTGCGGGTCGCGCGCGTGGGTCGCGAGCGTGCCGAGCGCGCAACGGTGCAGCAGGTGCAGGGCAAGGGTGGGATCGATGTTCACGGTGACTCCTGCGGTCGGAAAGCCTGGGCGGCAACGGGGGCGATGACGCGCCGCGCTGGAACGCTTCGGGCACGCCGCCTGCGCACCGATGTTACTCGCGGCGGCGTCCCGCCGGGCATTGGCCGGATGACCGACGCGGACCGCGCAAGCGGCGTGCGCGCCGAAGCCTGATCGGCCCAACGGCCAGCACGCCGGCAAGACCGTAAGCGGTTCGATAGAATCGGACCCATCCGACGGGCGCGACGCGCCCGCGCATCGTCCATTCAAGAGCGCTCCGTGTCCGAAACCTCCTCCCGATCCTCGTCCGACTTCGCCGCGCCGCCCGACGCGCATCGCCTGCTGGCCTTGCCGGTCCGCCAGCGCGCACGCACGGCCACGATGGCACTGTTCTTCATCGCCGGCATGATGTACGCGTCGTGGGGCGTGCACGTGCCGACCGTGCGCGACAAGTTCGCATTGAGCCCGGGGCTGCTGTCGATCGCGCTGTTCGCGGTCGCGGGCGGCTCGATCGCCGCGATGCTCACGATCGCGCGCTGGATCGCGCGCGTCGGCTCGCGCACCGCGTGCCTCGCGGGCGGGCTCGTGATGGCCGCGTGCGCGGCGCTGATCCTCGCCGTGCCCGATTACTGGATGCTGCTCGTCGTGCTCGCGCTGTTCGGCTTCTCGATGGCGACGCTCGACGTCGCGATGAACGCGGAGGCGAGCGCGGTCGAGATCGCGCTCGGCAAGCCGATCATGTCGTCGCTGCACGGGATGTTCAGCATCGGCGGGATGTCGGGGGCGGCGGCCGGCGGCGCGCTGCTGTCGGCCGGCATGGCGCCGGCCGTGCATCTCGCGCTCGCGGCGGCCGTCAGCGCAGCCGTGCTGCTCGTCGCGAGCCCGGCCGTGCTGCCGCACGTGCCGCATCACGAACACGCGCACGGCGGCGGCAACCGCTGGCGCTCGCCCGCGCTGTGGATGCTCGGCGGCATCGCGCTGATCGCGCTGATCGCCGAAGGGGCGATGTACGACTGGGCGACGGTCTACATGCGCGACGTCGTCGTGGCGAGCCCCGCACTCGCGAGCGCGGCCTATGCAGCATTCTCCGGCGGGATGGCGATCGCGCGATTCGCGGGCGACGCGGTGCGCGCGCGTTTCGGCGCGCCGCAGCTCGTGTTCGCGAGCGCGTCGCTCGCGTGCGCCGGGATGATCGGCGCGCTGCTGCTGCCGAACCCGATCGCCGTGCTGACGGGCTTCACGCTGATGGGCCTCGGCCTCGCGAACATGATGCCCGTGCTGTTCGCCGCCGCCGCGCGCGTGAAAGGCATCCACGCGGCCGAGGGGCTCGCGCACGTGGCCGGACTCGCGTATTTCGGGTTGCTGTTCGGTCCGGTCGTGATCGGTGCGGTCGCGCAGGCCGTGAACCTGACCATCGGCCTGTCGGTCGTCGCGCTGTGCGCGGCGCTCGTCGCGGCCGTCGCGCCGAAGGTGCTCGCGCATCTGAAGATCTGACCGCGCGGCGAGCCGGCCACCCGCTGCGAGATCACCAAAAAGAAAGCGCGCCTGCGTTGCCGCAGGCGCGCCTTCACCCCTTCTGTCGACCGCTTTTCAGCTTACATCTTCACTTCGTCGAGCAGCGACTTCTTGCCGTTCTTGTAGTTGTACAGCGAGATCACGCCGTGTTGCAGGTCGCCCTTCGAGTCGAAGGTCGTCGTGCCGATCACGCCCGAGTAGTTCGTCGCCGGCATCGCGGCGAGGATCTTCGCCGGATCCGTCGAGTTCGAACGCTTCATCGCATCGACGATGATGTACACGGCGTCGTACGTGAACGGTGCGTAGATCTGGATCGGCTGGCCGAAGCGCTTCTCGTACTTCGCCTTGAACGCCGCGCCGCCCGCCATCTTCTCGAGCGAAGCACCGGCTTCCGAGCACACGACGTTGTCGGTCGCGTCGCCGGCCAGGTCGGCCAGCTTTTCCGTGCACACGCCGTCGCCCGCCAGGATCTTCGCGCGCAGGCCGAGCTGCTTCGCCTGTTTCGCGAACGGGCCGCCGGTGGCGTCCATGCCGCCGTACATGATCGCGTCCGGATTCTCGCCCTTGATCTTGGTCAGAATCGCGCGGAAGTCGACCGCCTTGTCGTTGGTCGCGTCGTGCGACATCACCTTCAGGCCGAGCGCCTTCGCCTTCTTCTCGAACTCGTTCGCGAGACCCTGGCCGTATGCGGTCGAATCGTCGACCACCGCGACGCTCTTGATGCCCTTCGAGTGCGCGTAGTTCGCGAGCGCCGGGCCCTGCTGCGCATCGGTCGCCACCACGCGATACGTGGTCTTGAAGCCTTGCTGCGTGTAAGCCGGGTTGGTCGCCGACGGCGAGATCTGCACGATGCCCGCATCGCTGTAGATCTTCGAGGCCGGGATCGACGTGCCCGAGTTCAGGTGGCCAACCACCGCGACGACCTTGTCGTCGACGAGCTTCTGCGCAACCTGCGTGGCCTGGCGCGGGTCGGCCGCGTCATCCTGCGGGTCGAGTTGCAGCGTGATTTTCTGGCCGCCGACCGTGAGACCCTTGGCGTTGATCTCCTCGACTGCGAGACGCGCGCCGTTTTCGTTGTCCTTGCCCAGGTGTGCAATGCCGCCCGTCAACGGCGCGACGTGGCCGATCTTGACGACTTGATCGGCGGCTGCGTTGCCTGCAGCTGCAGCACACAGCATCGCAGCTGCGGTGATCGGCAACAGCTTTTGCATCTTGATATTCATGTAAGTCTCCAGTTTCGGTCCCAAAAAACGCCATCGCCCGGTGCCCCGCTGCCATCCCTGTGTTTGCATTCACTGGACGATTCGCCGGTTGCATCGTTCATGCACTTGGCCTCAAGCACGTAGGGAAACAGCCGCTTGTAGCGGCCGCCCACCCGTACTTGCGCGCAAGTGTAGGTGATCAAATTAATTTGTGGGACTTTTTTGGGGTAGTGGTAACACTACCGATACGGGCGCTTTGGAATGAATCCTCGAATTCGCTGCAAGCCCCACCAGATAAGGGTTTCCGCTAATTTCGGACGACCGGATGAAAGGTTGATTCAAAGCATTCCCGCGTCATTTCGATTCGGTATTTTGTGCGCGGGATCATTGAATGAAAAGCGCGTGACAACACGCGCTTTTCTCGCTTCGATACGGGCCGGTCAGGCGGCCGTTGCGCGCCATTCGGCGTCGAGCGCGTCGACGAGTTGCGACGTCGTCAGCGCGGCGGCGCGCCGTCGCGCGAGTGGTGCGCCCTGCCCGGCCCACAGCGACAGGTAGTCGCCGTCGTTCGCGCGCGCGGCGGCCTGGCGCAGCGGCTGGGTCAGCGCGTTCTGCACCGGATACGGCGCGGCGTCGGCCACGCGTTCGCCGAGCCGCATCATCAGCGTATTGCGCAATCCGCGCGCATGGCGGCCCGTGATCGCGCGCGTGACCTGCGTCGACGTATCGGCGCTCGCGAGCAGCCGCGCTTTCCAGTCCGCCGCGATCGCGCTTTCCGCACAGGTCAGGAACGCGGTGCCGAGCTGCGCGCCCTGCGCGCCGAGCGCGAGCGCGGCGGCGATCCCGCGGCCGTCCATGATGCCGCCCGCGGCGAGCACGGGCAGGCCGGTCGCATCGACGAGCTGCGGCACCAGCGCGAGCGTGCCGATCAGCGCATCGTCGGCCGAGCCGATGAAGGTACCGCGATGGCCGCCGGCTTCGGCGCCCTGCGCGGACAGCGCATCGGCCCCGGCCGCCTGCCACGCGAGCCCTTCGGCGACGTGCGTCGCGGTGCCGATCACGTAGGTACCGGCGGCCTTCAGGCGCGCGACGTCGGCCGCGTCGAGCACGCCGAACGTGAAGCTCGCGACCGGCACGCGCAGCGCGACGAGCGCGTCGAATTGCGCGCGGAAGTCGGGCGCGTAGCGCGCGGGTGCAGTGCCCGGCGGCAGCCCGAGCGTCGCGTTCAACGGATCGATCGCGGCAAGCGCACGTGCGACGGTGGCCGCGTCGGGCGCGGCCTCGGGCAACACGAACAGGTTCACGGCAAACGGACGCGCGGTCGCCGCGCGAATGGCGGCGACTTCGGTCGCGAGACGATCCGGCTCGAACGCGCCGGCGCCGAGACTGCCGAGCGCGCCGGCACTGGATGCGGCCGCGACCATCGCGGCCGTGGTCGCGCCGACCATCGGCGCCTGCACGAGCGGCAGGCGCAGGCCGAAGCGCTCGGAAAACGGCGTGGAAAATGCACGGGTGGACATGGCGAATCCTTCGATGACGATGTACGAAAGCGCTTTGTAAAGGCCTACACATCGACTCTATCGAAGCGGCGCATCGCCGAAAAATGAATAATCGAGATCGAAACGATCGCTGCGCGAGAAGCAGGTCCGACACGCGGATTCGACACGCGCGCACACCCGCCAGGCGCGCCGCTTGCGCGCTGCAGCGCCACCGGATTGGTGGCACACTAGGCCGCCCTTTTTTCCATCCGCGGTGCGCACGTCGCGCACCCGTTCGCCAGGAGTTCCAACGTGACTGCCCAATGGATCGACATCCCGACCGGTAACGACAGCTTCGGTGGCTATCTCGCGCTGCCCAAGCGCGGCAAGGGCCCCGCCGTCATCATCATCCAGGAAATCTTCGGCGTTAACGCGCACATCCGCGCGGTCGCCGACCAGTACGCGGCCGACGGCTTCGTCGCGCTCGCGCCGGACGTCTTCTGGCGCACGCAGCCGCGCGTCGAACTGACCTACGAAGGCGCCGATCGCGACAAGGGCATCGAGCTGATGAAGAAGACCGACGTCGGTCTCGCGGTCGCGGATATCGGCGCGGCCGCCGATGCGTTGCGCGCGCGCCCCGAAGTCGCCGGCAAGGTCGCCGCGATCGGCTACTGCTTCGGCGGCCAGCTCGCGTACCGCGCGGCCGCGGCCGGCAAGGTCGATGCGGCGGTCGCCTATTACGGCGGCGGTATCCAGAATGCGCTCGACCTTGCCGGCAAGGTCACGCAGCCGATCCTGTTCCACTACGCGGAGAACGACCACGGAATCCCCCTCGACGCGGTCGAGCAGGTGAAGGCCGCGTTCGCGGGCCGCCACAACGCATCGTTCCACCTGTATCCGGGCGCCGAACACGGCTTCAACTGCACCGATCGCGCGTCGTACAACCAGCGCGCGTCGGCGCTCGCGCACGGCCGCACGCTGACGTTCCTCGCCGAGCACGTGTAACGGCAGCCGGCAGCGGGCCCGGCGCGTCGGGCCCGCGTTATCCTCCTTTCATCGCCACGGGTCACAACGGGGGTGACTGCGATGCACTCGGACTATCTCGCGCATGACGCGATCGGGCTTGCCGCACTCGTGCGCGAGCGCAAGGCGAGCCCGCGCGAACTGCTGGACGCCGCGATCGGCCAGGCCGAAGCGGTGAACGGCGCGATCAACGCGATCGTGCTGCAGGACTACGACGACGCGCGCAAGCGGGCGGAATCGGCCGTCGCTACCAGCACCGATGCGCCGTTTGCGGGTGTCCCGTATCTGGTCAAGGATCTCGGCGCGGCGGTCGCGGGGCTGCCGTTGTCGATGGGCAGCCGCCACTATCGCTACTTCGTCCCCGCCGACGACTCACCGGTGATCGCGCGCAGCCGCGCGGCGGGACTCAACGTGTTCGGCAAGACCAACACGTCGGAAATCGGCCAGATGCCGTACACCGAACCCGAACTGTTCGGCGCGTGCCGCAATCCGTGGAACCTCGATCACACGCCCGGCGGCTCGAGCGGCGGCGCGGCCGCGGCCGTCGCGGCAGGCATCGTGCCGCTCGCGCATGCGTCCGACGGCGGCGGCTCGATCCGGATTCCGGCGTCGTGCTGCGGGCTGTTCGGCCTGAAACCGAGCCGCAATCCGGTGCTGGTCGACTTGCCGTCGAACGGCGAGCTGGTCGTCCAGCATGCGGTTTCGCGCAGCGTGCGCGACAGCGCGCTGCTGCTCGACGTGACGACCGGCCGGACGCTGCCGCCCGGCGCGCCCGGCACCTTTCTGGGCGAGCTCGACACACCGCCCGGGCCGCTGCGGATCGGCCTCGTCGTCGACCCGATGCTCGCGCCGGCGCTCTCCGACGACACGCGCGCGGCGCTCGACGACGCGGCCGCGCTCGTCGAATCGCTCGGTCATCACGTCGAGCCGGCGACGCTGAACATCGACTACGCACGCGCGGCCGAAACCTTTCTCACGCTGTGGGCGACGATCGCCGAGGAGATGGTGCTGGGTGCGCGCGCGGTGACCGGGCGCACGCCGAAGCGCGCGGAGTTCGAACCGGCGACGTGGGCGATGGCCGTCGTCGGCAGGCGCATCGCCCGCGCGCGCCTGCCGGACGTGCTCGAATGGCAGCGCCAGCTCACCGTGCAGGTCGCGGGCCTCGTGTCGCGCTACGACGCGATCCTGTGCGCGACGCTCGCGGGGCCGCCGGTCAAGCTCGGCGAGCTGCAGCCGACGCCGCTCGAAGCCGCGCAGATGAAGCTGCTCGGCGCGCTGCCGGTCAAACCGCTGCTGCGGGAAATGCTCGCGAAGGCTTCGGAGAAGGCGTTCGCATGGGCCGGCTGCACCGAGCTGTTCAACCTGACGGGCCAGCCGGCGATGTCGGTGCCGCTCTACTGGAACGCGCGCGGCCTGCCGATCGGCGTGCAGTTTGTCGCGCGCCACACCGACGAGGCGTTGCTGCTCAGGCTCGCGCGTCAGCTCGAACAGGCGCGGCCGTGGTTCGACCGGCGTCCGCCGCTGATGCAGGCGCAGCGCTGACGCGCGCGGCCGCTTCCACAAACATCGAAAAAAAAGCCCCGCCGGCAGGACCGGCGGGGCTTTTGCACGTGCAACCGCGCGGCGGCGCTTACATCGCGAGCCGTTCGCAGATCGTCCGCGTGGCGGTCGCCGCGTTCAGCGTATAGAAGTGCAGCCCCGGCACGCCCGCGTCGATCAGGCGCTGGCACAGGCTCGTGACGACATCCGCGCCGAACGCACGGATCGCGTCGCGATCGTCGCCGAAGCTTTCGAGCCGGCGCGCGACCCAGCGCGGCACTTCCGCGCCGCACATTTCCGAGAAGCGCATCAGCTGCGAGAAGTTCGTGATCGGCATGATGCCCGGCACGATCGGCACGTCCACACCCAGCTTGCGCGCATCGTCGACGAAGCGGAAATACGCGTCGGCGTTGAAGAAGTACTGCGTGATCGCGGAATTCGCGCCGGCTTTCACCTTGCGCGCGAAGTTCTCGAGATCGGCCTTCGGCGAGCGCGATTGCGGGTGGTATTCCGGATAGCCGGCGACTTCGATGTGGAACCAGTCGCCGTGCTCGGCGCGGATGAAGCTGACGAGCTCGGACGCATAGCGCAGCTCGCCGACCTCGCCCATCCCCGACGGCAAGTCGCCGCGCAGCGCGACGATATGGCGAATGCCGTGCGAGCGGTACTGGTCGAGGATCGCGCGCAGGCTGTCGCGCGACGAGCCGATGCACGACAGGTGCGGCGCGGCCTCGAGGCCGTCCTTCTGCATGTCGAGCACGGTATCGAGCGTGCCCTGTTGCGTCGAGCCACCGGCGCCGAACGTCACGGAGACGAATTTCGGCTTCAGCGGCAGCAGCTGCGCACGCGTCGCGCGCAACTTCTCGACGCCGTCCGCCGTCTTCGGCGGGAAGAATTCAAACGAGAGTTCGATCGATTTCATGATTCGCAAGAATGGGCGCGGCCGTCAGCCGATGTCGCGCTGCCCGAAGATCAGCGCGGACAGCAGCCACGACACGATGCTGTACAGGATCGAACCGAAGAACGCCGACCAGAAACCCGACACCTCGAAACCCTTCAGCAGCGACGACGCGAACCAGAAGCACAACGCGTTCACGACGAGGATGAACACCCCGAGCGTGACGATCGTGACCGGCAGCGTCAGCAGGATCAGCACCGGACGGATCACCGTGTTGATGAGGCCGAGCACGACCGCGATGATCAGCGCGGTGCCGAAGCTCTTGATGTGGATCGACGGCACGAGGTACGTGATGATCAGCAGCGCGAGGGCGTTGATGACCCAGGTGAGGATGACGCTCATGGAGGGCTCCGGTTCGGTTGTCGATCTGGTCGGTCGGTGACCGCGGCCGGCCGCCGCACCGCGCACGCCCGCTGCGGGGCGCGTGCGGCGCGGCGGCGGCGGTGCATCAGTAGCGGTAGTGGTTCGGCTTGAACGGGCCGTCCTTCTGCACGCCGATGTACGAAGCCTGCTCGTCCGACAGCACGGACAGGTTCGCGCCGATGCGCGCGAGGTGCAGGCGCGCGACCTTTTCATCGAGATGCTTCGGCAGCACGTACACCTTGTTCTCGTACTGTTCGCCGCGCGTGAAGAGTTCGATCTGCGCGAGCGTCTGGTTCGCGAACGAGTTCGACATCACGAACGACGGGTGGCCGGTCGCGCAGCCGAGGTTCACGAGGCGGCCTTCGGCCAGCAGGATCACGCGCTTGCCGTCCGGGAAGATGATGTGGTCGACCTGCGGCTTGATGTTTTCCCACTGGTACTGGCGCGTCGACGCAACGTCGATTTCCGAGTCGAAGTGACCGATGTTGCAGACGATCGCGTTGTGACGCATCGCCTTCATGTGATCGTGGTTGATCACGTGGTAGTTGCCGGTCGCCGTCACGAAGATGTCGGCCTTGTCGGCCGCGTATTCCATCGTCACGACGCGGTAGCCTTCCATCGCCGCCTGCAGCGCGCAGATCGGATCGATTTCGGTGACCCACACGGTCGCGCCCAGGCCGCGCAGCGACTGCGCGCAGCCCTTGCCCACGTCGCCGTAGCCCGCGACGACCGCGACCTTGCCCGCGATCATCACGTCGGTCGCGCGCTTGATGCCGTCGACGAGCGATTCACGGCAGCCGTACAGGTTGTCGAACTTCGACTTCGTGACCGAATCGTTCACGTTGAACGCCGGGAACGGCAGGCGGCCGTCCTTTTCCATCTGGTACAGGCGGTGCACGCCGGTCGTGGTCTCTTCGGTCACGCCCTTGATGTGCGCGAGGCGCTTCGAGTACCAGTTCGCGTCGACGTCGAGGTGCGCCGCGATCGACTTGTACAGCGCGACTTCTTCCTCGTTGGTCGGCTTCGCGATCACCGAACGGTCCTTCTCGGCCTTCGAGCCGAGGATCAGCAGCAGCGTTGCGTCGCCGCCGTCGTCCAGGATCATGTTCGCGAATTCGCCGTTCGGCCATTCGAAGATGCGGTGCGAGAACTCCCAGTATTCGTCGAGCGACTCGCCCTTGAACGCGAACACCGGCGTGCCGGCTTCGACGATCGCGGCAGCGGCGTGGTCCTGCGTCGAGAAGATGTTGCACGACGCCCAGCGGACATCGGCGCCGAGCGCCTTCAGCGTCTCGATCAGCACGCCGGTCTGGATCGTCATGTGCAGCGAACCTGCGATGCGCGCGCCCTTCAGCGGCTGCTGCGCCTTGTATTCGTCGCGGATCTGCACGAGGCCCGGCATTTCGGTCTCGGCGATGTTCAGTTCCTTGCGGCCCCAGCCGGCAAGCGCCATGTCGGCGACGATGTAATCCTTGGAAGCCTGGGAATCGATAATGGCGTTCATCACGCCCTCCTTTCTAAAAAAGTTCTAGAAATTGGTGACGTGAGCGCCGTTCAGGAAGCGGGGCCGGCGCGAATGATGCCGCACGGCTGCTTGGTGAAGCTTTCCGAGCCTGGCGGACGCAGGATGGTCCGTCGCAACGCTCCTCGGAAAACGGGAGGGATTGTAGCAAATCGGCGCGGGAAATGCGCGCCATGCACCGCGCGCGGCGTCGGCGCGCGCGGGCGTCATGAAAGGGTCAGTTCTCGGCGCCGACCCATGCCTGTTCGCGCAACCGCGCGCGCAGGCGCGCGACGGCCTGGCTGTGCAGCTGACACACGCGCGATTCGCTGACCTCGAGCACCGCGCCGATCTCGCGCAGGTTCAGGCCGCGCTCGTAGTACAGCGACATCAGCAGCTTCTCGCGCTCGGGCAGCCGCTCGATCGCTTCGACGAGCGCCTCGCGCAGGTGTTCGTCGAGCAGCGACGACAACGGATCGGCGTGATCGACGCGATAGCGGTCGAGGAACGGCTCGTCGTCGGCCGCGCGATCGAAATCCTCGTAATAGATGAGCTGGCTGCCGTGCAGGTCCTGCAGCATCCCCTGGTATTCGTCGAGCGGCATCTTCAGGTGCTGCGCGATCTCGGTCTCGCTCGCCGAGCGGCCGAGCTGCTGCTCGACCTGGTGCACCGCGTACTCGACCTCGCGCGACGTCTTGCGCAGGCTGCGCGGCAGCCAGTCGTTGCTGCGCAGCTCGTCGAGCATCGCGCCACGGATGCGCTGGGTCGCGTAGGTCTCGAACTGCGCGCCCTGGTCTTCCTTGTAGCGGCCGGCCGCGTCCATCAGGCCGATCATGCCGGCCTGGATCAGGTCGTCGAGATCGACGCTCGCCGGCATCTTCGCGACGAGCTGCAGCCCCAGGCGCCGCACGAGCGGCGCATATTGCGCGAGCACGTCGGCCTGGGTCATCTTTCCTTGAGCGTTGTACATCATGGCTCTCTCTCCTTCCTGTGGCGCTCACGCGGCGTGTGCCGCACCCGCCTCGTACGACGGCTTGCCGCCCGCATGCACGGCCCGGCCGGCGCCCGAACGCGGGCGCATCGGCCAGTACAGCAGGTCGGCGGCAAGCTGCCGGTAATCGCGCGCTGCGACCGACGACGGGAACGCGTCGACCGCGGTATGCATCAGGTCGCGCGCATGCTCGACGAGCGGATCGGCGCTCACGCAGCCGGCGTCGGCGATCGACACCGTCAGGTAGCGGCTCGCGACGCCCGCGAGGTTGTCGAATGCGGTCCTGGCGTCGGCGTGGCTGCCGACGTGATTGGTCAGCACGCGGAACTGCGCGACCGCGTGCGCGAAATGCAGGCGCTTCATGCACGCGTATGCCTCGGTGATCGCCTGCGCGGCGACCCGCGTGACAATCAGCACGTCGTGCGCCTCGCGCGCGAGCGGGGAGAACGTGCCGTCGGCACCGAGCTGCGCGTCGACCAGCACGATGTCGGCCTGGCCGTCGACGAAGTCGCTCAGTTGCGAATCGCTGTAGCCGTCCCGCGCGGCCGCGCACAGGCCGAACCCGGCTGAGACGCGGGTGCGTTCGCCGTCGCGCAGCCAGGCGCCCGCGAGCGTCGCCGCGGCCGAATGCACGTCGGCGCGCTCGTCGACGACGAGCACGTCCTTGCCGAGCGCGGCCAGCGCGGCCGCGACGTTCACGACGGTCGTCGTGCAGCCGACGCCCGCCGGCCCGCCCGTTACCGCGACGATGCGCGACGCGCGCCCGGCCAGCAGGCGCCGCAGCCCTTCGGCCTGATCGATGATCCGTTTATCCAAATCGCACCTCGTGCAGCTCGGCGGTGGAACGTGCGGTCAGGGCGGAAAGCAGCGTCGGCATGTCCTCGTCTTGCGGCACGAAGGGCGAGCCGTCGCGCGGCACGCAGAACGCGCTCTTCAGCAGGAACCGGGTCGATGCGACGTACAGGTTTTCCGGCACTTTCTGGCCGGTCGACACGTAGTGGACGGGCAGCTTGTAGCGGATCACCGTGTCGAGCACGCCGCCGAGGTGGGTCGCCTCGTCGAGCTTGGTCAGGATGCAGCCGGCGAGATCGGGATACTCGGCCGCGCTGCGGTAGGCCTGGACAACCTCGTTGAGCGTGTCGCCGTGGCTCGTCGCGTTGAGCAGCAGCAGGCGCTGCACCGGCGCGTTCGCGCCGTGCAGCATCGCGATCTGGTCGGACAGCGCGCGGTCGCGCTGGCTCATGCCGATCGTGTCGATCAGCACGATGTGCTTGTTGCGCAGCTCGGACAGCGCGAGCTCGAGATCGCCCGCGTCCTTCACCGCGTGCACGGGCACGCCGAGGATCTTGCCGAAGATGCGCAGCTGCTCGTGGCCGCCGATCCGGTAGCTGTCGGTGGTCAGGAGCGCAACCTTGCTCGCGCCGAAGCGCATCACGCAACGCGCGGCGAGCTTCGCGGTGGTGGTCGTCTTGCCGACGCCGGTCGGCCCCATCAGCGCGAACACGCCGCCGCGCTCCATCAGCGCGTCTTCGCTCTCGAGCACCGGCAGGTTCGCCGCGAGCACCGACTGCGCCCATTCGGCGGCCTGCTCGAAGGTTTGCGCGTCGTCGCCGGACGGCAGGTTGTCGACGAGCATGCGCACCAACTGCGCGGAGAAGCCGGCCGAGAACAAGTGCTTGGTCAGCGCGCCGTGCACCGGGCTGCGGCGCTGGCGGTCGTGCCACATCAGGCTGTCGAACTGCTCTTCCATCATCCCGCGCATCGCGCCGAGCTCGTGCATCACGGTGTCGTTGACGATGCTCTCGATGCGCGTCTTCACCGCATCCGCCACCGCGGCCGCGGCTTCCGCGGACAGGCGCGTGCGTTCGGCCGGCTTCGCGGCGCTCGTTTCGCTCGGGCGGGCCATGGCGGCAGCAGCAGCGGCCGACGGCATCCGGCGTTCGGCGTCGCGCACGATGTCGCGCGCCCAGCCGGCCGGCGTCGCGGGCGCGGCGTCCTGCTGCGCGCGGGCCGGTGCCTGCGGCGCGGCCGGTGCGGCCTGCGCGCGGGCGATCAGCGCTTCGCGCTGCTGGGTCAGGCGCTTCGCGTGCTCGACGAGCCACGGCGCGGGTTCGGACGCTGCCGCCGGCGTGCCGGCAGCGGGCACAGGCGATGCCGCGTCCGTGGCGGCGTCGAAGGCGGTCGGTGCCGCGGCCGGTTCCGTCGCTTCGGCGCTCGCGCCGAACACCGACGAAAACACGTCCGGGAGGCCGCCTTCGCTTGCCGCATACGGATTGACGGCCGGGCGCGCGAGCGCGGCACCGGGGCGCGACACGATGCCCGGAACGGCCGCTGCCGGCACGGATTCCGCCGCGCGCGGCGCGAGGGTGCGTGCCCGGACGGCGGCCGGCGGCGTGACCGCGGCGAGATCCGAGTCGGCGAGTGCGACGATTTCGACGCTGCCGTCATCGAGCGTGCGGTTCGACAGCACGACGGCGTCGGCGCCGAGTGCCTCGCGCACGAGGCGAAGCGCGTCGCGGCTGGTCGCGCCGGTGAATTTGCGAATGTTCAAGCGGAACCCCCGATGACGTTAACGACTTTGATCGTGCGTGTGTCCGGCACTTCGGCATACGACAGCACTTTCAGTTGCGGCAGGCTGCGGCGCAGGAAACGCGCAAGCATCGCGCGCAGCGCGTGCTGCACCAGCAGCACCGGCGGCAGCCCGAGATTCTGTTGACGCAGCATCGCCTGTTGCGTGCCGGTCAGAAGGTTGTGCGCGAGGCCGGGCTCGAGGCCCGGGTTCGCGCCGGTGGCGAGCGCCTGCGACAGCACGCGTTCGAGATTCGAATCGAGGCCCATCACCTGCATCTCGCCCGAGCCCGGATACCACTGCTGCGTGATCGCGCGGCCGAGCGACAGTCGCACCGCGGCGGTGATCTCGAACGCGTCGCCACGGCCCGCGTGTTCGGACACGGCCTCGAGAATCGTGCGCATGTCGCGGATCGGCACGCCTTCCTCGAGCAGGTTCTGCAGCACTTTCTGCAGCGTGGTCAGCGAGATCGTCTTCGGCACGAGGTCCTCGACGAGCGACGGCGCGTCCTTGCCGGTGCGCTCGACCAGCGCCTGCACTTCCTGTCGGCCGAGCAGTTCGGCCGCGTGCTGGACGACCAGATGGTTCAGGTGCGTCGCGACGACCGTGCTCGCATCGACGACTGTGTAGCCGTACACCTGCGCCTGCTCGCGCATCGCGACGTCGATCCACACGGCCGGCAGCCCGAATGCCGGGTCCTGCGTCACGGCGCCCGGCAGCGCGGCCGTCACCTGGCCCGGATTGATGGCGAGCCACTGGCCCGGGAACACTTCGCCCGCGCCGATCTCGACGCCCTTCAGCGCGATCCGGTATGCGTTCGGCCGCAGTTCGAGGTTGTCGCGGATGTGGATCACCGGCGGCAGGAAGCCGATCTCCTGCGCGAATTTCTTGCGGATGCTCTTGATGCGCTTGAGCAGTTCGCCGTCGCTGTTCTTGTCGACGAGCGGAATCAGCCGGTAGCCGACCTCGAGGCCGAGCGGATCGATCAGCTGCACGTCGTCCCAGGTCGCCTCGTGGCTGTCGCCCGGCAGCGCGGCGGGCGGTGCGATCTCGGTCACGTCGCCGGCCGCCACGCGGGCCGCCGCGCGGCGGACCTGCGTGCGGGCCAGCCAGATCGCGCCGCCGCCGAGCGCGAGGAACGCGAAGTGCGGCATGCCCGGGATCAGCCCCATCAGCCCGATGATCGCGCCGGTGATGGTCAGCACGCGCGGGTTGGTGAACAGCTGGCCGGTGATCTGCGTGCCGATGTCCTCGTCGGTCGCGACGCGCGACACGATCACGCCGGCGGCCGTCGAAATCACGAGCGACGGGATCTGCGCGACGAGGCCGTCGCCGATCGTCAGCAGCGTGTAGTTGGTGCCGGCCGCGGCGAACGACATGTCGTGCTGCACCATCCCGACGATCAGCCCACCGATCACGTTGATCGCCATGATGATCAGGCCCGCGATCGCGTCGCCGCGCACGAACTTCGACGCGCCGTCCATCGACCCGTAGAACTCGGCTTCCTGCGACACGGCGAGGCGCCGCTTGCGCGCCTGCTCTTCGTTGATGAGGCCCGCGTTCAGGTCGGCGTCGATCGCCATCTGCTTGCCCGGCATCGCGTCGAGCGTGAAGCGCGCGGACACTTCGGCGATGCGCCCCGCGCCCTTGGTGATCACCATGAAGTTGATGATCATCAGGATCACGAACACGATGATGCCGACCGCGAAGTTGCCGCCGACGAGGAAGTGGCCGAACGCCTCGATCACCTGGCCGGCGGCGTCCGGGCCGGTGTGGCCCTCGAGCAGCACGACGCGCGTCGACGCGACGTTCAGCGACAGGCGCAGCAGGGTCGAGAACAGCAGCACGCTCGGGAACGCCGCGAAGTCGAGCGGCTTCATCGTGTACATGCTGACGAGCAGCACCATCACCGACAGCGCGATGTTGAACGTGAACAGCAGATCCAGCAGCAGCGGCGGCAGCGGCAGGATCATCATCCCCAGGATCATGCAGATGAGGATCGGGCCCGCGAGCGCGCGCAGGTTGGTACCTGCAAACGGATTCTGGCGTTTGGCGAAGAAGCCGGTGGTCGGGGTGCTCATGCTGCGTTTCCTTGCTTGCCGAGCGTGTCTTCGGCTTCCTCACGCTCGTCGTCGGCCGATACCGACGACCCCTTGTCGAGTTCGGCCGGCACGTCGAGATCGATCGGCGCAGCCGGGAAGGCGCCGCCTTCCGAGCGGAAGCGCCGCAGCTGGTAGACCCACGCGAGCACTTCGGCGACGGCCGAGTACAGCGAGCCGGGAATCTCGCGTTCGAGTTCGACGTTGTGATACAGCGCACGCGCGAGCGGCGGCGCTTCGAGCAGCGGCACGTTGTGCTCGGCCGCGAGTTCGCGGATGCGCGCGGCGACGAGGTTCACGCCCTTCGCGACGACCTTCGGCGCGCGCATCTCGCCGTCCGTGTACTGCAGCGCGACGGCGAAGTGCGTCGGGTTCGTGACGACCACGTCGGCCTTCGGCACGGCGGCCATCATCCGGCGCCGCGCGATCGCGCGCTGCTGCTGGCGGATGCGGCCCTTCACGTGCGGATCGCCTTCGTTCTCGCGATGCTCGCGCTTCACTTCTTCCTTCGTCATGCGCAACTTCTTGTTGTACTGCCAGAGTTGGTAAGGCACATCGAGCGCGGCGACCACCAGCATCCCGGCGACCGTCGTGCCGCAACACACGGCGACCAGATGCAGCGCGTCCGCGAGCGCCGAGCCGAGCGGCTGGGTCGCGAGGCCGAGCAGTTCGTCCTTGCTGCGCCAGATCGCGATCCCGCCGATCCCGCCGACGACGAGCGTCTTCGCGAGCGACATCCCGAGCTGGATCGGCCCCTGGATCGAGAACATCCGGCCGAGGCCGGCGATCGGGTTCAGGCGGTCGAACTTGAGTTCGAAGGTCTTCTGCGAGATCAGCCAGCCGCCGAGCGCCATCGGCGCGAGCAACGCGGCGAGGCCGGTGAGCGCGAGGATCGGCAGCAGCGCGGCGAGACCTTCGACGCTTGCGCTGCCGGCCGCCGACAGCATCCGGTGCGTATCGAACGCGGTCGCACGATCGAACGCGAACGCACCGCGCAGCATCGTCTGGAGATGAGCGCCCGACGGACCCGCGAGCAGCCACGCGCCGTAGAACCCGGCCGCGAGCAGCGCGAACGAAGCCAGTTCGCGCGAACGCGCGACCTGCCCCTCCTCGCGCGCCTTCTCGCGGCGTCTCGGAGTGGCGGCTTCGGTTCTGTCGAGATCGCTCTCGTCTGCCACGGTGCCTCCAGTCGGGTACGGCGAAATGCCGCTTTCCAGTGACACCGATTATTCATGCGCACGTCAAACGCCGATCGGTCGAGCAAAGCCGGGAAAGGGGGGTATTTCGGAGAATCGGGCGAGCCGGTGCGGCGGGCGGTCGCGGGCAGGCGCGAGGGGCCGGGAGGCGGTGGAAACCGCGTTCGCGGGCGGGCGCGGTGACGCGGGTGACGGGGTAAAGCGGGGAATCGGGAGATCGAGGCGGCCGTGGAGCGATCGTCGGTCCGCCCCGACGCGACGGCGTCGCGCGTCGAGGCGGGCGGCGCTCAGATCACCGGAATCGGATCCGAGCCGAAACGGTTCGGGCCGTTGGTGCCGCGCGAGCACATCCACACGAGCAGCAGGATCCCGCCGACGATCGGAATGAGCGCGATCAGCAGGAACCAGCCGGAGCGACCCGTATCGTGCAGGCGGCGGACGGTGACCGCGAGGCTCGGCAGCACCAGCGCGAGCGACACGACGGCCGCGACGATCATCAGCAGCAGCGAGAGCGCGCTCGCGTCGCGCCCCGACATGGTGATCACCTGGCAGATGATCGACACGACGCTGGTCAGCAACGCGAAATACCAGTATTCGGCACGGCGCGCGCGGCCCTCGAATTTCGCATATTGATTGAATGCGGAACGAACAGCATCGGTGAAATTCATTTTATTGCCCTCATGTTTTATATCGGCGACCCCGGAAACATCGCGGGCATTATAAATTTGAATTTCCGAGCCTTGCATCTCTTTTCGCGTGCCGACCGGCTCACACGCGGGCTCCGGCAGAACTGGCGCGGCTTCAGCAGCGGCATGCCGTATCGCCCGCGAGCATGTCACGTCATTTTTATAATCGCGACGTCCGGACGGAAACAACGACCAGATAATCCACGGCTTGATTACACCAGCATGAAACGCACCGCGATCGATAATCGAATCGATCGTTCGTCGCGCATTTACCGGCCGGCCGGGAATATCGCCGTGCATCGCGTGCGCACGTCGAAAACGGCGCGTGCTGGCCGGCGTTCGCGCTAGCCTGCCGCCGCCTGCTCCAGCACGTGGAGATCGAGCTTCTTCATCTTCATCACCTGCGCCATCACGCGCTCGGCGCGTGCCGGATCGCCCGCCATCAGTTCGGGCATCTGCACGGGCACCACTTGCCACGACACGCCGAAGCGGTCGCGCAGCCAGCCGCACTGCTGCGCGCGCTCGTCGCCGCCTTCGGCCAGCGCCGTCCAGTAGCGGTCGATCTCCTGCTGGTCGCGGCAGTTGACGACGAATGACACGGCCGGCGTGAGCGGAAACGCCGGGCCGCCGTTCAGCGCGAGAAACGCCTGCCCGTCCAGTTCGAACGACACCGTCATCACCGCGCCCTCCGCCTGGCCCGACGCCTGCGCACCCGACTTGCCGTAGCGGGCGACGTGCAGGATACGCGCGTCGTCGAATACCGACACGTAGAAGCGGGCGGCCGCCTCGGCGTCGTGGTCGAACCACAGAAACGGCGTGATGCGTTGAATACGCTGGCTCATGGCGCTGTCTCCTCGATGTCGTGCCGGCACCGGTGCCGGTCTTATATCGTAGGCGCTGTGCGGGCACGGCGCGGCGGCCCGAAGCGTAGTGCGTCGCCGCCGGCGAAGGCAAAAAAAAGGGGGCGATCGCTCGCCCCCTTTTGCTGCCGCCGTTCGTGCGCGGTCAGAATGCGACGTAAGGCTGCGCGCCGCCGGTGCCGGTCCGATCCATCCCGAAGTAGATCGTCTTGCCGTAGAAGTGCGGCATGCCGAGATCGAGCCACCCGGCTGGGCCGAACGGGCCGGCGATGTCGTTGAACGCGAACGTCGACGAATTCGCGAACAGCGCATCGGCGTTCGCGACGGGCATCGACACGCCGCCCGATGTCCCGTTCTTGCCGGTCAGCGTCGCCGTGTAGGTGGTCGTCGACGACGGGCAATAGAACTGCGTATTGGTCGAGCAGGCCTTCTGCGACGAATCGTTGAAGAAGTACGCGTTCGAACCCGTATCGAAGAACGCGGTCACGCTGCCGCCGAGGAACGTCGCATCGACGTCGCCCGTCGTCGTCGACGTCAACACCGTCGACGCCCCGAGCCCGTTGTTGCTCTGCGTATTGATCCCGAACGTCAGCAGGCCCGTCGCGCTGCCCTGCCCGCTGCTCGAGATGGTCGGCATCTGCACGATCACGCCGTTGTTGTCGGTCGCGAAGCGATGGACCGGGTTGGCCACCTGCTGCGCAACCGGCACCAGCGCCACCGTGCAGCTCGAATTGCCGTTCGGGCACGCGTAGTAGTTGTTGGACGTCGCCGACGTCGACGTCGCGCAGCTCGTGCCGCAGTCGACCGGCGCCGGTCCGATGCCGAGGATGCCGTTTGCACCGAGATCGCCGGCCGTGTTGGCCGACGTTCGGGCACCGTTGTTCGAGCATGAACTCGGCACGTTGCTGGTGCCGAGATCGCCGATGATCTGCACCGGCAGGGAGCCCGCCTGCTCGGTGCCGATCGACAGGTCGACGGTGCGCACCGAGCCCCATGTGAAGCTCGACACGAACTTGCCGCACTCGGCCACAGGTGCGCCGCCGCTCGTCGTCTGCGGCAGGTTGTTCAACACACCCGACGACAGCGCGCTGCTGACCAGCCGCAGCCCGTACGATGCCGTATCGACGAGCACGTTGTTGACCACCTGGCAGTTCGTCGTGCCCGGCACGCAGATCTTCACGTTGACGGTCGGAATGTTGATCACATGCGCGACGCCGGTGCCGACGGTGATCACGGCCGTGTTCGCCGTATTGCCGTCCGACACGTTGGAGCCGCCGCCATTGCCGCTCCCGCCGTTGTTGTCACCGCCGCCGCAGGCGGTCACGAGCATGGCCGTCACGGCCGCGACGCTCAGCAGGCCGAGCCAGCGCTTGAAGGTACGAGGAATTCGCAAGATCACTCTCCCGCTGTCACTGGATGTCGGTGCCGGACAGGCCGGCCGGCAGCGCCGCCGGCAGCCACGCCTGGCCTGCGAAGGCGCCCATGTGGCCGCCCGTGCGGATCACGAGGCCGCTCGTATCGACGGACACGGGCGCGCGCCAGCCGCGCGCCGCATGCGCGACCTGGACGCCGGCGGTGTACTGCGGGAAATAGCTGCCGAGCAGCGACTCGAGATCCGGCATGCTCGGCCCGCGCCAGGCGAGGCCGAACACGGTGCCGGCCGCGGTCGTGTATTCGTGGATGACGGTGCCCGATCCGAGCGTGATCTCGCGGACGGTGTAGGCGGCCGCGTTCGCCTGCGCGCCGTCGGCGGAGCGCATCGCGCGCTGCAGCGCGCGCACCGTGGCGGCGTGATCGTCAGCCGGAGGCGACATCGGCGCGCCGCCCAGTTCGGCCTGTGCGTGGACGGCCCACAGCACACCCATTGCGGCCGTCGCGTGCGCGGCGGCCCAGCCCAAGCGTTTCAGCTTCACGTTCCCCCCCAAGGGACTGGCTTCGTTGCCGGCGCGCCGCCATCGGATCCGGCGCCGCCAGTCAACAAATGAAAGTCTTAAGAATGACGCTTCATTGCTGCTGACGCGTAGTATGCCTGCGGAGTGTGTCGTAGTGTCAAATCAACGCGGCATGACGCAACGCAACATGACGTGCGGCACGACCCGCACGTGTGGGCTCGTGTGACCAGCATTGCGAAAGCCACGCGCACCGGGCCGCTCCGCGATCGGGCGCGGCGCCGATACGATGGGCAGGTTCAGAAGCCGAGGCTCGCAAGCAGGTCGTCGACCTGCGCCTGATCCTGCACGACGTCGGACTTGCCTTCCGGCGCGATCTGCGGCCCGTTCAGCAGCGACTCGGGGCTGCCGGTCGCGCTGATCTGCTCGGCCGCGAGCGCGGCCGCGGTCGCCGCGAACTGCTCGCGCCGCTCGGGTGCGATGTTCTCGACGAGCACGGTGAGCAGCTGCTGCTCGATCAGGTAGACCATGTCCATGATCTTCTTGATCACCTGCCCGGTCAGGTCCTGGAAATCCTGCGCGAGCATGATCTCGAGCAACTGCGCGCTGGTCGCCGACGCCGCCTCCGGCAGCGCACGCAGGAACGTGCGCGTGTCGTCCATCAGCTCGCGCACTTCCGCGTGCTCGATCGGTGCCGCATACCACTGCGCCCAGCGCGCATCGAGCGCCTCGGCCTCGTTCTGGATGCGCTCCTGCATCGGCTTGGCGACCTCGATCGCGTTCAGCACGCGCTCGGCCGCCTGCTCGGTCATCGTCGCGACGTAGCGCAGCCGGTCGCGCGCATCGGGCACGGCTTCCGCCGCGCGCTCGACATGCTTGTCGAGCCCGAGCTCGCGCATCGAATCGCGCAGCGTGCGCGTGACGTGGCCGATGCGCGCGAGGATCCGGTCGCTCGCGTAATCGGCGCCTTCGGCGTGGCCGTCGGCGTTGATTGCCGCGCCGGCAAGCGCCGCATGGATCGGCTCGTTCACGTCAGCTCCCGGCCTTGGCCATCTTGTCGATGATCTTGTTCAGCTTCTCGTCGAGCGTCGCGGCCGTGAACGGCTTCACGACGTAGCCGCTCGCGCCCGCCTGCGCGGCCGCGATGATGTTCTCCTTCTTCGACTCCGCCGTGACCATCAGCACCGGCAGGTGCGTGAGCGTCGCGTCCGCGCGGATTTCCTTCAGCATCGCGAGGCCGTCGAGGTTCGGCATGTTCCAGTCGGAGATCACGAAGTCGAAGCCGCCGCCGCGCAGCCGCGCGAGGCCGGCCGCGCCGTCCTCGGCTTCGTCGACGTTCGTGTAGCCCAGTTCCTTGAGCAGGTTGCGGACGATCCTGCGCATCGTCGGGAAATCGTCCACCACCAGGATTTTCATGCTCTTGTCCATCGTCGTTCCTTTGCAGATTCGTTACCGTCGGGGCCCGCCGCATCGCAGCTGCCCCGTGACATTTCATTCAGACGCGCTGTACGCGGTCGCCCATCGTCGCCAGTCGCGCCATCACGCGCCGGCTCATCTCGGAAAGCGGCGCCACCTCGTCCGCGCCGCCGAGCGCGATCGCCTCGCGCGGCATCCCGAACACGATGCAGCTCGCCTCGTCCTGCGCGAACGTGTGGGCGCCCGCGCGCTTCATGTCCAGCAGGCCGGCCGCGCCGTCGCGGCCCATCCCCGTGAGGATCACGCCGATCGCGTTCTTGCCCGCGTGCTGCGCCGCCGAGCGGAACAGCACGTCGACCGACGGGCGGTGCCGGTTCACCGGCGGCTCGTCGGACAGCTGCGCGATGTAGTTCGCGCCGCTGCGCGCGAGCAGCAGGTGCGCGTGGCCCGGCGCGATGTACGCATGGCCCGGCAGCACGCGCTCGCCGTGTTCGGCTTCCTTCACCGCGATCCGGCACAGGCCGTTCAGCCGCTGCGCGAAGGACTTCGTGAAGCCGGGCGGCATGTGCTGCGCGATCAGCACCGCCGGCGCATCCGGCGGCAGCGGCGTCAGCACCTCGCGGATCGCCTCGGTGCCGCCCGTGGACGCGCCGATGATGATCAGCTTCTCGGTACTGACGAGCGGGTTGTTGACCATCGGCGCGGCCGGCTGGCCGCTCGCCGCGCGCGCGGCGGCCTGCGGCTGCGGCGCCTGGCGCACGCGCGCGCGCGATGCCGCGCGGATCTTGTCCGCGAGCTTTTCCGCGTAGTCGAGCATGCCGTCGCGAATCCCGACGCGCGGCTTCGTGACGAAATCCACCGCGCCGAGTTCGAGCGCGCGCAGCGTGATCTCGGAGCCGCGCTCGGTCAGCGACGACACCATCACGACCGGCATCGGCCGCAGGCGCATCAGCTTCTCGAGGAAGTCGAGCCCGTCCATGCGCGGCATTTCGACGTCCAGCGTCAGGACGTCCGGGTTGTGCTGCTTGATGAGCTCGCGCGCGACGAGCGGATCGGGCGCGGTCGCGCACACTTCCATGTCGGGCTGGCTGTTGATGATCTCCGTCATCAGGCTGCGGATCAGCGCCGAGTCGTCGACGCACAACACTTTGATCTTCTGCACTGCGGTCATGCCTCCTGCTTTCTCGAAAGGTTGGCCGCATACGGGCTGCCGGCCTTCGTGTTCGTCGTCTGCGCGCCCGTGCCGCCGCGTGCGCCGAACAGCTCGATGCGCGGGCGTGCCGGCGGCGGTGCAGCCGGCCGCTTCGCCGCGAACAGCTCGACGTGCGCGCGCTGCCGATCGGCGCGCACGCGGTCGGCCTCGCGCGCCAGCGCGGCTTCGCGCTCGGTCACGCCCGGCACCTGCAGCCGCAGCTTCTTCACCATCGCGCGGCCGGTGCGCGGCATGAACGCGACCTTGCGCGGGTGCACGCCCTGCAAGTCCTCCGCGGTGATGCGGATGCGTTCGAGCGCCAGATAGCGGCGCACGAAATCGGCGTTGCGGTCGCCGATGTTGATGGTCGTCATGCCGGCCAGCACGGCCGCGCCGCCGAACACCTTCGCCTCGAAGCGCTCGCGGCGCCCGCCGGCCTTGATCAGTTCGTTGATCAGCACTTCCATCGCGTACGCGCCGTAGCGCATCGACTCCGACGCGGCCGCGCCGGCATCGGCGCCGTCGTCGGGCAGCATGAAGTGATTCATCCCGCCGATGCCCGCCAACGGGTCGTGCAGGCACGCGGCGACGCACGAGCCGAGCACGGTCATCAGCACCATGTCCTCGGACGTCGTGTAGAACTCGTTCGGAAGCAGCTTCACGCCCGGGCGTTCGAAGTGGTTGTCGAAGTAGCGATTGGTCGCGATCGGCAGGGCGCTCATCCGCGTTCTCCGTAAGCGGGCGCGGCGACCGCGGCACGCACATGGGCGCGCGGCGGCACCGCCGCGGCCGGCGCGGCGCCGCGCGGGCGCAGGCCCGGCGCGGCATCGCGCGTCAGTTCGTACACCGTCTGCCCGCGCAGCCGGAAGGCCTGCGAGACGTACGTGAAATTCTCCGAATGCCCGGCGAACAGCAGGCCGCCCGGCTTCACGAGCGGCTCGAAGCGCGACAGCACCTGCCCCTGCGTCGGCTTGTCGAAATAGATCATCACGTTGCGGCAGAAGATCGCGTCGAACGGCTTCGCGATCCCGTAGTCGGCATCGGTCAGGTTCAGTTGCTCGAAGCGGATCATCGCGCGCAGTTCCGGGCGCACCTTCACGCGGCCGGCCTGCGCGCCCGTGCCTTTCAGGAAGAAGCGCTTGAGCCGCTCCGGGCTCAGGTGCTTGACCTGGTCGTACGTATAGATGCCGGCCTCGGCCTTCGCGAGCACCTGCGTGTCGAGATCGGTCGCGAGGATCGATGCGCCGCGCGCGGCCGATTCGCCGAGCGCCTCGATCAGCGTGATCGCGATCGAATAAGGCTCCTCGCCGGTCGACGCCGCCGAGCACCACACCGACACGGGCGCCGCGCGCCCCTTCACGAAGTCGGCCAGGATCGGGAAATGGTGCGACTCGCGGAAGAACGCGGTCAGGTTCGTCGTCAGCGCGTTGGTGAACGCTTCCCACTCGAGCGGATCGTTCTCCTGCTCCAGCAGGTCGAGGTAGTCGCGGAACGTGTCGAGGCCGCGTGCGCGCAGCCGGCGTGCGAGCCGGCTGTACGCCATGTCGCGCTTGTGCTCGGACAGCGAAATGCCCGCGCGTTGATGGATCAGCGCGCGGATGCGTGCGAAATCCGCGCCAGTGAACGCGAAGTCGCGCCCCGGCTCGCCCGCGCGGGGCGAGGCATCCGGTGCATCGGGTCGAAACGGTGCGCGCGCGGACGGCATGGCTTAGAAAGTCTCCCAGTCGTCGTCGGACGTGCCGGCTGCCGCCATCGCCGGCTTCTCGCCGTTCAGCGCGGGGCGCACCAGCGCGGGCTTCTCGGCAGGCTTCTGCGCCGGTGCGGCGGCCGCCTTCGCGAGACGCGGGCCATAACCGCCCGCGGCCGGCGCTTCCTTCGATGCGCGTGCGGCAGCGGCGTCCGGCGCACGCTTCGTTTCGTGGCTCGCGGCCGGTGCCGCGGCATGCGGCGCCGGTGCGGCGCGACGGGCCGGCTGCACGGCAGCCTGCGGTGCCGGCAGTGCGGCCGGCGAGGCTTCGTGACGGTGCGCCGACGGCAACGCCGGCGCCGGTGCGCGCGCGGCCGGGCCTGCAGCATTGCGCGCCGGCGCGAGCGCGATGCCGCCCGCGACGCGCCACGCCGACACGATCGCCTTCATCTGGCGCGTCTGCTCCTCGAGCGATGCGGCCGCGGCCGCGGCCTGCTCGACGAGCGCCGCGTTCTGCTGGGTGACCGAATCCATCTGGCCGACCGCGCGGTTGACCTGCTCGATGCCGGTCGACTGCTCTTCCGACGCGGCGCTGATCTCGCCCATGATGTCGGTCACGCGGCGCACGGCCTGCACGATCTCGTCCATCGTCGAGCCGGCCCGCGCGACGAGCGCCGACCCGCTGTCGACCTTCTCGGCCGAGTCGCCGATCAGCTGCTTGATTTCCTTCGCGGCGCTCGCGCTGCGCTGCGCCAGCGAGCGCACTTCGCCCGCGACCACCGCGAAGCCGCGGCCCTGCTCGCCCGCGCGCGCGGCCTCGACCGCCGCGTTCAGCGCGAGAATGTTGGTCTGGAACGCGATGCCTTCGATCGTGCCGATGATGTCGACGACCTTGCCCGAGCTCGCCGCGATGTCCTGCATCGTCGACACGACCTGGCCAACCACCTCGCCGCCCTGCGTCGCGATGTCGGACGCGTTCACCGCGAGCTGGCTCGCCTGCCGTGCGTTCTCCGCGTTCTGCCGCACGGTGCCGGTCAGCTGCTCCATGCTCGATGCGGTTTCCTGCAGCGACGCGGCCTGCTCCTCGGTGCGCTGCGACAGATCGGTGTTGCCGGTCGAGATCTCTCGCGCGCCGACGTCGATCGACTCGGTGCCGCGATGCACGGCCTGCACCATCGTCGTCACGGCGTCCTGCATCCGCTTGATGCCGCCGAACAGGCGGCCGATCTCGTTCGTGCTGAACACGTTCACCGGCTGCGTGAGGTCGCCGCCTGCGATGCGCTCGAAGTGCGCGATCGCGTCCTCGAGCGGCTTCACGATCAGCCCGCGCAGCGCGAAGCGGATCGCGATCACGACGACGAACGCGATCGCGATGCCGGCCGCGATCAGGCCGACCATCAGCGAGATCTGCGACTGCGTCGCGGCCTGGCGTTCTTCCGCGCGCTTCTGCAGCGATGCGATCACGGCCGCCGCCGTCTGGTCGAACGCGACGAACATCGGGCTGATCTTCGCGTCGGCAATCGCGTGATACGCCGCCATGTCGCCCGCGCGCGCCGCGGCAAATTCGGGCTCGACGCCTTCCTTCACGATCGTCGTGTAGCGGGCGGTGAGCTCGTCGACGAGCGCCTGCTCGACACCGAGCTTCGGCGTCGACTGGAACGCCTGCCAGTTCTGGTTCGACTTCGCGTACAGCTCCTGCGCGCGGTCGAGCACCTTCGCCGCCTCGGCCGCATTGCCGGCTTCGGTCAGCGTACGGAAGCGATCGAGCGCAATGCGCGAGCGCAGCAGGTGCGCGGCCGTGTCGTCCAGCGTGTGGATCGCCGGCAGGTCGACGTGCGCGATCTCGTCGAGCGAACGGCTCGCATGATCGAGCGCGTAAAGGCCGAGCCCGCCAACCGCGGCGGCCAGGCACACGAGGATGAGTCCGACCGCCGTCAGCGTCGTGCGGATCGACCAGTTATGCAACATTGCAGATTCTCCCGAAATTCCTGCGCGCGCGGCGCGCTTACCCGCCGAGCGTCTCGATCAGCGCCATTTCACGGCTCGACATCAGCTTCTCGATGTCCATCAGGATCAGCATCCGGCCGTCGACCGTGCCGAGGCCCGTCAGGTACTCGGTCGTCAGCGTCGCGCCGAATTCCGGCGCCGGCATGATCTGGTCGGTCTGCAGCGTCAGCACGTCCGACACGCCGTCGACCACCATCCCGACCACGCGGTTCGACACGTTCAGGATGATCACGACGGTCTGGTGGTCGTACTCCACGCGGCCGAGATGGAACTTGATCCGCATGTCGACGATCGGCACGATGATCCCGCGCAGGTTGATCACGCCCTTGATGAATTCGGGCGCGTTCGCGATGCGCGTGACGCTGTCGTAGCCGCGGATTTCCTGCACCTTCAGGATGTCGATCCCGTATTCCTCGTCGCCGAGCGTGAAGACGAGGAACTCCTGGCCCGTCGCATCGCCCTGCTCCGCGTCGCGGCGGCTGGTCGCCGCGTTCGCCGCGGCCGTATTGATCATTTGGACTTCAGCAGACACGTTTGCCCCCAATCAGTTGAATGGCGAGAGTCAGAAGATTGCGAGCTCGGCGCCGGCTCGGGCGCCGTGCGTCGCACGGGTTTCACGGTTCAGCGCCGCGACGTCGACGATCAACGCGACGCTGCCGTCGCCGAGGATGGTCGCCGCCGAGATGCCGTGCACCTTGCGGTAGTTCGTTTCGAGGTTTTTCACGACCACCTGCTGCTGGCCGACCAGCTCGTCGATCAGCATCGCGAAGCGGCGCCCCTCGGTTTCCATGATCGTGACGATCCCCTGGGTCGGATCGGTACGCGCGTCCTCGACCGAGAACACCTCGTGAAGCGCGACGAGCGGCAGGTATTCACCGCGCACGCGCACCACGCGCTCGCCGTTGCCGACCGTGTAGATGTCGTCGTTCGACGGCTGCAGCGACTCCATCACGAAGTTCAGCGGCAGGATGAAGATCTCCGTGCCGACCTTCACCGACATCCCGTCGAGGATCGCGAGCGTGAGCGGCAGCACGATCCGCGTGGTCGTGCCGCGGCCGGCCTGCGACGAGATCTCGACGTGGCCGCCCATCGACTGGATGTTGCGCTTCACGACGTCCATCCCGACGCCGCGGCCCGACACGTCGGTCACCGTCTCGGCGGTCGAGAAGCCCGGCGCGAAGATCAGTTGCCAGACTTCGTCGTCGCTGATGTTGTCGGATACCTGCATCCCCTGCTTCGCGGCCTTAGCGAGAATCCGCTCGCGGTTCAGGCCGCCACCGTCGTCGCTGACCTCGATCACGATGTTGCCGCCGTGATGCGCGGCCGACAGCACGAGCTGGCCGACCGCATCCTTGCCCGCGGCGACGCGTTTGTCGACGGTCTCGATCCCGTGGTCGAGGCTGTTGCGCACGAGGTGCGTGAGCGGGTCGATGATCCGCTCGATCAGGCTCTTGTCGAGCTCGGTCGCCTGGCCGAACGTGACGAGCTCGACCTGCTTGCCGAGCTTGCCGGCCAGGTCGCGCACGAGGCGCGGGAAACGGCTGAACACGTAGTCCATCGGCATCATGCGGATCGACATCACCGCTTCCTGCAGGTCGCGCGCGTTGCGTTCCAGTTGCGCCATCCCGTTGAACAGGCGGTCGTGCAGCGCCGGATCGAACGCGCTCGCCGTTTCCGCGAGCATCGCCTGCGTGATCACGAGTTCGCCGACCAGGTTGATCAGCTGGTCGACCTTCTCGACGCCGACGCGGATCGAGCTGCCTTCGGCGCCCGATGCGGCGGCGGCCGGGCGCGGACGCTTGTCGTCGTGGTGCGCGGCAGCGTGGGCAGCCGGCGCGGCGGGTTCGGCCTGCGGTTGCGGCGCCGGTTGCGCGGCGGCGCTCGGCTGCGCCGGCGCTTGCGGTGCGGCGGCGGCCGGTGCGGCACCGGCGGCTTGCGCGAATACCTCGACGCGTGCGGCCGGCTCCGGCGCCGCGGCCGGTTCGGGCGCGGCCGGCGCGACGGCAGGCGCCGGTGCGGCCGGCGCGGTGCCGCGCGCGATGCGGATCTGGCTGTCGTCGATCACGAAACAGCACACGGCGACGATGTCGTCGGACGGCACGTCCGATTCGAGCCACAGCGTCAGGTCCGCGCCCGCTTCCTCGCGGCCGACGATCCGGCCAAGATTGCCGAGCTCCTCGGTGAGCAGCGCCTGGTCCTTCGCATCGACGCCGACGAGCGTGATCTTCAGGTGCGGGCCGCCCGCGACGGCGTCGTCCGCCGGATGCGCGGCCGCGACGGCCTGTTCGACCACGTGATCGGGCACGCGGTCGTCGGTGGAAGGCGCCGGCGCCGGTGCGGCCGCTTCGGCCGCTGCGGCCGGCACGACGGCCGCGGCCGCATCCGCGCCGCTCTCGGCCTTCAGGCGTTCGAGCTTCGCGCAGATCGTCGCGGCAGCCGCCGCGTCCGGTTCCGCGCTCGCGCGATAGTCGACCAGTTGGTCGGACAGCACGTCCTTGGTCTCGAGGAAGGCGTCGACCATTTCCTTGGTCAGCGTCAGCTCATGGTTGCGCGCGCGGTCGAGCAGCGACTCGAGGATGTGGGTCGTCTCGGTCAGCGCGGAAAAGCCGAAGGTCGCCGCGCCGCCCTTGATCGAATGCGCGGCGCGGAAGATCGCGGCCAGGTCCTCGGGGTCGGGCGAGCCGACGTCGAGGTTCAGCAGCAGCTGCTCCATCTGTGCGAGCAACTCGTCCGCTTCGTCGAAAAAGGTCTGGTAGAACTGCGTGATGTCGAGAGTCATGCCCGGTCACCGGTTGGATTCGTCGCGTTCATGTCAGGAGGCGGTCTGTTCGGACAGCGTCGCGACCAGGTCGATCAGCACGGCCGGGTCGATCGGCTTCTCGATCCAGCCGGTCGCGCCCGCGTCGCGCGCGGCGTCCTTGAAGGCATCGCTGCCTTCGGTGGTCAGCACGAGGATCGGCGTGTCCGCGTATGCCGTCAGCTTGCGCAGCGAGGCGATCACCTCGAGCCCGCTCTTGCGCGGCATGTTCTGGTCGGTCAGCACCAGGTCGTACGGCACGGTGGCCGCCATGTCGAAGCCGGCTTCGCCGTCCGGCGCCACCGTCACGTCGTAGCCGGCCTGCGCCAGCGTCGCCTGCAGCAGCGCACGCATGGTCGCCGAGTCGTCGATGGCGAGAATGGTTCGGATCATGTCTGTCTCGAAATCTGGGAAACATCAGGGTTTCGGTGCCACGGCGACGGCGCTCGCCTGCGCCGGTCGCGCGGCCTGCGCCGGGCCGCCGAGCTGCTGGGCCAGCAGCTTCGAGCCCGCCGCGTCGGCCGACAGCGTCGTGGTCGTCGCGTCGTCGCGCATCAGCGCGTCTTCGGATTTGCGGTTCAGGACGATCACGCTGATCCGGCGGTTTTCCGGATCGAGCGGATCGGCCTTGTTCAGGTTCTGCGTCGACGCGAGGCCGAGCACGCGCAGCACCTTCGCCTCGTCCATGCCGCCCGCGATCAGTTCGCGGCGCGACGCGTTCGCGCGGTCGGCCGACAGCTCCCAGTTGCTGTAGCCGCCCTCGCCGCCCGCGTAAGGCACCGCGTCGGTGTGGCCCTGGACGATGATCCGGTTCGGCACGTCGTTCAGCGTCTTGCCGATCTCGCGCAGGATGTCGCGCATGTACGGCTCGACGTGATCGCTCGACATCGCGAACATCGGCCGCTTCTGCGAATCGACGATCTCGATGCGCAGCCCCATCAGCGTCGAATCGATGCGGATCTGCTGCCGGAACTGGCGCAGCGTCGGGTTCGCCTCGATCGCCGCCATCAACTTGATCTGAAGGTCGTGCAGGCGCGTCTGCTCGAGCCGGTCCTGCGCGCCCTGCGCCTGCGAACGCGTCTTGTCGTCGCCGGCCTTCGCGACGCGGTCGGCGAGCGACGTCGTGCCGTCGGTGCGGCGCAGCGTGCCGGCGTCGAGGCTCGACAGGTCGCGGCCGCCGCCGTTGATGATGCTCGAGTCCTGCGAGCTGCGATCGCCGCTGCCGAACAGCGCGGCCTTCAGCGGCGTGTTGAAATACTCGGCGATCCCCTTCAGCTGCACCGGCGTGACCGAGCTCAGCAGCCACATCAGCAGGAAGAACGCCATCATCGCGGTCATGAAGTCCGCATAGGCGAGTTTCCATGCGCCGCCGTGGTGGCCCTTCTTCTGCGGGGCCACCCGTTTCACGACGATCGCGCGATCCTTGCTCTTGCTCATCGAACGCTCCGCGTCACTTCGCCTTCACGCGGCGCACGTGCTCTTCGAGCTCGGTAAACGACGGCCGCTCGGTCGAGTACAGCACCTTGCGGCCGAACTCGACCGCGATCGCCGGCGCATAGCCGTTCAGGCTCGCGAGAATCGTCACCTTGATGCACTGGAACATCTTGGTCGACTCGGCCACGCGCTGCTCCGCGAGGCTCGCGAGCGGCCCGATCAGCCCGTACGACAGCAGGATCCCGAGGAACGTCCCGACCAGCGCCTGCGCGATCATCGCGCCGAGCACCGCGGGCGGCTTGTCGGCGGATGCCATCGTATGCACGACGCCCATCACCGCCGCGACGATCCCGAACGCCGGCATCGCGTCGCCGACGCGCATCAGCGCGTGCGCCGGGCCCTCGCCTTCCGCGTGGTGCGTCTCGATCTCCTCGTCCATCAGGCTCTCGATCTCGAACGCGTTCATGTTGCCGCCCACCATCAGGCGCAGGTAGTCGGTCAGGAATTCGACGATGTGGCGATCGGCGAGGATCTTCGGGTATTGCGTGAAGATCGGGCTCTTGTCCGGATCGTCGATGTCGGCCTCGAGCGTCAGCGTGCCTTCCTTGCGCGCCTTCGCGAGCAGCACGTACAGGAGCGCCATCAACTCCATATAGACGTCCTTCGTGTACTTCGAGCCCTTGAAGAGCGTCGGCAGCACACGCAGCGTCCCCTTGATGGTCTTCATGCCGTTGCCGAGGATGAACGCGCCGACGCCCGCGCCCGCGATCATCAGGATCTCGACCGGCTGGATCAATGCGCCCAGATGCCCGCCTGCCAGCGCGTAACCGCCGAAGACGGACAACAGCGTCACGAGTGTTCCCACGATAATCAGCACTGCCTGTCCCTCACGAATGACCGGCGGGGAGACCGCCGTTAATCAGGTTTACGGCAGTCGGCAGGAAAACTTTCGCGGCCGCGCCGCGGCGGCGCGGCGGTGTTTACCAGCAAGCCCCGCGCGGTTCGCGCGGCGACCGGCAGCCGTCTGGCGTCCGCTCGCGCCCCGCCCGGCCCTGCCCGGCGCTCAGGCCGCGGCGGCGGACAGCTCGGCGCGCGCGGCGGCGGCCTTGCGGGTCTTGCCCGCGCGCGACGGCGGCTGGCACAGGCCGCACACGAAACCTTGATGCGGATCATGCGCATGCGCGACGAAGTGGCCGCCGCAGCGCGTGCACGGGGTCATCTGCAGCATCCCCGAGTCGAAGAAGCGCACCAGCGTCCACGCGCGCGTGAGGCTCAGCGCGGCCTCGTCGCCGGACAGCTTCACGTGCTCCTGATAGAGCCGGTACGCCTTCACGATCGACTGGATCGGCTCGCAGCGGCCGTGGTCCTGCATGAACCGGTAGATGTTGTAGAACAGCGACGAGTGGATGTTCGGCTGCCACGTCATGAACCAGTCGGTCGAGAACGGCAGCATCCCCTTCGGCGGCGACGCGCCCTTCAGCTCCTTGTACAGCTTGATCAGGCGATCGCGCGACAGGCTCGTCTCGGCCTCCAGCAGTTGCAGCCGGGCGCCCAGTTCGATCAGTTCGATGGCGAGGGTGATTTCCTTCACCTCGATCACGACGCTTTTGCTTGCCATGGTGAATAATCGTCCGCTTGACGTTGTTCGGATGAGTGGCCAAGACGCTGCCTGCCGGCGCGGCGCGCCGGGACGAACGCAAGGCGGGGAAGGATCAGCGGACGCTTTCGACCGGCTGGCCGGCCATCAGGATGGCCGAATGCGCGTGCGTGACGACGTCGCTGCGCCCCTTGTCGGCGAGCGACGACAACAACGCGTGATCGTCGAAGCGGAAGCGGCACAACATCTGGTTCGATGCGGCGAGCTTCACGGTCTGGGCGAGCGTGAGGTTCGCGAGCACATCGGCCAGTTCCTGGGAAACTCCCATGCGGAACATGCCCATCGCCTTGTCTTCCCGCAGCAGGCGCTGCGCGAGGAGGAGGTACGACAGGTTGACCTCTTTGATCTCACTGAGCATTTCGCTGTTGGCGCTCATGATTCCCCCGTTAAGAGCTTTGCTTTGGCCGTTCATGTTATGAAAACGTTTGCTCGATCAGGCCCCGCTGGGCGCTCCGTCGGCACGTTTATATTCTTACAGGGCGAATTTTGGCCAAACGGCATTTATGCCGGTATCAGCGAAGTGGCGTATGCCGCGCAGGATTTGTCTGTAAACCGTGTAGGAATTTTTCCGACAAGGCGAATTGAAAGGGAACAAACGGCGGGGCGGGTGACGCGCGAATTCGTCGATGATGCGGTCCGACACGGGACGAATCCGGCTGAGGGCCTTCCGGCAAGGCTGCCGGAAAGTGAATCGGAAAAATTATAGTGGTTTTTCACGATAGCGCAACAATTCTCGTTGCCATATCGCTTTGTGTTTCCGCACCCCTTTTATCGGGGTTTTCGCGTATTTCACGGTGTAACAAGCCTTAAGTGTTTGAAAAAACACTCGAACCCCTGAAGGCGATATCGATAATGGACTCCAATGGGCGGCGGCGGGAGCCGCGCCGGCCCGCCCCGCAGCTTGCCGCCCGGCCTCCCGCGCACCGCGCACCGGACCGGGCCACGTACCGCAGAGCGCGTGCGTCGGCGAGTTCCGCAACCCTGCATCGGACCAGCATGCGCACTCGAGCGCCCCTCGCTGGTCGACACCGGAGAACGCCCATGCGTATTGCCCAGATCGCGCCCCTTTACGAAGCTGTCCCGCCGAAACTCTATGGCGGCACCGAGCGTGTCGTGTCCTACCTCACCGAGGCGCTCGTCGAGCTCGGCCACGACGTGACGCTGTTCGCAAGCGGCGACTCCGTCACGTCCGCGCGTCTCGAGGCGGCATGGCCGCGCGCACTGCGGCTCGACCCGTCGATCCGCGATTCGATGGCGCCCCATATGCGCCTGATCGAGCAGGTCGCCCGTGTCGCGCACGAATTCGACGTGCTGCACTTCCACCTCGACTACCTGCCGTTCTCGCTGATGTCGCGCCTCGATACGCCTTATGTGACGACGCTGCACGGCCGCCTCGACCTGCCGGAGCTGCAGCCGGTGTTCGACGCATTCCCGGACGCGCCGGTCGTGTCGATCTCGAACAACCAGCGCAAGCCGCTGCCGCAGGCCGCGTGGGCCGGCACCGTGTATCACGGGCTGCCCGACACGCTGCTCACGCCGCAACCGGACGTGAAGCCCGAATACCTCGCGTTCCTCGGCCGAATCTGTCCCGAAAAGCGAGTCGACACCGCGATCCGGATCGCCGCGCAGAGCGGGCTGCCGCTGAAGATCGCCGCGAAGGTCGACAAGGCCGACGCCGACTACTTCAAGGAAGTGATCGAACCGCTGCTCGGCGAGGCGCACGTCGAATTCATCGGCGAGATCAACGAGGCGCAGAAGCCGGCGTTCCTGTCCGGCGCGAAGGCGCTGCTGTTCCCGATCGACTGGCCGGAGCCGTTCGGCCTGGTGATGATCGAGGCGATGGCCTGCGGCACGCCGGTCGTCGCGTTCAACCGCGGCTCGGTGCCGGAAGTGATCGAGGACGGCGTGACCGGCTTCATCGTCGAGGACGTGCAGGGCGCCGTCGGTGCGCTGCACCGGATCGACAGCCTGTCGCGCGATGCGATACGCGCGCGTTTCGATACGCGTTTCAGCTCGAAAGCGATGGCGCGGCGTTATGTCGAAACTTACGAATCGCTTTGCACGGCGGCAAAACGGCCGACCTTGCGCCAGGTCGCGGGCGCCTGACGCCGAAATTCGTCAGGAAATACCCGGTAAAATTCGCGCCGAAATCGGCGTGAAAATCCCGAAAACGCCAAAGAGCCGCATCCTCGATGCGGCTCTTTATTTTTGCGCGGTCATTCGATCAGGAAACGATCGCGGTTTTTCCCGACGATCCAATTCGGCGGCTTGCCGCGCCCGCTCCAGGTTGCACCCGACTTCGGATCGCGGTATTTCGGGGGCAGCGGCGCCTTTTTCGGCGGACGGCCGCGCCGCGCTCGCTCCGCGAAGCCCAGGTCCTCGGCCGTCAGGCCATATTCGGCAATCATTCGCTGGACGTCGGCAATCACCGCCGCCACTTCCTGGCGACGCACGTCCTCCGCCTGGGCCTGCAAGTCGGCGATTTGCGCCTTGAGTTTCGCGTATTGAGACATTTTTCGACTCCCCTTTTCCATGATGCGGCTCCGGCGAGTTCGGCCGGAACGCCAACATCCGTTACGTCATCGTACCGCCGCCCTGCTCTTCGAAATTAATGCTGTCATCTTTAACCGATTCGTCGATATCGAGAATGCGGACTTATTCTAATAAAAGCCATTCGCCAGCCATTCAGATTTAACAATCGTTGACCCTCTCGAACCCGATTCATTTCCTATAATCCAGACCAATTCCGGGCGTCGGAATAACTCATCCGGTCGTCCGTTTGTCTTCAACCCACTTGAACGAGGTCCTTACATGAATCTTTCTCAGCGTCTGGCTGCAGAGGCATTCGGCACGTTCTGGCTGGTGCTCGGCGGGTGCGGAAGCGCCGTGCTGGCCGCCGCCTTTCCGGGCCTCGGCATCGGCTTTGCCGGCGTCGCACTCGCCTTCGGCCTGACCGTGCTGACGATGGCATTCGCGATCGGCCATATTTCGGGCTGCCACCTGAATCCGGCGGTGAGCGTCGGCCTGACGGTCGCCGGCCGCTTCCCGGCGCGCGATCTCGCGCCGTACATCGTTGCGCAGGTGGTCGGTGCCACGCTGGGTGCGTTCGTGCTGTACCTGATCGCGACCGGCAAGCCGGGCTTCGACGTCGTCGGCAGCGGCTTTGCGACGAACGGCTTCGGCGAGCGCTCGCCCGGCCACTACTCGCTCGGCGCGGCATTCATCTGCGAAGTCGTGATGACGGGCTTCTTCCTGTTCGTGATTCTCGGCGCCACCGACAAGCGCGCGCCTGCCGGCTTCGCGCCGATCGCGATCGGCCTGTGCCTGACGTTGATCCACCTGATCTCGATCCCGGTCACCAACACGTCAGTCAACCCGGCCCGCTCGACCGGCCCGGCGCTGTTCGTGGGCGGCGAGGCGATCGGCCAGCTGTGGCTGTTCTGGGTCGCGCCGATCATCGGTGCGGCAATCGCCGGGATCGTCTACCCACTGATCGCAGGGCGCGACGATGCCGTCGGCCTGCTGCCCGCATCCGCTCGCACCAACGAATAAAACACTACGGGGTCACGCGAGCAGAGCAGCGAGCCTCACGCTGTCGAACAACATAGAGGCAGGTAATTTGGACGGGCGCCGCTGGCGCCCGTTTTTCATGGCCGCTCAGGAAGCGGCGACGCCGTCGAGGGTGTCCTCGAGCGCGAACAGCATGCGCAGGTGACGGGCGACGCCCGCGTCGAAGTTGTTGCCGATTCGCGGGATGTGCGGCAGGTGCGCGATCAGGTCGGGGTTCGCGTTGTTCATCATGAACGCGTGACCGGCCGTTTCGAGCAGATCGATGTCATTCATGTTGTCGCCGAACGCGATGCAGTGGCCGGCGTCGACGCCGAGCCGCGCGAGCACCGCACGCAGCGCGCGGCCCTTCGACACGTTGGCGGTCATCACTTCGAGACAGTCGGGCAGCGAGTACGTGACGTACAGTGCATCGCCGAACCGCACGCGCATCTGTTCGGCGACCACCGCCAGATCGACCGGCTCGCCGATGTACAGCACCTTCGCGATATCGGCGCCGTCGTGCGCGGACATGTCGATCACGTCGTACCGGAATCCCGAATCCTGGTGGAATTCGAGCAGGTGCGGCGCGTCCCGGTCGATCAGCCAGCCGCGGTCGGTAAACAGGTTGACGATCACGCGCCCGTGCGCGCCGGTCACGCCCGGCTGCACGAGGCCGCGGACGATCGCGGGATCGATGTCCTGCGCGTGGATCGCCGTGTCGTCCGGTGCATGCACGCGCGCGCCGTTCGACGTGATCAGGTACGGCCGAATGCCCAGCACGTCCCGAATGCCGGCGACGTCCGCGTAGTGGCGCCCCGTCGCGATCACGAACTGCAGGCCGTCGCGGTCGAGCCGGCGGACGGTCTCGATCGTGTACGGATCGAGCTGGTGGTCGCTGTTCAGCAGGGTGCCGTCGAGATCGGTGGCGATGACTTTGTACATGGGGACGGGTGAATGGCGCGCGGGACGCTGCGGAACCGCCATTTTAACGTCGTGCCCGGAGGGCCGCCGGGCGGTTGGGGAATGGAGCGGGTTTCGGGCCGTTCGGCCTGCTCGGCCCACTCACCGCACGCCGCCCACTTGAACCGCTCACCCCGCTTCCGTCGCCCTCAACACCTGCAGCGCAAGCCGCAACGCACCGTGCGCGGAATCGTCGAGCGGCGCGCGCAGCCGGGCCGCGTGGCGTGCCGGCACGGCCGGCGCCAACGCGTCGGCCAGCCCGCCGCACAGCGCGACCGGCAGCGCCTGCCGAGGATCGAGCGCGTCGATCATCTTGCCGATCTCATCGCCGGCCTGCGCGATCAGCGCCGCCGCACAAGGATGGTCGCGGTGCGCGAACACGATCGGCGCGAGGCGCGCGTAGATCGTCTGGTTCGCATCGCACGACCACTGGACGAGTGCGTCGCGATCGTGCGCGCCCGTCTCCGCGAGCAGCGCGCCGGCGAACGCGTCACGCGGCACGCGGCCGTCGAGCGCCTGCTGCGCGTATGCAAGCGCGCGCATGCCGAGCCACGCGCCGCTCGCCTCGTCGCCGGACGGAAAACCGAAGCCGCCCGCGATGCGGCAGTCGCCCGCCGCGTCGAGCGCCGCCGCGATGCTGCCCGTGCCGAGCGCGACGATGAGCCCCGGCGCGCCGCCGTGCGCGCCGACGACGGTCGTATACGCGTCGCTCTCGATCGCGAGCGCGTCGAGCGGTGCCTGCGCACGGAACGCGGCGAGCCACGCGGCATTGTTGACGCCCGCGAGCCCGCAACCGAGCGCACATTGCGACCAGTCGAACGCGAGCCCCGCCTGCGTGAAGGCGTCGGCGCAGGCAGCGCCGATCGATGCCCACGCGCGCTCGATGCCGAGGCCGAGCCCCGACGGGCCGCCGCGCCCCTGCGCGAGCTCACGCCCGTGCCGGTCGGCCAGTACCACGCGGGTACCCGTGCCGCCGCCGTCGATGCCGATCGCAAAAAGTAGTGCCGTCATGCGTAGATCCTGCTGATTCGAACAGGCGCCAAGCTTAACCGGATCGGCGCCGCGCGCCCATCTGCCGTTCGGCCAGCTATGCCGTGAATGGGCCTTCCGCTATGCTGGCACGATCGAATCGACACTGGAACGAGGCTGACGATGTCGCAGCGGTGCAGCTGGGTAAGGACGGAAGCGGATGCTCACTATCACGATACCGAGTGGGGCGTGCCGTCGCACGACGATCGCCATCTGTTCGAAATGCTGATTCTGGAAGGCGCGCAGGCGGGCCTGTCGTGGTCGACGATCCTGAACAAGCGCGCCGGCTATCGCGAGGCGTTCGCCGAGTTCGATGTCGACGCGGTCGCGCGCTTCACGCCGAAGCGCATCGAGAAGCTGCTCGAAAATCCGGGCATCGTGCGCAATCGCGCGAAGGTGGAATCCGCGGTGACCAATGCCCAGGCGGTGCAGCGCATTCGCGACGACCACGGCTCGCTCGCGCAATTCCTGTGGTCGTTCGTCGATCACACGCCGGTGCAGAACGCGTGGCAGTCGTATCGCGACGCGCCCGCGTCGACTGCCCAGTCGGATGCGCTCAGCAAGGCGCTGAAGGAGTACGGCTGCAAGTTCGTCGGCTCGACGATCTGCTACGCGCTGATGCAGGCAACCGGGATGGTCAACGACCACGAGACCGGCTGTCCGTGTCACGCCAAATGCGCGGCGCTCGGGGGCAAGCAGCAGCCGGCACGGAGCCGCAAGGCAGGTTGACGGCGACGAAACCCGCCCGGCAGGCCGGGGGTTGGGCATCGGCACATCACAACGTCATGCGTGGCCCCCCACACACGCGCTGCGCTTCTTCAAACTGATACCGATCCCCGTCACGCCGACGCTGAGCGTCGCGATGACAGCATCGGAACGCGCCCGGCGGCGACTCGAAGCCGCCGGCAATCCGTCGAATCGGCCACGTCGCCGTCAGGCGACCGCCCCGCCAAGGCTTGAAACCCGAGACCGACGCCCTTTTTCCGGCCCGGAAAAGCGAAACGGCGGAGCGGCTTCTTTCGAAGCACGCTCCGCCGTTTCGCGGCGAACCGGAGATGCTCTTAGTGGAGCTTCTTCGGCAGCATCTGGCTGCGCAGGCGCTTGTGCAGGCGCTTGACGGCTGCTGCCTTCTTGCGCTTGCGGACTGCGGTCGGCTTTTCGTAGGACTGGCGTTCGCGCAGTTCAGCGATCAGGCCATTTTTTTCGATAGCACGGCGAAAGCGGCGAATCGCCACTTCGAACGGCTCGTTTTCTTTCAGAAGAATCGTCGTCATGTCGTTCCTAAATTGCTTAAACGGTCAAAAACGTAGCGGCCAAGCGCCACGCACCGGCCATCCGGGCGTCCCCACAACAGGCGAAACGAGCGGAAATACGGCCTCGGAGGCCGGAAAAGAGAGGCACAAAGCACCGCGGGTACGCTTCACAAGCCGCGTGCAGCGCCGCGTTTGACTGCCAGCAAGAATGCCGAGACGGCACAGGCTTGACAGAAAATCTCAATTCAGCCCGCCATCATATCAGGAAATCACAGACAAAACTATCCTTTTGTCGATTCCGGCTCGCCGCCCCGCGCGGCGCGGCCGCGTACACCATCCAACGGGACCGTCGCGCAACCTGCCCGAAATCGCTGTCACCCAAGCCAGGCGCGGCCTGCGCGGCGATCGCCACCTTCCGTCCCGATTTTCCTCACACATCCCTCTAAAGTTTTCGCCGGGTGCCGCCGTCAACCAGGAAAGGCGGGCAGCGCCACTCGCGATAAAGCGCAACGCCGAAAACGAACCTGATCCTGTCTGAACTCAGGCATTTTCCAAAACGAGGAAGCAAATGCTGAACATCAACACCAACATCCTTTCGCTGTCGACGCAGACGAATCTGTCGGGCTCGCAAAACGCGCTGTCGCAAGCGATCAACCGCCTGTCGTCGGGCAAGCGCGTGAACAGCGCAGCGGACGACGCAGCGGGCCTCGCAATCGCGACGACCCAGACGGCCGCAATCAACGCGCTGAACCAAGGCGTGTCGAACGCGAACAACGGCATCTCGATGGTCCAGACGACGGCCGGCGCGCTCCAGTCGATCGTCGACAACCTGCAGCGTATCCGCCAGCTGGCAGTTGAAGCAGGCGACGGCTCGCTCGACTCCAACGCACGTGCAAACCTGCAGTCGGAAGTCTCGACCCGCCTGACGGAAATCTCGCGCGTCGCAACGCAAACGACGTTCAACGGCCAGTCCGTCCTGCAAGGCCTGAGCACCGTCAGCTTCCAGATCGGCGCGGTCAACGGCCAGACGATCGCTGCGGACTTCGGCACGCAGAGCTGGGACTCGGCAAACCTCGGCCTCTCCGCGCTGACGGTTTCGAGCGTCACGGATTCGCAAGCCGCAATGGGCTCGATCGACGCAGTGCTGACGAAGGTCAACACGTTCCAGGCAACGCTCGGCGCAACGCAGAACACGTTCCAGTCGGCCATCACGAACACGCAGACGCAATCGACGAACATGTCGGCAGCGCGTTCGCAGATCACCGACGCGGACTTCGCGACGGAAACGGCGAACCTGAGCAAGGCGCAAGTGCTGCAGCAAGCAGGCATCTCGGTGCTGGCACAAGCAAACTCGCTGCCGCAGCAGGTTCTGAAGCTCCTGGGTTAATACCCCACGACCGGCGGCGCGCGTCTCGCGACGCGCCGGCCGCCGGCACGGGCGCCGCGACCTCGGTCCGGCGCCCGCGCCTTTTCATCGCGCACCCGGGAAGCTCACCTCCCGTTGCGCGCTTGTTCGACACCGACGCGCGATTCGCCCGAACCTGTCCGGCGACGCAGACCGGAGCCCCCGAATGACCTCGACGACCACCACCACCACGTCCACCAGCGACCTGAACACCGCGCTCCAGCAGGCTGCGCAGTCCCTCATCAGCGGCTCGACGAAGTCGTCGCTCGACGTCAATTCGCTCGTCTCCGCGCTCGTCACCGCGAAGACCACCGCGCAATCGACCGCACTCGCGAACAAGCAAGCGTCCGACAACACCGAACTATCCGCGATCGGGCAGATCAAGTCGCAGCTCGCGGCGCTGCAAACGGCGCTGACGGGCCTCACCGACGGCACGACGCTGTCGGCACTGACCGCGACGGCCAGCGGCTCCGGCCTCACCGCCACCACCGCGAGCGGCGCGGCGGCCGGCACGTACACGGTGAAAGTCAACGCCGTCGCGACCGCCAACTCGATTTCGTCGCCGGCGCTCACGTCGTCCGACACGATCGGCAGCGGCACGCTGACCGTCGGCGTCGGCAGCGGTTCGATGCAGGTGTCGGTCTCGTCGACCGATACACTCGCGACGATCGCCGCGAACATCAACAAGGCCTCGAACAACCCGGGCGTGACGGCCACGGTGATCAATGCGTCCGACGGCCAGCACCTGGTGCTCTCGTCGAACAACACGGGGGCGACGAACACGGTGTCGATCACCGCGGGTGCCGGCCTGAACAGCAAGCTCGACTCGACCCAGTCGACCTACAACACGGTGACGCCCGCCGCGGACGCCAACATCACGATCGCCGGCAGCACCGTGACGAGCGCGACGAACCAGATTTCCAACGCGCTGACCGGCGTCACGCTGAACCTGACGGCAGCCGCGGTCAACACGACGCAGACGCTCACGATCGCGCAGGACACGACCGGCATCACGACGGCGATCAACAATTTCGCGAAGGCGTACTCGACCTTCGTCACGACGGCATCGAGCCTGTCGTCGTACACGACCACGTCCTCGGGCTCGACGGCCGGCCCGCTGCTCGGCGACGCGATGCTGAACTCGATCACGAACGGCCTCGCGACCGCGCTCAGCGGCGGCGTCACGACGGGAGGCAAGACCTACAGCCTGTCGTCGATCGGCATCAACCTGAACACCGACGGCACGCTGACGGTCGACAGCACGAAGCTGCAGACCGCCCTCACGACCAACGCCTCGGCCGTCTCCGCGATCTTCAATTCGACGAACGGCGTCGGGGTCGCGCTGAACAACTTCGCGAATTCGTACTCGCAGACGGGCGGCCTGATCGACCAGCGCACGGCCTCGCTGAACAAGGACCTGTCGAACCTGCAGGATCAGGCGACGCAGCTGAAGAACTACCAGACCGCGCTCACGGCTCAGTACAACGCGCAGTTCACCGCGCTCAACACGCTGATGACGCAGATGCAGAACAACCAGCAGTATCTGACGCAGCTGTTCGGCGGGTCGAGCAGCGCCGGCACGCTTGCCACCAACAAGTGACGGACCGGCACCCGGCCGCCGCCCACGAGGACTTCTCGCCATGGAACACACTTCGCTGACACGCGCGCTGGCGCTCACGCACGCGCTCGCGGACGCCGTCTCGCACGACGCATGGGAGCGCGCCGCCGCGCTCGTGAACGAACGCGCCGCGCTGCTGATGTCGCTCGACGCTGACCAGACGCCGGATGCGCTCGCGATCATCCGCGAGATCCAGCGGCTCGATGCGATCATCACCGAACAGGCGATGGCCGGCCGCGAGCGGCTGATGACGAATCATCGGCTGGCGCTGCAGCGCATCGACGCGGCATCGCGTTATCAGTCGACCGGGATGCTCGGCTGAACCGCACCGACGCAGATCGAACAAGAACAACAACGACGCCCGCGAGGGCGCCCTCCTCGAAGAGCCGCAGCGATGCGGCTTCTTTTTTTTGGGGGACGCCGCCACCGCGCCCCCACCGCTCCGCGCCGCGATGCCCGGCGGCACGGCGCCCGTCCGGCCGCGGCCGTTACCGCGCCGGTGCGTCGCCCGGGGTGCCGGCGAGCCATGCGTCCCACATGCCGTGGAACGCGTCCTCGAGGTGGCGGGCGAACCGCTTCGCGTCGCCGAGCGGCGAACGCTGCATCTGCTGGCGCAATCCGGCACGCATCGCCGCGAGCTCGCCGCGATCGCGGGAGAACGCGACGGCCTTCGCAATGTAGTCCGCTTCGTCGCTCGCGATCCAGTCGCCGAGACCGGCCGCATGCAGCAGGCTCTCGCAGATGTGCGTGACGAACCGCTCCCCCTTCATCCCGAGCACCGGCACGCCCATCCACAGCGACTCGGCCGTCGTCGTGCCGCCCGGGTACGGAAACGGGCTCAGCATCACGTCCGCGCGGTTGTATGCCGCGAAGTACGCGTCGCGCGACGAGCCCGGCTCGAGGATCAGCCGGTCGGCGTCGATGCCGTGCGCCGCGAAGCGCGCGCGCGTTGCATCGCAGATGTCCTCGACCGCGAGTTCGTACGCCTTGAGCAGCAGCTTCGCGCCCGGCACGGTGTGCAGCAGGCGCGACCAGACGCGCACCACCTCGTCGGTCACCTTCACGAGCTTGCCGAAGCAACCGAACGTGATGTGCCCGTTGCGCAGCATCGGCAGCGGGCCGACCTGCACGTCGTACGGCGGCGGCGTGAAGCACAGGTAGCTGTCCGGCAGACGCCACGGCCGCTCGACGAAGTGCGCTTCCTCGGCGGCGGGCAGCACGTGCGCATCGCCGAGGAAATAGTCCATCTCCGCGATGCCGGTCGACGCGAAAAAGCCGAGCCAGCTCACCTGGATCGGCGCCGGCTTCCACGCAAAGGCAGGCAGCCGGTTGTGCGCCGTATGCCCGGCCAGATCGACGAGCACGTCGATCCGCTCTTCGTGGATGCGCCGGGCCGTCTGCTCCGTCCCGAGATCCGTGATGCGATGCCAGCCGTCGAAATGCGGCTTCAGCCGCGCGGTGTAGTCGTCCTCGGTGTCGAACGTCGTGAACGCGACGAGCTCGAGCCGCGACCGATCGAGATGCGCGACGACGCTTTCGAGAAAGATGCCGACCGGGTGCCGCCGGAAATCGCCCGACACGAAGCCGACACGCAATCTGCGCCCGTTCAGCGGCGCCGGCCGGTGCCGCCACGGCTGCGCGTGCATCGACATGCGCGCGCCGAACACGCGCGCATCCGCCAGGTACGCATCCGGGTCGAAGGCGGTCTGGCCCGCGAGGCAGAACAGCAGCGACGTGTAGGTGCCCGGATTGTCGGGATCACACTCCAGCGCGCGGCGATAGCACTGGATCGCCGCGTCGACGTCGCCGGTCTTGCGCAGCACGTCCGCGAGATGCGCATACCGGCGCGCGGTGCCGGGTTCGAGTGCCACGGCGGCATGCGCGCTCTCCAGCGCTTCATGGACGCGCCGCGCCTGGCATAGCGCGATCGACAGGTTCTGGTGGATATCCGCCGAATCCGGATCGAATTCGAGCGCGTGCCGGTACTGCACGATCGCGTCGTCGACACGGTCCAGCCAGTAATACGCGTGGGCCAGGTTCACATAGCCCTCCGCCCGGCGCGGATCCAGCTCGATGGCCCGCTTGCCGGCCTCGACGGACTCCTCGATCCGGTTCTGGCTCTTCAGCGCCCGGCTCAGGTTGAGGTGTGCGTCGACGTCGCCGCCGGACAGCTCGATCACCCGTTCGAAATGCACGATCGCTTCGTCGTTCCGACCTGCTTCACGCAGCGCGCTGCCGAGACAGTTGTGGACCTGCGGATCCCGCGGATCGAGTTCGACTGCCCGGCGCAGCGTCGCGATGGATTCGTCGAGGTCGCCACGCGCGAGCAGCGCGGTGCCGAGATTGCCGTGCACGATCGCCCGGCCCGGGTTCAGCGCGACGGCCGCGCGATAGCTGTCCACCGCCGCGTCGAACTTGCGCTGCGTCGTCAGCACGTTGCCGAGATTGTTGTACGCGTCCGCGTAGCGCGGATCGTGTTCGATCGCCTTGCCGTATGCGAGCACCGCCGCATCCGCCTGCCCCAGATCCTTCAGCGCGTTGCCCAGGTTGTTGTATGCCTGCGCATAGTCCGGACGTAGCGCGATCGCCTGCGCGCAGTGCTGCATCGACGCATCCGGCTGCCGCGCCTCGCGCAGCGCATCGCCCAGGTTGTTGTGCGCTTCCGCGTAGTCCGGCTGCCGCCGCACCGCTTCGCGGTACTGCGCGATCGCATCGTCGAGCCGGCCGCGCTCGCGCAGCGCGTTGCCCAGGTTGTTGTGATAGATCGCGCTCGGATACGCGTCGATCGAGCGGCGCATCAGCGCGATGCCTTCTTCCGGCTGCCCTGCCTGACAGGTCAGCAGTCCGAGGAAATGCAGCGCGTCCGGATGCGCGGGCTCCCCCGCGAGCAACTGCTCGTAGCCCGCCTTCGCGTCGCTCAGCCGGCCCGCCTGGTGATGCGCCAGTGCGGCGCCGAGAATGTCCGTGGTCTGTTGCATATCGTCGTTTCGTCGTTCGCGCGCCACCCTGCCGGGCGGCTCAATTCGGTTCTTCGCCCGCCGCGGCCCGCTCGTCGGCGCCGGCGTTCGTCCTGTCCATCCACATCCCGTAAAAAGCCTCCTCGAGATGTTTCGCGAAGCGCGGCGCGTCGCACAGCGGCGACGCGAGCAGCTGCGCGCGCAATGCCTGCCGCAGCGCACCGAGCCGCTGCGGATCGGCCGCAGCGGCCACGGCCTTCGCGACGTAGTCGTCTTCGTCCCGCGCGATCCAGTCGGCCAGGCCGACCGTCTGCAGCACGCTCTCGCAGATGTGCGTGACGAATCGCTCGCCTTTCATCCCGAGCACCGGCACGCCCATCCACAGCGACTCGGCCGTCGTCGTGCCGCCCGGGTACGGAAACGGGCTCAGCATCATGTCGACGCGGCGGTAGGCCGTCAGGTAATCGGCGCGCGGCGAGCGGCCTTCCATCACCAGCCGGCTCGCGTCGATCCCGTTGCGGGCGAACCGCTCGGCCGTGCGGCGCACCGCATGCGCGTCGTCGAGCTCGCCCGCCTTCAGGAACAGCCGCGCGCCCGGCACCGCGGCAAGCACCCGCGACCACACGCGCACGACCGCATCGTTCATCTTCCCGAGCTTGCCGAAATAGCCGAACGTCATCACACCGTTCTCGCGTTGCGGCAACGGGCCGACGTCGAGCGCCGGATGCGGCGGCGTGAAGCACAGATAGCTGTCGGGCAGCCGCCACGGCCGCTCGACGAAATGCGCTTCCTCGCCGGCCGGCAGCACGTGCCGGTCGCCCAGTACGTAGTCGATCGCGCGCAGCCCCGTCGAAGCGAAGAAGCCGATCCACGTGACCTGCACCGGCGCGGGCTTCCATGCGAACACGCCAAGCCGGTTTAGCGCCGTGTGGCCCGACAGGTCGACGAGGACGTCGATGCCGTCCGCGCGAATCCGCTGCGCCGCCTGTTCGTCCGACAGGTCGAGAAGCGAATGCCACGCGTCGAAGTGCGGCTTCAGGCGCGCGGTCGTGTCGTCTTCCGCCGCCGACGTCGGATAGGCGATCAATTCGAGCCGGTGTCGATCGAGATGCGCCAGCACGCCTTCGAGGAAAATGCCGACCGGATGCGTCACCAGGTCGCCCGACACCCAGCCGATGCGCAGCCGTCCACCCGAAGGGCGCGAGCCGGTGTCGGTATGCGCGAGCGGCCGTGCATCGGCTTCGACGTATTCGCCGAAATGCCGCGCAGCCCTGAGCGTCTCTTCCTGGTCGATCGATGGATGCGTGGCGAGCGCGAAGACCAGCCGGTCGTGCAGGACCGGGTTGGTCACGTCGAGTTCGACCGCGCGGCGGTAATGCGCGAGTTCGCCATCCACGTCGCCGAGCATGCCGAGCACGTCGCCGAGCGTCATGTGCGCGGGCGCTGCCCGGTCGTTCAATGCGAGCGCCGCGCGGGCATGAGGCAGCGCGTCGTCGGCACGGTTCTGCTTCAGCAGCACGATCGCGCAGCGATGATGTGCGTCGACGTCGTTCGTATCGAGTTCGGTCGCGGCCCGGTAGCACATGACCGACGCGTCGTACTTGCCCAGGTCGTGATACATGTCGCCGAGCATGCGATAGGCGGGACCGTGAGCGGGCGCCAGCTCAAGCGCGCGCGTCATGCACTCGGCCGCACGCGCCGTCTGCCGCCGGCGGTACAGCGCCTCGGCAAGGCCCGCGTGCGCGTCGGCGCGCAGCGGCGACAGTTCCGCGGCTCGCTCGAACTGTGCGATCGCCGCGTCGGCCTGCCCTGCGTCGCGCAGCGCGACGCCGAGGTCGACACGCGCCTGCGCGTCGCCAGGCGCCAGTTCGACTGCCCGGCGCAGGGTCGCGATCGCCTCGTCGCGGTCGCCGCGCGCGAGCAGCGCCGCACCGAGATTGCGGTGCGCGATCGGGTTGGACGGGGCCAGCGCGACGGCCGCGCGATAGCTGTCCACCGCCGCGTCGAACTTGCGCTGCGTCGTCAGCACGTTGCCGAGATTGTTGTACGCGTCCGCGTAGCGCGGATCGTGTTCGATCGCCTTGCCGTATGCGAGCACCGCCGCGTCCGCCTGCCCCAGATCCTTCAGTGCGTTGCCCAGGTTGTTGTATGCCTGCGCATAGTCCGGCCGCAGCGCGATCGCCTGCGCGCAGTGCTGCATCGACGCATCCGGCTGACGCGCCTCGCGCAGCGCATCGCCCAGGTTGTTGTGCGCTTCCGCGTAGTCCGGCTGCCGCCGCACCGCTTCACGGTACTGCGCGATCGCATCGTCGAGCCTGCCGCGCTCGCGCAGCGCGTTGCCCAGGTTGTTGTGATAGATCGCGCTCGGATATGCGTCGATCGAGCGGCGCATCAGCGCGATGCCTTCTTCCGGCTGCCCTGCCTGACAGGTCAGCAGTCCGAGGAAATGCAGCGCGTCCGGATGCGCGGGCTCCCCCGCGAGCAGCTGCTCGTAGCCTGCCTTCGCGTCGCCCAGCCGACCCGCCTGGTGATGCGCCAGTGCGGCGCCGAGAATGTCCGTGGTCTGTTGCATGTCGTCGTTTCGTCGTTCGCGCGCGGTTCAGTCGATGCGTGAGTCGTGCGGGCCGGCGACGTTGCCGGCCTGGCCCGTGCGACGGGCCCACATTCCGTGGAACGCGTCCTCGAGATGCCGCGCGAAGCGCGGCGCATTGCACAGCGGCGATGCGATCAACTGCATGCGCAGGCCGGTCCGCAGCAGGCGCAGTTGCGCCGGGTCGGTCGCGAAGGCCACGGCCTTCGCGACGTAGTCGTCTTCGTCGCGCGCGACCCAGTCGGCCAGGCCGACCGTCTGCAGCAGGCTTTCACAAATGTGCGTGACGAACCGGTCGCCCCGGATGCCGAGCACGGGCACGCCCATCCACAACGCATCCGCGGTCGTCGTGCCGCCCGAATACGGAAACGGGCTCAGCATCATGTCGACGCGACGGTACGACGCCAGGTATTCGCCGCGCGGCGCATTCGGCTCGAGCAGCAGCCGCGACGGATCGATGCCGTGCTGCGCGAACCGCTCGCGCGTGCGGCGCACCGCATACGCGCCGGCCAGCTCGCTCGCCTTGAGCAGCAGCCGCGATCGCGGCACAGCCGCGAGCACCCGCGACCAGACGCGCACGACCGCGTCGCTCATCTTGCCGAGCTTGCCGAAATAGCCGAACGTCACCGCGCCGCCGGCCAGTTGCGGCAGCGGGCCCGGCACGATCGCGTCGCGCGGCGGCGTGTAGCACAGGTAGCTGTCGGGCAGGCGCCACGGACGCTCGACGAAATGCGCTTCCTCGTCGGCCGGCAGCACGTGGCGATCGCCCAGCACGTAATCGATCGCGTCCAGCCCGGTGGTCGCGACATAACCGATCCACGAAACCTGCACCGGCGCCGGCTTCCACGCGAACAGCGCGAGCCGGTTGAAGATCGTGTGGCCCGCCGCGTCGACCAGGATGTCGATCGCATCGTCGCGAATCCGCCGGGCCGCGGCCTCGTCGCTCAGCGCGGCGAGACTCGTCCAGCCCGCGAACAGCGGGCGCAGCCGCTGGGTCAGGTCGTCCTCGACATCGCGGGTCGGATACGCGACGAACACGACGCGCGTGCGATCGGTCGCGCGCAGCACGCTTTCGAGGAAATAGCCGACCGGGTGATGCTTCAGGTCGCCCGATACGACGCCGACCCGCAGCGGTCTCGCGCCGTCGGCCGTCGGCCACGAGCGGTACTGCACCGCTCGCGCGGCGGCCTGCGCGCCGTAGCGCCGCGCGGCATCGAAATGAACGTGCGGCGCGGCGGCCGCGCTGTAATTCAACGCGAACAGCAGGTTGTCGTGCGGCTCGAGAAGATCCGGCCGCAACGCGATCGCGGCGCGGTAGCCTTCAAGCGCGGCCTCCAGTTCGCCCGCATCGAGCATCGCGTTCGCGAGATTGTTGTAGGCCTGCGCATGGTCGGGCCGCAGCCGGATCGCCGTGCCCAGCGCCTCCACCGCGCCTTCGCAATCCTTCAGCGTTCGCAACGCGTTGCCGAGGTTGTTGTACGCGTCCGCATCGTCCGGTTGCAGCGCGAGCGCCTGCCGGAAGCACTCGGCCGCCGCCGCGGGCCGGTTGTGCGCGGCCATCACGGTGCCCAGGTTGTAGTAATAGCGTGCCTGCGGATCGCGCCGGATCGCATCCGCGATCGCCGCGACGGCCCCGTCGAAGTCCCCGCGGCGAAACGCGACCAGCCCGTGAACGTGCAGCGCCTCGGCCCGCTCGGGCTCGCGCTGCCGCACCTGCCGGCACAGATCCTCGGCAGCGTCGAGCCGGCCCGCGTCGTAATGTTCCAGCGCGCACGCCAGCAGCGCCTCGACCGGCGTGTCCGCGCCGGACAGTCCGTCGGACGGTTCACGTACGCCGCCGGACGGGAGTCCGCGTTCGAGGAGGTTTTCGTTCATAGGCCGGGCTTCCGCTGGGTCCGCTGGGTCTGCTGGGTGTGCGATAGGCATGGATGACGAACCGGCCGCCCGGGGCGACTGGCCCGAACGATGCCGGGACGGCGCTTTCGGCGCGCGACAACCGGCGCCCCCGCCATCAGGCCGAGCGCGCCGGGTCGCATGAAAGGCGGGCGCGGACATGCCGGCGCGTCGGCGCCGACGGCAGGAAACTCGCGGATATTGTCGCGACGTTCGCTGTGTTTCGAAGGGACGATCAGTCGAGCAAAACACCCGCAATTCGTCGCATCGCGCGACGGGGCGGTGGCGAGACCGGGACCGGATCGGTGCAGCGCTCGGGCGCCTTGCGCTGGCGGCCGCTGTGATCGACGCCGGGATTGATGTTGCGAGGGGCATGCCTCGCATCACGGAGTTGCGGCGAAACGGCGCGGGAAAACCTCGCGGACTCGACCGCATGCGCGATGCAACGCGACGCTTCAGCGAATTCGGAAAACGGATCGGGAAATTCGGTGCCTGGAATCAGGCTATTTGGCGCGCCCGGCTGGGATCGAACCAGCAACCCCTGCCTTCGGAGGGCAGTACTCTATCCATTGAGCTACGGGCGCATGTGACAGTGAAACGACCCCAATAAACCGGCCGCCCACCATTGGCAAGACGGCAAGGATACCCGGTTTCCCATGAAGCGTCCACCTTGCCTGCAGAATCCCCGTCAGGCCCCCATTCGTGCGGGTAAACACGCGCCTTCGCGCCGCTCGCCGTGATGTAAACGTTCCGTCTATAATCGTCCGTGCTTCATTGGACTGCCATTTTGCCGTTGCACCGCGCTCACAATTCCTATTCACGGAGACGAGGCAAGCATGAGCGAAGCACCCCACGAATCTCCCGTCAAAACCCCCGGGCAGCTGATTGCCGTCGTCATCGCATCATTCGCGATTCCGATCGCCCTGATCGTCCTGTTTGCCACCTATGCCAACCATGCGTTCCGCTCGGGCGCCGGCACGGACGCGCTATCGGACGAACAGGTCGCCGCGCGGATCGCACCGCTCGCGAAAGTCGACGTGAAGGACGCCAACGCGCCCCGCACGTACAAGACCGGCGAGGAAGTCTACAAGGCCGTGTGCGTGACCTGTCACGGTACGGGCGCCGCCGGCGCGCCGAAGTTCGGCAACAAGGATGACTGGGCGCCGCGCATCTCGCAGGGCTTCGACACGCTGCTGAAGACGGCGCTGTCGGGCAAGGGCGCGATGCCGCCGCGTGGCGGCACGAATCCCGACGACGTCAGCGACTATGAAATCGCGCGCGCGATCGTCTACATGGCGAACAACGACGGCGCGAACTTCCCCGAGCCGGCTGCCCCGGCCGCCAATGCAGCGCCGGCGGCGAGCGGCGCGGCGGGTGCGGCAGGCGCGTCGGGCGCGGATGCGTCGAACGCGCAGGCCGCCGCCGCAATGGCCGCGATCGCCGCGATTCCGAAGGCCGGCGAAAAGCCCGCGGCGGCGCCGACCAGCGCCGACGCCGCATCGGCCGGCAAGGCGCTGTACACGCAGGTCTGCCAGGCATGTCACGCGGCCGGCGTGCTCGGCGCGCCGAAGTTCGGCAGCAAGGAGGACTGGGCGCCGCGCCTGAAGGACTCGATGGATACCGTCTACAACTACGCGCTGCACGGCAAGGGCGCGATGCCGCCGAAGGGCGGGTCGAGCGCGTCCGACGCCGACGTGAAGGCGGCCGTCGACTACATGGTCAACGCGTCGAAGTAACGTCTGCCGGCCAGAAAAAGCCCCCGCGGCGCACGCGCATCGCGGGGGCTTTCCTTTGTCGGGACGGCGGCGCCGGCCCGCCTTTCGCACGTCACTTCTGCAACAGCGCCTTCAGGCTCGCGAGCCGGTCCTTCGGTGTCATCGGGGCCTCCTCCGGCGTCGGCGGCGGCGCTTCGTCGAGGCCCATCTCGGGGATGAAGCGCGACGGCTCGCACACGACCGTCTCGCGCGCCCGCTTGCGCTTCTTGCACCAGTTCAGATGCAGGCTGCGCTGCGCGCGCGTGATCGCGACGTACATCAGCCGGCGCTCCTCCTCGATCCGCTCGTTGTCGATGGGGCCGTCGTCCTCGCTGCCACCGCGATGCGGCATGATCCCCTCCTCGACGCCGACCAGGAACACGTGCGGATACTCGAGCCCCTTCGACGCATGGACGGTCGACAGCCGCACCGCGTCCGGATCCTCGTCCTTGCCTTCGAGCATCGACATCAGCGCGACGGTCTGGATCAGGCCGAGCAGGTTCTTGCCGGTGTCCGCCAGCCCGTCGGCGTTGTGGAACCCGTCCGCCTCGCCGTCGACGGCTTCCGTCTCGGGCTTGGTGCCCTTGCGCTTCAGCCATTCGAGGAATTCGAGCACGTTCTGCCACTTCGACTGCGCCTGCCGCTCGTCGAACGCGTCGTACAGATAGGCCTCGTAGTGGATGGCCTCCATCATGTCGTCGAGCACGACGGTCGCGGGCTCCTTGTCCGCGCGATCGGTCAGGCGCTGGATGAAGTCGCAGAACATCCTGAGCGGCTCGACCTGGCGCGCGGACAGCCGCGCCTCGATCCCGCCCATGTACACGGCCTCGAACAGCGACACCTTCGCCTGGCCCGCAAACGAGCCGAGCGCTTCCAGCGTCGTGTTGCCGATCCCGCGGCGCGGCGTCGTGACCGCGCGGATGAACGCGGGATCGTCGTCGGCGTTCGCGATCAGGCGCAGGTACGCGCACAGGTCCTTGATCTCGGCCTTGTCGAAGAACGACTGGCCGCCCGACAGCACGTACGGGATCCGCTCACGCCGCAGCACCTGCTCGAAGATGCGCGCCTGGAAGTTGCCGCGATACAGGATCGCGTAGTCGCGGAACTGCGTGCGCCGCTCGAACTTGTGCGCGGACAGCCGGAACACGACCGATTCGGCTTCGTGTTCCTCGTCGTTGCACGGCGTGACGGTGATCGAGTCGCCCATCCCGTGCTCGGACCACAGCTTCTTCTCGAACAGTTTCGGGTTGTTCGCGATCACGTTGTTCGCGGCGGTCAGGATGCGCACCGTCGACCGGTAGTTCTGCTCGAGCTTGATCACGTGCAGCTTCGGGAAATCCTTGCCGAGCTGCGCGAGGTTCTCGAGCGTCGCGCCACGCCAGCCGTAGATCGCCTGGTCGTCGTCGCCCACCGCCGTGAACGCGGCGCGCGGGCCGGCGAGCAGCTTGAGCAGCTCGTACTGGCACGCGTTGGTGTCCTGGTATTCGTCGATCAGCAGGTAGCGCAGCTTGTTCTGCCAGCGGTCGCGCACCTGCTCGTTCTTCGCGAACAGCTCGGCGGGCAGGCGGATCAGGTCGTCGAAGTCGACCGCCTGATACGCGTGCAGCGTCGCGACGTAGTTGCGGTAGACCAGCGCGGCCTGGTGCTCGTCCTCGTTGGCCGCGATCGCCATCGCTTCATCGGGCATGATCAGGCCGTTCTTCCACAGCGAGATCGTGCTCTGGATCTTGCGGATCAGGCCCTTGTCGGTGGTGCCGATCTGCTCCTGGATCATCCCGAAGCAGTCGTCCGAATCCATGATCGAGAACTGCGGCTTCAGGCCGACGTGCTCGGCCTCCTGGCGCAGGATCTGCACGCCGAGCGAGTGGAACGTGCACACGGTGAGCTGGTTGACGGGCACCTTGCGGCCTTCCTTGCCGGGCGTGGTGAGCGTCTTGCCCTCCAGCAGCTTCGACACGCGCTCGCGCATCTCGGCCGCGGCCTTGTTCGTGAACGTGACGGCCGCGATGTGGCGCGGCTCGAAACCTTTCGCTTCGATCAGGTGCGCGATCTTCTGCGTGATCACGCGGGTCTTGCCGCTGCCCGCGCCGGCGAGCACGAGGCAGGGACCGTCGAGGTAGCGCACCGCTTCGTTCTGAGCGGGGTTGAGGCCTGCGGACATGATGACGGATGATGTTGCGGTTGACGGCGGAACGCCGGGAGGATGCCGCGCGCGGCAGGCCTGGAATGCAGGCGGACACGCGGGGCAGGACGCGCATGTTAACACGTCGACGGCGGCCGGCGGATGACGATGCCGCCGGGTGGCGACGCGCGACACCGGCGGGCTTCGCGCCCCTTTTTCTGCGCCCTTTTCCTGCCCCCTTTCCCCGCGCGCTTTCCGCGCGCTGCCCGCGCCGGTGGACGCGCGCCGAACATCCGAACAGGCAGCAAATCTCCCCTCTGTTTGATCCATGACCGCGCGGCCCCCGGCGGCAAGATACGCGAAACGTCGGCGAGTACGCGCCGCCGCCCCTTCATTCGCCGTCATCGACTTCCGCCGCCATGAATGACACCGTCATCGCCGCCCCCGTTTCCGAGGCCGAGCTGGCCCACGCCGCCGCGCTTCACGCCGCCGGCTCGCTTCAGGACGCGGAGCAGGCCTACCGCCAGATCCTGCAAGCGCATCCCGAACATGCCGATTCTCACCTCCGCCTCGCGACAGTGCTCGAACAGCTCGACCGGCGCGACGCCGCGCTGCGGCACTTCCGGGCCGCGGTGGCAACCGAGCCGTCGCAGCGGCGCTACTGGATCGCGTGCATCGACGCGCTGACGCGCGACAACCAGATGGATGCGGCGCGCGCGCTGGTCGCGCAGGCCCGCACGCACGGCATCGACGCGTTGTCGCTCGAACTGGCGGCAGCCGATGCGCCGTCGGCCTCCGCCGACGAGCTGGCGGCCGTCCTCTCCGAATTCATGAATACGCTCGCGGCGCTGCTCGACAAGCGGCAATTCGCGCAGGCCGAAGGCATCGCGACCCAGCTGACCGAATGGATGCCCGACATCGGGCTCGGCTGGCGGGCGCTGGCCGTCACGCTGGTTCAGCAGGAGCGTCACGCGGAGGCGCTCGCGCCGATGCGCAAGGCCGCCGCGCTGATGCCCGACGACGCCGACACGCGGCAGGACCTCGCCGAGCTCGAGGCGCATGTGATGCAATCCGCGCCGGCGCCGCAGCCCGTCGCGATGCCCCTGGTGCCGAACGCGACGCTCTGCACGACGCTGCCGGGCAGCCGTCAGTTCCGGCATTTCGCGGGCGGCCTGGTCGCCACGGTGCCGGTGCTGATCCCGACCTTCAACAATCCGACCTATACGCGCCGGATGGTGGCCCAGCTGAAGGCCCGCGGCCTGCGCAACATCGTGATCGTCGACAACGCGTCGAGCGCGCCGGACATGCTCGCGTTCCTGGAAAGCGTGCAGGACGACGTGACCGTCGTGCGCCTCGATCGCAACGCGGGCCCGCGCGACCTGTTCCTGTCGGACGCGAACTACGCGCGCCTGCCGGAGCTCTTCTGCGTCACCGATCCGGACCTCGAACTGAACGACGCGCTGCCGCCCGAATTCCTGTTCGAACTGATCGATGCGACCGAAGCGTTCCAGACCGGCAAGGCCGGCTTCGCGCTCGACATCTCGCAACCCGAGCTGATGAAGGAAACGACGCTCTTCTGCGGCGACCGCCAATACACGACGCTCGAATGGGAGGCGAACTTCTGGCGCCACCAGATCGGCAGCACGGCGGGCGGCGACCCGATCTACAACGCGCCCATCGATACCACGTTCGCCGTCTACAACAAGCGCTACTTCCGCCGCGAATCGCATCTCTGCGGCGTCCGGTTCGCGGGCCGCTACACCTGCAAGCACGTGCCCTGGTACAAGGAGACCGGCCTGACGGACGCGGAGGAACAGTACTACCGCGAACACCAGAAGTGGTCGAACTACCTGGCCTGACACGCGGCGGCCGGCATCGGCGCATCGCTGCGCCATGCACGCACGCCGCCCTCTTCGCCCGACAACCCTGACACCTCGCGCCATGCTACCCAGAGTCAACCTCGTCAAGACCGACAACGCCGATTACCTGCTGTTCGCAACCCGGGACGCGATTTCGGCGAACCTCTATTACAACGGCTCGTGGGACGCATCGCTGCTGACCATCAGCCAGATGTTCTACGCGAACGAGGAGGCGCCGCTGGTGCTCGACATCGGCGCGAACCTCGGCGCGTACGCGGTGCCGGTCGCCAAGAGCATCGCCGCGCAGGGCGGCATGGTCTACGCGTTCGAGCCGCAGCGCATCGTCTATTACCAGCTGTGCGGCAACGTGTTTCTGAACCGGCTCGAGAACGTGCACGCGTTCAACGTCGCGATCGGCAACCAGGACGGCATCATCCCGCTGCCAGCGATCGACTATTCGCGCTCGATCAACATCGGCGGCTTCTCCCTCGACGAGCAGTTCAACCTGCGTCGCAACTCGGTCGAGACCGTCGCGAGCCAGCAGCCGAGCGACGTGCCGATCGCCCGGCTCGACACCCTCAACTTCCCGAAGTCGCCGGCGCTGATCAAGATCGACGTCGAAGGGCTCGAACTCGACGTGCTGAAAGGCGGCACGGCCTTCCTCGAACGGCACGGCTTTCCGCCGCTGCTGCTCGAGGCCTGGAACCTCGAATGGTTCTCGGAAAAGCGCGCCGCGCTGCTCGACTACCTGAAGACGCTCGGCTACACGTGGTTCGCGATGGGCGACGAGCTCGTCGCGCAGCATCCGTCGTTCGCGCGGCAGGTCAGCTTCGAGACGGGCGCCGACGGCGTGATCCGGATGAACCGCACCCGGTGACGGTTCGCACCCGGCGCAACGTTACGCGCGCAGGCGCTGCCTGAGCGCGTCGGCGGCCTGTGCGGCCCAGGCGGCGCACGCGGCCGCGCCGGGATGAAAGCCGTCCGCCGCCATCAGGTGCGGCTCGAGCGGCAGCGCGACGCGCAGGAACGTACAACGCGATTGCGTCGCGGCCCACTCGGAGAGCGTCGCGTTGAGCCGCTTCGCGCGCAGGCCGAGATACCACGCAAGGGGCTGCGGCAGCGCCGGAAATCGCTCGATCGGCGGCACCGCCGACAGGATCACGTGCGCGACCCCGAATCGCACGGCGAGCAGATCGACGAGCGCCGCCTGCGCGGCGCGCCAGCGCGCCGGCGACACGCCGCCCGTCACGTCGTTCACGCCGAGCGACGTCACTGCCACATCGAACGGCTGCGCCGGCTCGGCGGCAAGCCAGTCGACGAGTTCCTCGGCGGTCAGTCCCGTGCGCGCCAGCAATTTCCAGCTCACGCGGTGCGATGCCGCAAGCGCGCGGGCGAGCTGCCCCGACAGCGCGTCGCGCTGCGACGCGACACCGACGCACGCGGCAGCCGAATCGCCCAGCACCAGCACGCGCAGCGGCGGCCCGTCGCCGGCCGTGCCATCGCGCGGGCCGGCCGCCTCGGCGAGCCGCGGCGTGACGCGGCGGACACGACGCCCCTGCATCAGCAGCAACGGGCCCAGGGCGGCGGTGGCGAGCGGATATCCCATGGTTTCGATCCGGTAACGGGGCAAGCAGGCGACGCGGGACACGCGCCGGAACAGCCCCCATTGTGTCGGATTCGCGCGCCGGCGGGCGCGATCCGGCCATTCGGCCGAGGTCGTGCGCACGCGCAGCGGTTCCTTGTCCGTTCGGCCAACGCCCGCTCGCACGCGTGCCGCCGTGCCACAATAGCCGTCCGCGCGGCCGGTGGCCGCAGCGCTTTGCCCTTCGTACGCAGCCAAGGATTTGCCATGTCGTCATTGCTCAGGATTGGTTTGATGGGTTTCGGTTTCGCCGGCGCGACGTTCCACGCGCCCGTGATTGCCACGAGCGGCCGCACCGAGATCGCCGCGATCGCGACGGGGCAGCCCGATCGCGCGCGCGCCGCATACCCGGGCGCACGCATCGTCCCCGATCTCGACACGCTGCTCGGCCTCGACGACATCGACTGCGTGGTGATCGCCACGCCGAACGACACGCACTTCACGCTCGCCCGCCAGGTGCTCGAAGCCGGCCGCCACGTCGTCGTCGACAAGCCCGTCACGCTCACGGCCGACGAAGCGCTCGCGCTCGCGCGGCTCGCGAACGCGCGCAGCCGCCTGTTCGCACCGTTCCACAACCGCCGCTGGGACGGCGACTTCCTCACCGTGCGGCGCATCGTCGAATCCCGCGAACTCGGCCGGCTCACGTATTTCGCGTCGCACTTCGACCGCTTCCGGCCGACCCCGCGCACGCGCTGGCGCGAGGAGCCCGCACGCGGCGGCGGCCTGCTGCTCGACCTCGGCCCGCACCTGATCGACCAGGCGCTCGCGCTGTTCGGGCTGCCGGAAACGGTCAGCGCCACGGTCAAGACGCGCCGCGACAACGGCACGGCGCCCGATTTCGTGCACCTGCTGCTCGGCTATCCGGACAAGGACGTCGCGCTGCACGCGAGCGCGCTGTCGGCGATCGAGCCCGCGCGCTTCACGCTGCACGGCACGCGCGGCAGCTACCAGAAGTTCGGGCTCGACACGCAGGAAGATCAGTTGAAGGCAGGCCTCACGCCGGACCACGTCGAGTTCGGCGGCGGCAACCCGCCCGGCGTGCTGCGCGTGCTCGACGGCGAAGTCGAGGTCGAGCGGCCGGTGCCGACGCTCGACGGCCAGTACGCGGAGTTCTACCGCGCGCTCGCCGCGTCGGTCCACGACGGCGCGCCGTTCCCGATCACGCCGCAGGACGCCGTCGACGTGATGACGATCATCGAGCTCGCCGCGCAAAGCGAGCACGAAGGCCGCCGGGTACCGTTCGTGCGCCGCATCGTCTAACCGCCGGCCGGGTCGGCACCGTCCCGGCCTCGGCCGCTACCCCGCGCCGTCCCCGGCAGCGGCCACGCGTCAGCCGCCGCGACGGCACGGTCCCGAACATTCCGTTACAAATGGTGCGGGAACGAAAGTCATCGGTCGCCCAGTCTGATGCGTTTCTCAAAAAGTCGATCCGACACCAAACCGTCAGGAGAATGTGATGCAACGGTTGATTCGCGCAGCGGCATGCTGCGTCCTGGTTTCCTCGCTCGCGGCCTGTATCGTGCAGCCGCAGCGGCCGGCCCGACAGGCGCCTCCGCCCCCGCCGCGGCCAAATCCGCAGGTCGTCGCGAACGATCGCCTGCTGGAGGTCCAGGGCCGGATCGACAACCTGCACCGCCGGATCGACTCACGCGTCAACGGCGGCTACTATCCCCCGCCGTACGGCGCGCAGCTGCACCACCGGCTCGACGTGATCCGCCAGGAAGCGAACGACATGTCGGCGCAGCACAACGGCGGCCTGTCCGGCGACGAGCAGCGCGTGCTGAACCAGGAACTCGACACGGCCGCGCGCGCGATCGGCGAGTAATACCGGCCCTGCCGGGACGGGCCGGTGCCGGCAAACGCGGCGGCGCCCCTCGCGCCGCCGCTTGTCGCGAAGCGACATTCTTTTGCTCAAATTGACAATGCCCACCCGCTCGCGTACAGTCGCCCGCACGCGTCGGGAGAGCGTGTGACCGCGTAGCAACTAGCAACGCCGGTCGCGCCGCCGAAGGGGCACACCCGCAAACTCTCAGGCAAAAGGACCGACCGCGTCGGGGAATCCCGTCCGCGCTTCGCGCGGGCCGCACTCCCCGCACTCTGGAGAGCGGCAGTAGCCCGCTGCGCGATTGCAGCGCGGGCAGGCTGCCCACCGAAGGGGCGCGCGTTCGCCGGCTTTGCCCGCGGCGCAATCTCTCAGGTATCGAGGACAGAGGGGCATGTATCGCATCGCTCGCAGGCCCACGGCCGCGGCGGTCGGCACATGGCCGTTCTGACCCGCGCGCAAGCGCCTTGCCTGAGGCCTCGATGACTGCACTGAATCACACCCCGCTCAACGCCGCGCACCGCGCGCTCAATGCCCGCATGGTCGACTTCGGCGGCTGGGACATGCCCGTCAACTACGGCTCGCAGATCGAAGAACACGAAGCCGTGCGCACCGACGCCGGCATGTTCGACGTATCGCACATGTGCGTCGTCGATTTCACCGGCAGCCGCGTGCGCGCGTTCTTCGAACACGCGATCGCGAACAACGTCGGCAAGCTCAAGACCCCCGGCAAGGCGCTCTACTCGTGCCTGCTCAATCCGCAGGGCGGCGTCGTCGACGACCTGATCGTCTATTACTTCACCGAAGACTTCTTCCGCGTCGTCGTCAACGCCGGCACGGCCGAGAAGGACATCGCGTGGTTCAACCAGCTCAACGAACAAGGCGGCTACGGCCTGACCATCGCGCCGCGCCGCGATTTCGCGATCGTCGCCGTTCAGGGCCCGAACGCCCGTGAAAAGGTCTGGACGACGGTGCCCGCCGCGCGTGCCGCGACCAGCGAACTGAAGCCGTTCAACGCCGCGCAGGTCGCCGGCACGCCGTTCGGCGATCTCACCGTCGCGCGCACCGGCTACACCGGCGAAGACGGCTTCGAAGTGATCGTCCCGGCCGTGCACGTCGAAGCGCTGTGGGCCGCGCTGCAGCAAAACGGCGTGCGCCCCTGCGGGCTCGGCGCGCGCGACACGCTGCGCCTCGAGGCCGGCATGAACCTGTATGGCCAGGACATGGACGACACCGTGTCCCCGCTCGACGCGGGCCTCGCGTGGACGGTCGACCTGTCGGCGCCGCGTGAGTTCGTCGGCCGCGCCGCGCTCGAGCGCGACGGCTCGCGCGCTGCGTTCGTCGGCCTGATCCTGCAGAAGGAAAACGGCAAGGCGGGCGGCGTGCTGCGCGCACACCAGAAGGTCGTCACGCCGCACGGCGAAGGCGAGATCACGAGCGGCACGTTCTCGCCGTCGATGCAGGAATCGATCGCGTTCGCGCGCGTGCCGGCGGCCGTCCAGGTCGGCGACACCGTTCATGTGCAGATTCGAGACAAGCAACTTCCCGCGCGCGTGGTAAAACTGCCGTTCGTGCGCAACGGCAAGGTCCTCGCTGCGTAACGACCGAGAGGCGACCGGGAGGCCGCCTCCCGGGGAAGCCGGGAAATGGCGCCCGGCGCAACCACACCCGGCGCGCCCCGGCGGCGCGCCAGCATAACGAACACACCCTTTTATCCAGGAGCATCCGATGAGCAACGTCCCGGCCGATCTGAAATACACCGACGAACACGAGTGGATCCGCACCGAAGCCGACGGCACGCTGACGGTCGGCATCACCGATCACGCGCAGAGCACGCTCGGCGACATCGTCTTCCTCGAACTGCCGCAAGTCGGCAAGTCGGTGAACGCGGGCGACGCCGTCGGCGTCGTCGAATCGGTGAAGGCGGCATCCGACATCTACTCGCCGGTGTCCGGCGAAGTCGTCGCCATCAACGAAGAAGCCGCCGACTCGCCGGAAGAAGTGAACAGCGACGCATACGGCACGTGGCTCTTCAAGATCAAGCTCGCGGCCGGCGCCTCGACCGACAAGCTGATCGACGCTGACGCCTACAGCAAGCTGATCGACTAATTTTCCCTACCCGAACCGCGCGGCCGGCCAGCCGGGCCGCGCGGGACCAGAGTCACGCCATGAAGCTCGAACACCCGGACCGCCTGATGAACCGCACGCCCCTCTCGCTCGCCGCGCTCGAAACGCACGACGCGTTCGCCGAACGCCACATCGGCCCCGATGCCGCCAGCCAGCAGGCCATGCTCGACACGCTCGGCTTCGCGTCGCGCGCCGCCCTGATCGACGCCGTGATCCCGGCCTCGATCCGCCGCGCCGAAACGCTGCCGCTCGGCCCGTTCGCGCAACCGAAGAGCGAGGCCGAAGCCCTCGCCGCGCTGCGCGCCCTCGCGGACAAGAACCAGGTGTTCCGCTCGTATATCGGCCAGGGCTATTACGACTCGCACACGCCGGCCGTGATCCTGCGCAACGTGCTCGAAAACCCGGCGTGGTACACGGCCTACACGCCGTACCAGCCCGAAATTTCCCAGGGTCGCCTCGAGGCGCTCCTGAACTTCCAGCAGATGGTCGCCGACCTCACGGGCCTCGCGATCTCGAACGCGTCGCTGCTCGACGAAGCAACGGCCGCGGCCGAAGCGATGACGCTGCTGCAGCGCACCGGCAAGCCGGCGTCGAACGTGTTCTACGTCGCCGACGACGTGCTGCCGCAGACGCTCGAGGTGATCCGCACGCGCGCGCTGCCGATCGGCATCGAGGTCAAGACGGGCCCGGCGGCCGACGCCGCGCAGGCCAACGCGTTCGGCGTGCTGCTCCAGTACCCGGGCGTCAACGGCGACGTGCGCGACTACCGCGCGCTCACCGAAGCGATCCACGCGGCGGGCGGCCATGTCGTCGTCGCGGCCGACCTGCTCGCACTGACCGTGCTGACGCCGCCGGGCGAATGGGGCGCGGACGTCGCGGTCGGCAACACGCAGCGTTTCGGCGTGCCGATGGGCTTCGGCGGCCCGCACGCCGCCTACATGGCCGTGCGTGACGAATTCAAGCGCCAGATGCCGGGCCGCCTCGTCGGCGTGACCGTCGACGCGCAGGGCAAGCCCGCGCTGCGTCTCGCGCTGCAGACCCGCGAACAGCACATCCGCCGCGAGAAGGCGACGTCGAACGTGTGTACCGCGCAGGCGCTGCTCGCGATCATGGCGAGCATGTACGCGGTCTACCACGGCCCGCACGGGCTGAAGACGATCGCGCTGCGCGTGAACCGCATCGCGGCGCTCGTCGCCGCCGGCGTGAAGCAGCTCGGCTTCGCGACCGTCAACGACACGTTCTTCGACACGCTGACGATCGACACCGGCGCGCGCACCGCGCAGGTTCACGAATTCGCGAAGGCCAAGCGCATCAACCTGCGCCGTGTGAGCGACACGCAAGTCGGCGTGTCGGTCGACGAAACGACGACCCGCGACGACCTCGCCGATCTCCTCGCCGTGTTCGCGCAGGCCGCGGGCGGCACCGCGCCGACCGTCGACGCGCTGGACGCGGGCCTCGCCGGCGTCGCCGCGCTGCCGGCCGGCCTCGAGCGCACGAGTGCATACCTGACGCACCACGTGTTCAACCGCCACCATTCCGAAACCGAAATGCTGCGCTACCTGCGCAGCCTGTCGGACAAGGATCTCGCGCTCGACCGCTCGATGATCCCGCTCGGCTCGTGCACGATGAAGCTGAACGCGACGTCGGAAATGCTGCCGGTCACGTGGCCCGAATTCGGCCGGATCCACCCGTTCGCGCCGGCCGAGCAGACCGTCGGCTACCGCGAGATGATCGACCAGCTCGAGCAGATGCTGGTCGCGGCCACCGGCTACGCGGCCGTGTCGCTGCAGCCGAATGCCGGCTCGCAGGGCGAGTACGCGGGCCTGCTGATCATCCACGCGTACCACGCTTCGCGCGGCGAAGCCCATCGCGACGTGTGCCTGATCCCGGCATCCGCGCACGGCACGAACCCGGCGTCCGCGCACATGGCCGGCATGAAGGTCGTCGTCGTCGCGTGCGACGCGCAGGGCAACGTCGACATCGCCGACCTGAAGGCGAAAGCCGAGCAGCACGCGAACGACCTCGCGGCGATCATGATCACGTATCCGTCGACCCACGGCGTGTTCGAGCAGAACGTGCGCGAGATCTGCGAGATCGTGCACGCGCACGGCGGCCAGGTGTACGTCGACGGCGCGAACATGAACGCGATGGTCGGCCTGACCGCGCCGGGCCAGTTCGGCGGCGACGTGTCGCACCTGAACCTGCACAAGACCTTCTGTATCCCGCACGGCGGCGGCGGCCCGGGCGTCGGCCCGGTCGCGGTCGGCGCGCACCTCGCGAAGTTCCTGCCGAACCAGCGTTCGACCGGCTACGCGCGCGCGGAAGACGGCATCGGCGCGGTGTCGGCCGCACCGTACGGCTCGGCGTCGATCCTGCCGATCTCGTGGATGTACATCGCGATGATGGGCGCGAAGAATCTGACCGCCGCCACCGAAACCGCGATCCTCAACGCGAACTACATCGCGAAGCGCCTCGCGCCGCACTACCCGGTGCTGTATTCGGGCCCGGGCGGGCTGGTCGCGCACGAGTGCATTCTCGACCTGCGTCCGCTCAAGGAAACCAGCGGCATCAGCGTCGACGACGTCGCGAAGCGCCTGATGGACTACGGCTTCCACGCACCGACGATGAGCTTCCCGGTGCCGGGCACGCTGATGGTCGAGCCGACGGAATCGGAATCGCAGGAAGAACTCGACCGTTTCATCGCCGCGATGATCGCGATCCGCGATGAAATCCGTGCGGTCGAGGAAGGCCGCGCCGATCGCGAGGACAACCCGCTGCGTCACGCGCCGCACACGGCAGCAGTCGTCACCGCGAACGAATGGCCGCACGCGTACTCGCGCGAGCAGGCCGCGTACCCGGTCGCATCGCTCGGCACGAACAAGTACTGGCCGCCGGTCGGCCGTGCGGACAACGCCTACGGCGACCGCAACCTGTTCTGCTCGTGCGTGCCGATGTCGGAATACGCATAACGCCCGTCGCGCACCGGAGTCCGGCCGTGACCACACCGCACGCAACCTCCGGTTGCGTGCGGTTTTTGCGTTCGCCGCCAGCCCGATCGATTCACGCTTGCCCCCCAATCCGGCTAACATCACACGCGATCCAGCCAATCAAGGAGTTCCGCATGGTGCGTCCGATGTTTCCGGGCCATGGTGCAGCGCACGAGCGGCCGCGCACGCGCCGCTTCGTGCCGCTGCTCGTCGCGTCGCTGTCGTTTGCCGTCGCCGGCCTTGGCACGCCGGGCAGCGCAAGCGCGGCGATGAATTTCTGCGCGGCGCCCGCGTTGCAGGCGAGCGAGACGACACAGGCCGAGCCGGGCGTGCAGGCGCTGATCCGCAGCGTCGACGCGCGTATCGGCGAGCAGCCGAAGGCGTTGGCGCGCGTGCACACCGAAGGCACGCTGCCGCACGAAGGCATCTACGACCAGAGCGCCGACGCGCTGAAAGACATGGAGCTGATGCGCGACGCCGCGCTCGCGTGGCGCGTGACCAATGCGCCGCGTTACCTGCAGCTCGTCGACCGCTTCCTGTCCGCGTGGGTCGCGACCTACCAGCCGAGCTTCAACCCGATCGACGAGACGCGCTTCGACAGCCTGATCGTCGCGTACGACATGACGGCGAGCGCGCTGCCGGTGAAGACCCGCAACGCGACGGCGGCGTTCATCGCGAAGCTCGGCGCCGGTTACGTCGCGCAGATCGACGCGCAGAAGCGCCCGCTCACCGGCACCTGGCGCAACAACTGGCAAAGCCACCGGATCAAGCTGATCGCGCTGTCCGCGTTCACGCTCGGCGACCGCAAGATGATGAACGCCGCGCAGCGGCTGTTCGTCGAGCATCTCGCCGACAACATCGGCCCGGACGGCAAGACCTGGGATTTCGAGGAACGCGACGCGCTGCACTACGCGGTGTACGACCTGCAGCCGCTGGTGACGGCCGCGCTCGCCGCGCGCCGCTTCAACCGCAACTGGCTGCGCGAGCGCGGCGCGAACGGCGCGACGCTCGCGGCCGCGCTCGACTGGCTCGTGCCGTACGCGCTCGGCGAGAAGACGCACGAGGAATTCGTGAATTCGCCGGTGCCGTTCGACGCGAAGCGCCGCGAAGCCGGCTTGCCGGGCTACACGGGGCAGTGGGACCCGAAAAACGCCACTGAACTCTTTCATCTGGCCGCGCGGCTCGACGGGCGTTATGCCCGCGTCGCGCGGCAGCTCTCCCCCATGCCGCCCGCATGGCTCGCCGCGTGCCTGCCATTGCAGGCGCGTTAGCACTATTCTCAAAGCAAGGCAGGAATCGAAATGGCAGTCAGCGTGTTTGACCTCTTCAAGATCGGCATCGGCCCGTCCAGTTCGCATACGGTCGGACCGATGCGCGCGGCGCTGATGTTCGTCCAGGGCCTCGAGCGCGACGGGCTGCTCGACGCGACGGCCCACGTGAAGGTCGAGCTGTACGGCTCGCTCGGCGCCACCGGCAAGGGCCACGGCACCGATCGCGGCGTGATGCTCGGGCTGCTCGGCGACGCGCCCGATACCGTCGATCCCGACACGATCGACGCGCGTCTGGAGGACGTCCGCACGTCGAAGAAGCTCGCGCTGCTCGGCACGCATCCGGTGCCGTTCGTGCTGAAGGAGAACATCGCGTTCTACCGCCAGGCGCTGCCCGAGCACCCGAACGGCATGAAGCTGCGCGCGTCCGACGCGAACGGCGCGGTGCTGGTCGAGCGCACGTACCTGTCGGTCGGCGGCGGCTTCGTCGTGACGGCCGGCGCGCCGAACACGAAGGTGCTGAGCGCGGCCGAGCAGATGACGCATCCGTTCCGCACCGGCGCCGAGCTGCTCGCGCTGACCGAGTCGACCGGCAAGTCGATCGCGCAGCTGATGTGGGAAAACGAGCGCGCGTGGCACACCGAGGAAGAGACGCGCGACGGGCTGCTGAAGATCTGGGCCGTGATGCAGTCGTGCGTGTCGCGCGGCTGCGGGATCGGCAACCCGGACGCCGACGGCAACCTGCCCGGCCCGTTCCAGGTCAAGCGCCGCGCGCCGCAGCTGTACCGCACGCTGACGGGCAGCCCGGAGCGCGCGCTGCAGGATCCGCTGTCGATGATCGACTGGATCAACCTGTATGCGATCGCCGTCAACGAGGAAAACGCGGCCGGCGGCCGCGTCGTCACCGCGCCGACCAACGGCGCGGCCGGCATCATCCCGGCCGTGCTGCACTACTACACGCGCTTCACGCCGGGCGCGAACGAACAGGGCGTGATCGACTTCCTGCTGACCGCCGCCGCGATCGGCATTCTGTACAAACTCAACGCGTCGATTTCGGGTGCGGAAGTCGGTTGCCAGGGCGAAGTGGGCGTCGCGTGCTCGATGGCGGCCGGCGCGCTCGCGGCCGTGCTCGGCGGCACGCCGCGCCAGGTCGAGAACGCGGCCGAGATCGGGATGGAGCACAACCTCGGCCTCACCTGCGACCCGGTCGGCGGGATGGTGCAGATCCCGTGCATCGAGCGCAACGCGATGGCATCGGTGAAGGCCGTCAACGCGGCACGCATGGCGCTGCGCGGCGACGGCTCGCACTATGTGTCGCTCGACTCGGTGATCAAGACGATGCGCGAGACCGGCGCCGACATGAAGACGAAGTACAAGGAAACGTCGCGCGGCGGGCTGGCGGTGAATATCGTCGAATGCTGATGCGATGACGGCGGGCGGGCGCACGCGCCGAGGCGCGCCGCCGCCCCGCTCGTTCCGACACTTTTCACCGGCCGGTGTACCGGCGCCCCGCCGACAGGCGTAAGCTGTACCTCCCGCTACCCAGGGAGACGGCAGCCCATGTCGCATTCCAAGGATCTCGAGCCGCGCGCCACCACCGGCGCGCGACTGCTCGTCGATGCGTTGCTCGCCAATCACGTCGAACGCGTATTCTGCGTGCCGGGCGAGAGCTTCCTCGCCGTACTAGATGCGCTGGCGGACGACACCGCGCGCATCCAGACGGTCGTCTGCCGCCACGAGGCGGCCGCCGCGAACATGGCGGAGGCGGTCGGCAAGCTGACCGGCCATCCCGGCATCGCGTTCGTCACGCGCGGTCCCGGCGCGACCCACGCGTCGATCGGCGTGCATACCGCGTTCCAGGATTCGACGCCGATGATCCTGTTCGTCGGCCAGTGCGCGCGCGAGCACCTCGACCGCGAAGCCTTCCAGGAAATCGACTACCGCCGGATGTTCGGCCAGATGGCGAAATGGGTCGCCCAGATCGACGACCCGCGCCGCATTCCCGAATACCTGAGCCATGCGTTCCACGTCGCGATGTCGGGCCGTCCGGGCCCGGTCGTGCTCGCGCTGCCCGAGGACGTGCTGTCCGACGCATGCGCACCGCAGCCCGTCGTGCCGGCCGCGAAGCGCATCGCGGCGTCGCCGTCGGCCGCGCAGGTCGACGAGCTGCGCGAACGGCTTGCGCGCGCCGAGCGGCCGTTCGCGATCGTCGGCGGTAGCGGCTGGACGCCCGACGCATGTGCGGACCTGCGCACCTTCGTCGAGCGGTGGCAGTTGCCGGTCGCGTGTGCGTTCCGCTACCAGGACACGATCGACAACGCGCACCCGAACTACGCGGGCGACGTCGGGCTCGGGATCAACCCGGCGCTCGCGAAGCGCATCCGCGACGCCGACCTGCTGCTCGTGATCGGACCGCGCCTCGGCGAAGCAACGACCGGCGGCTACACGCTGCTCGACATCCCGAAGACGCGCCAGACGCTGATCCACGTGCACCAGGGCGCGGACGAGCTCGGCCGCGTGTATGCGGCCGACCTGCCGATCGTGTCGGGCATGCCTGAGATCGCGGCGCCGCTTGCCGCGCTCGAACCGCCGGCGCAGCCCGCGTGGGCCGGCACGGCCGCCGACTCGCACCGCGCATACCGCGAATGGCATGCCCCGCTGCCGATGCCCGGCGACGTCCAGCTCGGCGACGTGATGGTGCAGCTGCGCGAGCGCCTGCCGCACGACGCGATCCTGACCAACGGCGCCGGCAATTACGCGATCTGGCTGCATCGCCACTTCGCGTACCGGCACTTCCGCTCGCAGCTCGCGCCGACCAGCGGCGCGATGGGCTACGGGCTGCCCGCCGCGCTCGCCGCGAAGTCGCTGTATCCGTCGCGAACCGTCGTCGCGCTCGCCGGCGACGGCTGCTTCATGATGGCCGGCAACGAACTCGCGACCGCGATGCAGTATGGACTCAACATCGTCGCAATCGTCGTCAACAACGGGCATTTCGGCACGATCCGCATGCATCAGGAGCGCAACTATCCTGGGCGCGTGCATGGCACCGGGCTCACGAATCCCGATTTCGCCGCGTATGCGCGCGCGTTCGGCGCGCATGGCGAGACGGTCGAGCACACCGCCGACTTCGCGCCGGCACTGGAGCGCGCACTGACCTGCGGGCTGCCGGCGCTGATCGAGATCCGCATCCCGCAGGACGCCAGCACGCCGGCCGCGACGCTCGAGCAGATCCGCGAACAGGGCCGCCGCGCGCGCGGCGCATGACCGTGGAACTGCGCACCACACCGGCCGGCCTCGCGCTGTCGCGCGACGACGCGCTCGCCCACCCCGGCACGCTGCTCGCGCCGGACGGCACGCTCGTCGCGCCGTACGACCTCGAGCACGGCGGCGGCCCCACGGAGGGCCATGTGCCGGCCGCGCCGGCGCTCGGCCTGCTGCACGCCGCCCACCAGCCGTTCCGGCTCGACTACGACCGCATGACGGATGTGTACGTGATCAACGGAATGGGCGTCACGCTCGGCGACTCGGTGATCGGGCTGACCGCGCTCGCCGCGCTGCGCGCGATGCATCCCGGCCTGCGCTTCACGCTGTTCCGGCCGGCCCGCGCGCCGCGCTACGTCGACGCGCTGTATGCGCTCGCGGCTGACGTCGTCGCGCCGTCGCATGCGCTGCCGTGCGCCGCCGATGCACTGCCCGCGCACGCGCCGTGCGTCGATCTCGGCAATCACCTGTACTGGCCCGCGTTCGCGCGGCAGCCGATGATCGACTTCTTCCTGGACGCGCTCGGCGCGGATCCGGCCACGGTGCCGGCCGCCGCGAAGCGCAACCGCTGGCTCGCGCGGCTGCGGCTGCCCGCGCTGCCGGCCGAATGGCGGCGGCCATACGTGCTGTTCTGCCCGACCGCGAGCACTGCGGTGCGCAGCGTGCCGCCGGCGCTGCACGCGACGTTCGTCGAGCGACTCGCGCAGCGTTACGGGCTGCCGGTGGTCGGCTTCGGCCCGGTCGCGCATCCCGCCTACGTCGACGTGAGCCGCGACGCGGCCGATACCGCGCACTTCATTGCCTGGGTCGAGGGTGCGAGCGTGCTGTTCGCGCCCGATACGTCCGCGCTGCATCTCGCCGACGGCTTCGACGTGCCGACGCTCGCCTGTTTCACGACGATCGGGCCGGCGCTGCGGGTGCGCGACTATCCGCACTGCGTGCCGGTCGCGCTCGACGTGCCGGACGAATTGCACGGGCTGCATCGCAGCGAGCGACCGGGCGATCTCGCGGCGGTCGAAGCCGCTTACCGGGCGATCGACTGGGATGCCGTGCCTTGGCCTGCACCGCGCGACGCGGCGACTATGTCCGGATAGAAAAACGAAGATCACCCGAAAAATCGGGCGTGCAGCGGCAGCCACGCACCGCCGCGCGGCTCATCCGGCCGTCACCGTCACTGCCCGCTCGCGCAGCGTCTCCGACGGCCGTTTGCCGAACAGCCGCCGGTAGTCGGTCGCGAACTGGCTCAGGTGCCAGAAGCCCCACGCCTCCGCGACGTCCTGCACCGAGCCGGCCGCCCGCCCGCACAGATCACGGCGCGCGCCGTTCAGCCGCAGCGTCCGCAGGTAGGTCGCGGGCGCCATGCCGAGCACGTCCTGGAAGCAATACTGCAGCGTGCGCCGGCTCACGTGCAGTTGCTCGCACAGCTCGGGCACGCCGACCGGGCGCGTGCGGTGCGCGAGCACGTACTCGCGCGCCTGCTCGACGATCCAGCGCCGTGTCGACGGTGCGCCGCCGGCGCCATCGTCCGCCGGTTGCGCGCACGCATCGAACAGCGCGGCCAGCACCTCGGCCTGCAGGTCGTCGCGCTGCGCGTCGGGCAGCGGCCCGCCCACGGCCGCCGCGCCGTCGAGCCGGCGGCCGAGCAGCGCGCACAGGCGCGCGAGCCGCGTATCGCCAACCTGGATCACGTGCTGCGTGAACAGCCGCTCGTCGAGCGCGCGGTGTTCGACTTCCTCCGCGTAGCGGCGCAGCACGTCGCCGCGCACGACCACGCCGTAGATCGAGAACTGCGCGGGCGTCAGCAATTCGAATTCGACGTTGCCGGGCCGGAACGCGAGCGCACCGGGCCCGATGCGGCACGCATCGACGCGCGCGGTGCCGTCGCTGACCAGCGGGATGCCGAACCAGTACGCGTCGCCGCGCACCTCGCATGCCTGGCGCAGCAGGTGGCTGGTCGATTCGCGAAACAGCTTCATCGTGTCGAGCGGCAGCTCGGTCAGCGTGCCGACGAAGCGGCCGGCCGCGAGCTGGTCGTAAGTCTGCCGCCAGCCGATCAGGTTGCGCGCCTGCTCGTCGGCGTCGTGCGCGACGCTGACCACGGCCTGGCCGGCGAGCGCGTCGTCACCCTGCGCGCTGCACCGCGTGTCCTCGGCCGTCGGCTCGGCCATGCACTCCAATCGTTGACCCATCGTGTTCTCCTCACCTGCCCGGAACCGCGTCCAACACGCAAGTCCCGTGCCGAACCGCGCGGCCCGGCGACAAGCCCGTCATTGCACGCCGTGCGGCCGCCGCGCGCCATGAGGGCGCACCCGGAGGCGGCATGCCACGCACCGTGGGGGTGCGGCTTGCGCGCCGCGGGCAGCCCGGCGACGCGCTACGCGCCCGGCCGCAACCGCACGACCCGCGTGCCGCAATTGCCGTACGCCTGCGCGACAGCCAGCTCGATGATCGGGCTGCCGGCCGGCCAGGGCGCGGCATCCGCTGCCGGCAGATCGGCGCGCAACGTCGCGCGGCCGTTGATCCGATAACGGATGCCGCGCACGAAATCGATGAACAACAGCCCGATGCCGCCACCGTCGCACGCGGGCGCATCGATCCGGTCGCCGTCGCCGTGCGTCGGCAGCGCGAAGCGCAGCGTCTTCGTGTCGATCACGCGCACGACCGGCCACAGGTCGCCGTTCGCGTCGCGCATGCCCTGCACGATGTCGCAGGTCACGCGCGCCGGGTCGCCGCGCGTCGTGCCGACGAACATGAACGGCTGCGATTCGACGAACTGGCGCACGCCGATGCTCAGCCGCGTCGTGATGACGTCGCTCATGCGCTCGGCTTCGTCCGCGACGCCGAACCGGTGCTGCGCGTCGAGCTCGCCCGCGTGAAACACGGGGTGACGCGGCCAGGATCGAGGCGGATCTGCCATGCTGGTTTCCGTCGGGGCCATCGGTGCGCGATGCGGGTGCGACCGCGCGACAGCCGATGCGGTTGCCGAGGCGGGCCGCCGGCGACGCGCAGCCGACGCCGCGTATCGAATGTCGAAAGGCGAAAAAAGCGAAGTGCCGGACGATCGGCCGCAAGCGCGCTGCCGCGCCACGCGCACCGCCCGACGGCCGGGCAGCCATCGCCCGACCGTCGAACGCTGCCCGGCAATCCGGTCCCGGACACGCCGCCGTCCAGCACCGGTTGCCGTACCGGGCAGCGTCGCGCTGCCGCCCGGCTGGCCCAGGCACTTCGCCCCTGCTGCGGCGATCAGAAGAACCCGAGCGCCTCGGCCTGGTAGCTGACCAGCAGGCACTTCGTCTGCTGGTAGTTCGACAGCGCCATCTTGTGCGTCTCGCGACCGATGCCCGACTGCTTGTAGCCGCCGAACGCCGCATGCGCGGGGTACAGGTGGTAGCAGTTGGTCCACACGCGGCCAGCCTCGATCTCGCGGCCCATCCGGTACGCGCGCGTGCCGTTGCGCGTCCACACGCCGGCGCCGAGCCCGTAGAACGTGTCGTTCGCGAGTTCGATCGCTTCCTGCTCGTCCTTGAACGTCATCACCGACGCGACCGGCCCGAAGATCTCTTCCTGGAACACGCGCATCTTGTTGTTGCCGAGCAGCATCGTCGGCTTCACGTAGTAGCCCGTGCCGAGGTCGGCGGCCGGTGCCGTGCGCTCGCCGCCCGTCAGGCATTGCGCGCCTTCGTCGCGGCCGATGTCGATGTACGACAGGATCTTGTCGAGCTGCTGCTGCGACGCCTGCGCGCCGATCATCGTCTGCATGTCGAGCGGATGGCCGGCCTTGATGCGCTCGACGCGCGCGACGGCCTTCTCGATGAAGCGTTCGTAGATCGATTCCTGGATCAGGATCCGCGACGGGCACGTGCACACCTCGCCCTGGTTCAGCGCGAACATCGCGAGCCCTTCGAGCGCCTTGTCGAGGAACGCATCGTCCTGGTCGAGCACGTCGGCGAAGAAGATGTTCGGGCTCTTGCCGCCCAGCTCGACCGTCGACGGGATCAGGTTCTCGGCCGCGGTGCGCAGGATGTGCTTGCCGACCGGCGTCGAGCCCGTGAACGCGATCTTCGCGATCCGCTTGCTGGTCGCGAGCGCCTCGCCCGCTTCCTTGCCGAAGCCGTTGACGATGTTGATCGTGCCGGCCGGGAACAGGTCGCCGATCAGTTCCATCAGCACCAGCACCGACGCGGGCGTCTGCTCGGCCGGCTTCATCACGACGCAGCAACCGGCCGCGAGCGCCGGCGCGAGCTTCCATGCGGCCATCAGCAGCGGGAAGTTCCACGGGATGATCTGGCCGACGACGCCGAGCGGCTCGTGGAAGTGATACGCGACGGTGTTGTCGTCGATTTCCGAAATGCCGCCTTCCTGCGCGCGGATGCAGCCCGCGAAATAGCGGAAGTGGTCGATCGCGAGCGGCAGGTCGGCCGCCATCGTCTCACGCAGCGGCTTGCCGTTGTCGATCGTCTCGGCCACCGCGAGCAGCTTCAGGTTCTTTTCCATCCGGTCGGCGGCGGCGAGCAGGAGGTTCGCCCGCTCGGCGACCGACGTCTTGCCCCACTTGCGGCGCGCGGCGTGCGCGGCATCGAGCGCGACCTCGATGTCGTCGGCGCCCGAGCGCGGCACGCGGCAGAACGGCTTGCCGTTGATCGGCGACACGTTCTCGAAATACTCGCCCTTCACCGGCGGAACCCACTTGCCACCGATGTAGTTGTCGTACTGCTGACGATACGGATATTCGACGTCGAGGCCCAGTTGTTTCAGGTCAAACGGGTTCATACATGTCTCCTGTTCATCGTGCTTGTGTGAATGCAGCGCCGGTTGGATCGCGCTACACGGTTTACGCAACATGCGTGCCAAACCGGCCGAAAACCGAACAGGAGCGGTGCGTCCGGCCGCCCGCCGCGGACGGCGCCGGCGCACGAAAAACGAGTGTCCCGATTCTGAACATCGCGACGGCACAGCCGGCACGGCGGGTGTTCTGATTTTCCACAGCGCACCCGCGCACGCTTCGCCGTGCACCGCGCTCGCAGCGTGGCATGTCGCTTGCATGTGCAACGCGGATCCGCACGCACCGGCCACGCGCCGACCGAACCATGAACCCGGGCCCCCTCGGCGACGATGCCGTCGCGTTCATCCATGAACAGGCATTCCTGATCGTCGCGACCGCGAACGCGGCGGGCGACAGCGACTGCTCGTATCGCGGCCGGCAGCCGCGCGCGGACGGTTCGTTCGCCCCGCTCGTCGACCTGCCCGACCGTCGTACGCTCGTGCTGCCCGATTTCGCGGGCAACAACCTGTTCAACACGATCGGCAACCTGCTCGTGAATCCGGCGATCGCGCTGCTGTTCGTCGACTTCGTCCGGCAGACGACGTGGCTCGTGCAAGGGCGCGCGACGATCGATGAAGATGCCGGAAGTCGCGCGCACCTGTGGCCCGATGCGCTGCGCTATGTGGTCGTCGATGTGGAAAGCGCGCAGGCACGGGCCGATGCGGGATTGCCGCCGCTCGTGCTGGCGTGATGCGCGGCACCCTTTCGTCGTCGGCACAAGGCGGGCAGGCAATGCCCGGTGCGGTGCTGCGCACGCTTGTGCAAGCGTGATGCGTCGAGCGGGTCGTCGGTGCCGGAGCACGCCGGCGCCATTCCCGATGGGCGCGTGCCCGGCGGGCGACGCAACGCTCCACGCTCATTCGCGCGCGGGGCCGATCGTCGGTACACGGATTCGCGTGATCGCAACATGCGCGGGCACGCTGCCCGCGATCGTCAACCTGCGCGCCCCCTGAGACACCCCGCTCACCGCCCGCTTGCCTCCGTGCAAGCCGGTTCGGTTCGGCGGCGCGCCGGCGCGCCGGGATGCGCAGTTTCACCATCGTCGCCGCGCGCTTCCGTCACCCCGGGCCGCGCACCGAGAAATGCGAACACCACCCCCGCACACAGCACCGTGACGATCGCGAGCCCGATCAGCAGCCGATCGAACGCATGCGTATAGCTTGCGAGCAGCGCCGTACGCTCGACGCCCGGCAATACGGCCGCCGCGCCCGCGAGATCGCCGGTGGCGAGCCGCGCGGCCGCGCGCAACGCTGCGTCGGACGCGCCGGCCGCCCGCCGCAGATCGGTGTGCGCGAGCGTCGCCAGCACCGCGCCGGCGATCGCGAGCGCGATCCCCTCGCCCGCCACGCGCGTCGTGCTGAAGATCCCGGTCGCCATCCCCGCGCGCTCCTTCGGCACGACGCTGACCGACAACCCGTCCATCAGCCCCCACGGCATGCCGGCCCCGACGCCGATCGCGAGCATCGGCGCGATCGCCGTCGGCCCTGCGCCGCCGTGCAGCGCGACGCCCAGCCACACGAGGCCCGCCGCCGCGAGCAGGAGCCCGAGCCCCGAGATCACGCCGGCCGACAGCCAGCGCGTGAGCGTCGCCGCGACGAGCGGCACGACGAGCATCGGCGCGGAAATCGCGAGCATCAGCCAGCCTGCGTCGATTTCGCTGAAGCCATCGATGCCGATGAAGCGCAGCGGCAACACGACGAGCAGGACGATGTAGCAGCAGCAGGTCGACACCGGCAGCACCTGCACGCCGACGAAGCGCGGAATCCGGAACAGCGAGAGGTCGAGCATCGGCCGCGCGACGCGCGTCTCGATCGCGACGAACGCGCATGCGCCGAGCGCCGCAGCCGCCAGCAGCGCGACGACGAGCGGATGCGCCCAGCCGCGCGCGGGCGCCTCGATCACGCCGAACGTGAACAGCGTGAGCGCGGCGGTGAACGCGGCCGTGCCGGGCCAGTCGAGCCCCGTCGCGTGCGGATCGCGCGACTCGTGCATGCGCGGCAGCCCGAACGCGAGCGACAACGCGCCTGCCGCCGCGCCCGTGACGAAGATCGCGCGCCAGCCGTAGTGCGCGATCAGGCCGCCGGCGAGCACGGGCCCGAACGCGAGCCCGATCCCGAACGTCGTGCCGAGCAGGCTGAACGCGCGCGTGCGCGCCGCGCCGTCGAACTCCTGCGCGAGCGCGGCCGTGCCGCCCGCGAGCGCCGCGGCCGCCGCGAGCCCCTGCGCGGCGCGCAGCAGGTCGACCGCGAGCATCGACGGCGCGAACGCGAGCGCCACCGACATCAGCGTGAAGCCGCCGACGCCGATCGCGAACACGCGCTTGCGGCCGAACTGGTCGGCCAGCGCGCCCGCCGCCATCAGGAAACTGCCGAACGCGAGCATGAATGCGTTGGTGATCCAGTTCATCGCGACCGGGCCGCCGTGCAGGTCGCGGCCGATCGCAGGTGTCGCGACGGCGCCGCCCGAAAACGACAGCGGCAGCGCGACGGCGGCCATGCAGACGGCGGCCAGCACCCACGCGCGCCGACGCGCCGACGTGGCTGAAGCGGGTGAAAACGGGTGATCCATCATCGCTCCTCGAAAAGCCGGCGCGGATGCGCCTCAAGCGCGATCAAGGATAATTTCGATTCAATCTTAGAAAAACAACGCGAAGCTCCGCATATAACGGACTAAAATTCTTCAATTCAACGCTTCGCGCCCCGCTCGCCCGTCTACGTCGATGGAAAACCTGAACGGCATCGCCGCCTTCGTCCGCACCGCCGAAGCGCTCAGCTTCGTCGCGGCCGGCCGCGCGCTCGGCATCTCGGCCTCCGCCGTCGGCAAGACGATCGCGCGGCTCGAGCAGTCGCTCGGCGTGCGCCTGTTCAACCGCACGACGCGGCGCGTCACGCTGACCGACGAAGGGCGCCATTTCTACGAACGCTGCCAGCGGATCCTCGAGGATTTTCGTGATGCGGAGGCGACCGTGACGGCCTCCGCGCAGCGCCCGCGCGGCAAGCTGCGCGTGAGCCTGCCGGTGATCGGCTACCGGTTCCTGCTGCCGGTGCTGCCCGAATTCAGGCTGCGCTATCCGGACGTCGAGCTCGATCTGGATTTCAACGACCGGATGGTCGATGTCGTCGAAGGCGGCTTCGACGCGGTGATCCGCAGCGGCCCGCTGTCGGATTCGAGCCTGATGTCGCGGCGGCTCGGCCCGTTCGCGTTCGTGCTGTGCGCGACGCCCGCATATCTCGCGCTGGCCGGCACGCCGCGGGCGCCGCACGATCTCGAAACCCACGATTGCGTGCGCTACTGTTTCCCGACCACCGGCAAGCTGCAGGACTGGGCGCTTGCCGCCGACGACGGTACGCCGCTGAAGCTGCGCACCGCGATGACCTGCAACAACATGGAAGCGCTGCGCGGCACGGTGATGGCGGGGCTCGGCATCGGCTACATGCCCGACTTCCTCGCGCGCGACGCGCTGGACACGGGCGCGCTCGTCACCGTGCTCGACGACTACCGGATCGCGCCGGGGCAGTTCTCGATCGTGTGGCCGTCGAGCCGGCAACTGTCGCCGAAGCTGCGCGTGTTCGTCGACTTCCTGTGCGAGCGGCTGTTCAAATAGACGGTCGGCCCCGTCACGCCGCGCCGATCCGCTCCGCTTCCGCCTGCGGCAACAACGAATCGCTGTCGTCCTTCAGGCCGACGCCCGTCAGCTTGAGCCTGCGCGCATGCGTCATCAGGTAATGCAGCTTGTGCGCGGCGGCGGCATGCGGCAGCCCTTCGGGCCGCACGTTCGAGATGCAGTTGCGCAGCGCGTCGTGACAGCCGACCTTCGGCGCCCAGGTGAGGTACACACCGAGGCTGTCCGGCGAGCTGAGCCCCGGCCGTTCGCCGATCAGCATCGCGACGACCTGCGCGCGCAGCAGTTCGCCGATCTCGTCGCCGAGCGCGACGCGCGCCTGCGTCGCGACCACCACCGGGCCGACCCGCCAGCCGTCCGCGTCGAGCCGCGGCCGCACGGCCTGCAGCAACGGCAGCGCCTGCTTCGCGGCCGCAAAGGCCGACAGCCCGTCGCCCACCACGAACACGACGTCCGGCGCATCGTCGAGCGCCGCGCCGTATCCGGCCAGCAGCGCACGTCCGTCGTCGGACAGCTTGCGGCCGAGATCGGGCCGGCGCAGGTAATGCTGGCGGTCCGGCGCCGCGCTCTGCACGCCGAGCGTCGCGAAGCCGGCCGCGTCGATCTGGCGGCGCAGCGCGTCCGCGTCGAGCGGCTGATGCACGGCGTCGCGCGCCTGCGCGTGCGACAGGTTGAACGCGAGCAGCGGCGCGGTCGGCAGGCTGCTACCCGCGCGGCCGAGCGCGATCCGCGCGTTCGTGAACGCCTTCAGCTGCGCCCACGGATTCTTTTCGACGGCGTCGCTCATGCCGAAATCCCCATCCAGTCGTTCGCGCCCGCGAGCAGCGGCACACGCGCGTTCGCGGCGCGCAGCGCGCCGCGCGCGTCGGCGATCTCCATCGTCTCCAGCCATTCCTCGAACTCGGGCGCGCGGCGCAGGCCGAGCACCTCGCGCACGTAGAGCTGGTCGTGAAACGACGTGCTCTGGTAGTTCAGCATCACGTCGTCCGCGCCGGGAATCCCCATGATGAAGTTGATGCCGGCCGCGCCCAGCAGCGTCAGCAGCGTGTCCATGTCGTCCTGGTCGGCTTCCGCGTGATTCGTGTAGCAGATGTCGCAGCCCATCGGCACGCCGAGCAGCTTGCCGCAGAAGTGATCCTCGAGCCCCGCGCGGATGATCTGCTTGCCGTCGTACAGGTATTCGGGCCCGATGAAGCCGACGACCGTGTTCACGAGGAACGGATCGAACTTGCGCGCGACCGCATAGGCACGCACCTCGCAGGTCTGCTGGTCGACGCCGAAGTGCGCGTTCGCCGACAGCGCGCTGCCCTGGCCCGTCTCGAAATACATCAGGTTGTTGCCGACGGTGCCGCGCTTCAGCGACAACGCGGCCTCGTGCGCCTCGCCGAGCAGCGCGAGCGAGATCCCGAAGCTCGCGTTCGCCTTCTCGGTGCCCGCGATCGACTGGAACACCAGGTCGACCGGCGCGCCCTTCTCGATCGCCGCGATCGTATTGGTCACGTGGGTGAGCACGCACGACTGCGTCGGCACGCCGTAGCGCTCGCGGAACCCGTCGATCATCGCGAGCAGCTTCACGATCGCCGCGAGGCTGTCGGTCGCCGGGTTGATGCCGATCATCGCGTCGCCGCAGCCGTACATCAGCCCGTCGAGCATCGACGCGGCGATGCCCTTCACGTCGTCGGTCGGATGGTTCGGCTGCAGCCGCACCGACATCCGGCCGGCCAGCCCGACCGTGTTGCGAAAGCGCGTGACGACGCGGCGCTTGCGCGCGGCCGCGATCAGGTCCTGGTTGCGCATCAGCTTCGACACGGCCGCGACCATCTCGGGCGTGAGGCCGGGCGCGATCCGTTCGAGCGCCGCGCCGTCGGCCGCGGGCGACAGCAGCCAGTTGCGGAAATCGCCGACGGTGAGGTGCGAGATTTCCGCGAACGCCTGCGCATCGTGATCATCGATGATGAGGCGCGTGACCTCGTCGTCTTCATACGGGATCACCGCTTCGTTCAGGAACGCCTTCAGCGGCACGCCCGCGAGCGCGATCTTCGCGGCGACGCGCTCCTCCTCGCTCGCCGCCGCGACGCCGGCGAGCTGGTCGCCGGAACGCAGCGGGCTCGCCTTCGCGAGCAGCGTCTTCAGGTCCGCGAAGCGGTACGTGCGCGGGCCGATCGTCTCCGTGTAGGACATCGTTCGAATCTCCTTGCCAGTCCTTGCCTTGCATAACGCCGACGGCGCGCCCGTTCGACGGGGCGCGCCGGATGCCGTCACCAACGGCCGTTCGGGTCCACCATCCTCATTCCTCCAGCAGCACGTCGGCCGGCGCGCTCGCACGCTGCGAACGGGTCGCGAGGAAGTACGCGTAGCCGAGCGCGAGGAACGCGACGAACACCATCGCCACCAGCCCGTTGAAATACACCATCGTCGCGAGGCAAATCAGGGCCGCAACGATCGCGAATGCCGGGAAGAACGGGTACAGCGGCGCGCGGAACGGCCGCGCCATGTTCGGCTGCGAACGGCGCAGCTTGAACAGCGCCGCCATGCTTACGATATACATCACGATCGCGCCGAACACCGACATCGTCACGATGTTCGCGGTGAGCGTCTGGCCGCCGAACTGGATCAGCTCGTCGCTGTAGATCGCGGCAATGCCGACCACGCCGCCCGCGAGGATCGCGCGATGCGGGGTCTTGAAGCGCGGATGCACCTTGCCGAGCCACTCCGGCAGGTAGCCTTCGCGGGCCAGCGCGAAGATCTGGCGCGAATAGCCGAGGATGATCCCGTGGAACGACGCGACCAGCCCGAACAGCCCAAGCCACACGAGCATGTGCATCCAGCCGCTGTTCGCGCCGACGATGTATTTCATCGCCTGCGGCAGCGGGTCGTTGATGTTCGCGAGCTTGGTCCAGTCGCCCGCGCCGCCGGCGAACACCATCACGCCGATGGCCAGCGTGACGAGCGTCAGGATGCCGGCCACATATGCGATCGGGATCGAGCGCTTCGGGTTCTTCGCCTCCTCGGCGGCCATCGCGACGCCTTCGATCGCGAGGAAGAACCAGATCGCGAACGGGATCGCCGCGAACATGCCGTGGAATGCGCCGACGCTGAAATGATCGGCGCCCGACCAGCCGCCCTTCATGAAATTGCTCCACGCGAAGCCCGGCGACACGACGCCCATGAACACCAGCAGCTCGAAGATCGCGAACAGCGTGACGACGAGCTCGAACGTCGCGGCAATCTGCACGCCGACGATGTTCAGCGCCATGAACACGAGATACGCGCCCATCGCCGCGTGTTTGGGTTCGAGCCCCGGAAACTGCACGTGCAGGTACGCGCCGATCGCGAGCGCGATCGCGGGCGGCGCGAACACGAACTCGACGAGCGTCGCCGCGCCGGCGAGGTAGCCGCCCGCCGGGCCGAACGCGCGGCGCGCATACGCGAACGGGCCGCCCGCGTGCGGGATCGACGTCGTCAGTTCGGTGAAGCTGAAGATGAAGGTGGTGTACATCGCCGCGACGAACAACGCGGTGACGACGAAGCCCAGCGTGCCCGCACTCGCCCAGCCGTAGCTCCAGCCGAAGTATTCGCCTGAAATCACGAGGCCGACCGCGATGCCCCACAGTTGCCAGGTCCCGAGCGTCTGCTGCAGCGCGGGCTGGCCGGACGATTTGGCGCCGGCGGCGGGCCGGCCATTCGACTCTGCTTTCATCGGATTCTCTCCTCAAATGCGCCGGGCCTGGCGGCCTGCGCGACTGAGAATCGATGCTAGAGAGTCATTAAACGACGTGTTATCGAAATTCGGCAAAGATGACGGCTGACATTTCGCTGACGGAAATGCCGGCCCGGCCGGCCATGCGACGCGCGTCGATGTGCCGGGCGCGCACGCCCGACCGCCCCCTGCGGGCACCACCGCCGGCCGCGCGAAGCGGCCGGACGGGCACGCGGCAGGCTTACTGCCCGCCGCCGCGCTGGTTGAACCAGCGATCGAGCAGCTTGCCGGCGGCTTCGCGGCCGCCGAGGCCGAACGACAGCGCGACCGCCACCGCGATCGCGCCGAGCACGAGGCCGAACGCGAGCTGCACGATCTCGTTGGCGATGCCCATCGCACGCAGCCCCATCGCGAATACCAGGCCGAGGATCGCGAATTGCGCGATGCGCGCGAACAGCACGCTGTGCTCGCGGTCGGCCTGCTCGATCACGCGGCGCGCGAGGCCCGCGAGCCACACGCCGATCACGAGGATCACGCCGCCCATCAGTACGTGGCCGCCGAATTCGATGAACAGCGTGACGACGTCGCGCACCTGCGTGAAGCCGAGCCGGTTCGCGGCCTCGACCGACGCGAACAGCATCGCGAAGAACACGATCAACCGCGCGACCAGCACCGACGGCTGCAGGATCCCCGAGAACACGCGCTCGACGCCGAGCACGGCCGGCAGCCCGTCGACGCCGGCGGCTTCCAGCAGCTTCTGCGCGAGCGACGCGACGAAGCGCGCGAAGTAGAACGTGACGAGCACGATCACGATCGCCGCGACGATGTCCGGCACCGCGCCGAGGAACTGGTTCAGCATGTTGGTGGCCGGAATCGAGATCGCATCGATCTTCAGCGCGTCGAGCGCGGAGATCAGCGTCGGCACGAACACGAACACGTAGACGATGGTGCCGATCAGGCTCGATACGCGCACCGGCGTCGGGCTGTCGAGGCTTTGCGTCAGGCGATCGGCGCCGGCGGCGACGAGCAGGTTCGTCACGAGACCGCGCAACACGCGCGCGACGATCCAGCCGACGATGCCGATCACCGCGGCAGCGAACAGGTTCGGCACGATCGCGAGCAGCTTGTCGACCATCCCCTGCACCGGCGACAGCAGGCCGGACAGCGCGAACGACCCGAGAATCGCGGGCAGGAACATCAGGATCACGAGCCAGAACAGCACGTCGCCGAGATAGCCGCTCATCGGCTGCATGCCTGCGCTTTCGGACAGCTTGTCGTCGACCTTGCTCGCCTTCAGCGCGCGGTTCGCGAGGCTGCGCAGCAGCGATGCGATCAGCCACGCGATCAGCGTCAGCGCCGCGCCGCCGATCAGGTTCGGCAGGTAGTTGACGATGTGCGTGACGAGCAGCGAGAACGGATTGGACACCGCGTACAGGTTGAGCACGTTGAAGATGCCCACCGCGGTGACGAGCAGCACGAGCCAGAACAGGCCGCCGGCGATGATCCGCTCGACGTACGCGCCCTGGCCAGTGCTTTCGCTGATCCGCTGATCGACCTTCAGCGCGTTGAGCAGCCGGAGCGCGCCGGCACGCACCGCCACGGCGATCAGCCAGCCGATCACCAGGATGCCGATCGCGCCGGCGATCTTGGGCAGGTATCCGCCTAGCGTGGTCTGCAGCGACGTGATGAAGCTGGAAGCATCCATTTCTTCTTCTCCCGAAAAACGTGGCGTTGCGATTGAACATCGACGAACTACCTGCGTACTTCGAAAACCGTGCGTTGCCGTGCGAGCAACTTACCCGAGAAAAATGACGCGATCATACGATTTCACCGTCTTTAACTTTAGTCGTAGATCGCAGGGGGGCAAGACCCCATTTCGTCATAATAAAAAGGGGCCTGATTCGTCGGCCTCCTACGCATTTCCGCAAGATTTATCAATTCGGCCCGTGCTACCGTGACGTCGGTTCCCGCCCGGACACGCCGATGACCGTCGAAACGAAACCCGACCAGCTCGCCTGGATCCGTTACGCGGCCAGCGTGGCGCGCGTCCACGAATACATTCGCGCGCACCTCGACGGCCCGCTCGACCTGAACCGGCTTGCCGAAGTCGCGTGCCTGTCGCCGTATCACTGGCAGCGCGTCTATCGCGCGCTGTATGGCGAGTCGGTCGTGCTGACGGTGCGGCGGATGCGGATCGTGCGCGCGTCCGAGGATCTCGTCTGCACGGCGCGGCCGATCGACGAGATCGCACGGCGCGCGGGCTACGGTTCGACGCACGCGTTCACGCGGGCGTTTCGCGACGCTTACGGCGTGCCGCCGGTGCAGCACCGGCGCACGGGCAGCCACCGGCCCATCTATTCGTTACAGCGAGGAGAAGAAGACATGTTCAAGCATGAAGTCGAAATCCGGCAGCTGCCTGAACTGCACGGCTATGCGATAGCGCACACCGGTTCGTACTTGAAGGTCAGCGAGGCGTTCATGCGGATCGGCGCGTGGGTCGGGCAGCACGGGTTGATCGGCCCCGGTGCGAAGATGATCGGCATTTTTTACGACGATCCGGACACCACGCCCGAAGCGCAGTTGCGCGCGAAGGCCTGCTTCATGCCCGCCGACGGTGCGCCGGACGTCGAGCCCGTGCCGCCGGTGGAGCACGTGACAGTGGCGGGCGGCGAATATGCGGTGCTGTTGCATACGGGGCCGTATGCGGATTTGAAGACGGCCTACCAGTGGCTCTACGGCGACTGGCTGCGTCACTCGGGCCGAGAAGCCGCCGACGCGCCGCCGTTCGAGCTGTACCTCAATACGCCGATGAATGCGGCGCCGGCCGACCTGCGCACCGAGATCTACCTGCCGCTGCGCTGATCGAAACACGGGTGTGCCTGCACCGGCCCTGAAACGAAGCGCGCCGGCCGGCGTTCAGACTCCGCCGACGCGGATGGCCGACGAACTTACGCAGCCTGTGTCCCGCACCCGGGACAGAACCGGGCGTCGGCCGCCAGCGCGGAATGGCAGCGGCTGCAGGACTTGCCGCGTTGCGCGGCACCGCACTGCGCGCAGAAACGCGCATCCGACGCATTGAGGGCGCCGCAGCCCGCGCACGCGAGCTGGCGCAGCGGCACGTTACCGCCCGGGCCGTCCCGCGCGTCGGTCGACGGCTGCCGGCCCCAGCCGTAGCCGTCGCGGCCGCGCGCATCGTGGCCGCCGTGACCGTCGCGTTGCTGCCCGCCGTGATGCCCGCCGCCACCGTGGCCGCCGCCCTGGCCGCTGCCGTGGCCACCACCGCCGTGACCACCACCGTGGCCGCCCAGGATCCGTTTCAGAAAGCTCACAGCCCGCTCCTCATCGCTTCGCCGTCGCGCCGTCGAACACGCCCGTCTTCGACAGCAGCCGCAGCCCGTTGCCGACGACGATCAGGCTCGCGCCCGCATCGGCAAACACCGCCATCCACATCGTGCCGAGCCCCGCGACCGTGAGGCCGAGGAACACGATTTTCACGCCGAGCGCGAAGCCGATGTTCTGCACCAGCACGCGGTGCGTCGCGCGCGACAGCCGCACGAACGCGGGGATCTTGCGCAGGTCGTCGTCCATCAGCGCGACGTCGGCCGTCTCGATCGCCGTGTCGGTGCCCATCGCGCCCATCGCGAAGCCGATGTCGGCGCGCGCGAGCGCCGGTGCGTCGTTGATGCCGTCGCCGACCATCCCGACCGCGCCCGCACCGCCCGCCGACAGTTCCTCGACCGCCGCGAGCTTGTCCTCGGGCAACTGGTTGCCGCGTGCATCGTCGATGCCGGCCTGCTGCGCGATCGCCTGCGCGGTGTGCGGGTTGTCGCCGGTCAGCATCGCGGTGCGGATGCCGAGCGCGTGCAGGTCGGCGATCGCCGCGCGGCTGGTGTCCTTGATCGTGTCGGCCACCGCGAAGATGCCGAGCACGCGCGTGTCGTCGACCAGCATCACGACGCTCTTGCCCTGCCGCTCGAGCGCGTCGAGCTTCGCCTCCAGCGCCGGCGAGCAGCGTTCGAGCTCCTCGACGAGCCGGTGGTTGCCGAGCCAGTAGCGCGTACCGTCGATCGTGCCGCGCACGCCGCGCCCGACGAGTGCTTCGAAGTCCTCTACATTGGCGAAAGCTGCCGTCTGTGTGTCGCGGGCCGCGGCGGCGATCGCCTGCGACACCGGGTGATCGGAGCGCGCCGCGAGGCTCGCGCCGAGGTGACGCACGCGCGCCGCGTCGACGTCCGTCGCATGCAGGTCGAAATCGGTCTGCACGGGCTTGCCGTGCGTGATCGTGCCGGTCTTGTCGAGCGCGAGCCACGCGAGCTTGCGGCCTTCTTCCAGATAGACGCCGCCCTTCACGAGAATCCCGCGCCGCGCCGCGGCTGCGAGCCCCGACACGATCGTCACCGGCGTCGAGATCACCAGCGCGCACGGGCACGCGATCACGAGCAGCACCAACGCGCGGTAGATCCAGTCGTGCCACGCGCCGCCCATGACGAGCGGCGGCGCCACCGCGACCAGCAGTGCGACCGCGAACACGATCGGCGTATAGACGCGCGCGAACTGGTCGACGAAGCGCTGCGTCGGCGCCTTCGCGCCCTGCGCTTCCTCGACCGCGTGGATGATCCGTGCGAGCGTCGAGTTGGCGGCAACCGCCGTCACGCGATAGTCGAACGAACCCGCTTCGTTGATCGTGCCCGCGTACACCGCGTCGCCTGCCGTCTTGTCGACCGGCAGGCTCTCGCCGGTGATCGGCGCCTGGTTCACCGTCGAGCGGCCCGCGATGACCTCGCCGTCCAGCCCGATCCGTTCGCCCGGCTTCACGCGCACGATCGCGCCGAGCGCGACCTGCGCGGCCTCGATCGTGCGCCACGTGCCGTCGGCGTCCTGCACGGTCGCGGTGTCCGGCGCGAGCTGCATCAGGCCCTGGATCGCGTTGCGCGCGCGGTCGAGCGACTTCGCCTCGATCAGCTCGGCGATCGTGAACAGCACCATCACCATCGCGGCTTCCGGCCACTGGCCGATCGCCATCGCGCCCGTCACCGCGATGCTCATCAGCGCGTTGATGTTCAGGTTGCCGTTGCGGATCGCGATCCAGCCCTTCTTGTACGTGGTCAGCCCGCATGCGAGCACCGCCGCGAGCGCCAGCACCGCCGACAGCCACGTCGGCAGGCCGGCCCAGCTCACCGCCTCGGATGCGATCGCGGCGACGGCGGCCGCCGCAAGCGGCCACCACGGCTTCGCGGGCGGCGGCGCGACGGATGCTGCCGGTGCGTCGGCCGACGCGGCCTCCGGCGTCATCCCGAGCGTGCGGATCGCGCTTTCGATCGCCGGTTGCGCACCGGGCACGTGTTCGACGGTCAGCATCCGCTGCATCAGGTTGAATTCGAGCGCGGACACCTGCTCCATTCCGCCGAGCTTCTTGCGAATCAGGGTTTCCTCGGTCGGGCAGTCCATCTGCATGATGCGGAACGCCGAGCGGACGTGACCCGACGCGGTCGCCCGCGCGACCGGCAGCGGCGCGAGCGATAGCGCGGCCGGCGCGCAGCATGCGCCGGCCGCGTGGTCGTGGTCGTGGTCGTGGTCGTGGTCGTGGTCGTGGTCGTGGTCGTGGTCGTGACCGGCATGATCGTGCGCCGCGTGGCCGTGCGAGCACGCCGCTCCATGCTCATGCCCGTCGCCGTGCGCGTGGCCGGCATGGGTGTCGTGATCGTGCCCCGTGCCGTGCGCGGATGGGCGATCGTGGTCATGATCGTGACCGCATGCATGCGGCTGCGCGCGGTGCGCCGCCGCGTCGCCATGCGCGTGCTCGCCGGCCGCCGGCGCCGCGTCGGCAGTGGTCGCCGCCTGCGTGTCGCGCGCATCGGCGCAGCACGCATCGGCGCCGCCTGCAAGACGGTGTCGTGGGTCGGGGGTACGCTGGGCGTCGGTCATGACAACCTCCTCTATGGCTTGACGGTGTAGAGTTAACACCCTGAAGCCACTACAAGGTCAACCCTTACAACGGAGAAAGCCATGAAGATCGGCGAACTGGCCAAGGCGGCCCGCTGCACGCCCGAAACGATCCGCTTCTACGAGAAGGAAGGGCTGATGCCGGACGCCGAGCGCACCGATTCGAATTACCGCAACTACACCGACGTGCACGTCGAGCGGCTGCGCTTCATTCGCAACTGCCGCGCGCTCGACATGGCGCACGACGAAATCCGCGCGCTGTTGCAGCTCACCGACACGCCGGCCGACCCGTGCGATTCGGTCAACGCGCTGCTCGACGAGCACATCGGCCACGTCGACGCGCGCCTCGCCGAACTGACGCATCTGCGCGACCAGCTCACCGAATTGCGCCGCCAGTGCGTCGGCGAACATTCGGTCGAGGACTGCGGAATCGTCCACGGTCTCACGACAATGGAAACCGTCGCGCCAGCCGCGAAGCGCTCACACCTCGGCTGAAACGCTTGTGGAATATGATAGTCTAGTCGATACTAGTTATATTCTTACTAGACATAATCGAACTATTCATGGCAACAAGCCGCCCGTCTCCGCTCGCGCTCGCGGTCCTCGCGACGCTCACCGAAACGCCGATGCATCCGTACGGAATGCTCCAGCAGTTGAAGGCGCGCGGCTATGACGAAGTCGTCAACGTGCGACAGCGCACGAGCCTCTACCAGACGATCGACCGGTTGCTGCGCGACGGGCTGATCGCCGTGCACGACACCGAGCGCGACGGCGCGTTTCCCGAACGCACGCTGTACACGCTGACCGAAGCCGGGCATACGGCCGGGCAGGCGTGGCTGCATACGCTGCTCGCGGAGCCCGCGCGCGAGTTTCCGGCGTTCGGCGCCGGTCTCGCATTCCTGCCGCTGCTCGACGCCGACGATGCGCGCCAGCAACTCGAGCGCCGCATCGCCGCGCTCGAGGCCGAACGCGAACGTCTCGAGTCGCTGCGCAACGCCGCGCAGAACGACCAGGTGCCGCGCCTGTTCCTGTTGCAGAACGAACATGCGCTCGTGCTGCTCAACGCGGAACTCGACTGGGTGCGCAGCGTCGTCGAACACCTGAGGATCGGCGCGCTGCGCTGGGTCGACGGCTGACGCGCCCACCATCGGCGCGTGCCGATCAAAGCACCTTGCCGGGATTGAGCACGCCGGCGGGATCGAGCGCGGCCTTCAGGCGCCGCATCAAGCCGATTTCCGCTTCGCTGCGCGTGTGCGCGAGATAGGCCCGCTTGAGCATGCCGATGCCGTGCTCCGCCGACACCGAGCCGCCCATGTCCCGAACGACCGCGTACACGCAGCGATCGATCGCATCGGCGTCCGCGTCGCGCATGCCGGTGAGCGATACGCCGATATGCACGTTGCCGTCGCCGACGTGGCCGAAGAACAGGCAAACGATGCTAGGCCAGACCGCACGCAACGCCGCCTCGCAGCGCGCGGCGAACAGGCCGAGCTCACCCGTCGGCAGGCTCACGTCGAAGTTCACCAGATGCGGCAGCGCATCGATCGCGAGGCCTTCGCGCAACGTCCACAGGTCGCGCGCCTGCCGCTCGGACGTCGCGAGCGCTGCATCGTCGACGAGCCCCGCGTCGATCGCATCGGCCAGGCCGGTTTCCAGCGCCTGCCGCGCATCGCCGCCCGGCGCGCTCGTCGCGCACTCGATCAGCACCGCGAAGCTGCCGTCGCCCGCGAACGGCGCGACGACGCCGGGCGTGTGGCCCGCGACGTAGTCGTAGAAGGCCGGCCACATCGCTTCGAAACTGACGATCTCGGGCAGTGCGCGCAGGCGGTTCCACAACCCGACGACGGCGTCGTAGCCATGCACGCGGCAAAGCGCGGTGGCCGGCGCGGCGAGCTTCGGATGGAGCCGCAGCACGGCGCGCGTGATGATGCCGAGCGTGCCTTCGCTGCCGATGAACAGCTGCTTCAGGTCGTAGCCCGCGTTGTTCTTCAGCATCCGGTTCATCGACGACACGATGGTGCCGTCGGCGAGCACGGCCTCGAGCCCGAGCACCTGCTCGCGCATCATTCCATAGCGGATCGCGCGCGTGCCGCCCGCGTTGGTCGCGAGCATGCCGCCGATCTGGCACGAACCGCGTGCGCCGAGATCGACGCCGAACGTGAAGCCCGCCGCTTCCGCGGCTTCCTGCACCGTCTGCAGCGGCGTCCCGGCGCGCACCGTCATCGTGGCCGCCGCCGCGTCGATTGCCTCGACACCCGCGAAACGCTCCATCGACAGCACGATCTCGCCGCCCAGCGCGACCGCGCCGCGGGCGAGCCCGGTGAGACCGCCCTGCGGCACGACCGGCTGCCCGAGCCGCGTGCACAGCGCGAGCGTGCGCGACACGTCGTCGACGCTGCGCGGCCGCACCAGCGCGCGCGGCCGCACACCGGCCGGCTCGTTGTACGCGGTGAAGTAGCGCGGATCGATCTCGGCCGCCCGCGTGACCAGCGAGTCGCCCAGGCCGGCGACGAGCGCCGCCTCGAGCGCTTCGTCCGCCTGCACCGTCGCACCGTGGCCGCCGGTCTCCGCGCCCGTATCCAGGCTCTGCATCGTATGCGTCCGTTATTTGGTGGAGATGTCGATATCGCCGAAGTATTTCTGGCCGAGCGACTTCACCGTGCCGTCCGCCTTCAGCTTGTCGATCGCGGAATCGAGTTTCGCCTTCAGCGCGTCGTCGCCCTTGCGCAGGCCGAACGCGATCCCGCTGCCGAGAATCCGGTCGTCGCGCACCGGCTGGCCGACGAACGCGAAACCGTTGCCGTCCGGGCGCGACAGGAAACCGCGCTGGCCGGCCGGCGCGAGCACCAGCGTCGCGTCGAGACGGCCCGCCACGAGATCCGCATACACCTGGTTCTGATCCTGGTACGCGACGATCGACACGCCGGCCGGCTCCCAGTGCGCCTTCGCGTAGGTTTCCTGGATCGATGCCTGCAACACGCCGACGCGCTTGCCCTTCAGCGATTCCGGCGTCGGCAGCAGGCCGCTGCCGGTGCGCGCGATCAGCTGCGTCGGCACGCGGTAGATGATCGTCGTGAAGTCGATCGCCTGGCGCCGCTGCTCGGTCGCGTTCATCGCCGAATTGATCGCGTCGAACTTGCGGCCCTTCAGCGCGGGAATCAGCCCGTCGAACGACGTCTCGACCCACTTGCACGACAGCTTCGCGGTCTGGCAGACAGCGTTGCCGACGTCGATGTCGAAGCCCTGCAGGTCGCCGTTCGGCGCCTTCGACTCGAACGGCGGGTATTGCGCCTCGAGGCCGAAACGCAGCGTTTGCCCGTCGGCGAGCGCCGCGCCGGAACCGAGCGCGCACGCGAGTGCGAACGCGAGCTTGAGTGTGTGTGCATGCTTCATCGTGATCTCCTGGCTTGTCGGCCGGCGCCGTGCGTTCGCACGTGCTCCGGTTCCGTCGGTGGCTTTCCGTGCGACGTACACGTCGCCTGCTTGGGGTGCGGGCCGCGCCCGCGATTTACAGCGACCGCAACCGCCGCGCGCCTTCGATCAGCGTCGCGTCGTCTTTCGAGAAACTGAGCCGGATCACGCCGGCGTCGGTGCCGTCGGTATAGAACGCCGACAGCGGAATCGTCGCGACGCGCGCATCGCGGATCAGGCGCAGCACGAAGTCGCTGTCGCGTTCGTCCGAGAAGTGCCGGAACCGCGCGAGCATGAAGAACGAGCCTTCGCTCGGCAGCAGCTCGAAGCGCGAACCGGCCAGCTCGCGCGCGAGCAGGTCGCGCTTGGCCTGGTAGAACGCCGACAGGCCGAGATAGCTTTCCGGCCGCGCGAGGATCTCCGCGAACGCGACCTGCATCGGCGTATCGGCCGAGAACACCATGAATTGGTGCACCTTGCGGATCTCGTCCATCAGTTCGGCCGGCGCGATGCAATGGCCGACCCGCCAGCCCGTCACGTGGAACGACTTGCCGAACGACGACACGATCACGCTGCGTTCGGCGAGCTCACGGTGACGCGCGACGCTCTGATGTTGCGCGCCGTCGAACACCACGTGCTCGTAGACCTCGTCCGACAGGACCACGATGTCGGTATTGCGCGTGAGTTGCGCGAGCCGTTCGAGATCGTCGGCGGAGAACACCGTCGCGGTCGGGTTGTGCGGCGTGTTGACGATGATCATTCGCGTGCGCGGCGTGATCGCCGCGGCCACTTCGTCCCAGTTCACGCGGAAATGCTCGGGCGACAGCTTGATCGCGACCGGCGTCGCGCCCTGCAACCGCACGATCGGCGCATAGCTGTCGAACGACGGCTCGAAATAGATCACTTCGTCGCCCGGATGCACGAGCGCGCTGATCGCCGCGTAGAGCCCTTCGCTCGCGCTCGCGATCACCGTGATCTCGGTGCCCGGGTCGTAGCGCGTGCCGTACAGCGCCTCCGTCTTCTCCGCGAGGCGTTCGCGCAGCGACACGACGCCGGCCATCGGCGCGTACTGGTTGTGGCCGTCGCGCATCGCGCGCGCGACGCCCTCGACGAGCGCCGGATCGGGCGCGAAATTCGGCGCGCCCTGCGACAGGTTCAGCGCATCGTGCTGCGCGGCGAGCTGGCCGATCACCGTGAAGATCGTCGTCCCGACGTCCGGCAGTTTCGATCGGGGCGTGGTGGCGCTTCGCATGACTCCTCCTTCAATTGTCCTTCGCGCCGGCCCGCGCGACACGCGCGGCCCGGTTCGTGACGCATGATTTAGCCCGAGTCAATAAGGGTGGACAATCGAAAGTTCGTCATGGCGGCCATGCATTTTTCTCATGACCGGCCACGTGCAAGGCTCAATACGAAGGCCGTGTGCCAGGCAATGCATGCGCATCAGGCATCTTCTCCAAGGGCCTGCCCACACTCACGACGGGCTTGCGCTGGCCGCCCGAATGCACGGCCACGCCGCGCATCACGCGCCCGCGGCGGCCAGATAGGCGCCCAGGACGGCCTGCAACTCGCCCCGCAACGCGGCGAAGTCCAGCGCGGGCCCGAGCGTGAGCAGCGCCTGCGACACGCCGCCGTAGCAGACCGCATGCGCCATTCGCGCGATCCCGTCGAGCCTCGCGGCCGGCGGCGGATCGCTGCACTGCGCAAGCGCGTCGCGCCACAGCGCGACATACGCGTCGTAATGGCGGCGGTATGCGGACAGCGGCGACACCTGCCGCTCCAGCGCGAAGAACGCACTCCACGGCGCGGCGTCGGCGGCGATCGCATCGACCTGCAGGTCGACGAGCACGGCCGCGAGCTCGGCACGCGGCACGCCGCGCAGCCCGTGCGCCGCTTCGCGCAGCCGGTCGGCCAGCGCCAGCACGCGCCGGTGGATGCACAGCGCGGCGAGGCTCTGCTTGTCGCCGAAATATTCGTAGAAGGTGCCGACGCTCACGCCCGCGACGGCCGCGATCTCGCGGATCGTCGCCTTCGCGTAGCCGCGCTCGAGCAAAAGCTGAACGAAGGCCTGCTGGAGCGCCTCGGACGTGGCCTGCGCGCGCGACTGGCGCGGCCGGCGGCGCAACGCGGGCGCGGGTTGCGCCGCCGGCTGGCCGGGCGGCGCCGGAACCTGAACATGTCGCGGCGGCATATTTGCTACTCTGAAATTCAGCGGAAACGCGTTTGACCGGCAGACCGCGAAGCACGAGACCGGAGACAGCCCGATGACCGAATCGACCCATGCCATCTCGAACCAGTTCGACGAACTGGTCGACTATAACCTCTTCGCCACCGACGTCGCGCTGCGCGAGGCACTCGCCCGCGCGGGCGCCGGCTGGGCCGTGCCGCAGCTCGACGCGTACGGCGCGCGGCTCGGCAGCGCCGACACCGCGCGGCTCGCCGACGAAGCAAACCGCCACCCGCCGGAACTGAACGCGTTCGACCGGCGCGGCCGGCGCATCGACTGCGTCGACTTCCATCCGGCGTGGCACACGCTGCTCGGCATGTACCGCAACGAGGGCTTCGTGTCGCTCGCGTTCCGCGATACGCGCCCGGGCCGCTGGGCCGCGACCGCGGCCGGCTTCTACCTGCACGGCCAGATCGAGGCCGGCACGCTGTGCCCGGCGACGATGACGCAGGCCGCGATTCCGGTGCTGCAGAAGGAACCCGCGCTGTGGGACCTGCTGCGCGACAAGCTGTACAGCGACGACTACGATCCGCGCGACGTGCCGGTCGCCGACAAGCGCTCGATCTGGTTCGGCATGGGCATGACCGAGAAACAGGGCGGCTCCGACGTGCGCGCGAACACGACGCTGGCGAGCGCCGTCGGCGTGGGCGGACGCGGCGGCGAATACCGGCTGCGCGGCCACAAGTGGTTCTTCTCCGCGCCGATGTGCGACGCGCACCTGGTCGTCGCGCGCACCGCGGCCGGCGGCCCGTCGTGCTTCTACGTGCCGCGCTGGCGGCCCGACGGGACGAAGAACGCGGTCGAGATCCAGCGGCTGAAGAACAAGGTCGGCAACCGCAGCAACTCGAGCAGCGAGATCGAGTTGAACGACGCGTGGGGCATCATGCTCGGCGACGAAGGCCGCGGCATTCCGACCATCATCGAGATGGCCACGTACACGCGGCTGAACTGCGTGCTCGGCAGCGCGGCGATGCTGCGCCAGGGCGTCGTGCAGGCGATCGCGTACACGCGCCAGCGCCATGCGTTCGGCCGCGCGCTCGCCGAGCAGCCGCTGATGCGCACCGTGCTCGCCGATCTCGCGCTCGAAAGCGAAGCCGCACTCGTGCTCGCGATGCGTCTCGCCGACGCGTTCGAGCGCGACGACTCGCCGCGCGAACGCGCGTGGAAGCGGATCGTCACGCCCGCCGCGAAATTCTGGGTCTGCAAGCGCGCGGTCGAGCTGACCGGCGAGGTGATGGAAGTGTTCGGCGGCAACGGCTACGTCGACGACGGCCCGATCGCGCGGCTGTTCCGCGAAGCGCCGGTCAACTCGATCTGGGAAGGCTCCGGCAACGTGATGTGCCTCGACGTGCTGCGCGCGGTATCGCGCGAACCCGACGCGGCCGCGGCGCTCTTCGACGAGCTGACCGACCTCTGCGCGGGCGAGCCCCGCGTCCGCGCGGCACTCGATGCGCTGCGCGCGATGCTCGCGGCACCGGCCGATACGCTCGAGGCGTCGGCCCGCGTGTTCGCGCAGCGGCTCGCGCTCGTCGCGCAGGCCTGCCTGCTGCTGCGCGACGCGCCCGCGGCCGTCGCCGACGCGTTCATTGCGACGCGGCTTGCCGCGCCCGACTGGGGCCGCATCGCGGGCGGCTTCGATCCGCACGCGCTCGACGTCGCGGCGCTGCTGCAGCGCGCATACGCGGCCTGACGGGCGCCGAACCGACCACCGACGCCAAAGAAAAAGCCACCGGACCCGACGGCCCGGTGGCTTCTTCACATGATGCCCCGCACGGCGCCCTTCGACGCCGCCGGCGACTCACGCCATGCTTACTTGCCGCCGATGCTCTTCAGCGGCTTCCACTCGCCCTTCTCGACCTTGTACATCGTGATGCCGCCGTTCTTCAGGTCGCCCTTCGCGTCGTACGCGACGTGCGACGACGTGACGCCGGCCATGTCGGTCTTCGCGAGCACCGGCAGGTACTTCGCCGGATCGGTCGAGTCGGCCTTCTTCATCGCGTTGAGCATTGCCATCGCGCCGTCGTACGCGTACGGCGAGTACGTCTGCACGTCTTCGCCGAAGCGCTTCTTGTACTTGTCGGCGTAACCCTTGCCGCCCGGCATTTCCTCGAGCGGGAGGCCTGCCAGCGATGCGATCGTGCCGTCGGCCGCGTTGCCCGCGATCTTCAGGAACGTCGGCGTCTTCACCATTTCGCCGCTCATCAGCGGTGCGGTGATGCCGAGCGTCTTCATCTGCTTGACCATCGGCGCTGCCTGCGAATCCGCGCCGCCGTAGTAGACGAGGTCCGGCTTCGCCGCCTTCAGCTTCGTCAGGATCGCCTTGAAGTCGACGGCCTTGTCGTTCGTGAATTCACGGTCGACGATCGTCGCGCCGCCAGCCTTCGCGGCCTTCTCGAACTGGTCGGCGAGACCCTGGCCGTAGGCCGTGCGGTCGTCGACGATCGCGATCTTCTTCATGCCGAGATCCTTCGCCGCGAAGGTGCCCGCCACCGAGCCCTGCTGCGTGTCGGACGTCATCATGCGGAAGGTCGTCTTGTAACCCTGCTGCGTGTATTCCGGCGCCGTCGCCATCGCGATTTCCGGAATGCCGGCGTTTGCGTAGATGCGCGAAGCGGGAATCGTCGTGCCCGAGTTGAAGTGGCCGAGCATGCCCTTGATGCCGTCGTCGACGAGCTTCTGCGCAACCGTCGTGCCGGTGCGCGGGTCAGCCTGGTCGTCCTGCGTCTCGAGCACGAACTTCACCGCCTTGCCGCCGATCTTCGGGTTCGTCGCGTTGAAGTCTTCCAGCGCGAGCGCGATCCCGTTCTGCATATCCTTGCCGTAGTGCGCCTGGGCGCCCGTCATCGGCCCTGCGTAACCGATCTTCACGTCGTCCGCATGGGCCGTCCCCGCAAGCGACATGACGGCGACGAACGTCGCGCCTGCCAGCTTTTTCATCGTGTGTTGCATAGCATCTCCTTGGTACCAGGGTAAATGGAGCGGCTTCGGGATCGCCTTGCCGCTTCCTTTGTTTGATCCGAACGGCAAGGATGGTCAGCCGATCGTCATCAAATTCGCATTGCCGCCCGCCGCGGCCGTGTTCACGCTCACCGAGCGCTCGGTGAGCAGGCGCTCGAGCGCGTAGTCTTCCGCGTCGCCGTTCTCGAACGCGCCCGCCGACACGCCCTGCACCGACACGATCGGGCCCGGTCGCTGCGCGACGTCCTTCACGAGCGTCTGCAGTTCGTCGCTGTCGCCTTCGAACAGCACCGCATCGAACGGCGCGTCGGCCTGCTTGCGCACGGCCGCATGCCCCTTCAGCGCCGCCGGCAGCGCGGCGACCAGCGCCTCGCCCGCCGCGCCGGCGAACAGCGCGCGGTTGCCCGTCGCCAGCACCGCCGCGAACTGCGCGCGCGCGCCGCCCGGCGTGGCCGCGACACACAGCACCGTGCCGCGCGGGCCGAGTGTATACGTGTTTCGCTCGCCCGTCGGCCCGGTCAGCACTGCGGTCGCACCGGCCGGCACCTGCGCCAGATAGCCGTCGCAGCGTGCGGCCAGCGCCGGCTCGCGCTGCTCGATCAGCCAGTCGCGCAGCGTCGTGAGCGCCGCCGCGGGGTTGCCGCGTGCGTCGCCTTCGACCGCGCCGTCCGCGATCAGCATCTGCGCGAGCGAGCGCGGCAGGCCCGACGGACGCGTCGCGAGCAGGCGCTGCAGATACAGCGCGCCGCCGGCCTTCGGGCCCGTGCCCGACAGCCCTTCGCCGCCGAACGGCTGCACGCCGACCACCGCGCCGATCACGTTGCGGTTCACGTAGATGTTGCCGACGTGCGCGTTCGAGATCACGTGCGCGATCGTCTCGTCGATCCGCGTGTGGATGCCGAGCGTCAGGCCGTAACCCGTCGCGCGGATCTGCTCGAGCAGCTTGTCGAGTTGGCTGCGGCGATAGCGCACGACGTGCAGCACCGGGCCGAACACTTCACGCTTCAGCTCGTCGATGCTGCCGATCTCGATCAGCGTCGGCGGCACGAACGTGCCGTGCGCGCAGGCTTCCGGCGACGACAGCTGCGTGACCGCGTGGCCCTTCTCCTGCATCGCCGCGACGTGCGTGTCGATCGTCTGCTTCGCTTCGGCGTCGATCACCGGGCCGACGTCGGTCGACAGCCGGTCCGGGTTGCCGAGCGCCAGCTCGTGCATCGCGCCCTTGAGCATCGTCAACGTGCGGTCCGCGACGTCGTCCTGCAGACACAGAACGCGGAGCGCCGAACACCGTTGACCGGCCGAGTCGAACGACGACTGCATCACGTCCGCGACGACCTGCTCCGCGAGCGCCGACGAGTCGACGATCATCGCGTTCTGGCCGCCCGTTTCCGCGATCAGCGGAATCGGCTTGCCGTCCGGGTCGAGGCGCGCGGCGAGCGTCTTGTTGATCAGGCGCGCGACTTCGGTCGAGCCGGTGAACATCACCGCGCGCGTGCGCGGATCGGCGACCAGCGCCGCGCCGACGGTCTCGCCGGTGCCCGGCAGCAGCTGCACCGCGCCGGCCGGCACGCCGGCCTCGCGCAGCAGGCGCACGGCCTGGGCGGCGATCAGCGGCGTCTGTTCGGCCGGCTTCGCTAGCACCGTGTTGCCGGCCGCGAGCGCGGCCGCCACCTGGCCCATGAAGATCGCGAGCGGGAAGTTCCACGGGCTGATACAGACCACGGGGCCGAGCGGGCGGTGCGTGTCGTTCGAGAATTCGTCGCGGATCTGCGCCGCGTAGTAGCGCAGGAAGTCGACGGCTTCGCGAATTTCGGCGATCGCGTTCGGCAGCGACTTGCCGGCTTCGCGCACGATCAGGCCCATCAGCGTGTGCATCTGCGCTTCGAGCAGGTCGGCAGCGCGCACCAGGCAGTCGGCGCGTGCATCGACCGGCGTCGCCTGCCAGATCGGCGCGGCGGCCACCGCGTGCGCGAGCGCCGCGCTCACGTGTTCGGCCGTCGCTTCGCTGACGGTGCCGACCAGGTCGCGCTGGTCGGCCGGGTTGCGCACGTCGCGCGCCGGGGCGTCGGCGAGCGCGTCGTCGGCGAGCATCGGCGCCGCGCGCCACGGATGGTGCGCGCTCGCTAGCAGCGCGGACGACAGCGACGCGAGACGATGTTCGTTCGACAGGTCGAGGCCCATCGAGTTGGGACGCTCGTCGCCGTAGAGGTTGCGCGGCAGCGGGATCTTCGCGTGCGGCGCGCCGAGCGGCACGACCTTCGATGCCTCGTCGACCGGATCGGCGACCAGTTCCTTCACCGACACCGTCTTGTCGGCGATGCGGTTCACGAAAGACGTGTTCGCGCCGTTCTCCAGCAGGCGGCGCACGAGGTACGCGAGCAGCGTTTCATGCGTGCCGACCGGTGCATACACGCGGCACGGACGGTTCAGCTTGTCGCGGCCCGTGACTTCCTCGTACAGCGGTTCGCCCATCCCGTGCAGGCACTGGAATTCGTACTGGCCGGGGTAGTAGTTCTGGCCGGCCAGGTGATAGATCGCGGCCAGCGTGTACGCGTTGTGCGTCGCGAATTGCGGGTAGACGGCGTCGGGCGCCGCGAGCAGCTTCTTCGCGCACGCGAGGTACGACACGTCCGTATAGATCTTGCGCGTGTAGACCGGATAGCCTTCGAGGCCGTCGACCTGCGCACGCTTGATTTCGGTATCCCAGTACGCGCCCTTGACGAGGCGGATCATCAGGCGGTGACGGCTGCGGCGCGCGAGGTCGATCAGGTAGTCGATCACGAACGGGCAACGCTTCTGGTAGCCCTGCACGACGAAGCCGATGCCGTTCCAGCCGGCCAGCTCCGGATCGAAGCAGAGCGCTTCGAGCAAGTCGAGCGAGATTTCGAGGCGATCCGCTTCTTCCGCGTCGATGTTCAGGCCGATGTCGTAGCGGCGCGCGAGCAGCGCGAGCGCACGCACGCGCGGCAGCAGCTCGCTCATCGTGCGGTCCTGCTGCGAGCGCGAGTAGCGCGCGTGCAGCGCCGACAGCTTGATCGAGATGCCCGGGCCTTCGTAGATGCCGCGGCCGCCGGCGGCCTTGCCGATCGCGTGGATCGCCTGCTCGTACGACGCGTAGTAGCGCTGCGCGTCCTCTTCGGTCGTCGCCGCTTCGCCGAGCATGTCGTACGAGTAGCGGAAGCCGCGCGCTTCGTACTTGCGGCTGTTCGCGAGCGCTTCGGAAATCGTCTCGCCGGTGACGAACTGCTCGCCCATCAGACGCATCGCCATGTCGACGCCCTTGCGGATCAGCGGCTCGCCGCCGCGGCCGATCAGGCGCGTGAGCGCCGACGACAGGCCCGCTTCGCTATTGGTCGTCACGAGCTTGCCGGTGATCATCAGGCCCCAGGTCGCCGCGTTCACGAACAGCGACGGCGCGTGGCCGACGTGCGAGCGCCAGTCGCCCTTGCTGATCTTGTCGCGGATCAGCGCATCGCGCGTCGCGCGATCGGGAATGCGCAGCAGCGCTTCGGCCAGACACATCAGCGCGACGCCTTCCTGGCTCGACAGCGAGAACTCGTGGATCAGCCCCTCGACGCCGCCGCCCGAGCTCTTCTCGCGCAGCGCCTCGACGAGCTGCGTCGCGAGCGTCTGCACGTCGGCCTGCAGGTTCGCGGGCAGGCGCGCCTGGCCCAGCAGGAACGGCACGCATTCCGGCTCGGGGCGGCGATACGCGGCCGTGATCGCCGCGCGCAGCACCGATTGCGGCTGCACGTTCTGCGCGAACTCGAGGAACGGATGCGGCGAGTTGTCGTCGTCGCCGTCCGTCGCCTGGCCGTCGGCGAGCTCCGTCACGCCGCTGTTGCCCGACAGTTCAGGCGGCAGCTGGCCGTGCTCGATCCGCTCGAGATACGCGAAGATCGCCTGCTTGATCAGCCAGTGGGGGGTGCGCTCGAGACGCGCTGCCGCGTCTTTCAGGCGCGAGCGGAGAAGGTCGTCGACTTTGACGCCGAGAGTCGTGCTTGCCATGGTGGGTTCGTGCGCCGGTGCGAGCCCGGCGATGTGGTGTGAGAGGATGCGCGAAATCCTACGGCACGCAATAAAAAGGTGCAACCGAATTGATGGATCGGTTGCACCTTCAAGTTACTCAATATAATCAGCCACTTATGAAGTTGCAACCTAGGGGTTGCCCGTGGTCGGCGGATCGGTGTTTTCCCTGATCGGGGCGAGTCGGCGCGCGTGGGCAACCCTCGGCGTGCACCACCGAGGGGAAAAGCGGGTTGCACTGTGCGAGGTGGCAGGGAATTCAGGCGGGTGTGGGACTGGCCGGCAGGCGGATCACGCAGGTCGCCGGTTCCGGCCGGCTCGGTATCGGCGAGCGGTGTGGCGGCCGCGCGCGCAGCGCTCAGATATCCAGCGGATCGACCTCGACGCTCCACCGCAGCACGCCCTTCAGCGCACGCAGCTCCGGCTGCCATGCGCGCAGCGCATGCTGCAGTGCCGCCCGCGACGCGCTTTCGAGCAATAACTGCGCGCGGTGGACGTTCGCGACCTTGACGATCGTCATCGGCACCGCGTCGTAGACGGTCACGCGATCGGCGCCCGGCAGCCCCGGCAACGCGGCCGCGGCCTGCAGCAGGAACGCGAGCGCCGCATCGAGCGTGCGTCCTTCGGCGCGCAGCAGCGCCTGGTAGACGAACGGCGGCAGGTGCGCGTCGCGGCGCTCGCCGAGCGTCGAATTCGCGAAGCCGACGTAATCCTGCCGGCCGAGCGCGTGATACAGCGCGTGACGCGGGTAACGCGTCTGCACGAGCACCTCGCCCGGCAGTCCGGCGCGCCCCGCGCGGCCGCTCACCTGCATCAGCTGCGCGAACAGCCGCTCGCTCGCGCGGAAGTCGTGCGAAAACAGCGCGGTGTCGGCATTGAGCACGCCGACGAGCGACACGCGCTGGAAGTCGTGCCCCTTCGCGATCATCTGCGTGCCGACCAGGATGTCGACTTCACCGGCGTGCACGTCCGAGAACAGCGCCTGCGCACTGCCCTTGCGTCGCGTGCTGTCCGCGTCGATCCGCAATATCCGTGCGCCCGGCACGGCCTCGGCGAGCGCCTCCTCGATGCGCTGCGTGCCGCGCCCGAGCGGCGCGATATCGACGTTCCCGCATTCCGGGCACGACCGCGGAATGCGCGCTTCCCAGCCGCAGTGATGGCAGCGCAGCGCATGCTCGGGCTTGTGCAGCACGACGTAGGCGCTGCAGCGCGGGCAACCGGCGACCCAGCCGCACGCGTCGCACGCGAGCTGCGGCGCGTAACCGCGCCGGTTCAGGAACACGAGGCTCTGCTCGCCGCGCTCGAGCCGCGCCTTCAACGCCGCGACGAGCGGCCCCGACAGCCCGCCCATCGACGCGCGCCCGCGCCGCCGCTCCTCTTCGAGATCGATCAGCCGCACGGTCGGCAGCGTCGCGTCGGCTACCGCGCGGCGCGACAGCGTGAGCCGCGTGTAGCGGCCCTGATCGGCCTGCCACCAGCTCTCGAGCGAAGGCGTCGCCGAGCCGAGCACGACCGGAATGCCGAGATGCTTCGCGCGCCACACGGCAAGATCGCGCGCCGAATAGCGCAGCCCTTCCTGCTGCTTGTACGCGGGCTCGTGCTCCTCGTCGACGACGATCAGTGCGAGCGTCGGCAGCGAAGCAAGCACCGCGAGCCGCGTGCCGAGCACGATCCGCGCGCGGCCCGTGTGCGCGGCGAGCCAGTTGCGCGCACGCTCGCCCTCGGCGAGCCCGCTGTGCAGCGTGACGATCGCGTCGTCGGCGAGCGTGCCCGCGAAGCGTGCGCGGAACGCGGCCTCGAACTGCGGCGTCAGGTTGATTTCGGGCACGAGCACGAGCGCCTGCGCGTCGGGCCGCACATCGAGCAGCGCGGCGAGCGCATGCAGATAGACCTCGGTCTTGCCGCTTCCCGTCACGCCATGCAGCAGGAACGGCGCGAAGCCCTGCGCGGCGCGGATCGCGTCGAGCGCCTCCGCCTGCTGGTCGGTGAGCGCCGGCGGCACAGTTCGTCCACTGGTTGTCGACAGGTTATCCACAGGTTTGGGCACAGGCGCGTCGGCCCAGCCGATTTCCTCGATGGCGACCCAGCCGCGCGCCGCCCAGTCGTCGAGCGTGGCGGCGGCCTTCGGATGCAACGCACGCGCATCGGGCAACGTCATCGAATCGGTGTCGGCGAGCGCCTGCGCGAGCCGCCGCAGCGCGGCCCCGCGCGCCGGCAGTGCATCGGGCAGCGCCGCACGGCCGGCTTCGGTCAGCCGGTAGCGCACCTCGGGCGCCAGCAGCCGGCCCCAGCGCTCCGGGTCGCGCAGCGCCTGCGGCAACGCCGGCAGCGCGACTTCGCCGCGACCGCGCTGGTAATAGTCGGCCGCGAACGACACGAGCGCGAGCCAATCCGGCGCGAGCGGCGGCAGCTCGGTACAGATCGCGTCGATCGCCCGCAACCGGGACGGCGGCACGTCGGTGTGAGTCGTCACTTCGCAGACGAGGCCGACCACCTGCCGCTTGCCGAACGGCACCTGCACCAGGGTACCGGGCTCAGGCGCCGGCTGGACGTCGCAGCGGTAGTCGAACAGGGTGGCGAGCGGATGGTCGAGGGCGACCCTGAGGTAGGTGCCGCCCATCACCGCGCTCCGGCGACAGCACGGGGCGCACTGGCGAATTGCACCCGGGTCCGCGCCACGGTGGCGAACTTAAAGTAAAACTTCAGATTCGGCGCTAAGTTTTGGATTCGCATTAGGAATCGCCGTATACCCTGACCAGCCTGTGGATAACTTTGTTGAGAACTCGCCGTTCAACAGCCGCGAAGCGCGCGGGGCCGTGCTTCCCGCTGTTTTCGGCCGCCGTCGGCCGCGCCCCGCGGAGCCTTATTCCATAAGGCTGCTATTCAAATTACGGAACCATAGCGAGACATTTCGACCGATACAGGGCTCTACCGCGCTGCAACGTGGAAAATGTGCATAAGTCAAGTCTTGACAAGCCTTGAATCGGCAACCGGTGCGGGGTTGCGCCCTGTTTAGCGCCGACAGCGAAACGCCGCCACCCCGCAGTGCAGCATGACGGCGCTTGCGCTTAGCCCATCGATCCGCTACGGATCTTGCGGCTGTGGGTGTGCACTTCGTCGACGAGCTCGGCGACGTGGTCGGGCGACGTGAACTGCGAAATGCCGTGGCCGAGGTTGAATACGTGACCGGGGTGATTGCCGTAGCTGTCGAGCACCGCACGCGCCTGCTCGCGCACCGCGGCCGGCGGCGCAAACAGGATCGTCGGGTCGAGGTTGCCCTGCAGCGCGACGCGCCCGGCGACGCGTTCGCGCGCGGCACCGAGATTGACCGTCCAGTCGAGGCCGACCGCGTCGACGCCGGTCGCCGCGATTTCCTCGAGCCACAGGCCGCCGCCCTTCGTGAACGTGATCACCGGCACGCGCTCGCCGTCGTGCTCGCGCTTCAGCTGCGCGACCACGCGACGGATGTAGTCCAGCGAGAAGCGCTGATATGCGCCGTCCGCGAGTGCGCCGCCCCACGTATCGAAGATCATCACGGCCTGCGCGCCGGCTTCGATCTGCGCGTTCAGGTACGCGGCCACGGCCTGCGCGTTCACGTCGAGGATCCGGTGCATCAGGTCGGGGCGCGAATACGCCATCGACTTCACCGTGCGGAAATCATCCGACCCGCCGCCTTCGACCATGTAGCACGCGAGCGTCCACGGGCTGCCCGAGAAGCCGATCAGCGGCACGCGCTGGCGGCCCTGGCCGTCGGTCAGCGCGCGGCGGATCTCGCGCACGGCGCCCGTCACGTAACCGAGCGTCTCCTCGATGTCCGGCACCGCGAGCTTCGCGACGTCGGCCTCGGTGCGCACCGGATGCGCGAACTTCGGCCCTTCGCCGACCTGAAAGTCGAGGCCGAGGCCCATCGCGTCGGGAATCGTCAGGATGTCCGAGAACAGGATCGCGGCGTCGAGCGGGAAGCGCTCGAGCGGCTGCAGCGTCACTTCGGTCGCGTAGTCGGGATTCTTCGCGAGGCCGAGGAAGCTGCCGGCGCGCGCGCGCGTCGCGTTGTATTCGGGCAGATAGCGGCCGGCCTGACGCATCAGCCAGATCGGCGTGTAGTCGGTCGGCTCGCGCAGAAGCGCACGCAGGAAGGTGTCGTTGAGCAGGGTATGGGCCACGGTAGGAGCGACGAGCGAAGGCAAAGCGGCATTTTACCGGAGCGCGGCCGCACGGCTGCGTATGCCGATGCGATGGCGGCCATATGACGCGCGCGATGGCTCCGTTATGATCGGACGCTGATATCGAACCGACCGAAGGAGGAGACCGATGAAGACATTCGCCACGCTGGCCACGCTCGCCGCTGCCATGCTTTGCTGCGCCGCCGCGCACGCGCAGGGTACGACCACGACGGCGGCCCCGGCCACCGCGGCCGTCGGCTCGCGGCTCGACGACGTGGTCGCACGCGGCACGCTGCGCGTGTGCACGACGGGCGACTACAAGCCGTATTCGTACTACCGCGCGGACGGCCGCTTCGAGGGCATCGACATCGACATGGCCGAGTCGCTCGCGAAATCGCTCGGCGTGAAGGCCGAGTTCGTGAAGACGAGCTGGTCGAACCTCACCAACGACTTCGTCGCGAAGTGCGATGTCGCGGTGGGCGGCGTGTCGACGACACTCGAGCGCCAGAAGCGCGTGTTCTTCACGCAGCCGTACGTGGTCGACGGCAAGACGCCGATCGTGCGCTGCGCGGACGCCGACAAGTACCAGACCGTCGCGCAGATCGACCGGCCCGAGACCCGCGTGATCGTGAACCCGGGCGGCACCAACGAGCGCTTCGCGAAGCAGTTCTTCACGCATGCGAACCTGAGCGTCTATCCGGACAACGTGACGATCTTCAAGCAGATCCTCGCGGGCAAGGCGGACGTCATGGTGACGGATGCGTCCGAGACGCTGCTGCAGCAAAAGCTGAATCCGGGCCTGTGCTCCGTGCATCCGGACAAGCCGTTCCAGTTCGGCGAAAAGGCGTACATGGTGCCGCGCGGCGACGTCGTCTTCCAGCAGTACGTCGACCAGTGGCTGCATCTGGCGCTATCGTCCGGCGAATACCAGGCGATCTCCGACAAGTGGCTGAAGTGAGCACGATCGCTCGCGGAACGGGCATCCGATAACGACATGGACCCCGTTGTTGCCGCCGGCCGCGCACCCCGCCGTTACACATCGGCGTGGCGCGTGGCCGGCGTGAAATCGCGAAAACCGGCCGAATGGCCGACTATCGCGTGCCTCAATCACGTTTCAAAATCTTTCCGACGAATGAATCGTCATGTGCGGTATCTGCCGCGCGATGCACATTCCGGCGTGTAAATCGGCATTTCATCGACGCCGATACGCATGAAAAACGCATTATGCGCACCCGATGAAAACTCTGCGGAAATGACGAGTAAATATGACCTTCTTCAGGACCCCGAAAACAGAAAAAAATCCCGGAAAGCCTTATCTGGCGGGCGTTACAACCTGAAACACTTTGTTACCGTGAGGGATCATTAATTCGCCCACAATGGGCTCAACGGTTTCAACACGGATGCGGTCTCGTGTGCCAAGTGTGAGCGGACGCGAAGCGCTGCGAGCCAGTCGGTCACGTACCGAAGCCCTTCCGAGGGGCATCCCTGTTGGAGTCGTTTCCGGCTCCCGCCGGACTCGGTTTCATCTTTGGTCTCCTCGCGCTAACCCCGTAGCGTGTGGTTTTTAGCGGGCTAATAAGCCCGCTTTTTTTCGTCCATCGAAAACGCAACGGCCCGCAGGCCGCCGCGTTCGTCCCGCCGCCGGGCCGCTTGCTCGTATCAAGCGGTCTTCTGCACGTCGAGCTTCAGTTCGTCGATCATCCGTTCGCGCATCACGAATTTCTGCACCTTGCCCGTCACCGTCATCGGCAGCTCGTCGACGAAGCGGATGTAGCGCGGAATCTTGTAGTGGGCGATCTGGCCGCTACAGAACGCGCGCACGTCGTCCTCGGTCATCTGCTCGTTCGCGCGCAGCACGATCCACGCGCACAGCTCCTCGCCATATTTCGCGTCGGGCACGCCGAACACTTGCGCGCTCTGAATCTTCGGATGCCTGAACAGGAATTCCTCGATCTCGCGCGGATACACGTTCTCGCCGCCGCGAATGACCATGTCCTTCAGCCGGCCGACGATGTTGCAGTAGCCGTCGGCGTCGAGCGTCGCGAGGTCGCCCGTATGCATCCAGCCGTCGACCAGCACCTCGCGCGTCTTCGCTTCGTCGTCCCAGTAGCCGAGCATCACCGAGTAACCCTTCGTGCACAGCTCGCCCGTCGCGCCGACCGGCACGATCTCGCCGGTTGGGTCGACGATCTTCACCTCCAGGTGCGGCTGGATGCGGCCGACCGTCGTCGTGCGCTTCTCGAGCGGATCGTCGGTCGAGCTCTGGAACGACACGGGGCTCGTCTCCGTCATTCCGTACGCGATCGTGATCTCGGACAAATGCATCTGCGACACGACGCGCTTCATCGTCTCGATCGGGCACGGCGAGCCGGCCATGATCCCGGTGCGCAGCGTCGACAGGTCGAACTTCGCGAAGTCCGGATGATCGAGCTCCGCGATGAACATCGTCGGCACGCCGTGCAGCGCGGTACAGCGCTCCTCGGCGACGGCCGCGAGCGTCGCGACCGGATCGAACGCCTCGCCGGGGAACACCATCGCCGCGCCCTTCGACACGCACGCGAGCACGGCCAGCACCATCCCGAAGCAGTGATACAGCGGCACCGGGATGCAGAGCGAATCCTGCTCGGTGAAGCGCATCGCCATCGCGATCGAGCGCGCGTTGTTGACGACGTTGCGGTGCGTGAGCGTCGCGCCTTTCGGGCTGCCGGTCGTGCCGCTCGTGAACTGGATGTTGATCGGATCGGTGGCCGCGAGTGTCGCGCCGATCGCGTCGAGCCGCGCGACATCGAGCGTGTCGCGGCCGCGCGCCATCACGTCCGCGAAGCGGAACATGCCGGCCGGCGCGACCTCGCCCATCGACACGACCGTGCGCAGGCTCGGCACGCGTGCCGCATGCAGGTCGCCCGGCGTCGCGCTCGCGAGCTCCGGCGCGATCGTCTGCAGCATCTCGACGTACGCCGACGTCTTGAAGCGCTCGGCCGCGATCACGGCCTTGCAGCCGACCTTGTTCAGCGCGTATTCGAGTTCCGCAAGCCGGTAGGCCGGGTTGATGTTGACGAGGACTGCGCCGATGCGCGCGGTCGCGAATTGCGTGAGCAGCCATTCGCTGCGGTTCGGCGACCAGATGCCGACGCAGTCGCCCTTCACGATCCCGAGCGCGGCGAGGCCCGCCGCGAGCACGTCGACCTCGTGCGCGAACGCGCGCCAGGTCCAGCGCACCTGCTGTTCGCGGAACACGACGGCCGGGCGATCGGGAAAGCGGCCCGCGGTGTCGAGCAGGAACCGGCTGATCGTCGCTTCGGATAGCGGCACGTCGGTCGCGCCGCGCACGTACGACAGTCCGTTTTCGGGCGCGATCAGCGCCCCCTTGCCAAGGTCTGCTGCCATCGATGTCTCCGTCCGTTTTTTGTCTGATCGGCTCAACACGCGGCTGACGCGCGCGCCTGCTCCGCCACGATCGCGGCGGACTGCCTCTGCGCGGATGATGCCGCGTTCTGCTGACGACACTCTGACATCAAATCGCGGCGGGCGGATGAAATAGCACGACCGGACGATACGATCCGGCCCGCAAAAAAACCGACGAAAACGACGGGCGAAAAAAAAGCAGCCCGAAGGCTGCTTTCTTTCGCGGGATACGCGCGCGCGGCTCAGTGCCGGCTGCGAATCTTCGCCAGACGCTGGATCGCTTCGAGCTGCGCCATCGCGGTCGCGAGCTCCGATTGCGCCTTTGCGAGGTCGAGGTCCGACTTCGCGTTCTGCAGCGTTTCCTCGGCACGCTTGCGCGCTTCCTCGGCTTTCGCCGCGTCGAGGTCCTTACCGCGGATCGCGGTATCGGCGAGCACCGTCACGGCGCCCGGCTGCACTTCGAGAATGCCGCCTGCGACGAACACGAATTCGTCGTTGCCGCCCTCGACTTCGATGCGCACCGCACCCGGACGAATCCGCGTGATCAGCGGCGTGTGACCCGGCAGAATACCCAGCTCACCCGTTTCGCCCGGCAGCGCGACGAATTTCGCCTCGCCCGAGAAGATCTGCTCTTCCGCGCTGACGACGTCTACTTTGATGGTTGCCATATCGACTCCTGGTTGAGCGTATTACGTGGGCGCCCGTCCGTGAAAAGATGCCATCGAGACATCCTTCACGAACGCACGGGCGCCCGCTGCGTTACACCCGACCTTTACTGGATCTTCTTGGCCTTTTCGAAGGCTTCGTCGATCGTGCCGACCATGTAGAACGCCTGTTCCGGCAGGTGGTCGCACTCGCCGTCGACGATCATCTTGAAGCCACGGATCGTTTCCTTCAGCGGCACGTACTTGCCCGGCGAGCCCGTGAACACTTCAGCGACGTGGAACGGCTGCGACAGGAAACGCTGGATCTTACGCGCACGTGCGACCGACAGCTTGTCTTCCGGCGACAGTTCGTCCATGCCCAGAATCGCGATGATGTCGCGCAGTTCCTTGTAGCGCTGCAGCGTCTGCTGAACGCGACGGGTGATCGAGTAGTGCTCTTCACCGATCACGTTCGGGTCGATCTGGCGCGACGTCGAGTCGAGCGGGTCGACCGCCGGGTAGATACCCAGCGAAGCGATGTCACGCGACAGAACGACGGTTGCGTCCAGGTGGCCGAAGGTGGTTGCCGGCGACGGGTCGGTCAAGTCGTCCGCAGGGACGTACACGGCCTGAACCGACGTAATCGAGCCCTTCTTGGTCGACGTGATGCGCTCTTGCAGCTTGCCCATTTCTTCAGCCAGCGTCGGCTGATAGCCCACTGCCGACGGCATACGGCCGAGCAGTGCCGACACTTCGGTACCGGCCAGCGTGAAACGGTAGATGTTGTCGACGAAGAACAGCACGTCGAGGCCTTCGTCACGGAAGTGCTCGGCCATCGTCAGGCCGGTCAGTGCGACGCGCAGACGGTTGCCCGGCGGCTCGTTCATCTGGCCGTACACCAGCGCGACCTTGTCGAGAACGTTCGAGTCCTTCATTTCGTGGTAGAAGTCGTTCCCTTCACGGGTACGCTCGCCCACGCCCGCGAACACGGAGTAACCGCCGTGTTCCTTCGCGATGTTGTTGATGAGCTCCATCATGTTGACGGTCTTGCCCACGCCTGCACCACCGAACAGGCCAACCTTGCCGCCCTTTGCGAACGGGCAGATCAGGTCGATGACCTTGATACCCGTTTCGAGCAGTTCGGTCGACGGCGACAGTTCGTCGAACGCCGGTGCCTTCTGGTGGATCGAACGCGTCACGTCGCTCTCGATCGGGCCGGCTTCGTCGATCGGACGGCCGAGCACGTCCATGATTCGGCCGAGGGTCGGCTTGCCGACCGGCACCGAGATCGGCTTCGCCGTGTTCTTCACGGTCAGGCCGCGGCGCAGGCCGTCGGATGCACCCAGACAAATGGTACGGACCACGCCGTCACCCAGCTGCTGCTGGACTTCGAGCGTCAGTTCCGAGCCATCGAGAATGAGCGCGTCGTAGATCTTCGGCATGCTGTCGCGCGGGAATTCCACGTCGATAACGGCGCCGATGCACTGTACGATCTTGCCTTCTACCAAAGCAGCAGTACTCATCGCTTTTCCTTTAAATACCTGATTCTTTACTCGCGCAAAGGCGCAGTTGTCGTCCGTGGCGCGCGCTTAAACAGCAGCTGCGCCGCCGACGATCTCCGACAGTTCTTTCGTAATCGCGGCCTGGCGGCTCTTGTTGTATACGAGCTGCAGTTCGCTGATCACCGTCTTCGCGTTGTCGGACGCGGCCTTCATCGCGACCATCCGCGCCGATTGCTCGGACGCCATGTTTTCAGCGACGGCCTGGTACACCAGCGCCTCGACGTAACGCACGAGCAGTTCGTCGACGACTGCCTGCGCGTCCGGCTCGTAGATGTAGTCCCACGACGTAGCCGGCGTACCGTCATCGGCTTCGAAGTGTTCCGACGACAGCGGCAGCAGCTGCTCGATCACGGCTTCCTGCTTCATCGTGTTGACGAAGCGCGTGTAAGCGATATAAACCGCCGACAGCTTGCCTTCCGAATACAGGTCGAGCTGCGTCTTCACTGCGCCGATCAGCTTGTCCAGATGCGGGGTGTCGCCGAGGTGCACGACCTGCGACATCACCTTCGCGCCGAAGCGGTTCAGGAAACCGAGGCCCTTGCTGCCGATCGCCGTGGCTTCGACCTTCTGGCCCTTCTCTTCCAGCTCCTTGAACTTCTGCACCGTCGCACGCAGCACGTTGGTGTTCAGCCCGCCGCACAGACCCTTGTCCGTCGTGACGAGGATGATGCCGGCCGTGTTCGCGCCGTCGTTTGCCACCATGAACGGGTGGCGGTACTCCGGGTTCGCGCGGCTCATGTGCGCGGCGATGGCACGGACCTTGTCCGCGTAAGGACGAGCGGCGCGCATGCGTTCCTGCGCGCGGCGCATCTTCGATGCGGCCACCATCTCCATCGCCTTCGTGATCTTGCGCGTGTTCTGCACGCTCTTGATCTTGCCGCGAATTTCCTTCATTCCAGCCATAGCTTGCTCCTTGACCGAAGCTGCGCGGGCGCATCAGCACCCGCGCGGCCTCAGTGTGTCACTCGCGGATCAATAGGCACCCGACTTCTTGAAGGATTCGATCGCCGCGCGCAGCGCGCCTTCGTCGTCCTTCGAGAGATCCTTGGTGTCTTCGATGCGCTTGATGAGGTCAGCGTGGCTGGTCTTCAGGTTGTCGCGCAGGCCCTTCTCGAACGGCAGCACTTGCTTCACGTCGAGGTCGTCGAGGTAGCCGTTGTTCGCGGCGTACAGCGACACGGCCAGTTCCCAAACCTGCAGCGGCTGGTACTGCGGCTGCTTCAGCAGTTCCGTCACGCGGCGGCCGCGCTCGAGCTGCTTGCGGGTCGCTTCGTCGAGGTCCGATGCGAACTGCGCGAATGCGGCCAGTTCACGGTACT
>Ga0209672_100075_pt1 | contig 159275 bp, 131 predicted proteins | sample AraplaCol_mMS_r2_FD_184273 | JGI IMG/M metagenome (GOLD analysis project Ga0209672, IMG submission 184273) | Arabidopsis root microbial communities from North Carolina, USA - plate scrape CL_Col_mMS_r2 (SPAdes) (version 2) | ecosystem: Host-associated > Plants > Roots > Endosphere | place: USA... | reverse complement strand
GCGTGTACTTCGCGTGCAGCTCCATGCCGAGCTGGAAGTTCTCGGTCGGCTCGCCGTCCTTGCCCACGCCCATGTTGCCGGTGGCGACGCCCTTCACCGAGCCGTCGTCGTGATAGAGAATCTCGGCGGCCGGGAAGCCCGGGAAGATCTCGACGCCCAGCGCTTCCGCCTGTTGGCCGAGCCAGCGCGTGACGTTGCCCAGCGAGATCACGTAGTTGCCGTGGTTCTTGAAGTTCTCGGGCAGCGCCCAGTTCGGCGTCGTCACCGCGCTCTTCTCGGACAGGAACAGGAAGCGGTCCTCCGTCACCTCGACGGTGAGCGGCGCGCCCTGTTCCTTCCAGTCGGGGAACAGTTCGGTGATCGCGCGCGGGTCCATCACCGCGCCCGACAGGATGTGCGCGCCGATCTCGGAACCCTTCTCGAGCACGCACACGCCGATCTCGGTGCCTTTCTCGGCGGCCAGCTGCTTGAGCCGGATCGCCGCCGACAGCCCGGCGGGGCCGCCGCCGACGATCACGACGTCGTATTCCATCGATTCGCGCGGGCCGTATTGCGCGAGCAAGTCCTGTGTGGTCAAAATCCTGTCTCCTCCTGCGCCCCGACCGTTACGGTCAGAACTGGTCTTCCGTCAACGCGAGCACGCTCTCGCTACCCTTCGCGCCGACGATCGACGCTTCGAGCCCGCCTGCCTGCACGAGAACGTGTTCCGCGTAGCATTGTGCGATCGCGATCTTCGCATCGAAGAACGCCGTGTCGCTCGCGCGGTTCGCGTGCGCCGCCAGCAGTGCGCGCGCCATCTGCCATCCGCACAGCACCACGCCGGCCAGCTTCAGGTACGGCACGCTGCCCGCGAACACCGCGTTCGGATCCTGCTTCACGTTCGCGACCACGTAGTCGACCACCGTCGACAGCGAGCGCGCGCCTTTCTCGAGCTGCGCCCTCATCGACGCGGCCGCAGCGCCGTCCACCTTGCCGAGCGCCGCGACGGTCTCGCCGATCTCCGCGATCAACGCCTTCGCCACCGCACCGCCGTCGCGCGTCGTCTTGCGGCCGACCAGGTCGTTCGCCTGGATCGCGGTCGTGCCTTCGTAGATCGCGAGGATTCGCGCATCGCGGTAGTACTGCGCGGCGCCGGTTTCCTCGATGAAGCCCATCCCGCCATGCACCTGCACGCCCAGGCTCGTCACGTCGTTCACCATCTCCGTGCTCCAGCCCTTCACGACCGGCACCAGATATTCGTAGATTGCCTGATGACGCGTGCGCGTCGCCTCGTCCGAATGGCGGTGGGCAATGTCGCTGTGCGCGGCTGCCACATAGGCCAGCGCCCGCGCGCCTTCAGTCAGCGCGCGCATCGTGCCGAGCATGCGGCGCACGTCCGGGTGATGGATGATCGTCACCGACTGCTTCGCCGACCCGTCGACCGGGCGGCTCTGCACACGCTCCTTCGCGAATGCCGCGGCCTTCTGGTACGCACGGTCGGCCACGCCGATCCCCTGCATCCCGACGCCGAAGCGCGCCGCGTTCATCATGATGAACATGTATTCGAGGCCGCGATTCTCCTCGCCGACCAGGTAGCCGACCGCGCCGCCGTGGTCGCCGTATTGCAGCACCGCGGTCGGGCTCGCCTTGATCCCGAGCTTGTGCTCGATCGACACGCAGTGCACGTCGTTGCGAGCGCCGAGCGAACCGTCTTCGTTGACCAGGAACTTCGGCACGATGAACAGCGAAATGCCCTTCACGCCTTCCGGCGCGTTCGGCGTGCGCGCCAGCACCAGGTGGACGATGTTGTCCGCCATGTCGTGCTCGCCCCACGTGATGAAGATCTTCGTGCCGAACACCTTGTACGTGCCGTCGCCCTGCGGCTCGGCACGCGAGCGCACCAGCGCCAGGTCCGAGCCGGCCTGCGGCTCGGTCAGGTTCATCGTGCCGGTCCATTCGCCCGAGATCAGCTTCGGCACGTAGCGTTGCTTCTGTTCGTCGGTGCCGGCCGTCAGCAGCGCCTCGATCGCGCCGTCGGTCAGCAGCGGGCACAGCGCGAACGACAGGTTCGACGCGTTCAGCATCTCGATGCACGGCGTCGCGATCAGTTTCGGCAGCCCCTGGCCGTCATATTCGGCCGGGTGCTGCAAACCTTGCCAGCCGCCTTCGACGAACTGGCGGAACGCGGCGCCGAAGCCGGGCGTCGCCGTCACGACGCCGTCCTTCCAGCTGCTCGGGTTGCGGTCGCCCTCGACGTTCAGCGGCGCCAGCACTTCACCGCAGAATTTCGCGGATTCGTCGAGCACGGCCTGCGCGGTGTCGTAGCCGGCTTCCTCGAAGCCCGGCAACTGCGCGACGGTGTCGATGCCCGCGAGTTCCTTCAGCACGAACAGCATGTCCTTGACAGGGGCGTTATAGCTCATGGTCGATGTTCCAAATCAAGCAGTGAATGAGGCGCGCGGCCCGGGCGGCTGCGGCAAAACCGGCCAGCGCCAGGCGACGTCGTGGCCCATCGTAATGCCGTGCCGGCGGTTTTCCATTGTCATATCCGGCCCACATGGTGACAAAACCGGCCACGCGATGCGCGAGGCGATGGCGGAAACGGGCGTCCGGGCGGCGGGTTCGGATGCCGATTGCGGCACAAACGACGCGCAATCCGCGTGCCGGCCGGATGGGTTGGCTGGCGACTCGAATCACCGGCGAAGCCGAAGACCGGGAGTTGATCATGGAAAGTCGCCGACGGTGCCTCGGGATGGACGGAAGTCGCAGCGGGCGCATGGCGGCCGGTGCCAAATCGGCCGCCCTTTTTCGCTGTCCGGGCCGGCGCGTTTCTGCGTAGACTTTCGTGTCATCAGGCCAAGCGAGCGCGGGAGCAGAGACCAGAATGAGTGTACGCCCGAAAGACATCGCGGATTTCGTCCGGGTCGCCGGCGATCTGTTCGAGTCGGACAAGCTTCCACCCGCCGCGCGCGCATTCGCGCCGCAAGTATTCGCACGGCTGCGGACCCCGTCGGACGACGGAACGCGGCTCCCGGTGCGATACCCCGCATGCGAATGGCTCGACCCGGCGCTCGAGTCGGTCGCGCGCGCCAGCCCGACGTTCGCCACCGTCGCACGGCTGATCAAGTCGCTTGAACCCGTGATCGGATGGTCGCGTCGCACGTCCGGCAAGGACGGCAGCCCGAACTACATCGACGGGCACGTGAACGGGATGATCTGCGGGCCCGGCGGCGCCGAAAGCCGTGACGACATCCAGCTCGGCTTCTCGTTGATGATGCCCGACGTCAGATATCCGGATCACGGTCACGCACCGGAGGAAGCGTACGTGCTCATGACGGCCGGCGAATTCCGGCAGCGAAACGGCACGTGGTTCGATCCCGGGATCGGCGGCGGGATCCACAATGCGCCCGGCGCACTGCACGCGATGCGCTCCGGCCACGCGCCGTTCCTCGCGATCTGGTGCCTGCTGAATTGATCCGACGATCGACGCGTGATGCCAACGGACTCACCTGCGACAAGCAGCCGGCCATTGACCAGCCGGTCGGTCGGAATCGCCAATGGGGAGCCGGCCATGGGAACCCGCGCAGGAAGCCGGTTATGGGAAGCCCACGCAGTCCCGCCGCGCGGCTGCGCCGCACCGTGGAAGCGGTGATCCGGTCGCATCGTCAACATCCATTCGGCCGACGCGATATCGCCCGCGCGTGGATAAAACGCAACAGAACACCGGAAAACGCGTTCGACGCATTTGTGTCCCCGATAGCCTCACCGTTATGCGGCATACTCTACCCGCATTCAGCGAACGGTCGTTCTATTCTTGACGCAAACCCTCACGCACTGCACTAAACACGCACATGATTCTGGTACCTTGACGCACCGGCCCGAGCGCTTCGCGATGGCCATCACCGATCTATCACCCATCTTTCATACTATGACATTACAGATTGGGATTCCTCTGGAGACAGCCACTCAGGAGCGGCGCGTTGCGTCCGTCCCCGAAGTGGTCGAGAAACTGATCAAGCTGGGTTTTACGGTGGCCGTCCAAAGCGGCGCCGGGGCCGGCGCGAACTTTGACGACGACGCATATCGCGCGGCCGGCGCGAGCATCGCCGCCACCGCCGCCGAGCTCTGGTCCGGCAGCGATATCGTGTTCAAGGTCCGCCCGCCGAGCGCCGACGAAGTGACGCTGATGCGCGAGGGCGGCACGCTGATCGGCTTCGTGTGGCCCGCGCAGAACCCCGAGTTGATGCAGCAGCTGGCCGCGAAGCGTGCCACGGTGCTGGCGATCGATTCGCTGCCGCGCACGCTGTCGCGCGCGCAGAAGATGGACGCGCTCACGTCGATGGCCAGCATCAGCGGCTATCGCGCCGTGATCGAGGCCGCGCATGCGTTCGGCCGCTTCCTGAACGGCCAGGTCACGGCAGCCGGCAAGATCCCGCCGGCCAAAGTGTTCATCGCCGGCGCCGGCGTGGCCGGGCTGGCCGCGATCGGCACCGCCGCGAGTCTCGGCGCGATCGTGCGCGCGAACGACACGCGCGCCGAGGTGGCCGATCAGGTCAAGTCGCTGGGCGGCGAGTTCGTCAAGGTCGACTACGAAGAGGAAGGCTCGGGCGGCGGCGGCTACGCGAAGGTGATGAGCGAGGGCTTCCAGCAGGCGCAGCGCGCGATGTACGCGCAGCAGGCGAAGGATGCCGACATCATCATCACCACCGCGCTGATCCCCGGCAAGCCGGCGCCGAAGCTCATCACCGCCGAGATGGTGCAGTCGATGAAGCCCGGCAGCGTGATCGTCGACATGGCTGCCGAGCAAGGCGGCAACTGCGAGCTCACCGTGCCCGGCGAGGCGGTCGTGCGCCACGGTGTGACGATCGTTGGCTACACCGATCTCGCGTCGCGCCTGTCGCGGCAGTCGTCCACGCTGTATGCGACGAACCTGCTGCGCGTGATCGAGGAGCTGTGCAAGGCCAAGGACGGCACGATCAACGTCGACTTCGACGACGACGCGATCCGAGGCCTCACCGTGATCAAGGAAGGCAACGTCACCTGGCCGCCGCCGCCGATCAAGCAGGCAGCCGTCGCGCCCAAGCCCCCGGCAGCCGCACCCGCGGCGGCCGCCCCGGCGAAGTCGAAAGGCCACGGCCACAGCGGCGAGCCGATGTCGGCCAAGGCGCTCGCGATCGTATTCGCGATCGGCGCGCTGGCATTCCTGCTGGTCGGCCAGTTCGCGCCGGCCAGCTTCCTATCGCACTTCACGGTGTTCGTGCTCGCGTGCTTCGTCGGCTACATGGTGATCTGGAACGTCACGCCGTCGCTGCACACGCCGCTGATGAGCGTGACCAACGCGATCTCGTCGATCATCGCGATCGGCGCGCTCGTGCAGGTCGCGCCGCCGCTGGACGAACTGGCCAACGCGGGCGACCGCCCGTCCGGGCTGATCCTCGGCCTGGCAGTGGGCGCGCTCACGCTCACGGCCGTCAACATGTTCGGCGGCTTCGCGGTCACGCGCCGCATGCTGGCGATGTTCCGCAAATAAGGGGACGACAACAATGACTTCCAACCTGACTACCGTCTCCTATATCGGCGCCGCGATCCTGTTCATCCTGAGCCTCGGCGGCCTCGCGAACCCCGAAACCGCGCGCCGCGGCAACCTGCTCGGCATGATCGGCATGCTGATCGCCGTCCTGGCCACCGTGGCCGGGCCGCGCGTGTCGGCCGCGGGCATTCCGTACGTGATCGCCGCGCTCGTCGTCGGCGGCGCGGTCGGCCTGTACGCCGCGAAGAAAGTGCAGATGACGCAGATGCCGGAACTGGTCGCGCTGATGCACAGCCTGGTCGGCCTCGCGGCCTGCCTGGTCGGCTTCGCGAGCTACATCGACACGTCGCTGCAATTCACCGGCGCGGAGAAGGCCATTCATGAGGTCGAGATTTATGTCGGCATCCTGATCGGTGCCGTCACCTTCGCGGGCTCGATCATCGCGTTCGGCAAGCTGTCGGGCAAGATCGGCGGCAAGCCGCTGCTGCTGCCGGCGCGGCACTGGATGAACCTGGCCGCGCTGCTGATCGTGATCTACTACGGCCGCGCGTTCCTGCATGCCGAGACGATCCAGGACGGCATGCTGCCGCTCGTCGTGATGACCGTGATCTCGCTGCTGTTCGGCGTGCACATGGTGATGGCGATCGGCGGCGCGGACATGCCGGTCGTGGTGTCGATGCTCAACAGCTACTCGGGGTGGGCGGCGGCGGCCACCGGCTTCATGCTCGGCAACGACCTGCTGATCGTGATCGGCGCGCTGGTGGGCTCGTCCGGTGCGATCCTGTCGTACATCATGTGCCGCGCGATGAACCGCAACTTCATCAGCGTGATCGCGGGCGGCTTCGGCAGCGGCGCGGGCGCATCGGCGGCAGCCGGCGGCGGCGCGGCGCAGCCGGCCGGCGAGGCGGTCGCTGTGAGCGCGGCGGAGACGGCCGAGCTGCTGCGCGAAGCGAAGCGCGTGATCATCGTACCCGGCTATGGGATGGCCGTTGCACAGGCCCAGCACACGGTGTTCGAGCTGACGAAGCTGCTGCGCGAGAAGGGCGTCGACGTGCGTTTTGCGATCCACCCGGTTGCGGGCCGCATGCCGGGGCACATGAACGTGCTGCTGGCCGAAGCGAAGGTGCCGTACGACATCGTGCTGGAGATGGACGAGATCAACGGCGACTTCCCCGAGGCCGACGTGTCGATGGTGATCGGCGCGAACGACATCGTGAACCCGGCCGCGCAGGACGATCCGTCGAGCCCGATCGCCGGCATGCCGGTGCTGGAAGTGTGGAAGGCGAAGACGTCGATCGTGATGAAGCGCAGCATGGCGTCCGGCTATGCGGGCGTCGACAATCCGCTGTTCTACAAGGACAACAACCGCATGTTGTTCGGCGACGCGAAGTCGATGCTCAATGAAATCTTCGGTGCACTGAAAGCCTGAGTACGGCCACGCGCGTGGAGCGGGCAGCAAGCCGCTCCAGCGCCGCGTGGCTTCGATACGCCGACACGCACGCCGAACCGGGCGACGAGCAGCTCCCCACCTGCCCTTTTCCCATTGCGCCGGTTTAGTCAGCGCTTGTGGACAACGGAGTCGAGCACGAAACTGGTCGTCATGTTTTGCACGCCGTCCAGCGCGCTGATCGTTGCCCAGATGTCGCTGATGCGCTCGTGTGTGGCCGCCTCGATCTGCACGAGCAAATCGACCTCGCCGCTGAGGACCGCGCAATCGCGCACCTCGGCGATCCGCTCGAGCGCGGCGAGCACGTCGGCGCCGCGCATCCGGTCCTTGCGATACACCAGCATCACGGCGCGCACCGGCACGACATCGTCGGGCACTGCGAGCCGCACCGTATAGCCGGCAATGATGTTCAGCGCTTCGAGCCGGTCGATCCGGTTCCGGACCGCCTGCCTGGACAGACCGATCCTGTCGGCCAATACCGCGAGCGGAATCCGCGCATCGGCACACAACGCGTCGATTATCTTCTGGTCCAGGCCGTCGATCTTCATTGTCCGAATCCGGTGTACCCGGCGCCGCGCGCATCGACCGCGTCCCGCAATGCCGCGATGTGGCCGGGGCCGATTCCGCAACACCCGCCGACAATCCGCGCGCCCAGCGAGAGCCACTGCTCTGCCCATCTTGCATAGCCGGGCGGATCGATGTCGCCGCGCAGGCCGTCGAGCTCCTCGTTCGCGCGCGCATCGGCGCGCTGAGGCGGAAACGCGTTCGCATAGGCGCCGATCACGAGCGACGTTCCCGCTCTCGCGAGCGTGCGCTGCGCCGTCTCGATCGCCGCACCCATCACTTCCGGCTGGCTGCAGTTGAACAGCAGCGCGGTCGCGCGCGCGGACACGGCGGCGTCGATCGCTTCGTCGAGCGTCTGTCCCGATCGCAGTACCGGCGTGGCGCCTGCGTCGACGTCGTCGCGCAGCGTGAACGAGACCCACAGCGGCTTCGGATTCGCATCGAGCGCACGCCGGACCGCGCCGATCTCGTCGGTCAGGCTTTGCGTCTCGGCCAGCCACAGGTCGACGTATGGATCGAGCCCATCGACGAGCGACGCCAGGATCGCATCCGCGCGCGCTGCGTCGAACAGGTCGGGTCGGTAGGAACCGCCGGTCGGCGGAAGCGATCCTGCGACGCGCACGGGCCGCCCTGCGCGGTCCGCCGCTTGCCGCGCGAGTTGCCCGGCAAGTGCCGCGAGCGCGACACCGTCGCGACGGAACCGCTCCTCGCCGATATGGAACGGCACGACCGCATAGCTGTTCGCGGTGATCACGTCGGCACCCGCCGCGATGAATGCGTCGTGCGCAAGGCCGACGTAATCCGGCGCTTCCATCAGCGCGAGCGCCGACCATTCCGGCTGTCTGAACGGCGCGCCCATCCGCGCCAGTTCGCGGCCCATGCCGCCGTCGAGTACCGTGATGTCATGCATAGTCCGTGCTCCGTCGTTGCAATCCGCGCATCTCGTGCGCGAATCGATTCAAAGGTCGGCGCGACGCGCGTCGGGCTTCGATCGAGCGTGCGCGCGGGTCCGTGTCAGATCTGCTCCAATGCCTGCGCGATATCGCTTTTCAGGTCGTCGATGTGCTCGATGCCAACCGAATAGCGGATGAAATTGAGCGGGATGTCGGCAGCGCGCATCTGCTCCGCCGACATCGTGCCCGCCCACATGGACGCCGTATGGATCGCGAGCGAATCGACGCCGCCGAGATTGCCTGCATTCAGCGGCAAGCGCAGCGCCTCGACAAAGCGCTGCGCTTCGCCGTAGCTTCCCCGCACGCCGAACGCGACCACGCCGCCGAAACCGCGCATCTGCCGGCATGCGAGCCCATGCTGCGGATGGCTGCGCAGGCCCGGATAGAACACACGCTCGATCTTCTCGTGCGCTTCGAGGAATTCGGCGAGCGCCTGAGCGTTCGCGTTGATCCGCTCGACGCGCATCGGCAGTGTGCGCAGCCCGCGCAGCAGCAGCCACGCGTCCATCGGCGACAGCACCGCCCCGAGCGTGATGTGCGTATGCCAGATCTGCTCGGCGAGCACGCGGCTCGTGCAGATCACGCCGCCCGTCAGGTCGTGATGGCCGCCCAGATACTTGGTCGCGCTGTGCACGACGATGTCGACACCGAGCCGGTGCGGTTGCTGATTGATCGGCGACGCGAACGTGTTGTCCGCAAGCGTGAGGATGCCGCGGGCTCTTGCGATTTCGGTCACCGCGGCGATGTCGGTCACGAGCAGCAGCGGATTGACCGGCGACTCGAGCACGATCAGCCGTGTGTTCGGCCGGATCGCGCGATCGAACGCGGACACGTCCGTCTGGTCGACGAACGTCACCTCGACGCCGAACCGGCGCAGCATGTCGTCGAGCAGCTTCGTGGTGCTCATGTAATGACGCGTCTGGCCGACCACATGATCGCCGGCCTTCACGACACTGAGGATCGCGGTCGCGATCGCGCCCATTCCGGACGCCGTGACGAGCGCGGTCTCGGTGCCCTCGAGCTCCGCCATGATCGCCTTCACGCGCTCGTGAACCGGATTGCCGTAGCGGGTGTAGTTGCGCGGATGCTGCGGCACGCTCGACATCTCCGTGAATTCCTCGCTGCCGGCTGCCTTGAATACCGCCGAATAGTGGATCGCCGGCGCGACCGACTTCTCGTCGGTCACGTCGCGGTCAGCGGCGAGCGCCAGCGTTTCAAGCTTGTATCCCATGTCGTCCTCGGATCGTTCGTTGTGTCGCGTTCATGCGGCGCCGGTCAGGCACGCACGCTGCCAAGATGGCGATTCAGCAGACCTTCGACGCGTTTGAGCGCGGTCGAAAGCACAGCCGTGATACCGACGTACACGATGCCGGCCAGCATCAGCGCGTCGGTCGTATAGGTTTCGATGGAGATGCGTCGCGCGACACCGGTCAGGTCGAGCACGGTGATCGTGCTGGCAAGCGCGGTCGACTTCAGCTGCAGCACGATCTCGTTGCCGAGCGTCGGTGCGACGATGCCGATCGCGCGCGGCACGATCACGAACCAGGTGAGCATGAAGCGGCTCATCCCGAACGCGAGCGCGGCTTCCTTCTCGCCGGCGGGGACGCCGGCGATCCCACCCCGGATGTCTTCCGCCATGTAGGCCGCGAGATTGAGCGTCAGCGCGCACAATGCACACGAGAACGATCCGCCGACCAGCAGCCACAGAGGCGACGCACGCACGATCGAGAACTGCGCGAGCCCGTAATACAGCACGAAGATCTGCACCAGCAGCGGCGTGCCGCGAAACACCGACATGAACAGGCGGCTCGGTGTCGACAACCACCGGCACGCCGACGTGCGCGCGACAGCCAGCGGCACCGCGAGCGCGAACGCAAGCGTGCATGACAGCACCAGCAGCTCGAGCGTGATCCATATGCCGCGCGCGACGTCCGGGCCGGACTGCTCGATGAGGGAAAGAAAGTCGTTCATCACATGGCCCTCTTCAGGTGCGTTTTGCGTAACCGCGGTCCGCGATGCGCTCGAGCCACGCGAACACGGGGTTGGATGCGGCGAGAAAGCCGAAATAGACGATTCCGACCGTCACGTAGAAGACGAACGGCTGCTTGGTGAACTGCGCGGCGATGTTCGCCTTGCGCAACATGTCCTCGAGCCCGACGATCGACACCAGCGACGTGTCCTTCAGCAGGTTCTGCCACATGTTGTTCAGGCTCGGCAGGCAGATGCGCCACGCCTGCGGCAGCCGCACGTACCACAGTGTCTGCAGGCGTGTCATCCCGTACGCGCGCGCGGCCTCGATCTGTCCGGCCGGCACCGCGATGAACGCGCCGCGGAACATCTCCGACGAATAGGCGCCGAACACCACGGCGAGCGCGATCACGCCGGCGGAGAACGGGCTGATGACAATGGCGCCATCGAATTGCGCGTTGAGCAGATGCGACAGCCCGAAGTAGCAGATCAACAGGATCAGGAACTCGGGAATGCCGCGCAGGAAATTGGTCAGCGCATAGGTCGCATGCCTGAGCCACCCCAGGCTCGACAGTTTTGCCGACGCACCGGCGATGCCGAGCAGCATGCCGACGCACAGCGCGGCGACCGCAAGCTCCAGCGTGACGAGCGCGCCAGCCGCGATCTGCGCGCCGTAGTTCATCAAGATGTCCATCGTCATGTCGCTCCGTGTAAGACGCGGATCGCGCAGGCCGCCGTCCGGCGCCCGCGCGGTGCCGATGCGCGGTTATTGCGGCGCGATGCTGAACGGGAAATAGCGCTTGTTGGCCGCGGCGAACGTGCCATCCGCCTGCACCTGCGCGATGCCCTTGTCGAACAGCGCCTTCAACGGCGCGTCGCCCTTGCGTACCGCGATCGCGGTGCCGTCGCCGAAGATCTCCGCATCGGCGATCGGCTTGCCGACGAAGTCGAAGCCCTCCTTCCTGCCGGCCTTCGTCAGCCAGTCGTACGCGACCGTGTTGTCGGCAAACACCGCATCGACGCGCCCGGCCTCGAGATCGAGCCACGCCTCGTCGAGCGTCTGATAGACCTTCACGTTGATCCCCGACTTGCTCGCCGGCAGGCGGCGGCGCAAATAGGATTCGTGCGTCGATGCCGTCTGAACGCCGATCGTCCTGCCACGCAGCGAGACGGCGTTGTCCGTGATGCCCGAGCCCTGCTTCGCGACGAGCTGCACCGGCGCCGTGGTGAAAATGCGCGTGAAGTCCACCGACTGCTCACGCTCCGGCGTCTTCGACATTTGCGCGAGCACCGCATCGATCTGCTTCGCCTTGAGTGCAGGAATCAGCGCGTCGAAATCCATCGTCACCCACTGGCACTTGACCTTCATCGTGTCGCACATCTTCTTGCCGATGTCGATCTCCATGCCCTGCAGCTTGCCGGATGCATCCTTGTATTCGAACGGCGCGTAATCGGCGAGCGTGCCGACCCGCACGACCTGCTCGGCATGCGCGACCGAACCGAACAATGCCGCGCCCACGCACAGCGACTGAAGCAGCTTTTTCATGATTTCCCCCTCCGGTTGACATTGAATCCGCATCAGATGATGCTGGACAGAAACTTCTGGAAACGCGGCGATTTCTGGCTCGCGAATACCTCGTCGGGACTGCCGTCTTCCTCGATTCGTCCCTGGTGGACGAACACGACGCGGTTCGCGACTTCGCGCGCAAATCCCATCTCGTGCGTGACGACGAGCATCGTGCGCCCCTCGTCCGCCAGCGAGCGCATCACCTTCAATACTTCGCCGACGAGCTCCGGATCGAGCGCCGATGTCGGCTCGTCGAACAGCATCACGTCGGGGTCGGTCGCGAGCGCTCGTGCAATCGCGACGCGCTGCTGCTGGCCGCCCGACAGCTGGTTCGGATAGTGTTCGCACTTGCCGGCGAGCCCGACCCGTTCGAGCATCGCGATCGCCTTGTCGCGGGCGTCGCGCTTCGGCACGCCGAGCACGCGCACCGGCACGAACATCACGTTCTGCAGCACGGTCATGTGCGCCCAGAGGTTGAACTGCTGGAACACCATCGCGAGCTTGCGGCGCACGCGCATCACCTGCCGCGCGTCGGCCGCGACGAGCGCGCCGTCGCGGCCTGCCCGTTTCAGCGCGAGCGTTTCGCCATTCACGCAGATCCGGCCACGGTCGGGCATTTCCAGCAAGTTGATGCACCTGAGGAACGTACTTTTTCCCGACCCGCTGCTGCCGAGGATCGACACGACCTCATGATTCTTCGCGGTCAGCGAGATGCCCTTCAGCACCTCGACACCGCCGAACGACTTGTGAATATCCTCGACCACCAGCGCGTCCGCCGCCGGTTTGCATGCAGGAATTGCTGCTGGCATCCTCGACTCCTTCTTCGATACGTTGCTCACACCGCTCCGGTTCGCGCCGCGCCGGCCCGCGAGGGGCCCGCGCTTGCACATCAGCTCGACAGCCGCCGGTTGCGCCTGAAGCAGACCACCTTCGGCTGCGTCATTTCCGTCATCGCGAACCGAACGCCTTCGCGACCCAGCGACCCATGCTTGAATCCGCCGAACGGCATGCCGTCGAAGCGGTAATCGGACGAATCGTTGATCATCACGCCGCCCGCCTGCAGGCGCTCGGCCGCGCCGAGCGCCACCTCCAGGCGGTTGGTGAACACGCCTGCATGCAGGCAGCTCTCCGACGCGTTGGCCGCGTCGAGCGCCTGCTGCAGGTCGGTGAATTTCTCGATGGTCACGACCGGCGCGAATACCTCGTCGGTCCAGACACGCGCGTCGTGCGGCACATCCGCGAGCACCGTCGGTTCATACAGCGCCCCGCGCCGCCGATGGCCGGTCAGCACCGTCGCACCGCCCGCGACCGCTTCGTCGACCCAGCGCGCGATGCGCATCGCCTGCTCCTCGCCGATCATCGGCCCCATGTCGGTCGCATCGTCCAGCGGATCGCCGACGACCATCCTGCCGGTCAGTTCGACGAAATACCGCACGAACGGCTCGTACGCGGCCTCGGCGACGAAGATCCGCTGCGTGCCGATGCAGTTCTGTCCCGCCGCCCAGAACGCGCCCGACACGCACGATTCGGCGGCATCCTTCAGGTCGCAGTCGGCCATGACGATCACCGGCGCATTTCCGCCCAGGTCCATCGCGATCTTCTTGAGCCCCGCGTCGCGCGTGATGGCTTCGCCGGTCTGCGGGCCACCGGTAAAGGTCACCATCCGGATCCGCCGGTCGCGCACCAGAGCGGACGCGATATCCGCGCCGCCATGCACGATCTGCAGCGCGGCGCGCGGCGCACCGGCATCCCACAGGACCTCGACGAGCGCCTGTGCGGACAGCGGCGCGAGCAGCGAGGGCTTCAGGATGACCGCATTGCCGGTCGCGATCGCCGGCCCGAGCTTGTGTGCGACGAGGTTCAACGGGTCGTTGAAGGGCGTGATCGCGAGAATCACGCCCAGCGGCTCCAGCGTGTAGTAGCCGCTGCGATCCTCCGAGCCGGGATACCCGTCGAACGGGATCGTCTCGCCGTTGAGTCGTTTCGCTTCCTCGCCCGACAGGCGCAGCGTGTTCACGCAGCGCGCGACTTCCTTGCGGGCCTGCCGCAGCGGCTTGCCCGCTTCGAGCGCGATCGTGCGTGCGAACGTCTCCGCTTGTGCCTCGACGCTCACGGCTGCGCGAAACAGGATGTCGGCCCGCTGGCTGCGTGGCATGGTTGCGGCCGCGCGCGCGCCGTCGAGCGCGCGCTCGACGAGGACCGGCGCCGCATCTGCTCGCGACAGACGAACCTGGCCGACGATCGAGCCGTCATACGGCGACCGAACATCGGCTACGCCGGCTGCCGTGCAGTCGCCCATCACCGCATCGCGCGCGCTCATGCCGCCACCTCGTGCGAGGCTGCACCAATCCTGTCCGCCAGTTCGATCAGGTCGGAGAGGATCGCGAACGCCGTTTCCTCGCGGCCGGCTCCCGGCCCGCTGATCGTCACGCCGCCGAGCACGTCGGTGTCGAACGTGATCGCGTTCGTCACGCCGCTCGCGGCAAGCAGCGGATGGCCGGCCGGCAGCTTGCGCGGTTCGACGCTCGCGGTCACGGTGCCGTCCGGATGGCGGATGGCGGATCCGATCAACCGCCAGGACGTGCGCTCCGCCGCCGCTGCGCGCACGTCGTGCTCCGTCAGTTCCACGATGCCGCGGCACGTCACGTCGCCACGCTTGAGGCCGGCATTCCACAGTGCGTTCGCCAGAATGACGACTTTCAGCTGTACGTCCGAACCGTTGACGTCGGCCGCCGGGTTCGCCTCCGCATAGCCGCGCTGCTGCGCATCCCGGATCGCCGCATCGAAGCTCGCACCTGCCTCGACCTCACCGAGCACGTAATTCGACGTGCCGTTCAGGATGCCGGCGAAGCCGTGGATGTCGCAGCCGCGCAGCGAGGTCGCGAGTTGCCGCAGCACCGGCGTGCCGCTCATCACCGTGCCCTCGTACATCACACAAGCACCCGATTGCGCGGCGATCCGCGCCAGTGCCGGCTGCGCGAGCGCGATCGGCCCCTTGTTGGTCGTGATCACGTGCTTGCCGCATTCGAGCGCGGTCCGGCAATGCGACAGCGCGGGCTCACCGGTGTTCGGATCGGTGAAGGTCGCCTCGATGACGACATCCACGTGTTCCGACGCGATGGCCTTCAACACCGCGCCGAGACCGACGTCCGGCGACACCAGCGTGCCGGGATCGCGACGCAGCGCTTCGGCATCGACGCCCCGCCGAGCGGTTTCGTCGAGGACGTCCAGCGCGATACCGCGAGGATTCGTCGCGATCCCGAGCCGCAGGTCGGCGACCATCGTCACCGATACGTCGAGTCCCGCCGCACCCAGCATCGCACGCTTCTTTTTGAGCAAATCGACCAGTCCCTGATTGACTCCGCCGAAACCGACCAGTGCCAGTTTGAGTTCCATCTTGATCTTCTCCTGTTCATTGACGACACGACACAGGTTAGTTATGCGAATCGATTTTCAAATTAGGCGTTTCGCCCGATTCAAGTCATCATCCGTTGCGGTTTGTCATGCGGGACGGACGGATCGCCCGTCCCGCGCGAAACGAGTACGTCAGGTGGCCGACGGTTCGTCGTCGCCGTCCTTGTCGACCGGCACGAACAGCCCGACCTTGACCGCGCTCAGCACGACATTCGTGTTGATCCGGCGGATCATCGGATTGCTCTGCATGATCCGCGCGGACAGCCGGTCGTACGCCTCGACGTCGTGCGCGGTGATGATCGCGATCAGGTCGACGGAGCCGGTCACGTAGTAGATCTGCTGGATTTCGTCATGCGCCTTCGACCACTCGCGGAACCGGGCGACCGTCTCGTAGTTTTCGCGTTCGATCTCGATTGCCGCGATGAACGTCATCGGCCTGCCGACCGCCGCGCGATCGACCACCGCGATTTCCGCCGAAATGATCTTTTCGGTGCGCATGCGCTTCAGCCGCTTTTGCACGGCCGACGTGGACAGGCCGATTCGTTCGGCAATGGCATCCGCAGTCGCGGTGCAATCGCGCTGGACGATATTCAGGATCTTGCGGTCGAAGGAGTCGAGTGCGTCGGTCATGGCGTGGCCTGCCGGAGAACGGGTGTTTGCGTCAAAGATAGAAAGGGCGCGCCGATCTGAGCCCGACCAGATGCCGGACACGGTCGAACGCGGTGACGAGCGTTTCGCGCCACTGCGCCGCCGGCCCGCAGATACGTACCGGTGCGAAATGGATCGTATCCACGCCCGCAGGAATTCGGAACGGACGCTCGATGCCATCGTCCGATTCGGTCACGAGTGCAGTGCCGTCGACTTCGGTCAGGCTCATCATCAGATGGGCGGATGCGGTCGCACCGAGCAGGTCGCGCAGAGGCGGCTCGTTCGCGGACAACTGTTCGAGCAGCGGCAACTCGTACGCGCCGGGCCACCAGGTGTCGTGCTCGTCGAGCCACGGGCCGACGGCCGGCATTCCGACCATCTCGATGATCCGGTCCGCACCGAGATGCGCATAGGCGCGACACCGGCCGGCCCCGTCTGTCGAAGCGCGCGCCAGCCAGCCGCCGGCGCTCGGGACAGGGTCCGTCAACACGACGTTCGCAGGCTTCAGTCTGCCGAGCACTTCAGCCGCGCTTGCAGCGGACCGGTGCCCTTCGCGGGACTGCTGCGCGTGCTCCGGGACGATCCTGCACACCCACTTGGGACCATCCTTCAAGGCGGCGGGGACGTCGCCGGCCCGGACTTGAGCGGTTCGCCTGCGGGCGTGTTCAACGATGACGATTGGCGTGTCCGGCATACAACTCTCTCGTGCTTGCGGGGCCGCGTCGCAGCGATGCTGGCGCGCTTCGTGGTTTGGCCGACGATGTTGGGGCTGGAGAAATCATATCGCCTCGATGCGACAAAAAAAATCTCAACCGCATCGAACATCGACGCAAAACGTCGAAAAACACCGCTTGACGGACGTTTCGCATCAGCCAGACGCCGGCCAGTCCGGCGTCCCTCGCGACCGCCAGAGCCGCAGGTCACTGCGACGCACCGAACAGTTGAATCACGACGCCGCGCAGCCACCGGTTGCCTGCCTCATGGTGATATCGCGCATGCCAATGCTGCCGTACCGCAAACCCGTCGACCGGGATCGGACACGCATGAACCGCCAGATCACTCGCCTGAGCCAGTGTCTGGCCGATATGACGGGGTAGCGTCGTGATCAGGTCGGTCGTCTGGACGATCGCACCCAGACCCAGAAAACCCGGCAACTCCAGCACGACGTCTCGCTCGATGCGCGCCTGCCGCAGCGCCTGTTCGAGGAGTTGCGCCCCGGTTCCCGCGGTGATGGCGACATGTCCTTCGGAACGATACTGCTTGGCCCCGAGGCGGCCGCGAATCCTCGGATGATGCCGGTTGGCCAGACATACCCAGTCCTGGTCGTACAGCTTCTGCTGATAAATGCCGCCACCCAGCCACGGCACATACCCGATCGCGAGATCGGCTTCGCCGGATTCGAGCGCGCGTTCCGTATTGCCGTCGATCCGTGCGACTTCCAGCCGGACGCCGGGCGCCTGCGCCCGGACATGGGCCAGCAGCCTTGGAAGCAGCGTGATGTGGCTCGCGTCGGTCATGCAGATACGAAAGCGTCGCTGGGCCGTCGCTGGATCGAATGCGATCTCCCATGCGGTGAAGCGCCGAAGCGATTCGAGAATTTCCCGGCATGGCCCGATCAGCGCGTCGGCTTGCGGTGTCGGCGCCATCCCGCCGGGGGTCCGGATGAAGAGCGGATCGTGCAGGTGTTCCCTCAAGTGCCCGAGCCAGATACTGACCGTCGGCTGGCTCTGCCCCAGGTGCTCGGCGACGCGCGTGACGCTGCGCACGTCGTACAGGAGATCGAAAAGCTGAAGCAGCTTCAGGTCGGGCAGATCGGCGGGCATCGTGGCGTTATTGTCCGTGGCAATGATGCCATTGTATCCATTGCATTGTCGGCATGAGCGGCGACTCCTATCGTGATGCCATACGTCAAGGAGAAGCCATTGAAAATAGCAATTCTGGGCGCTGGCGCGCTGGGCTGCGCGATCGGCGCGACCCTTACCCAAGGCGGCCACGAGACCTGGCTGATCGACCGCTCGCCCGCACACGTCGATGCGATGCGCCGTGACGGCCTGCGCGTCGACGACGCGGGCGGCACCCGCCACGTACGCGTCCACGCGACGACTCAGGCTGCCGATGTCGGCGTTGCCGACCTGGTGGTGGTGCTGGTCAAGTCGTTCCACACCGACGCGGCCATCCGCGGCGCCCAATCGCTGGTGGGTCCGGATACCGCCGTGCTGTCGCTGCAGAACGGCCTCGGACACGAGGACATCCTGATCGACGTCGTCGGCCGCGAGCGCGTCCTCGCGGGCAAGACCTACGTCGGCGGCGTGCTGCGCGGCGCGGGCCATATCGAGTCCGGCGTGATCGGCAAGTACACCTATATCGGCGAACTCGACGGCCGCATCACGCCGCGCGTGCAGGCAATCGCCGCCGCGTTCGATGCCGCCGGCCTCGCCACGACGATCAGCGACAACATCGTCGGCACGATGTGGGACAAGCTGCTGGTGAATGTCGCGACGGGTGCGCTGACCGGCCTTACGGGCCTCACCTACGGGCAGCTTTACGACGAGCCGCTGCTGAAGGCGACGTCGCTCGCAGCCGTGGCCGAGGCGATCTCGGCGGCGCAGGCGGCCGGCGTCAAGCTGTCGATGACGGATCCGGAACAGGCCTGGACGCTCGCCGCCGAGGGGCTCCCCGCGACCTTCAAGACGTCGATGCTGCAAAGCCTGGAGAAAGGCTCGATCACCGAAATCGACTTCATCAACGGTTCGGTCGTGCGCTGGGGGCAGCGCTACGGCGTGCCGACCCCGGTCAATGCAACGCTCGTCGCCTGCATCAAGGGGCTGGAACGCGCGATGGCCGATCGCCAACGGCAGGAGGCCGTCGCATGAATGCCACGAAAGCCTATCTCGAACACGTCGCCATCTGGGTGAAGGACATCCGCTGGCACATTCGCTTCTTCGAGGAAGTGCTCGGCATGACCCTGCGCGAAGTGGACGGCACGCTCGACGCGCCGCGGCAGTACTGGACGCTCGGCGGCCTGCAGTTCATCCACGCGCCGGAACACGATGGCCCGGAAGGTCGGCTCGCGCATCTCGGCGTGATGTGCGAAGACCTGGAAGCCGCGCTGGCCGCGGCACAACGGTTCGGCGTGTCGGAGATGCCGCAAGGGCGGAACTGGCTTCGCCTGCCCGACGGGCTCGCCGTCGAACTGATTCAGGCCCGGCCGGCTTCCTGCGTGGCGCAGGCGCTGGCGATCAACCCGCGCGCGGAGGCATGACCATGACGATCGTCGAGAAATACTGGGACGACGCCCGCGAGGGTGACACGTGCACGAGCCCGAGCTACATCGTGACCAAGGAACGCATTCTCGCGTACGCCGACCTCACCGGCGACCATACGCCCGTCCACGTGGACGAGGAATACGCCAACGCGAGCCATTTCGGGTGCCTCGTCGCGCACGGGCTGTTCGGCTTGTCCATCGCCGACGGCCTGAAGACGCAGAGCGACTATCGCTTTCTGCCGGGCATGTCGCTCGGCTGGAGCTGGGATTTCCTGCTGCCGATCAAGGTCGGCGACGTGCTGCACGTGAAGTTCCGCGTCGGCTCGATGCGGGCCAGCAAGAGTCGCCCGGATTGGGGCATCGTCGTGCTGCCGTCGGAGCTGGTCAATCAGGACGGTCAGGTCGTTCAACGCGGCGAGCATCGCCTGATGGTGCCGCGCCGCCCGGAGGCACTGTAATGCAGGCTCGCCCACTCGAAGGTATTCGCGTCGTCGACTACAGCCACTTCCTTGCCGGTCCGTATGTCGGGCGCTGTCTCGCGGCGCTCGGCGCCGAAGTCATCAAGGTCGAGCGCCCCGGATCGGGCGACGCCGGACGCCAGCACGCGACCGTGCTCGACGACCAGCAAAGCGGCTACTTCCTGCAGCTCAACATGGGCAAGCGCGGCGTGAGCGTCAACATGAAGGACGCGCGCGGCAAGGCGTTCATGCAGCGGCTGTGCGACTCCGCCGACGTGTTCATCGAGAACTATCGGCCGGGTGCACTGGACAAGCTCGGGCTCGGCTATGCGGAATTGTCGGCGCGCAATCCGGGCCTCGTCTACTGTTCGATTTCCGCGTACGGGCACACCGGTCCGGACGCGCATCGCGCAGGCTTCGGGCTGATCGCGGAAGCCAAGAGCGGAATCATGCAGATGGTGGGCACGCCGGGCGAGCGGCCGCCGCTGCTGCGCATCTCGCTCGGCGACATGTACACCGGCATTCATGCGGTCGCGGCGATCAACGCCGCGCTGCTGGGGCGCGTGAAGAGCGGCCGCGGGCAACACATCGACATGGCGCTGTACGACACGCTGGTATCGATGCACGAATATGCGGTGCAGTGCTACACGCTGCAGGGCGTGCTGCCCGAGCAGACCGGGCACGACATGCCGACCTCGACACTCTATGGCGTGTTCCGTGCCGCGGACGGCGATCTCGTGATCGCCGCACAAGTCGACGACGCGTGGAAACGCTTCGCCGAGCTGATCGCGACGCACGGCGGCCCGTCGGACTTCGGCGCCGACACACGGTTTCACGACAGCACCGGGCGCAACGCGCACCGCGCGGAGATTCTGTCGGTGGTCGAGCCGTGGGTGGCCGCGCGTTCCGTCGCGTCGGTGCTCGAACTGCTCGACGGCATCGACGTTCCGTGCGCGAAGGTGCAGCGCATCGACGAGGTATTGAACGATCCGCAGATCCAGGCGAGAGGCATGGTCGTCGAGCAACAGCATCCGCGCTACGGGACGCTGCGCCTGCCCAACCTGCCGTTCCGGTTTTCCGATTGCGATACGACGATTCGCGACGTCGCGCCCGATCTCGGGCAGCACAACGCGCAAGTCGCGCGCTCCCTCGGGTTCGATTCGGCCGAAATCGACGCGATGCAGGCCGACGGCGTCCTCTATTCAAAAGCGAGCCAATGATGACCGACCCATACGCGGTGATCGGCAATCCGATCGGGCACACGAAATCCCCACTGATTCACGGCCTCTTCGCGCAGCAGACGCGTCAGGACATCAGCTATACGCCCATCGAGGGGCCCGTCGAGCCGGCAGGCGCTTTCGCTGCCGCGGTTCGTGCCTTTTTCGAAGGCGGCGGCAAGGGCATCAACGTCACTGCGCCGTTCAAGCTCGACGCGTTCGCGATGTCGGACGAACGCAGCGAGCGGGCGCAGCTCGCGGGCGCGGCCAACGCGCTCAAGTTCGACGGCGGCCGCATCCTGGCCGAAAACTTTGACGGCATCGGCCTGGTTCGCGATATCGAGGTGAACCTCAATCTGCCGATGGCCGGCAAGCGTGTCCTGGTGCTCGGTGCGGGCGGCGCGGCACGCGGCGCGCTGTTGCCGTTCCTCGAAGCCGGACCGGCGGAACTCGTCATCGCGAATCGCGACGTCGACAAGGCGCGCGCCCTGGTCGCGCAGGTTGCCGGACGCGGTCCGCTCGTTGCCGGCGGCTACGCGGACCTCGCACGGATGGGGCGTTTCGACCTAGTCGTCAATGCGACGTCGGCGAGCCTGACCGGCGACCTGCCGCCGGTCCCGCCGAGCGTGTTCAGTCCGGCCGGCACCGCCTACGAACTTGCATACGGCAAGCGTCTGACGCCGTTTCTGCGGCTCGCGAAAAACGCAGGCGTGCACGGAATTGCGGATGGTGTCGGCATGCTGGTCGAGCAGGCGGCCGAAGCGTTCGCATGGTGGCGCGGCGTACGCCCCGAGACCAGCTCGGTGATCGATCGGCTGGCCGTGCCCTTTGATTGAACACGCGATGGAGATTCGCATGAAGAAGATCCTGATGCTGCACGGCATCAATCACAACATGTTCGGCAAGCGCGACCCCGCACAGTACGGGACGATCACGCTCGCGCAGATCGATGCACGGCTGCAAGGGCTGGCGGAGGAACTGGGTGTACAGGTGGAATCGTTCCAGACGAACGGCGAAGGCGCGATGTGCGAGCGCATTCATCGCGCTTTCGAGGAACGCCAGGATGCGGTGCTGATCAACGCCGGGGCATGGACGCATTACAGCTACGGCATTCGCGATGCCCTTGCCATCCTCACGTGCCCGATCGTCGAACTGCACATGTCCAACATTCATGCGCGCGAGCCGTTCCGGCATCACTCCGTCCTGGCCGAGATCGTCAGCGGGCAGATTTGCGGTTTCGGTGTCCAAAGCTATCTGCTGGCGCTGAGGGCCGCGGTCGCGGCGCTCGGCGAGGAATGACCGATTCCCGCATCGGCTGCCGATGCGGGATCGACGCACATGCGCAACCGTTCCGCGGTCGTTCGCCGTGCGTCGTATCGATGGGCCTCGGTCCGGTCACACAACGGAGTCGATACATCGGGCAGTGACGACTCCCCGCATCACCCGCGTTGCCCGGCACACATATCAATATCTGGAGACGACGATGACCACGACCTTGCGGGACGAGCCCAGGGGCAGGCACCAATCGAGAAAAGCCGCCGTCAGCGGCTGGATCGGATCGGTGCTCGAATACTACGATTTCTTCATCTACGCCACGGCATCGGCGCTGATCTTCCCGCAGATATTCTTTCCGCACGGGAGCCCCACGACAGCCATCATCGCGTCGCTGGCCACTTACGGTGTCGGCTACGTGTCGCGCCCGATCGGCGCGTTCGTGCTGGGCCATCTCGGCGACACGCGCGGACGGAAAACCGTCCTGCTTTTCTGCATGTTCCTGATGGGCATCTCGACCGTCGGAGTCGGCCTCCTGCCGACCTATCAGCAAGCCGGGCTGCTCGCGCCGGCATTGCTGGTGACGCTTCGCCTGCTGCAAGGTTTCGCCGTGGCCGGCGAGATTACCGGCGCGAGCTCGATGATCCTGGAACACGCGCCGTTCGGTCGGCGCGGATACTTCGTCAGCTTCACGCTACAGGGCGTGCAGGCCGGGCAAGTGCTGGCCGCCGCCGTGTTCCTGCCGCTCGCCTACTACATGCCGTCCGCGCAATTCGACAGCTGGGGCTGGCGCATTCCGTTCCTGCTGAGTGCGCTGGTCATCGTTGCGGGTTTGATCATTCGTCGCGAGGTCGACGAGTCGCCGGCCTTCGATGAAGCGGTACGCAACCGGTCGCAAGCCGGCTCGCCCGTTGCCGACGCTTTCAAGCACCACTTTCCCGACATGGTGCGCGTTGCCTGCATGTCGATGATGAACGTGATTCCGGTCGTCGCCACCATCTTCGGCGCAGCTTATGCGGTCCAGCCGGCGTATGGGATCGGATTCCAGAAAGATGTCTATCTCTGGATCACGGTGGTGGGCAATATCGTTGCGATGATCGTGATTCCGTTCGTCGGCAACCTGTCCGACAAGGTCGGACGCCGGCCGCCGATCATCGTCGGCTCGCTGGCGGCCGGCCTGCTCGCGTTCGCCTACCTGTATGCGATCAGCATCCGCAACGTGCCGCTCGCATTCGTGATGTCGATGCTCATGTGGGGTGTGGTGTACCAGGGCTACAACGCGGTATTTCCCGCCTTTTACCCGGAACTCTTCCCGACCCGCACGCGCGTCTCCGCGATGGCAATCGCGCAGAACCTCGGCACCGCGGCCACGGCGATGCTGCCCGCCCTGTTCACGGCAGTCGCGCCGCCTGGAGGGCACCACGTCTGGCTGATCGTCGGCGCGATCGCGTTCGGCATCACCGTGATTGCGTCGCTCGCAGCCGCGAGCGCACGCGAGACCCATCGTGTCCACATGAACGACCTGGGGCGAGCGAACGCTCAACCGGTCGACAAGGCAGAATACGACCGGCTGCGCGTCGACGCGATGGCGCGCCATCGCATCGTGCGCGAACACGTGCCCGGCTCCCTGGGCAGCTAGCCAGCGCTCGACGGGGCGTCGTGTTCGGCGCCCCGTCCGCCGAGCATTTCCAGCTTGCTGCCGCGCCCTCGCCGGCAGCGCGAACGTGCGTTGCCGCTGTCTTCATCCGATGCCTGATACCGTGCCGAAAACCGTCATGCCGGACACCACGCGCCCTGCCCGCCTGAACTTCGCGCTCATGTTGCCGCTTCTGCTGGCGGCCCAGCCAGTGGCGACCGACAGTTACCTGCCGGCGCTGCCTGAAATCGCCGCGACGCTGGGGTCCGCCAGCGTCAGCCTCACGGTTTTCGCATTGATATTCGGTATCGGGCAATTGCCGATGGGCAGTCTTTCCGACCGATACGGCCGCCGCCCCGTGTTGCTGAGCGGCCTTGCGCTCTATGCGCTGGCAGCGCTCGCGGCTGCGCTCGCTTCGAGCGCAGCAATGCTGGTAGCCGCTCGCGCGATGCAGGGCTTTGCCATGGCCGCGATCCTGGTATGCGCGCGCGCGACGGTGCGCGACCGGTATTCGGCGGCCGATGGCCCGTACGTGATGGCACGTGGTTTCATGGGAATGGGGATGATGGCGTTCCTCGCGCCGATTCTCGGTGCGTATGTCACGCAGCAGGCAGGATGGCGATGGGTGCTCGCGGGGATGAGCCTGTATGCATTCGGGCTGCTCGTCATGTGCTGGTACGGCTTCGAGGAAAGCTTCACCAGAATCGCTTCGAGCCGGGGCTCGATCCGGGACGTGCGCGAGATATTCGGCAATGCCACGTTCCGGGTATGGGCGCTGCTGGCCGCCTCGACGTACACCGGCATGTTCTGCTTTCTATTGCTGTCTCCCGCAATCTACATCCGGTATCTCGGCCTGTCGCCCCAGCGATATGGCTGGATACCGGCGAGCGGTACGTTCGTCTATGTCCTGAGTACGTATGGCTGCCGCCTGTTGCTGCGACGTCAGAGCATGCTGCGAACGGTACGACAAGGCGCAACCTTGAGCCTCTCCGGCGCAGTGATTCAGGCATTGGGGTGTGCATTGCTTCCCGGCAGCATCTGGCCGCTGCTCCTGGGGCATGGCGTGTATTGCCTCGGCCACGGGATCCATCAGCCATGCGGGCAGGCAGGGGCTGTCAGCAGCCTGCCTCATCTCGCGGGCCGCGCGGTATCGTGGTCCGGCTTCATCATGATGTTCTTCGCTTTCAGCGTGGGACAGACGGCAGCCGTTTTCACCGATCCGCGCTATCAACTGGGCGCGTGGCCAATGGTGGTGCCGATGCTCGTCGTCGGTGTGATGCTGGTCACGATCGCGTTTGCATGGCTGCCGAAAATCACCCACGCGACTTCGGTCGGCAGGCAATCCGGTGCATCGGCGAGTTCATGCAGCTGACCGGGCTGCCAGGCCGACGCGCTCGCCCTGTCCGTCGAATTCGTCGAGCGCGACGCGACGCCGCTCGCTCGTGACGGCGAACGACGCGATGTGGACGATCTTCGCGATGCGCCATTCCCGATACGACAAGCGCAACAGCATGCCGCACGCATGATGACGCGTGACGACGGGGAGCCGTCCATGGGAGCGCGCGAAGGATGCCGGTTATGGGAGCGGGATTGAAATCGGGTTTGAAAAACCCGCACTACGTGCGCCGCCGGTAAGTCCCCGGCGTGCTGCCCGTCCAGTGGCGGAACGCGCGATGGAACGCGCTCGGATCGTCGAAGCCGATATCGGCGCCGATCGCCGCGATCGTGTCGAGCGTATCGGTGAGCCGCTGGATCGCGATGTCGCGGCGCAGTTCATCCTTGAGCGCCTGGAACGTCGTGCCTTCCGAGGCCAGGTGGCGGCTCAGCGTGCGCACCGAACAATGCAGATGCTCGGCCGCCTGGTCGATCACCGGCAGGTCGGGCAGCGCCGCCGACAGGTATTGCCGCACGCGATGGCACACGAGCTGTTCGCTGAACGATTCGAAGATCCAGTCGCCGGGCGCGCGCGCGAGGAACTTGCGCAGGTTGCGCTTGCTCTGCCGGATCGGCGCGTCGAGGTAGTCGGCGCTGAAGCGCATCAGCGTGCGTTCGCAGTCGAACTGCACGGAACCGGTGAAGAAGTACAGGTGCTCGACCGCATGGCGCGGCCGCGGGCACGCGAACTCGATCTTCAGCAGCGGGATCTTCTGCCCGATCAGCCAGGAACACACGCCGTGCACGAGCTTGAGCATCAATTCCTGGCCGAGCGCGCCGATCGGGCCGACGGCAGGGTTCGGCCGCAGCAGCACCTGCGCGACGAGGCCGTCGCGCTTCGATTCGACGAAGAAGTCGTCGAGCAGGATATGGAAGAACTGGCCGAAACGGTGCAGCGCCGTTTCGAGGTTGCGCGCATCGAGCAGGCTCAGGCACAGGTACTTCAGCGTGCCGCCGCGCAGCGGGCGCGAGAAGATGCCGGGCATCTCGTCGTCGAGGTCGATCGCGAGCGTGCGGTACAGCGTCGAGAACTGCTCTTCCGTCACGCGCGCATGCGGCTCGCCGAGCAGCTCGAGCGGGATGCCGGCCCCGCGCAGGTAGCGCTCGACCACGTCGCGCCGCGCGCCGGCGCTCGCCAGAAAACCGTTGACGAGCGAGATCGGCACCGTCGCGCTCGGCGACGGTAGCGCCTGCCCGGGCCGGGCGGAAGGTGAGTCTGAACCGGTCATCGCGTCCCCGTCGGTCGAACCGCTCGCATTGTACTTGAGCGGCCCGGACCGGGCCTTCGCGGCTTTCGGCGTGCCGGCCCGCGCGCCGACGGGCGCGCGGCGCTTCGGCGCCATCAGTCGGCGCGGCTGAGTTCCCGGCGCAGGATCTTGCCGACCGTCGACTTCGGCAGCCGATCGACCAGGCGGATCAGCTTCGGCACCTTGTAGGCCGCGAGGTTCTCGCGGCAGTGCGCGACGATCTCCGCTTCGGTGATGGTCGCATCCGGCGCAAGCACCACGAACAGCTTGACGGCCTCGCCCGTGCGCTCGTCCGGCACGCCGATGCACGCGCATTCGGCCACGCCCGCCAGCGACGTGGCCGCGGCTTCCACCTCGTTCGGGTACACGTTGAAGCCCGACACGATGATCATGTCCTTCTTGCGGTCGACGATCTTCAGGAAGCCGGCCGCGTCGAACACGCCGATGTCGCCGGTGCGGAAGTAGCCGTCCGCGGTGAACGCGGCCGCGTTCGCTTCCGGCTTCTGCCAGTAGCCGCCCATCACCTGCGGCCCCTGCACGCAGATCTCGCCCGCTTCGCCGATCGCCACCTCGCGATCCTGGTCGTCGAGCAGCTTCACGTCGGTCGACGGTAGCGGCAGGCCCGTCGTGCCCGTGAACGCGTCGATCGACTGCGGGTTGAACGTGACCACCGGCGACGTTTCCGACAGCCCATATCCTTCGCGGATGAAGTTGCCCGTCACCGCCTTCCAGCGCGCGGAGATCACGTCGATCACCGCCGCGCCGCCGCCGGCCGACAGCTTCAGCCGCGACCAGTCGACCTCCTTCAACCGCGGATGGCCCGCGAGCCCCGCATACAGCGTGTTGACGCCGACGAACACCGACGGCCGCGCCGCCTTCAGCACGTCGATGAAGCCGTCCATGTCGCGCGGGTTCGCGACGAGCCAGTTCTCCGCGCCGATCGCGAAGTAAGACAGGAAGTTCACGGTCAGCGCGAAGATGTGATACAGCGGGATCGCGGTAACGACGACCTCCTCGCCCGGCTGACGCGCGGCAGGCACGATCGCCGCGAACTGCTCGATGTTCGCGACGAGGTTGCGGTGCGACAGCGCGGCACCCTTCGACAGCCCGGTCGTGCCGCCCGTGTACTGCAGCAGCAGCAGATCGGCGCTGCCGAGCGCGACCGGCTCGAAGGCGAGCGATTCGCCGGCGGCGATCGCGTCCGCGAGCGGTATCGAGCCGGGCGGCAGCGCGTCGCACGCGCCGGCCGGCGCATCGACGACGCCGAGATCGCCGCGCCCGACGCTCAGCACGGTTCGCATGCGCGTCTTGCCGACCACGTCGGCGAACGTGCCCATCGATCCGCCGCACACCACGGCCACTTCGACGCCCGCGTCGTTCAGCTGGTGTTCGAGCTCGTGCGCGGTGTAGAACGGATTCACGTTGACCTGGATCGCGCCGATCCGCGCGAGCGCGACGAACGCCACCGGAAACGCGAGCACGTTGGGCAGCATCACGGCCACGCGGTCGCCCTTGCGCACGCCCACGACCTGCTGCAGGTATGCGGCGAGCGCGGCCGACAGGCGGTCGACGTCGGCGTAGGTCAGCGTGCGGCCGAATGCACGGAACGCGGGGCGATCGGCAAAGCGGCGCATCGCTTCGTCCAGCAGCGCGGTTACGGAAGGATGGCGATCGGCATCGATCTCGGCGGGGATCGAGCCGTACGAGCCGATCCAGTGTCTCTTCGTCATGTCCTGCTCCTCGGGGGACGGCGCCAGGCAGCGCCGTTCGCACGGCGGCCCGCGCACCGGATGCGCATGGGCCGTCGCCTGACCGACGACTATCGCCCGCCAACGGTGCTTTGAAAATGATCCGGGCGGTCGAAAAGATGATCGAAACGGACACGCGGACGCGCGGCGCACCGCCAGCCACGGCTAGCGCTCGCGCGTCGATTTGCCGTTGTCGGGCCGTGCAAGCCCATGCGCATCAGGGTGAACCCTATGGCGCGCCCGCGCGTTCCGGCGCAAAATCGCGAACCCGGAACGGTATCGAATCGGACGCAGAACCAGCCATGCCGCGCAGTGCGCTCTTGACCCCGACGGCCGCCGGCGCCGCCCCGCTGCCCGACGCCCCGCTCGCCCACGCGTTGCGCGAGAAGCGCTTCTCGCCGGCCAAGCTGGCCGTGCTGGTCGGTGTCGCCCAGGAACTCGGCCTCGACCCGACCGCCGTGCTCGATGGCACCGGCCTGTCGCCGGACGCCGTCACCGACCCGTTCACGCTCACATCGCAACTGCAGTTCCTGACCGCCGCGCGCAACGCGATCGGCCGCTATGACGGCACCGATCTCGGCGTGCGCGTCGGCCGCCGGCTGCATGCGTCGAGCTACGGAATGTACGGCTACGCGATGCTGTGTTCGGAATCGCTCGCGCATGCATTCGATTCGGCAGTCAAATATCACCAGCTCGCGAACGGGATGCTCGCGATCCGGTGGGTCGAACAGGGCGACACCGCGTCGTGGCTGTTCCCGGATCCGCATGAAGCCGCACTGCCGGAGCCGGACCTGCCGCTCTACCGCTTCCTGATCGACATGCAATTCGCGCTGCACGTGACGATCATCAAGGACGTGATGGGCGCGTGGTGCGTGCCGGCCCGCGCGCAGTTCGCGCAGCCGCGACCGCCGCATGCGGCGCTGCTGTCCGATGCGCTCGAATGCCCGATCGCGTTCGACCAGCCGCACCATGTGTTGAGCTACCCGGCCGCGTGGCTCACGCGCGCGCCGCAGCTCGCGAATCCGATCACCGCCGCGCAGGTGTCGTCGCACTGCGCGCGCCTGCTCGACGAATTGCGCAGCCAGGCGGGCGTCACGCGGCGCGTCTACCATGAACTCACGCGCACGCCCGGGCAGTTTCCGGACATCGACGCGATCGCCGACACCCTGTGCATGACGTCGCGCACATTGCGCCGCAAGCTCGACGCCGAAGGCACGTCGTACAGCGAGTTGCTGACGAGCGTGCGCAAGGCGCTCGCGATCGACTACCTGAGCACCACCACGCTCAGCACCGAGGACATCGCGCTGACGCTCGGCTTCAGCGACGCGGTGGGATTCCGCCACGCGTTCAAGCGCTGGACCGGCACGACGCCGAGCGACGTGCGGCGCAAGCGCGGCGGGTAGGCGCTACGCACGAGCGGGCATGAGCCCGACCGTATCCGTCACATCGGCATCCGTCGGCCATCGTTCGTGCAAATCTCGCGTTCTGCCGGTCGCACGTCGCGTGGTTCAAACGCGTCTGCACGATCAGCCAGACCGGCCCGGGCATCGATGCGTAGCGTCTCCGGCCACGCCGCACGCGGCGCCAACTGCCGTGGACGGCCGATGGGCTGGCGTCGGCCGTCCACCATTCCACGCATGCAGATCGGCAGAAATCGCGACGACGGCGCCGGTCGGTTTCAGCGCGCCTCTCCGGCCGCCGGCTGCGCGACCGTCAGCGCGAACTCGAACACCGCGCCCCTCCCCTCCCGGTCGACGAGCCGGATCCCGCTGCCGTTGAGCGCGAGCATCCGGTGCACGATCAGCAGCCCGAGCCCGCCGCTCGTCGCCGCACCGCCGCTCATCGGCCGTTGCGGCCGCTGGAACAGCCCTTCGCGCCGCGCCGGCGGAATCCCTTCGCCGGTATCCGACACGGTCACCACCACGCGGTCTTCCTGCGGCGTCAGCGCCACTTCGACTTCGCCATGCTGCGGCGTGTGCCGCAATGCATTGTCGAGCAGGTTGGTCAGCACGCGCTCGATCATCCCGAGATCGGCCGACACGACCGGCACGCGCGGCGGGATGCGCGCATGCAGCGTGACGCCGCGCGACTGCGCAGCGAGTTCGAACTTCTCGAATACGTCCTGCACGAGATCGACGAGCGAGAACGACTCGCGCTCGGCCTGCACGCCGCCCGATTCGAGCCGCGCGAGCTCGAACAGCGCCTGCGCGAGGCGGCCGACCTTCGTGCTCTGCGCGAGCGCGATCGACAGGTAGCGGCGGCGCTCGGACTCCGCGAGCGCGTCGGACTTCAGCGACAGCGTTTCGAGGTAGCCGTGCAGCGACGTCAGCGGCGTGCGCAGGTCGTGCGAGATGTTCGTGATCAGTTCGCGCCGCTGCTGGTCCTGACGCGTCAGCGCGCGCCACTGGTCGCCGATCCGGTCGGCCATCTGCGCGAACGCGGATTCGAGCACCGCGATGTCGTCGCCGCGCCGCCCGGGCGGCGAACGTGGCACCGGCGGCTGCGTGTCGGGCGCCGCGTTCGCGTCGAAGCGGCGCATCGCATCGGTCAGCCGGCGCAGCGGGCTCGTGATGAAACTGAACGCGGTCAGGCCCGCGAGCAGGCCGAGCAGCGCGACAACCGCCATCGACCACAGCGTCGTGCGCAGCACGTTGCCGGCGTCGACGCGCGCGGCCAGCCGGTCGTGCGCTTCGCCGAGCAGCACCACGTAGATGTAGCCGGACGGCGGCTGTCCCGCACGCTGCAGCGGCGCGGCGCTGAACACCTTGCGCGCGTCGGGGCTGCGCGGATCGTCGCCGAGGATCGGCAGCGGATCGCCCGCGATGAAGCGCTGCACCGGCGCCAGATCGACGCGGTCGCGCTTCACGTGGCCGGGCGGCGCGTCGTCGCCCTGGATGTGCCCTGCGTTGTCGAGCAGGTACACCTCGACGCTCGGATTCACGCCCATCAGCTGGCCGAACAACGAGCGCACGGCGTCCGGGCGCAGCCCGTTCGCGTCCATCAGCGGCGTGCTGCTCGCGATGTGCGCGGCGAGATCGCGCGACAGGCCCTGCACGACTTCCTTCTCGCGCATGTCGTTCGCGCGGATCTGCAGCCATGCCGACGCCCCCGAGCACGCGAGCAGCAGGACCGAGAACACGAGCGACAGCCGCTGGGTGAGGGTCAGCTTCATCATGTGTCCCGCTGATCCGGCGCGGCGAGCTTGTAGCCGCGTCCCCACACGGTGAGGATGCGCACGGGTTCGGCCGGATCGGCCTCGATCTTCGCGCGCAACCGGTTGATGTGGGTGTTCACCGTGTGTTCATAGCCTTCGTGCTGGTAGCCCCACACGGCATTGAGCAGGTCCATCCGCGAGAACACCTTGCCCGGATGCCGCGCGAAGAAATACAGCAGGTCGAACTCGCGCGGCGTGAGGTCGATGCGCGCGCCATTGACGGCAGCTTCGCGCGCGATCGGGTCGATCGACAGCCCGGCCACGTCGAGCGTGCCCGCGTCGATCCGCGAATCGCGCGCGAGCGCGTCGACGCGCCGCAGCAACGCCTTGACCCGCGCGACGAGTTCGAGCACCGAGAACGGCTTCGCGAGGTAGTCGTCGGCGCCGAGTTCGAGGCCGAGGATCCGGTGCACCTCACTCGAGCGTGCGCTCGTGATGATGATCGGCGTGTAGCGCGCCATCGCGCGCGCGCGCCGGCAGATTTCCAGGCCGTCGACGCCGGGCAGCATCAGGTCGAGGATCAGTGCGTCCCAGTTGCCCTGTTCGAGCAGGCGCAGCCCTTCCGTGCCGTCCGCGCTGTGAACCACTTCGTAGCGCTCGTCGCGCAGGTGCAGGCTCAGCACGTCGGCGATGTCGGCATCGTCCTCGACGATCAGGATGCGTTTGGGGTGGTCCATGGCGGTCGGCGGCGGCACGTCGTAGTGGTTCCGGAAGTCGAAAGACGGGTTCTGGTCTGCCCAGGGCCGAAAGACCGGCCAGCGAGGGCGAATCGCGGCAGCAACGCCGCGCTGCCGCCATTGTGCAAAATTTTGCAGCGGGAAGGGGTCACATTTCGTTTAAGTTTGGGTAGCGAGCGGGCTGACGGGCAATACCGGCGCGACGCTTCATTCCGGCCCCCAAAAATTCAGACGGCAATCGCCCGGGCTCGAGCACCGCTTCGATCGATCATCACGTCGGCGCAGCCGTTCTTCATTCCGATTCGGAAACCGGCAAGCCGAGCCGCCAACTCAGATTCCTGCGCGCCTGCATCTCGCAACGCGTGTAGAAGAAGTCCGTCAGATAGATGCGCGGACGCACGAGCAGCCCGCGCAGAATGGCCCGCTCATGAAGGTCGTAGGCCCGGTCGTCAAGATCGGGACGCTCCGCCCGCAGACGCCGGCCGTCTTCGCGAAACCGGCTGCGGGAAGCGCCGAGCACGGCCAGGTCGATGTCGCAGACGAAACGGGCATCCAGTCCTGCGGCAATACCCGAGTGGGTCGTCGCGAGAATCATCGCGCAAATGTGGTCGCAGGCGCGGATTCGCTCGCCCGCCCGGCGCCGGAACCAGTCCGCGCTGTTCTGCTCGTTGTCCTTCGCGCCGGGCACGAAGATCACGTCATGGAACCAGAGCGCGAGTTCGACGGCGTCCGGTTCGGGAATCGACTCGCGTGCCAGGTCGAACTGGCGCAAGCATCGCCGCACGTGGACGAGCGTGTGGTAATGGCGCGCCGGCTCCGCATAGCATCGCGCCAGCATCCGATAGACACCCTCGGCATCTGTTCCGCCGCTGCACGACCACAACGCGACGAACCGCTCCTGCATCCGGCTCACGTTCGCTCCTTGGCCCGGGGCGTCTGCGCATGATCGCCCCATGCCGACATTACCGCGATGCGTTCAGAGAAACTCCCTGCGGATGTCGATACTCGACCGCTGCCCGATGTTTCCGTAGTGATGCGCAAGCCATGCGTCGGCTTCGCGCCGACCGTGGTCATGCAGTTCGCTGAGAAATGCCCAATCCGCGTTGTACTTGCTCGATACGCTCAACGCGCACATGGCGTCGTCGGCGCGAATCGAATGGATCAGCATTTCCTTCATCTCGCCGCGATCGATCGTGCCCTGCTGGATCAGGTCGGTGACGAACGCGATCGCCCGCATCTCGCGCATCAGCGACGAATTGAAACTGATCTCGCTGATGCGATTGAGGATTTCCGCGGCCGTGATCGGCACGCCGCGTCGCACGAGCGGATTGATGTGCACGATCACGACGTCGCGCGTCGCGCAATTGTAGATGAGCGGATAGATGGCCGGATTGCCCATGTAGCCGCCGTCCCAGAAATATTCGCCATCGATCGAGACCGCCTGGAACAGTGTCGGCACGCATGCCGAGGCCAGCACCGCGTCCGCACTGACGTCCTCGCCCGTGAAGATGCGTATCTTCCCCGTCTCGACGTTGGTGGCGCACAGGTACAACCGGATCGGACAGTGCTTGCGCAGTGCGTCGAAATCGACGTGGCTTTCGAGCACTTCGCGCAGCGGATTCAGGTTGTTCGGATTGAACTGATACGGCGAAAAGACGCGCAGCATCATGTCGGCGAACGCATAGAGCGGCGAATGATCGAGCCCGAAGCTGTGCGTGCCCTTCAGCCACGGCACCCAGCGCAGCGGGTTGTAGTGCTCCGCCGATCGCGCGACCGCCTGCCAGAAGTCGTGCAGTGCCTGACGCGCGCCGTCTTCGCCGCCTTGTTGCAGCCCGTACGCGAGTACGGCGGCGTTCATCGCGCCGGCACTGGTTGCACTGACACCCTCAATTTCGAGCCTGCCGTCTTCGAGCAGCCGGTCAAGCACGCCCCAGGTGAAGGCGCCGTGCATCCCGCCCCCCTGCAAGGCCAGCGCGATCGGTTTGCGCGGCAGATCGTTGCGGCGTCGCGTGTGCGTAATCGTCATGTCCGTCTCCCCAGTTCTTAGCTATACGGAACAACGGCAGTTCATGGACGGTGCGTCGTCACGCGATACGTCGTCGTGCATCGCAGGCCCATTCATTCTGCGCGCTCGTCCAAGGCATCCAGCAGCGCTTTCGCCTCTCGCAGATCGCACGTGTCGAATCCTTCCGTGAACCAGGCGTACACCTCGGACAGCGCCTGCCTTGCCTCGACGATCTTCCCCTGTCGTTGCAGTACCCGAGCGAGGTCCGATGCTGCTCGCAATTCCAGCGCTCTGGCACCCTGCAGGCGCGCGCGCGCGATCGCCCGATGAAAACAGTCGATCGCTTCGTCTTCACGTGTGGCGGCAGCCCCCTTCTTGCTCGCCGCGCCGGCCAGATAGATTCCCGTGAGCCGGTACAGCTCGGCCTCGTAGCAATGCTCGCCGGAGTGCTCGACGATCGTCGTCGCCTCTTCCAGCATGTCCAGGGCGGCCCGCTCGTCACCCGCGCGCCAGTAACTGTCGGCGAGCAACGCAAGACAATAAGGCCGCTGATCTTCGCCGCCCGCTGCCCGCTGCGCGTCGAGGCCCAGCCGCATCTGCGCGATGCCTCCCTGGATGTCTCCTTGCACGCTCATCGCCCAACCTCGGAGAAGCGTCCCCCAAGCGAGCCAGTACGGCAATCCGTGCTCGGTCGACACGGCAATGACCGCGTCCGCGCGCTCGGCGGCAAGCATCGGCTCCCGCCTCAGTTGATGCAAGTGCGCCGTGTAGGTCAGACTGAACGCCAGAGACGGCCCATAAGAAAGATGCCGTGCGAGCGCAAGTGCTTCAACGCTGCGCTTGAGCGCCTGGTCGGGATACCCCTGAATCCACAAGGTCAGCACCAGGAAACTGAGCGCCCGGATACCGGGATCCACTCCGTGTGCGAAGACGTGCGCCTGATGCTGCTCCGGATCGTAGATCGCAAGGGCCTGTTCCAGGTGTGTGCGAGCCGTGCCGAAATCGCCCTGCAGAAAAAAGCACGAGCCCAATGCACTGTGCGCCTCGACGAGGAGACCCGGATCATTCGCATTCCTTGCGGTTACGAGCATCTGCTTGCCGAGATCGGTCGCGAGAGCGTACTCGCCGCGCACCAGGTGGTACATCCGCAATCCCAACTGCGTCGCAAAGCGCTGCGATGCCTCGCCCGTGCGCTCGCACAATTCGAGCGCACGCGTATAGGTCGTGCCAACCTCCGTCGCGCCATACCCGCGCACGTCCATCAGGACGGGCCCGAGGGAAAGCAGCACCGTCAGTTCCCAATGCGCACGCATGGGTGTGTCCGGCAGGCCCTTCAGCAACGCAAGCGCCGCTCCAAGGTGATTCATCGCATCGTGATGGGCGGCATGGCGCAGCGCCTGCTGTGCCGCGCGATGCAGGTATTCGACTGCCTTGGGAATGTTTCCGCTCTGACCGTAGTGGTGTGCAAGTTCGCTGCAGTAATCGGCGATGCGCGTCGGGAACAGCATCTCGATCGCCTGCGCGGTGCGCTCGTGCAGCGTGGTGCGCCGCTCCGTGAGCAACGAGCGTCCGGCCACTTCCTGGGTCAGCGCGTGCTTGAACGAGTAATTGACTTCGGGAAAGGCCGGGCGCTCGAAGATGAACTCCGCTTCTTCCAGGTGGGCGAGCAGACGACGCAGTTCGTCGTCGCGCGCCGGCGCCTCACCGCAAATTTGCCGGATCAGACTGAACGGGAATTCGTGGCCAATCACCGCGAGCGCCTGCAGCAGCTCCTTTTCCTCGATGGGAAGCCGGTCGATACGCGCGGCCAGCACGCCCTGCACGGTGGTGGGAATGTGCAGCGTCGTCGGGGTCTCGACGATGTGATAACGCCCGGCATCGCCGAGCAGCGATTGCTCTTCCACGAGCGTCTGGACCACTTCCTCCATGAAGAACGGGTTGCCCTCCGTCTTCTCCAGAATGAGCTGCTTGAGCGGCACGAGCGTGCGATCCTCGCCGAGCAGCACCGCGAGCAGTCCTTGCGCATCGGACGGGCCAAGCGGTTCGAGCCGGATCCTGCTGCAATGATCCGCGCCGGCCCATGCGGGCTGATATTCGGGCCGGTAGTTCACGAGAAGCAGGATGCGTGCGTCGGGCACGTGGTCGACCAGGTAGGTGAGAAACGCTTCCGTTTCGCGGTCGAGCCATTGCAGATCCTCGAACAGCAAATGGACCGGCTGATTCCAGCTCTCTCGCACGAGAAGCTGCCTGATCGCGTCGAAGGTGCGGTCGCGCCGGATCTGCGGATCCATGTCGACGAGTACCGACCCGCCGTCGCCGATTCCAAGCAGATAGAGGACGTAGGGCACGAGGTCCTCGAAACTGCGCTCGAGCGCGAGCGCCTTGCCGATCACCTTCTCCCGGCAGCGCCGCTCGTCGTCCTGCGTCGTGATCTGGAAATAGTTCTTCAGGAGTTCGATGAGCGGTAAATTCGGAAACGCCTTGCCGTGCGAGACCGAGAACGTCTCCAGCACCAGCGCGCCACGTCGCGAGCGCTCCTTGAACTCGTGGAACAGACGCGACTTCCCGACGCCCGCCTCCCCCACGACGCCGACGACGCGCCCGTGCCCCGACCTCATCGCCTCCAGCGCACGGCTCAGATGCTCCATTTCCGTCTCACGACCGACGAACCGTGCGAGACCGCGATGCGCCGCCAGTTGCAGGCGCGTGCGCAATGCGCCCAGGCCAAGCACCTCGTATACGCATAGCGGCGCGGGAATGCCCTTGAGTTGTGTCGCGCCCAGCGCCTTGAACTCGAAATAGCCTTCAGCGAGTTTATGGGTGGACTCGCTGACGAGAATCGACGTGGGCGTGGCGATGCCCTCGATCCGCGACGCGATGTGGATCGTATGCCCGAGCGGATCGTATTCGGTGTGCAGGTCGACCGTGCGGATGGAACGGACGACGACTTCTCCCGTATGAACGCCGACGCGAATCTGCAGAGGAATGCCTTCCTGCAGACGAATGCGGTCGCCATGCTGCCGCATCGCCTGCTGCATGCGCAATGCGGCGAACAGCGCGCGCTGCGCATGGTCTTCGTGGGCGATCGGTGCACCGAACAACGCGAGGATGCCGTCGCCGAGCGATTTCGCGACGTATCCCTCGTAGTAGTGGACCGCTTCCATCATCAGCTCGACCACGGGGACGATCAGGCGATGCGCCACTTCGGGATCGAGATCGTGGATCAGCGCGGTCGACCCGGCCATGTCGGCGAACAGCGCGGTAACGGTCTTGCGCTCGCCGGCGCGCTCGCCGCGCGCTTCCATGGCCGCGTGTTCGGCACGGATGCGCTCGGCAAGATGATCGGGCGTGTAATGAATCGGGGTAGGTGGCGGTTCGCGGCCCGACGGTCGGGAAAACGACGGCGCGGCGGGCGGTGTCAGCGACGTTCCGCAATGGCTGCAGAAGCGGGCCGCCGGCGCCGCCTCATGCCCGCATTGCGGACATGTGCGGGACAGCACGGCCTGACATTCCTGGCAGAACCTCGCACCGGGAGGATTCTCGGACCCGCATATTGTGCAGCGCATAAAACCCTCTTCCAGCCAAGGGTCGACCTCAAAACATTATGCGCCACTCTCTGCCGGGAATCAGGGCCTCGAGCGTGATCGTGCGTGCCGGCAGGGGAAGAACGAATGGCTCGACAGCTTCCGCATCGCTACATCGTCCCCGCCAGATGAAACCGCGACGCCGGATGCCACAGCCTGACCGACGTGGCGACTTGCTCGCCGACCCACGTGCGTCGCCTCAACACGAGACACGGCTCGCCGATTTCCATCACGAGATGCCGGCGCACCTGCGCATTGGGTTTCTCCGCATAGATCCGGAACTCCGCGCGCTGAATCGGCGCCAGTCGCACCATGTAGTGGTTCGGCGTCTCGATCGCGAAATCCTGCTCCAGATAGGCGGGAAACAACGCCGGATTGACGTAGCGATCCTCGAACTGGATCGGCTCGTCTTCCTCGAAATGCACGATGCGTGAATGAAACACGGGCCCGGAACGCAGCTCGAGTGCCTCGATCGCGTCCGGGTCAACGCTGCGCTCGATCAGCAGCACGCGCGCGCTGTGCCGATGACCGCGTTCGGCAATCTCGTCGGCGATGTTGCGGATTTCCAGCACCGTCGATTCGTAATGCCGGCGCTCGACGAAGGTGCCGGCGCCCTGGATGCGGGTCAGCACGCGTTCGGCCGTCAGTTCTCGCAGCGCGCGCGACACCGTCATCCGCGCCACACCGAATTCCTTGACCAGTTCGGCCTCGGTCGGGATCGCGCCACCGGGCTTCCAGTCGCCCTTGGCGATCCGCTCGACGACGTAGCGCTTGATCTGTTGATAGACCGGCAATGCGCGCGCCGGCACGGCATCGCCCAATGCCCTTGCCGGTCGTGCGGAAGGTTGTCGTTCCGTTTCGTTCATGCGCCCTCGACCGAATGAATGATGGATGATCCGCCCGTCGCCACCCGACGCTACCGCAGCGACGGCGGTTCGCCCGCGACGATGCCGGCCGCGATCGCGATGTCGTCCGCAAGCGGCCGGTCGTCGTGGTAAGCCGGCACGCGTTCGCGCACGTATCGCCACAGCGCGTCGGTCGACGGGGCGGGCGCCGCTCCGTTCGCCTGCAGATCGTATGCCTGCGCGGCGGCAAGCAGTTCGATCGCGAGCACGCGCGTGGCATTCTCGATGATGTCGAGCGCCTTCAGCGCGGCCGGCGTCGCATGACACAGGTGATCTTCCTGCAGCCCGGACGTAATGCCGCCGTCGAGGCTCGCCGGCGCCGCGAGTCGCTGGTTCTGCGCGACCAGCGCGACCGCCGTGTACTGCGCGATCATGAACCCCGAACACGTGCCGCCCGGCGCCGCAAGAAACGCCGGCAGCCCACTTACGAGCGGATTGACGAGACGATCCAGCCGACGCTCGGCGATTGCCGCCACCTGTGCCATCGCGGCCGCGAGGCTGTCCATTGCCAGCGCGATGCCCGCGCCGACGGCATGCGCCTGCGAATGAACGGCCGGCGCGCCGCGCGTGCCGGCGACGATCGGATTGTCGGTGACTGACGCGAGCTCGCGATCGACGACTTCCGCCGTCATCGCAAACACGTCGCGGGCCGCGCCATGCACGTGCGGAATCGTGCGCAGGCTGAGCGGATCCTGCGTATGCCGACCGTTCGCCGCCGCAAGCATCGGGCTATCGGCTAGCATCGTCCGCAAGCGCGCGCCGACGTGCCCGATGCCGGGCGAAATCCGCAGCGCGAGCGAGGCCGGATCGAATGCCGCGAGCTGCCCGCCTAGATTCTCGAAGCTCGTCGCCGCGATCCAGTCGGCCCAGTCGAGCAGCCGCTCCGCGCGCGCGAGCGCGAGCGCGGCGAGCCCCGTCACGCACGGCGTGCCGTTGACCAGGCTCAGCCCCTCTTTCGCGCCGAGCACGAGCGGTTTGCGGCCGACGCGGCGCAGCGCCTCGTCGCCACGTATGCGCTCGCCGCGGTGGCGCGCATGTCCGTGCCCGATGCAGACGAGCGCGACGTGCGCCATGTGGGTCAGATAGCCGACCGAGCCGTGCGCCGGCACCTCCGGCAGGCAATCGTGCTCGAGCAGCGCGACAAGCTGGTCGACGACGTCGGCATGGACGCCCGAATGCCCGTGCGCGAAGTTGTTGATCGCGGCCGCGATGATCGCGCGCGTTTCGGCCGCACCCAGCGGCATGCCGACGCCGACCGCGTGGCTCATCAGGATGTTGCGCGACAGCGTGCTCTGCTGCGCCGGCGACACGATCACGTCGCACAGCGCGCCCACGCCGGTATTGACGCCGTATGCGCGAATCCCGCGCGCGACGATCTCGTCGACGAGTTCGCGTGCGGCGACGACACGCGCGCGCGCGTCATCGGTCAGTGCAAGCGGCTCGCCTGCGGCCACTGCCGCGACGTGTCGCCAGTCGAGCGGACGTGCCGCACGGAATACGGTCATGGCAGCCTCAGTTCGATGTGCGGTCGTGGTGGCTCGACACGAACTGCCGGAAACGCTCCGAGCACTCGCCGCCGAACAGTTCGCCGGGCGTGCCGTCCGAGTCGACTTCGCCCTGATGCAGGAACATCACGCGATTCGATACGTGCCGTGCGAAGCCCATTTCATGGGTGACGACCAGCATGGTTCGCCCCTCCTCCGCGAGCGAACGCATCACGCGCAGCACTTCGCCGACCAACTCCGGATCGAGCGCGGACGTCGGTTCGTCGAACAGCATCACCTTCGGGTGCATCGCGAGCGCGCGGGCGATCGCGACGCGTTGCTGCTGGCCGCCCGACAAGTGTGCCGGATAGTAGCCGCGCTTGTCGGCAAGACCCACGCGCGCCAGCAGCGCCTCGGCTTCCTCGACCGCTTCCGCGCGGCTGCGTTTTTGCACGCGCAGCGGTCCCTCGACGAGGTTGTCGAGCACCGTCATGTGCGACCACAGGTTGAAGTTCTGAAAGACCATGCCGAGCTGCGAGCGGATCCGGTCGACCTGGCGCCGATCGCTCGGATGCAGCTTGCCGTCGCGCGCGCGCTTCATCGCGAGCGTTTCCCCGGCGAGCGCGACGGAGCCGTCGTCGGGTGTCTCGAGCAGGTTCAGACAGCGCAGGAAGGTGCTCTTGCCCGACCCGCTCGCGCCGAGGATCGAGATGACGTCGCCCTCGTGCGCGTCGAGCGAAATGCCCTTCAGCACATGATGATCGCCGAACGACTTGTGGATGTTCTTGACCGACAGCGCAACGGGAGCAGCGGTGTTCATCGGATTCTCCTGGAAAGGATGAGGGCGCTCAGGATGCGGCGCGCCGGGGATTGCGCGTCGCCGCGACGGGCGCACCGGACGGCTTGGGCGCACGCAGGTGCCCGGAGAGCCGCCATTCGAGCGTGCCGAGCAGGCGCACGACGATGAAGTTCAGGGCCAGATAAATGAGGGCAGCGCAGACGAAGACCTCGGTCGTCCGATAGGTTTGCTGAATGATCTGCTGCGCGACGCCCGTCACTTCCCACACGGTGACGAGGCTGGCCAGCGCGGTCGACTTGACGAGCAGCACGGCTTCGGTCGAGTACGCGGGCAGGCACTGACGCAGCGCGATCGGGCCGATCACGCGCCGCAGCAGCGCGAAGCCCGACAGCCCGATCGAATAACCGGCTTCGATCTGGCCGACCGGCACGGCCATCAGACCGCCGCGCAGGATTTCAGCCGTGTATCCTGCCGTACACAGCGCGAGCGACAGCACCGCGCACACGTACGGCTCGCGCAGCAGCGGCCACATGAAGCTTTCGCGGATCACGCCGAACTGGCCGAGCCCGTAATACACGAGGAACATCTGGATCAGCAGCGGCGAGCCGCGAAACACGAGGATGTAGGCACGCGCGAAGCGGTTCGGCAACCAGTGCGGTGACACGCGCATCGTGACGATCACGAGCGACAGCAGGCCGCCGAGCACGAGCGACGCGAAGAACAGGCCAAGCGTGGTCGGCACGGCCGCGAGCAGCTGGCGCAGCGTATCGAAAAGAAAGTCGAAATCGATGGACATGCACGTTCTCCGTCAGTTACGCGCGAAATTGCGACGGAACGACCGGCCGACGATCGCTTCCGCCCGGTTGAACACGCGGTTCGACAAGCCCGTCATCACGAGGTACAGCGCGCCGCCCGCGACGAAGAACACGAAGTACTGATGCGTCGAGCTCGCGGCGATCTGGCTCGTGCGCAGCAGCTCGGCGAGGCCGGTGACGGAGATCAGCGCCGAATCCTTGAGGCTCAGTTGCCACACGTTGCCGATACCGGGCAGCGCGAAGCGCAGCACCTGCGGAATCAGGATGCGGCGCAGCACCATGCCGCGCGGCATGCCAATCGAACGCGCGGCTTCGAGCTCGCCCTTCGACACCGCGAGCACCGCCGCGCGATACACCTCGGCCTGATAGGCTCCCGAGATCATCCCGACCGCGAGCGCGCCGATCACGAACGGCGGCACGCCGATGAAGCCTTCCGCGCCGAACCACTGCCCGACGGCCGTGACGAGCGTCGAGCCGCCGAAGTAGAACAGATAGATGACGAGCAGTTCCGGCACGCCGCGAAACACCGTCGTGTAGAGGTCGCCGAGCAGGCGGGCACTGCGGTGGCGCGACAGCTTCGCCGCCGCGATCGCCGCGCCGATCACGGCGCCGACCGCGAGCGCGGCGAGCGTCAGCGCGACCGTCATCAGCGCGGCGAGCAGCAGCACACCGCCCCAGCCTTCGGTTCCGAAGCCGAGCATTTCAAGAATCGCCATGCGTGCCTCCCGGCAAGCGTTGAGTGAATCTGCGGGATACGTGCCGCCACGCGTCGTTCGAATCCCTTACGTGGCGGCCGCCGAATGCACGCTTACGGCGTGACGTCGGTCTTGAACCACTTGTCGGCGAGTTTCTTCACCGTGCCATCCGCAAGCGCCGCGCCGATCGCCTGGTCGAACTTCGTCTTCAGATCGGCATCCTGCTTGCGGAACGCGAGGCCTTCGCCCGGCCCCCAGATCGGCCCACCGAGCTTCGGCCCCGCGAGCACGATCGACGCGTTGTCCTTCTTCGTGTTGTTCGCCGCGTAGTACGTCACGTCGTCGAACGACGCATCGATGCGCCCGGCGACAAGGTCGAGATCGCGCTCGGGCGAGGTCTTGTACACGCGAATCGACGCGATGTCCTTGAAGCTGTCGTTGATGAACTTCGTATAGACGGTGCCCGACTGGATACCGATCGTCTTGCCCTTCAGCTGCTTGCGCAGCGCGTCGACGGTGGGCTTGTCCGCGTTCGCGTCACCGGTCAGCTTGACCATCGGCGCGCCGGGCGCGGCCTTCGGCAGGATCTTGGTATCGGTGACGGCGAACGTCGCGGGCGTCGCCGCATACGGGCGCGAGAACAGCAGGATCTTTTCGCGCTCCGGAGTGATGGAAATCGCATCCATCAGGATGTCGAACTTGCCGGCCTGCAGGCCGGGAATCATCCCGTCCCAGTCCTGCGCGACCATGTTGCACTGCACCTTGATCCGCTCGCACACGTTGGCGAGCAGTTCCGGTTCGAAACCGCCCAGCTTGCCGCCCGGCAGCGTGAGGTTCCACGGTGCGTAGCCGCCTTCGAGCGCGACCGTCACCGTCTTCCATTCCTTTGCCTGCACCGGCGCGGCGAGCGTTGCCGCTGCTGCCGCGATGACGCCGATCGTCCTGATTGCCCACTTGATGCGTTTGCCGTTCACGAGATTCCTCCTTGCGTTGAAGTGCGTCATCCCTTCGGTGCGGCAAGCCGCCTCAGGAATTTGTCTATACAAGCATGCAAGAAGAAAAACAGCGAGACAAGCAGCGATCAAAAAAAATCGTGAAAACGCGGGAAATCCCGATGATTGACGGGCCCTGACGTGCCTTGTTGCGGGAATTCAGGCACGCACTTGGTGCATGGCGGACGATCCAATCGCTGGAATGACTAGACAAATCCTGAATTCGATCGCGCGGCGGAGGCACAGAGAGCCCGGCCGCAACGAGCAAAACGCGATCAGGTGATCACGCCAACCCGCCAGGGCACGAATTCGTTCTGGCCCTAGCCGTGCAGCTCGCTTTTCGAGCGATTGCCGGACGCGCAGTCGAGCATGTGCCGGAAGATCGCGGCGCGGAGCTGATCCACACTCGACGTGCCGTCGATCACCCCGCCGCAATCGATATCGATGTCGTCTTCCTGACGCACCCCCAGCGCGGGATTCGCCGAGATGCCCGGGTAGCCGTCCGAGCCACCGCACTGCAGCCCCATCACGAGATACGCCGCCGGCATCATCTCGTCGCGCGTCAGCGCTCGCACCGAAAGCAGGCAGACATGGGCCAAGGCGTTCGACGAACACGAGTCCATTCTTCACGCGCTGGAAAACGGCGAGGTGCTGATGGCCCAGGCGGCCATGCGCACGCATCTCTATGCATCGCAACGACGCTGGCTGGAACAGGAGCGAAACTAACGCTGGCGGGCCGTCCATGAAACGCGCGCGGCCCGCGAACCAAACGGTTCGGCGTCCTGCTTGAACGCGGCATTCGCGCGGAAGATCGCCGGGAAGCCGGTATCGGGCACCAGGTTGACGTTGCCGTCGCGGCCCGACGACGGCCTGAAATCGGGCTGCTACGAATCCGCCCCGCCTCCGGCGATCTCGATCGACGTCTCCCAGCGGAAATAGCCGGACACGGCACCATCGCGGTCCAGTACGGCGAAATCGGCCGTACACGTGGTGGCGCCCGCGGCCAGCACATCGCTGCGCCAGTAGTGGTCCGGCATCGGCCGGCACTGTGGATGGAGCAGGTCGTCGTCGGACGGCACCGGTGTCGCGGCATCGCGCACCTCCGGTTCGATCGGCGCGACGATGCCGGCATCCTTCAACGCGAACCGGATGAACAGAACGCTCGCTTCGGCACGCAGCGCCAGCGCCGTTTCGCGCAGGCGGAGCTGGTCGCCCGGCGACAGGCCGGCAAAGAGCCGGCTGTCGTTGCGGCCGAGCGGCCCGGTGTCGCCGGGGCTCACCACGTAGATGTGCCGGCCGTCGATCACGGTCGGCATATCGGCGTTCCGGCTCGCATCGGGATAGGTCGACAGCAGCGTGACGGCATCGACGATCGCAAGCACATCGCAACGAAGACCAGACATGGCACGTCCTCCGGAACGGGAATATGACGCGGGCGACCGCCACGCGGCCGCCCGCCGGCCGAGATCAGTTGTGGATCGAGATGAACGGATCCCACTGATAGCAACCCAGCGACTGGCAGTTGCGGTCGATGATCTGGAAGTAGAAGTGGTAGGTGACGCGGCCTTCCGACAGCGTTTCCGACGACCAGTAGTAGTTGTCCACCTTCTGGCAGGTCGGCGTCGACGGTGAGCTCGGATTCGGAATCGGGATCGATGCGGTGGCCTTGCGCGGCGTCGGCGTCGAAATCAGGTCCTTGCCCTGGTTGGCGATGAAGCCGTAGAAGACCACCTGCTTCTCGAAGCCCAGGGACAAGCTCGTTTCGCGCCATCGGATCAGGTCGCCCACCTGGGCTTTCAGGTCGAGTTCGCCGCCCGCCTGGCCGGAAACGACGTTGTCCTGGTTCGTGACCATGTACACGTGCTTCCAGTCGATCAGCGTCGGGTTTTTCGGATCCCGGCTGGGGTTCGGATATTTCTGGAGAATCGTTTCGGTATCGATCGAGACGAGCACATCGGTAACGCGTGACATAGGAACTCCCGTTCAGGTAAATGGGGCTGCCGGTGCGCGGACCGTTCCATACGACTTCCGATCGCCGATCGAATGAAGAATCGCATGAAACCTTGAAAATTCAATTTGCCAACGCGATTTAAATTTACATCGATCAGCAATCCGATAAACCTGTAAACGCTGACAGCTCCAGTCTGATTTTATAGAGACCGTTATTTAATAAAACAATATTATCAATTGTCTCAATATTTCATGCAGTCCGCGATAAAGCAAAGTCGACGGGGCAGGCGCGGCCGCCAGGCTGGCGACGCGCAGACCAAGAGGAACACTCCACCGTTTCAGCAGTATTTCTATTAACACCACCCTTTCCTAAAAAACCTCATTCACTTGATACGCAAATATGTGAATTGAATCCCGAATTCCACACCAAATCAAAACAAAAAGGATCGTGCGCGCAACGCGCATTATTTCGCCCCGCACGCCACCAGACACGATTAATAAAAAAACCGAACCATAACCACTCCCGTTACTCGACATTGTCCGAAACGTCCGTCATCCGGATCATGTGCGGCTTCACCCCCTCATCGTCCGCCGCCTCCTCCTTCGGATGGATCAGCGCTTCGAGCCGCGCCTTCGTCGCGATGAATTCGGGCGTATTGACCTGCGAATAGTCGCGCGGCCGCGCCACGGGCACCTCGATCAGTTCCTGCACGCCACCCGGGTTCGCCTTGAGCACGAGAATCCGGTCCGCGAGGAAGATCGCCTCGTCGAGATCGTGCGTGATGAACAGGATCGTCACGTCGATATTGCGCCAGATGTCGAGCAGGTGTGTCTGCATCCGCGCACGCGTCTGCGCGTCGAGCGCGCCGAACGGCTCGTCCATCAGCAGGATGCGCGGACGGTTCGCGAGCGCGCGGGCGATCGCCACGCGCTGCTTCATGCCGCCCGACAACTGATGTGGATACACGTCGGCGAAACGCGTCAGTCCGACCAGGTCGAGCCACTGCAGCGCCTCGCGCTCGGCTTCGCCGCCGCTGCTGCCATTCATTCGGAGGCCGAACATCACGTTCTTCTTAACGGTGAGCCACGGAAACAGCGTATAGCCCTGGAATACCATCCCGCGATCGGCGCCCGGCCCCTGCACGGGCTTGCCGTCCAGCAGCACCTCGCCGCTCGTCTGCGCCTCGAGCCCCGCCAGGATGCGAATCAGCGTCGACTTGCCGCAGCCGGACGGACCGATCACGCACACGAACTCGCGCCGGTGGGTGCGGAAGCTGATGTCGTCGAGTGCGACGCACTCGCCCTGCGGCGTCGCGAAACGCTTGCCGACATGCCGCACGTCGAGAATCACGTCGCGGGCTTTGAGTCGCGCGAAGCGCTCGCGCACCGCGTCGGATTGAATCAGGTAATCGGGAACGGCTTGCGGATTCTGCATGATGCCCTCTACGGAAATCGGTCGATGGATGCGCGTCGACGGGCGTCACGCCTTCAGCGTGCGGTCCCATGGAAACAGCTTGCGGCCGAGCAGTCCGAGCGCGATGTCGGTGCCGAGGCCGATGATCCCGATCATCAGGATTGCCGCGTATACGTTGTCGAAATGCTGGTAGCGCGCCTGCTGGCTGATGTACCACGTGATGCCCGAGCTCGTGCCGACGAGTTCGGCGACGATCAGGTAGGTCCACGCCCAGCCGAGCAGGATCCGCTGGTCGCGATACAGATCCGGCAGCACCCCCGGAATCACGACGTGCGTGAGCAGCTGAAGCTTCTTCGTGCCGAGCGTCATCGCGGCCTCGAACAGCCCGTATTCGAGCTTGCGCGTCGTGTTCGCGATGATCAGCACCTGCTGGAACAGCGTGCCGATCACGATGATCGCGACCTTCGGCGCGTCGTAAATGCCGAGGATCGCGACCATCAGCGCGCCGAATGCCGGCGCCGGCAGATAGCGGAAGAACTCCAGGAACGGCTCCTGCAGCCGCGCGAGCGCGCTGAAAGTGCCGCAGACGATGCCGAGCGGCACGCCGATCGCGGACGAGATCACGAAGCCCCAGAAGATGATCCGGATGCTGTGCCAGAGGCTCTCGTGCAGCCACACGCCATCACGCGATGCGGGCGGCGTCGTGAACGCCGTGTAGAACGCGCGCAGCACCTGGTGCGGCGCAGGCAGGTATACCGGGTTCGCGCGCACGCCCTCGGGCACCGCCGCGTGCGTCGCACGCGCATGCGCGAGCTCGTCGTCGAACACGTCGCGGTCGATCTGCATGCCGGTCTGGAAATAGTCGACGCTTCCCGGATTCGTGATGCGCATTTGCGGATGCCAGACGAACGGCGCATAGCTGATCAGGCACCAGACGGCGAACGGCAGCAGAAAGGACGCCAGGCCGAGCGTCCATTTGCCACGCGCCGTCAGCTCGCGTCGAACGGCGAGCCAGCCGGTCGTGTTGCGGGTCGTTGACATGGGAATCTCCGTATCGTTTCGGGTGCCGGTCGCGCGGGTGCCGCAGCAACGCGCGACCGGACGTTCATTGCAACGCGCCGCTGGCGGCCTGAGCGCGGTATGCGCGCCAGCCGCCGAAGCGCGTGATGTCCTGCGCATCGTCGAGCGCCGCGCTTTCACACAGGAAGCCCTGCACCCGCGAGCCGTCCGCGAGCGTCAGCGTGCCGATGCCGAGCGGCGCCGCAATCCCGGCGACGAAGCTGCCGTATGCGTCGACGGGCATCTCCCAGATCTCGACCTCGATCGGCGCGCCGCCGTCCGGCACACGCACGAGGCCAGGCTTGGCGACGCCACCGCAGGCCGTCGCGGACAGCGCATAGAGTCGATAGGCGGCAGCCGTCGTCGTCGCGGCGACGAAGTGCGCACCCCGCTGCGTGAGCTGCCCGTTCAACGGCTCGCCACGCAGATGCGCGCCGACGACGGCCACGCGCACGACAGTGGACGACGCGTCGGAGGCTGATGCCACCGGCGCTGGCGACCCGGCATCCCGGACGGCCGCATCGCCGGCAGCGACGGCGCCGCCGGTCCACGCCTGGGCGAGATCGAGCAGCCGCGCATCGTCGTTTGCGCGGCCGACGAACGTGATCCCGAACGGCAAGCCCGCATGCCGCCCGCTTTCGCACGTGCCGGCCGGCACGGCGATCGCCGACAGGTCGAGCAGGTTGACGAAATTCGTGTAGTAGCCGAAGCGCGAGTTGACGCCGATCGGATCGGCTTCGAGCGCGTCGACGGTCGCGGTGGTCGCCGAGGTCGGCATCACGATCGCGTCGAGCCCGTCCCATGCGCGCGCCGCCTCGACACGCAGCGTCGCGAGCCGGTCGAATGCCGCGAACGCGTCGGCCGCGCTGAAGCGCGACGCGCCGCCGACGATTTCGCGGATCACCGGATGCAGCGCATCGGGCTCCCGCGCGGCGAATGCGCCGATCGCGGCAAGCCGCTCGGCAACCCACGGACCGTCGTACAGCAGCCGCGCGGCCGCCAGGAACGGGCTGAAATCGATCTCGACGACTTCCGCGCCGGTCGCGCGCAGGCGTTCGAGCGCCGCGCCCCAGGCCGCGCGATACGATTCGTCGCCGAAGAATTCGAGCTGATCGGCGCGCGGTGCGCCGAAGCGCACCTGCGCGAGCGGCCGCGCCGGATGCGCGCGCAGTCCGGCCGCGCCCGCCGGCGGCTGCCATGCGCGTCCGTAAGGATCGCCCTCGGTCACGCCATGCGCGACGTCGAACACCGCCCGCGCATCGGCCGGCGAGTGCGCGAACACCGACACGCAATCGAGCGACCGGCAGGCCGGCACGACGCCGAGCGTACTCACCACACCACGGGTCGGCTTGAGCCCGACGAGGCCGTGGAACGCGGCCGGCACGCGCCCGGAACCGGCCGTGTCGGTGCCGAGCGAGAACGTCGCGACGCCGAGTGCGACCGCCACCGCCGACCCGGAACTCGACCCGCCCGACGCATAGCGCGGATCGAGCGCGTTGCGGCACGCGCCGTAAGGCGAGCGCTGTCCCGAGAGCCCCGTCGCGAACTGGTCGAGATTGGTCTTGCCGACCGGAATCGCACCGGCCGCGATCAGCCGCTCGACGACGGGCGCGCTGCGCGCCGGCGTGTACGCATACGCCGGGCAGGCCGCCGTCGTCGGTATGCCGGCGAGGTCGATGTTGTCCTTGATCGCGAACGGCACGCCGTAAAGCGGCAACGACGCGACGTCGCGCCCGGCGAGCGCGTCGGCATACCGCGTCATCTCCGCGCGCGTCAGCGGACGGATCCAGGCATGATGCGGGTCGCCGGCGTCGAAATGCCGGGCGATCGCGTCGACGAGCGCATGCGGCGTCAGGTCGCCCGCCACGTAGCGCGCGCGCAGCGCTGCAATCGAGCGCAGCCCGGGCAGGATGGAACGTTCCGCCGCGCTCATGCGACCTCCTCGGCGGCGCCCGCCTTCATCACCATCAGCCGCTGGCCGGCCACCACCGCCGCGCCCGGCGCACAATCGATCGTCTCGATCGTGCCGTCTTCCGTTGCCGTCACCACCACCTCCATCTTCATCGACTCGACGATCGCGACGACCTGCCCTTCGGTCACGCGATCGCCCGCCTCGACCAGCACCTTCCACACACTGCCCGACACGTCCGCCGCAATCGCCCGCTGCGTGTCGTCGAGCGCGCCCGCTGCCCGAACCGCCTGCGCGTCGCCCTGCTCCGCGTCGCCGACGTATTCCGCGTGCCCGGCCGCCCGCCATCGCTCACGCTCGGCTTCGAACGCGGTTTGCTGCGCGGCCTTGAACGTCGCGATCGAATCCGCCTCGTCGCGCAAAAAGCGGTTGTATGCGCCCAGATCGAACACGGACTCCTCGATCCTCAGCGCCGCGCGGCCCGCGATGAAATCCGCGCGCAGCGCGGTCAGCTCCGCCTCGCTGACTTCGTAAAAGCGGATCTCGTCGAAGAAGCGCAGCAGCCAGGGCTTGCCGGCCTCGAATTCGCGCGTGGTGCGGTGGCGGTTCCACATCTGCACCGTCCGGCCGACGAACTGGTAGCCGCCGGGCCCTTCCATCCCGTACACGCACAGGTACGCGCCGCCGATGCCGACCGCGTTCTCCGGCGTCCAGGTGCGCGCGGGGTTGTACTTCGTGGTCACGAGCCGGTGCCGCGGATCGATCGGCGTCGCGACCGGCGCACCGAGGTAGACGTCGCCGAGCCCCATCACCAGATAGCGCGCGTCGAACACGATGCGCTTCACGTCGTCGATACTCGCCAGGCCGTTGATGCGCCGGATGAACTCGATATTGCTCGGGCACCACGGCGCATCGGGCCGCACCGACTGCATGTAGCGCTCGATCGCGACGCGCGTCGACGGGTCGTCCCATGACAGCGGCAGATGCACGACGCGGTTCGGCACGCGCATGTCGGCCACGTCGGGCAGTTCGCGCTCGGCGGCCTGCAGATGCGCGAGCAGCGTGGCGAGCGGCAGCGTCCGCGCGTCGAACTGCACCTGCAGCGAACGTATCCCCGGCGTCAGGTCGAGCATGCCGGGCAGCCGGTGCGCGTCGAGCCAGCACATCAGCGCGTGCACGCGAAAGCGCAGGTTGAGGTCGAGCACGAGCGGCCCGTATTCGACCAGCACGTTGCGATCGCCCGAGCGCCGGTACACCACGCCGATGCCGCCGCCGGCCGACGGGTCGCGATGCAGCACGCAATCGTCCGGCGCGCCAGCGGATGCCGCGGGCGCGATCGCGATCGAGGCGGCGGCAGGCGCGGGCGATACGCGGGCGCGCACGAACTGCACGGTATCGCCCGGGCGCAACTGCCCGAGCTTCCACAACTCGTCGCGCACGACCGTCACCGGGCACACGAAGCCGCCGAGGCTCGGACCGTCGGGGCCCAGGATCACCGGCATGTCGCCGGTGAAATCGACCGCACCGATCGCATACGCGTTGTCGTGGATGTTCGACGGATGCAGGCCTGCCTCGCCGCCGTCCACGCGAGCCCATTGCGGCTTCGGGCCGATCAGCCGCACGCCGGTGCGGCTGGAGTTGTAATGGACCGTCCACTGCGTGCCGTAGAGCATCGCGATGTCGTCGGGCGTGAAGAAATCGGGCGCGCCGTGCGGCCCATCGAGCACGCCGAGCGTCCACGCATGCGTCAGCGCGGGAACGTCGGCCGCGGCCAGCGTCGCGCCCGCGTCGCCGCGCCCCGCGTCCGCGTGCAGATGCAGCACGTCGCCCTTGCGCAGCGCGCGCCCCGCGTGGCCGCCGAACTGGCCGAGCGTGAAGGTCGCCTTGCTGCCGAGATAGTCGGGCACTTGCAGCCCGCCCTTCACGGCGAGGCATGCGCGCACACCCGCGCCCATCACGCCGCCGAGCTTCAGCACCGCGCCGGGCCGCGCGCGCAGCACCTGCCAGAACGGCGCGGGCTCGCCATCGAGCGTGGCCGCGAGCGGCGCGCCGCCGAGCACGAACAGCGTCGCCGTGTTGAAGCGCAGCGTCGCGCCGACCATCGTGAATTCCAGCCCCGCCGCGTCGCGCGCGTTGCCGAGCAGCGCGTTCGCGAGATCGAACGCGCGATCGTCCATCGGGCCAGACGGCGGCACACCGACGCTCCAGTAGCCGACGCGCCCGGGGGCCTGCTGCACGGTGGTCTGCACGCCGCCGTCGAGCACGTCGATCGTGTGCGGCGCGAACGAGAAGCGCGACAGGAATGCCGTCGTCGGCGCGCCGCGCGCGAACGTGTCCGAGCCGACGACGGCGCGCAGGTAGTCGAGGTTGGTCTCGATCCCGTACAGCTCGGTACGCGCGAGCGCGGCCTGCAATGCGGCCAGCGCGTCGCGCCGCGTATCGCCGCGCACGATCAGCTTCGCGAGCAGCGGATCGTAATGCGCGCTGATCTCGGTGCCCGCTTCGATCCAGCCGTCGACGCGCACGTCGTCCGGAAACGCGACGTGCGTGAGCAACCCCGCGCTCGGCTGGAACTGCTTGTGCGGATCCTCCGCATAGAGCCGCACCTGGATGCTCGCGCCGCGCGGCGCGACGGCGAGCGTGTCGAGCGGCGGCAGGTCGCCTTCGGCCTGCAAGATCATCCATTCCACGAGATCGACGCCCGTCACCGCTTCGGTCACGCAATGTTCGACCTGCAGTCGCGTATTCACCTCGAGGAAATAGAACTGCCGCGCGTTCGCGTCGAACACGAATTCGACGGTGCCGGCCGACGCGTAGCCGACCGCGCGGGCGAGCCGCACCGCGCTCGCATGCAGCGCATCGCGCTCGGCGCCGCTCAGGTCCGGCGCGGGCGTTTCCTCGATCACCTTCTGGTTGCGGCGCTGCACGGAGCAATCGCGTTCGCCGAGCGCGATCGCGCCGCCCAGCCCGTCGCCGAAGATCTGCACTTCGATGTGCCGCGCGTGTTCGACGAACTTCTCGAGATAGACCCCCGCATGCGCGAAGTTCGCGTTGCCGAGCCGCACGACGGATTCGAAGGCCGCCTCGAGCTGCGCGGCATCGCGGCAGAGCGACATGCCGATCCCGCCGCCGCCGGCGGTGCTTTTCAGCATCACGGGATAACCGATTGCGTCGGCTTCGGCGAGCGCCGTCGCCACGTCGTCGAGCAGGCCCGTGCCCGGCAGCAGCGCGACGCCCTGCGCAGCGGCGAGCGCGCGCGCGGTGTGCTTGAGACCGAACGCACGCATGTGATCGCCGCGCGGCCCGATGAAGCGCAGGCCCGCTGCCTCGCATGCATCGGCGAAACCGGCATGCTCGGACAGGAAGCCGTAGCCCGGATGCACGGCCTGCGCGCCGGTCTCGCGTGCGGCAGCGAGGATCGCCGCGACGTTCAGGTAGCTGTCGGCCGCCGGCGCGGGCCCGACACGCACCGCTTCGTCGGCGAGCGCCACGTGACGCGCGTCGCGATCGGCATCCGAATAAATCGCGACCGACGCGATGCCGAGCCGCTTGAGCGTGCGGATCACGCGGCACGCGATTTCGCCGCGGTTCGCGACGAGGACCTTGGCGAACCTCATGTTGCCTCCCGCGAACGAGAGTGAGCGTGGGTGTAGTTCATTGAGCCTCCCAGATCGTGAGGCGCACGGGCGTCGGGTTGTAGCCGTTGCACGGATTGTTGAGTTGCGGGCAGTTCGAGATCAGCACTGTGACGTCCATCTCCGCGCGCATCTCCACGTACTTGCCGGGCGCGGAAATGCCGTCCTCGAACGTGAGCCCGCCGAGCGGCGTCACTGGCACGTTCATGAAGAAGTTGACGTTGCCGACGAGGTCGCGCTTGCCGAGCCGCGCGCCCGCGCCGCACGTGCAGTGCGCAATCGCGTTGAGGAAGCTGTCGCGGCAGTTGTGCATGTAACGCTTGTCGAGCGCATAGCGCACGGTGTTGCTCTCGGCCGCACACGCGCCGCCGAGCGTGTCGTGGCGGCCGCAGGTATCGGCGACGATCGTCACCATCGGGTTGCCCCGGCTGGACAGCAGCACGCTGCCCGCGCTCAGGTACAGGTTGCGTTGCGCGCGAATCGTGTCCTGCGCGCTGTAGCGCTCCTCGATGTCGTCGGTGCGATAGAACAACGTGTCGACCGCCTGGTTGCCTTCCAGGTCGAGGATGCGGAAGACCTGTCCGCGTTTCAGGTCGTGCAGCCACGGTTCGCCGGCTTTCAGCGTGGTGTCGTGGATCGCGTCGCGCGGGTGGAGACGGCTTTCGATGATCGGCATTGAAGGGCTCCTTACGCGAACAGGCGGTCGGTGTTGGCGAAGCCGCGCATGTTCTCCGCGCACGCGCGGCGGCACGGGTCGTCCTCGGGCGCGGCGCCGTCCGCCGGATACGCGCGGTACGCGATCAACTTCACGGGCTTCGGTGCGTAGTCCGCACGCGAATCGAGCGGATGCGGCGCGGTCGAGAACGCCGCGAGCGTGTTCATCTCGAAGCGCAGGTCGAGTGCGCTGCCGGCCGGCGAGTGGCCGGCGATGAAATCGAGCGTGCCGTCGTCGCGCGCGTCGAGCCTGCTGAAGAAGTTGACGTTCGCGGCGAGATCGCGCGCCGACAGTCCATATTTCGCGAGCTCGAGCACGAGGCTGTCGCGACCGTTGCGGATCATCGCGTTGCGATCGGCCTGGTACGAGGTCGTGCCGTACTTGTGCGCGAACAACCGCGCATCGCCGACACCGCCGAGCGGGTCGTGCCAGCCGAGCGTGTCGGCCGTGATCGACGCGATCACGCGCCCCATGTCCGTATACAGCGCATGGCCGCGCGTGAGGTGCGCGGTGTGCTGCGCCTTCAGCGTGTCGGCCATGTTGTAGCGTTCGAGCGGATCTTCCTGGCGATGAAAGACGGCGGACAGGTTCGCGCCGCCGTCGACATCGACGATGCGCAGTGCGAGGCCGCGGCGCAGGATACCGGACCAGTGGGTTCCTGCGGGAATCAGCGTTTCCCACGCGACGTGTGGCGGTGGCTCAAGGACGGGGACGGGGACGGCTTGGGGGCTCGGCGACATGGCGGCTCCGTGGTCGGTTGGACAAAAGGCGTGAGAGGGCGACCGAACGACATCGCGACCTCCCGGGCTTTTATCCCTCCGTGGAGCCTCGCCGTTTCCTCGAATCGAGGCAAAGGCAAGACCGGATTGCTCTCGGACCAGTCATCGCGCGGCGCGAACGCCGCACGACCGGAACCCTAGCGATCCTGAAGATGATGCAAATTGCTTCGCACCTCTCGGGTGTCGATAAAGCGAGTTGCGTGCCAGCCGCCGCGCAATCACGGCACGACGCGGCTCGACGGCACGATGACGCACGGCATGCACGCATCGGCGGCGGCGGCCTGCCCTCGCGGCGGGCGTGCGACGCACCATGCGCACGCGATCGCGCACCGGCGCAGTGCGCATCGCCCACGCGCGCACCGCGCGATCCGCGATGGCATGGGCATTGCTGAACAGGTGCATCCTCACTCGATACCCCACTCTTCATGAACAAGCTCGACCTGCTCCGGCGCGCATTGAGCGCGCTGTTCTCCGCCCGCTTCATCGAACTTCAGCGCACCGTCCGCCGCCGTTGAATCGCGTTGCCGCGCGTCATTGGCACGCTTCTCGCTCGGCATGATGCCGAGAGGTGCGGCGGCGTCGCATCTTAGGGGTGCTAGGGTTCCGGTTCATCGAACGTCTGGTCCGAGAGCAGCCCGGCGCGGGTTCGTCCGATCGCGAGACCGGATGCACGCGCGCTACACGGCGGGACAAAAGCCCGGGAGATTGGCGATGGCAACGGCCGTCGCGCCTCTCCGTGGCCGCTTCTCGTTCCGCATCCGCAGGAACCGGCCACGCGGCCGGACCGCGCACAGGCACGGTCCGAATCGACGATCCCGATCCCGGTCTCCTGGAGAACAACGATGACCCGTCCCGCCCTGGCGTTCCGCCGCCTGCCGTCCCTCCGCTTCCTCCATTTCTTCCGTCCAATCCGTCACGCATTCGGCGCCGCCGTCGCGGCAGCCGCGCTGCTGGCAGCGCCCGCCGTGCACGCGGCGGCGCCGCTGAAAATCGGCTACAGCGACTGGCCGGGCTGGGTCGCGTTCCAGGTCGCGCTCGACAAGGGCTGGTTCAAGGAAGCCGGCGTCGACGTCGACTTCGAATGGTTCGATTATTCGGCCTCGCTCGACGCGTTTTCCGCCGGCAAGCTCGACGCGGTCGCGGCGACCAACGGCGATGCGCTCGTCACCGGCGCGGCCGGCGCGAAGAACGTCATGATCCTGTTGACCGACTATTCGGCCGGCAACGACATGATCGTCGCGAAGCCGCCGCTGCGCACCGTCGAAGGCCTGAAGGGCAAGAAGGTCGGCGTCGAGCTTGGCCTCGTCGATCACCTGCTGCTCGAAACCGCGCTGCAGAAGCACGGGCTCAAGGACGGCGACGTCACGCTCGTGAATGCGAAGACGAACGAACTGCCGCAGGTGCTCGGTTCGTCGACCGACATCGCCGCGGTGGCCGCATGGCAGCCGAACGCGGGCGAGGCGTTGAAGCGCGCACCCGGCGCACGGGCGATCTTCACGTCGGCGGATGCGCCGGGGCTGATCTACGATGCGATCACGGTCGCGCCGGCGAGCCTCGCCGCGCGTCGGGCCGACTGGGCGAAGGTGGTCAAGGTCTGGTATCGCTGCGTCGCCTATATCAACGACCCGAAGACGCAGGCCGATGCGGTGAAGATCATGTCGGCGCGCGTGGGCCTCGCGCCCGCGCAATATCTCCCGCTGCTGAAAGGCACCCACCTGCTCGACGCGGCCGCGGCGAAGCAAGCGTTCCGCAAGGGCGACGGGCTCGACTCGATCTACGGGTCGACCCGCAACGCGAATGCGTTCAACGTGCGCAATGCCGTGTACAAACAGTCGCAGGACGTCGACGCGTATATCGATCCGCGCTTCAGCGAGCTGCATTGACCGTCGCGGGCTCGCTTGCAGGCCGAGCCGGGCATACCGGTGGCTGGTCTGGTTCGGCAACGCGGGATATCCGCGCGCACGCATGACCGATCGAATCAGCGGTACGTGGGCCTGGCATCGCATCAGGTCCGCGTACCGATGCTACTGAAGCGACGCCTGGACAAGAACGCGCGACGCAAATAAGGCCGGTAGCGGAATTCAGTCCGAACAGGGGGCGTGCGTCCTTGGAGACGACGTCGACGCCCCTGGGGGCGACAGGACGCTGGTGGACGAGAGCGTGGCGGCACACCGGCTCGTGATGCCGTTCGACATCTCGTTGCCGACGGGGATGGGCTATTACTTCGTGTATCCGGGCGGAACCGAACAGCAACAAAAGATCCAGCTGTTCGGCGACTGGATTGCGGACGAACGCGCGTGGAGCTGCGTCAAGCCGCCAGCCCCGCCGACGCGGCCGACGCGGCCGACGACAACATCGGCACTTCCGGATTGAACCGCGTCATGCAGTTCAGATCGAGCGCGCGAATCTGCTCGGTCATGAAGTCGACGAAGATCCGGATGCGCGTCGGAAGGTGTTGCCGACTCAGATAGCAGATGTAGTGACCGCGATCCTCCGGCACGTGCTTCGCCAGCGCGACGACGAGTTCGTTCGACGCGAGATGGTCGCGGATCTGGTAGCCCGCCATCTGCGCGATGCCCGATCCGTTCAGCACCGAGCGCAACACCAGATCAGCGTCGTTGAACGTGAGGCGCGACGTCGGCAGGTACTTCTGCACGCGGCCGTCCACGTTGAACTCCCATTCGAACAGGCGCCCGCTCGCAAACCGGAAATTGATGCACTCGTGCCGGTCGAGGTCCTCGACGCTTTGCGGGAGACCGTGCCTCGCCACATACGACGGCGCCGCGCAGAGCGCCATCTGCATCGGAATCAGTTGCCGGGCGATGATGCTGGAGTCCTCGATGCGGCCGTTACGGAACGACACGTCGATCCGCTCGGACACCAGATCGACGGGCCGGTCGTCGAGCAGCAGATCGATGATGATGTCCGGATAGGCGTGTGCGAACTTTTCCAGCAGCGGCGCCACGATCTTCCTGCCGAATCCCACTGCCGAGCTGATGCGGATGAGTCCGCGCGGCGGCCCCTGCCGCAATTCCAGCATGTCGTTCATGGCTTCGACGATCTGCGCCACGCCCTGATGGCAATTCTCGAAGAAGCGCCGGCCCTCGCAAGTCAGCTCGGTCGTGCGCGTGGTCCGCTGGAACAGCCGCGTGCTCAGCTGCGCCTCCAGCTTCTGGACGTTCCGGCTCACGGCCGGCCGCCCGACGCCGAGCAGTTCGGCGGCCTTGGTGAAACTCCCCTCGCTCGCCACGGCAACGAATGCAAGGATGCCTGCATAGCTCGCACCGAAGCTCGCCGACAGTGCATCGGCGCGACTGGCCAGCTCGCGACGCGCGCCGTGTTCCGATGGTTCCGAATGATTCATTTCCGCTGCCCCCACTCGTGCTGCTCACACGGTTCGACTCGTCGCCGGCATGCGCCGGCGTATCGCATACGTGCGAACGTGAATCAGCTTCTTGCCAGCCACTGGTCGAGACCGATTCGGCCCAGCCGCGCATCCCCGAGCGGCACCAGCGACGTTTCCTCGACGCGGCCGCCGTAGTAGCGGGCGTCGCGATCGGTCACCACCGCGCGCGTGTCGCCGACCGACTTCAGGTAGCGCGCGACGATCTCCGCGAACGGCGCGCGATCCGGGCCCGCGATCTCGATCGTGCCGTTCTGCGGCCCGGCGAGCGCGGCCTGCGCGACGAGTGCCGACACGTCTTCCGCGGCGATCGGCTGGAACAGTCCGTCGCCGATGCGCACGGTGCCGTCAACCGTGCCGAAATCCGCGATGCCGCCGATGAATTCCATGAATTGCGTCGCGCGCACGATCGTGTACGGTACGCCCGCCGCCTCGATCGCCTGCTCCTGCGCGACCTTGGCCGCGAAATAGCCGTTCTCCGGCATCCGGTCGCAACCGACGATCGACAGCGCGACGTGATGGCGCACGCCCGCGGCCACTTCGGCCTTGCCGAGATTGCGTGCCGACGTGCGGAAGAAGTCCAGGACCGCCTGCGGTTCCCATGACGGTGCGTTCGCCACGTCCACGACCACGTCCGCGTCCGTCAATGCGTCGGTCAGGCCCTCGCCCGTGATGGTATTGACACCGGTGCGCGGCGATGCGGCAACCGCCCGATGGCCCGCTTCCTCGAGCAGCGTGACGACACGCGAGCCGATCAGGCCCGAACCGCCGATGACAACGATCTTCATCGCAAAATCTCCTGACGAATGGATTGCATGTGAATGCGAGGGGACATGACGGGTGCCGGATCCGGTGAAGGCGGTGATGACCGTCGCATCGCGTGGAGCAATTGTGGAAGAATCATGTCCTATCCATCAGTGCCAAGAATCGTCGATCGGACTGGTCCATGCCGTGTCTGTTCCGTTACCCACGAGGCCGTCATGTCTGCGCAATCCTCCATGCTGACCATCGAAATCGACCGGCAGCATCAGTTGCCGATCTATCTGCAGATCTGTGAGCGGTTCAGAACCGCGATCGCCGCGGGCCACCTGCGTCCGGGCGATCGCGTGCCGGCGTTACGCGGTCTGGCGACGCAATTGAACACGGCGCGCGGCACCGTCGAACAGGCCTACACGATCCTGGTCGACGAGGGGTATCTGCAAATGCGCGGCGCGGCAGGCACATTCGTCTCGCCGTCCTTGCCGAAATCGCTGCCGCGGGCGACGCCCGCGCATGACGACGAATCGGCGGCGCACGTCGACAGCGCCGACGTGCTTCAGGTACCGGGCATGTCGCGCGACAGCCCGCCTCCGCGGCGCGCGCAACCGATCGCCGTCGCGATGAGCGGCGAGCCGCGCCCGTTGCAGCCCGGGGTCCCTGCCCTCGACGCCTTTCCGCGCAAGGTCTGGCACCGCCTCGTGTCGCTGCGCGCGCGCAGCGGGGATCGTGCGCTGCTGGGCTACCCGAATCCGGCCGGTTACAGGCCGCTGCGCGAACACATCGCCACCTATCTGGGGCTGTCGCGCGGCGTCACCTGCGTGCCGGAACAGGTGTTCATCACCAGCGGCTACCGCGCCACGCTGGAACTCGTGCTGCGCAGCCTCGCGCGTCCGAACGACCGCGTCTGGTTCGAGGACCCCGGCTATCTGCTCGCACGCAGTTTCCTCTCCGAGACGGGCGTGCACCTCATCCCGGTGCCGGTGGATGCCGAGGGAATCGACGTCGAGCGCGGCCTGCAGCTGGACGCGCATGCGCGCTTCGCGCTCGTGACGCCGTCGCATCAGAGCCCGCTCGGGCATACGCTGTCGCTGTCCCGCCGCATCGCGCTGCTGGACTGGGCCGAAAAGACGTCCGGGTGGATCGTCGAGGACGACTACGACAGCGAGTTCCGCTATCTGGGCCGCCCGCTGCAGGCGCTGAAGAGTCTCGACCGGCGCGATCGCGTGATCTATTGCAGTACGTTCAGCAAGGCGATGTATCCCGGCTTGCGGCTCGCGTACGCAGTCGTGCCGGAGCGTGCGGTGGAGCGTGTCGAACGCGTGGCCTGCAGCATGAACGCAGGCTCGCCGGCGCTCCTGCAGGCGGCCCTGGCGGATTTCATCGAACAGGGTCACTTCGCCCGGCACCTGAAGCGCATGCGCACGCTGTATGGCGAGCGCCGCACGCTGATCGTGCACGCATTGCGGCAGGCGTTCGGCAAGCGGCTGATCGTCGACCTGCCGCCCGGCGGCATCCAGTTCGCGGTGCGGTTCACGGCGGGGCCCGAGGGGCCGGTCGACGATGTCACCGTCGCCGCGCGCGCCCGCGAAGCCGGGCTCGCGGTCCTGCCGCTGTCGATCTGGTACACGAACAGCCACACGCAGCAAACGCCACGCGGCCTCATCATTGGGTTCGCGAACATCGCCGACGCGGACGAAGCGCAACGTCACGCACGAGCGCTGCGCGCGTGCCTGGGCCGCTGACGCGCGGCGCGCACCAATCGCGTGAGGCCTTGCGTGCCGGCAACCGCTGCCGCCGGGCGCCTGTTTGAAATGCGTGGCGCGTTCCCGATTGGTGTCGAACGGGAAACATACAATCGCCCGGAACGGCCATACCGCCATCCCGTGCGCGCCTCTAGCATGGAAGCGTCTTTCTCCCGTAGACGAACCGGGAATCGGGCTGCACCGGAAGATTGCCGCATTCCTCGGACGATCCTCCGTGCCCGTCATTCCTTGACGACGCTACTTGCCCGGGCGTTCCGGCCCCTTCGCAAGACGTTTCGACGATCGAATGACCGAGGTCGAAGCGTGTCGCTGAATTCGAGCACGCATCATGGATGACAACAAGCTGCAAGCCCCGCCGCTTTCCCTCCTCGACAGGTATCGAGGCCGGGATTTTCAACCGCTTTACACCACGACCGTCACCGTGTCCGGCGGCGAGACGGGACACGGCCGCGCATCCGGCGTCGTCCGCTCGGACGACGGAAATCTCGCCGTCGACTTGCGCCTGCCCACCGAGTTTGGCGGGCCCGGCAACGGGACCAATCCGGAGCAGTTGTTCGCGGCCGGCTTCGCCGCGTGCTTCCACGGCGCGCTCAATCTGCTCGAGAAGCGCGCCGATATGGAAACCCCCGATACCGCCGTGGAGGTGCAGGTTTCGTTCGGTCGCGATCCCATGGACGGCGGCTATGCGTTGCTCATCGACGTTCGGGTACGGATGCCGGGCGTCGATCGAAACGTCGCGGAAGAAATGGTTCGAACCGCGGAACGCTTGTGCCCATATGCGAAGATGGCCCGGCAAGGCACCGTCAATATCGTGACCGTCGTCGACTGACCGGCGCCTGTCGCGGCGCGACAGCGCGTCGTCCGCCGACGGCGTTCGTTGCCGCAGCGGCGTGCTCCTCCCCCCGCGGCGCATCTCGCGACACGCGCGGGGGGCGACCGGTCAATCGAACGACGCCTGCGGGTTACCGGCCGCCAGTGCCTCGGCACGATTCGGTGCCGGCGGATAGATCCATTGCGTGTTGATCATCTGCTTGCGCGCCTTTCCTTCGGCATGCGTCAGTTTGATCTGCCGATCCCAGCCTTCCGAGTACACGGCGCCCCAATCGCCCAGGTCGACGCATGTCGCATAGAACGGCTGCCGGTATTCCAGTGTCGGCACGCCGATCAGATCCGCCGCGACGTTGTGCCCGCCGAATTGCCCCATCACGATCGCGTGCTGGCACGACATCAATGCATAGTGCCCGTCATCGTCGCTGCGCGCCCGCGCCACGTCTCCCGCGACGAATACGTGCGGCGCTTCCGCCGTGCGAAGATCCGGTGTGACCTCGACGCGCCCGAGCGGATCCAGGTGCGACGAGACTTGCGACGTCAGCGGGCTCGCAAGCATTCCGCCCGCCCAGATCACGGTCATCGCCTCGATGTGCATGCCCGACGCGGTACGAACGCCGTCGGCCGCGACCGACACGACGCGCGATCCGAGCACGGCCTCGACGCCGAGCGACGCGAATGCTTCTGCGACATACGGCCGAGGATTCGGGCCGAGATCGGGACCGATGTCGTCCTGCGCGCCGATCACGACGACACGCCCTTTCGTCTGCGGGCCGAACCACTCGCGCAAACGCTTGGGCAACTCGGTGGCAACCTCGATACCCGTAAAACCGCAGCCGACCACCGCGACCGTATTGCGTGCCGGCGATTCCGGCAGTTTCGCGAGCGCCGCGAAGTGGTCGTCGAGCGCGACGGCGTCCTCGATGCGATCGACCGAGAACGCGTGTTCCGCGAGCCCTGGCACCGGCGGCTTGCTCAACCTGCTGCCGCTGGTCAACAACAGCCTGTCATACGCGAGCAGACGTCGCTGGCCGTTGGCGCACGCGACACTGACCGTCTTCTCGCGGACGGAAATCTCGTCGACGCTGCCTTCGAGAAACTTCACGCCGACCGCATCGAGCAGCGGCAGCAACGGTGCGGCCATCCGCTGCGGCTCGCTTTCGTACAGCCGCGGCCGGATCTGCAGCTCCGGTTTCGGGGAGATCAACGTGATCTCGACGTCGCCGCTCGTCACACCGGCACCATCCAGCACGCGCGCCGCGCCCAGTGCGCCCCACACGCCGGCAAAACCGGCACCCACTATCAGGATCTTCTGCGACATGATCATTGCCCTCGGTTGATGTCGATGGCGGCAACTCGCCGCGCGAAGTCATCCTAGGTCGACACGGCATCGCGCAGTAGATCCGCAGTCGTGCTCACGATGTTGCCGCTTCGGCACCAATCCATCACACGCCGCACTGATCGATCGCGGGCATGATGTCGACGAACGATCGCACGCGACTCGAACGCCGTCTTCGTCACCCACCTGACTCAACGATGAGGCAAATAAAATGCACATGGGGAAATCGTACAAACTGTCGGAGTTCCTGATCTGGACGCGCTGGAAAATTTACGAGCTGCTCGTTTTCGGTTCCGTTCCGGTTGTCCTGTACAAGTTTTTCTCCGTTACGTGGCTGTCGATCCCCCTGACGATCGTGGTTCTGCTCGGAACTGCGACGTCGTTCATCGTCGGCTTCAAGAACGTTCAAACCTACAACCGCGCAATGGACGCGCTGGACATCTGGACGGATATCCTGAGCAAGAGCCGGCGCTGGGGCCAATTCGTCCGCGACTTCGTCACCGATGACGAGATCGCCCGAACACTCGTCGATCGCCACCTGGCGTGGCTGACCGCGCTGCGCTACGACCTGCGCCGCCCGCGCGTCTGGGAAAGCACGAACAAACGCTACAACGCAGAGTACCGCCGGTTCTATCGTGTTCCGGAGTGGGAAAAGGACATCAGCGAATTGTTGCCGAAGTACCTCTCCTCGACCGAAACGGAACAGTCGCTCTCCTCGGCTTGCATCGCAACGTTCGTGCTGAGCCTGCAGGGCACTTCGCTCCGGACGCTTCACATGGCCGGGCATCTGAATTCGAACTTTTACATGGAGCTTCAGAAAACCGTCGGCGATTTCATCGATCTCCAGGCAAGATCGGAACGCTTCAAGAACTTTCCCTACCCGCGTCAGTATGCGACCGTCAGCTCCCTGTTCGTCCGGTTCTTCTGCCTGTCGCTTCCGTTCGGTCTTCTGAACGAATTCAACCGGTTGAACGATAGCGTCAGCGGTTTCATGCACGGCAACATGGTCTGGCTGGTCGTGCCGTGCAGCGTCGCCGTTTCCTGGATGTACACCTCGCTCGAGCAGGTTGGCGAAAGCACGGAGAACCCGTTCGAAGGGGGCGCCAACGATGTGCCCATTTCAACGCTGTGCAGCACGATCGAGCGCGATCTGAAAGCGATGCTCGGTGAACAAGCTCGCGATCCGTCGAGCCGCACGATCATCGCGCTGTAGCGCGTCACACGTCTTTCGTTTCGCCATCTTCCGTTCGTCGATTGCTGTCGCCGAGACAACATGATGAGGTCCGTCGCGACGCTACTGCCGCACGAGCACATCGCCTACGCTTGGCGATGACGGTGGCCGTGCATGCATGCCCGATCCCCTCCGGGAAACGGACACGACACCGCAAGTGCAACGTGCGACCCGCGCGGCCGTCTGCGCCGCGTCGCGTCGTCGCGCGTCATTGGCCGCGGCAGCCAAGGCTGTTGCCATGGGTGTGACCCAGCACCTCATCAACCGAGGAACGATCCGTGACAGAAGAAGATATCCGCAGCAACGCATTCGCGATGCCCGTGCACAACCCGGCGTATCCGCGTCCGCCCTTCCGCTTCGTCAATCGGGAGTATTTCATCATCTCGTACGAGACGGACATGGACGCCCTCCGGGCCGTCGTCCCGGAACCTCTGACGGTCGACCAGGCCGTCGTCCATTACGAGTTCATCCGGATGCCCGATTCGTCGGGATTCGGTGACTACACCGAAAGCGGTCAGGTGATCTCCGTTCTGGACGAGGACGGCACGCGAGCCAATTTCACGCATGCGATGTACCTCGACGACGAAGGCCCGATCGCCGCCGGACGGGAAATCTGGGGATTTCCCAAGAAACTGGCGTCGCCGCGGCTCTGCGTCGACGGCAAGGACACGCTGCTCGGCACGCTCGACTACGGCACGCAGCGCATCGCCACCGGAACGATGGGTTACAAGTACCGCGCGCTCGACACGGAAGCCGAGCGCCGCAAGCTCGCCGGCACGCCCAACTATCTGCTCAAGGTCATTCCGCACGTCGACGGCACCGCGCGCATCTGCGAACTGGTGCGCTTCTTCCTGCGCGATGTCGACGTGATCGGCGCATGGGAGGGGCCTGCCGCGCTCGAACTGCATCCGCATGCGCTCGCGTCGGTTGCCGACCTGCCGGTTCGCAAGGTGATCGGCGGGCGCCACGTCATCGCACATCTCACGCTCGATATCGGCGAAGTGGCCCATGACTACCTCGCCCCCGCCGCGTCGCTGAAGCTCGCGGTCAACCAGTAAACCTCCGGAGGACGTATGGCACTGAATGACAAGGTCGCGCTCGTGACGGGCGCGGCAAGCGGTATCGGCGATCTGTGCGCACGCAAGCTAGCAGCGGACGGCGCCACGGTCGTGATCGCCGATCTGAACCTCGCGGCCGCGCGCAAGGTTGCGGACGATATCGTCGCGAGCGGAGGGAAGGCATTGGCGATCGCGATGGACGTCACCAGCGAGGAAGCCGTCGATGCCGGCATGGCCGAAACGGTGAACCGGCTGGGCGGAATCGACGTGCTCGTGTCGAACGCCGGCATCCAGATCGTCAACCGGATCGAGGACTACGCATTTTCCGACTGGAAGAAGATGCTGGCCATTCACCTGGACGGTGCATTCCTGACGACGCGTGCCGTCATCAGGCACATGTACGCGTCGAACAAGGGCGGCACGGTGATCTACATGGGCTCGGTGCATTCGCACGAGGCCTCGCCGCTGAAGTCCGCCTACGTGACCGCGAAGCACGGGCTGCTCGGTCTCGCGCGCGTCGTCGCGAAGGAAGGCGGGCCACGCGGCGTACGCGCCAATGTCGTGTGCCCGGGCTTCGTCAGGACGCCGCTGGTCGACAAGCAGATTCCGGAGCAGGCGAAAGCGCTGGGCATCTCCGAACAGCAGGTCGTCAAGGATGTGATGTTGAGAGAGACCGTCGACGGCGAATTCACGTCGGCGGCCGATGTCGCGCACACGGTTGCGTTCCTGGCCGGCTTCGAGTCGAACGCGCTCACCGGACAATCGATCGTCGTCAGCCACGGCTGGTTCATGCAGTAAGGAGGACACCATGTATTCGAGCCAGCGTAACAAGCTCAAGCAGCCCCATCGCATCAAGCTGCCCGCGTATGACGAAATCGGACTCGTGCTGCAGGGTGGCGGCGCACTCGGCTCCTATCAGGCCGGCGTGTATGAAGGCATGGCCGAAGTCGGCGTGGAGCCGACGCGAATCGCCGGCATATCGATCGGCGCGCTGAATACGGCGATCATCGCTGGCAATGCGCCGGCGGACCGCACGGACGCGCTCCGCGGCTTCTGGAACACCATCAGTCAGCCGGGCGATCCGCTCGCTCACGTCGGCGCGTGCATGTCGGCGTGGCCCGGGCTTGCCGACGTGGGGCGCAGGTGGTCGAGCGCATGGGCCGCCACGCGAACGCTGATGGAAGGCCAGAACGGATTCTTCTCGCCGCGCACGCACGTGCCTTTCGCGGGATTCGGCGCAAAGCGTCCCGATCAGGTCAGCTACTACGACACGTCGGCGTTGCGTGAAACGCTCCTGCGGTACGCCAACTTCGACCGCATCAACGACGGAAACATTCGCGTATCCGTCGGAGCGGTCAATGTGCGAACGGGCAATCTCGTCTATTTCGACAATACGAAAATGCGCCTGGCGCCGGAGCATTTCATCGCATCCGGCGCGCTGCCGCCGGGCTTTCCGGCCGTCGAGATCGATGGCGAGTTCTACTGGGACGGTGGCCTCGTTTCCAATACGCCGCTCACCGAGATCATCCGCGAAAGCCAGCACAAGGACACGCTCGTCTTCCAGCTCGATCTGTGGAGCTCGCGCGGCAAGTTGCCGGGCAACTTCCTCGATGTCAGCGAACGCACCAAGGACATTCAGTATTCGAGCCGCACGCGCGCGATCACCGCGTTCATGTCGCAGAACCAGAAACATGCGCAGATGATCAAGGCGCTGCTCGAACACATTCCGGAACACGTGCGGCTTGCCCACCCGCTGCTGCGGGAAGCTCAGAAAACGGCGGATGGCAGTGCCGTGAACGTGGTGCACCTGATCTACAAGAACAAGACGTTCGAGGGGCACTACAAGGACTATGAGTTCAGCAAGGACACGATGCGCGAGCATTGGGCGAGCGGTCTCGAGGATATTCGCCGTTCGTTCGGACACCCGGAGTGGTTCGAGATTCCGAGCCGGGAAATCGGCTTCGTCACGCGAGACGTGCACCGCTATCGGCACGACGTGGACGAAGCCGGCAGCCTCGGCAAGCATGCTTCTCCCGCGGAACAACTGCCGCCTGAGAAGGAATCGTCCGTCGCCGGGTGACCCGTATCGACGCCAGCCGCGGATGAGCCGGGCGGTCGGCCGCGTGCCGGCGACGCGTGACCGGCGGCCCGCCTGCTCTGTTCCCGACTCGCGGTACCGCCCTTGCAGGACCGCTTCAGGCGGAGCCATGACCGATCGTCGAGATCGCGCATGCGCCCGCCTCAAGGAGAGCACCATGATGTCGCATGAAATGATCGCGCGGTACGGCACGTTGATCGTATTCCTGAACGTTCTAGGGTCGTCGCTCGGCCTGCCGCTGCCTGCCATTCCGACCTTGGTCACGGTAGGCGCAGGCATCGCGCTCGTGACCCATGTCGCGTCGTCGACGCTGCTGCATTTCTCGACGATACTGGCCGCCGCCGTGGTTGGCGGCCTGCTCGGCGACCTGGTCTGGTACCAGGGTGGAAAACGGTACGGCAAGCGCACGCTTCACACCGTCTGCAAACTGACACCGTCGCGCGACGCGTGCGTCAGGACGACGGAGCGCTTCTTCGGGCGTTGGGGCGTTCGCGTGCTCGTGATCGCGCGGTTCGTACCCGGCCTGTCACTCGTGGCCGTTCCGCTATGCGGCGCGATGGCCGTCAGGTTGCGCGCCTTTATCTTGCATGACTGCGTCGGCATTGCGCTGTGGGCGTCGATCGGTCTGGCCGTCGGCACACTGTTCGCCTCGCAGATCGACGCGGTCTTCGCCCTCGTCACTCGTCTTGGCTGGCATGTGCTCATCGTGATCGGCATCGCACCGGCGTTGTATCTTCCGTATCGCCACTGCCGCCGACGGATGCTGGCAAGCGCCCTCGGAAAAGCGCGGATCAGCGCGGGTGAACTGCATGCGTTGCTCGCGAGCAATCCGCGGCCGGCCGTGATCGACATCCGTTCCGCCGAGCGAAGAATGCTCGATCCGTTCGTCATCCCGGGCGCGGTGATCGGCGATGAACGCAAGCCGCGCCAGATCATGGAGCGCTATGGCACGAACCGGACGCTCGTCATCTATTGTGCGTGCCCGCACGAAACGTCTGCCGTGTCGGTGGCCAGGCAGTTGCGCCTGTCCGGTGTCAAGCTCGCGTTACCGCTCACCGGCGGTATCGATGCATGGCGCGTCGCGGGCTTCGACGTGGAACCGATGGTCGCGATGAACGACGCGGCAATCGCCCCGGAGGAGCGGAAAGCCTTCACGTATTGACGCCGTGGCGCGCCCGGGTTCCCGGGCAGCGCGGTATCGCACCGTTGGCGGCCTGTCGGGCCGCCGATTCGCCTGGCGACGGACAACACCTCCATGGCGCCTCCATCGGCTCACGCAGCGAGTGCCGGACCTCGGCATCGCGACCCCCGCTAGCCGGGTTTCACGCCTCTTCTTGGTCACATCCTCGGCGGACCTGACACCCTCTCCCGACCACAGTTGCGCCATGCGGCGACTGCGCCGCTTGTCTCGAACCCGGGGCAAGACGATCTGTCGATCGCGTAACGGATAAAGCGTTCCTTCCGCCGTTGCGCGCCTGGCGGGCACATTCCCCGACACAGACAGTGAGATCGGCGTAACGGACGTTCGACGTCAGCACGCTTGGAACGCCATCCGGCGCGTTTCCGTGACGACGGAGGCACTGGTTGGCCTCGGACGGCTTGATCAGTTTGACGAAGCGTTTGACGCAAGGTGTGGCCGCATCCCGCAACGACCCGCCCGGTCCGCCGAATGCGACCGCATGATGTCCATCATTTTGACGGACACCATGCCGACATCGATCCTCAAGGGTTTGGCGCATCCCGGCTCGGCGGCGTGCGAGCGATCGCCACCGCGCGACGCCAGCGGCCTCGTTCAGTGACCGCCCGCGGCGATCCCGCCGCCGCCGCCCTTGCCCGGCCGGGTGAGCCAGACCAGCGGAATGATCACGATGAAGATGATCGACGACAACCAGAAGATGTCGTTCAGCGCGAGCATCGCAGCCTGTGCATTCAGCGTGCGTTCGAAAAACGCCGACGCCTGATCGACGCCGCCGCCGAGCGTCGCCTGGAGCTGCGTGACGGCACTCGTGTAAGCGGGGTTGTTCACGCTCGATTGCTCGGCGAGCCGCGCATGATGCAGGATCGTCCGGTCGTTCCATCCGGTCGCGATCAGCGAGGTGCCGACGCCGCCCGCGAACACACGCACGAAATTCGACAGCCCGGCGGCGGCCGGAATCCGGTCGGGCGCGAGGCCCGACAGAATGATCGCGGTAAGCGGCGTGAAAAAGAGCGCCATCGGGATACCCTGCAACAGGGTCGGCAGCACCAGCGTGTAGGGGTCGACGCCCGTCGTGTAACGCGAGCGCATGAAGAACACGCCCGCGAAACCCACGAAGGCCAGCGTCGCGAGCACCCGCGCGTCGGACTTCGGCATGATCTTCGCCATCAACGGTGCGAGCAGCACGGCGAAGATCCCGAGCGGCGCCGTCACGAGTCCGGCGTCCACCGATCGATAGCCGAGATAGCCCTGAATCCATTGCGGCAGGATCACGAGGTTCGAGAAGAATACCGCGTATGCGACCGAGATCGCGATCGTGCCGCCGCGGAAGTTGCGCACCGCGAACAGGCGAATGTCCACGATCGGGTTGCCCGCCGTGAACTCCCAGATCAGGAAGAACAGGAAGCTGACGGCCGCAATCACGGCAAGCGAGCAGATCACGGGCGAGCTGAACCAGTCGAGATCCTTGCCCTTGTCGAGCATGATCTGCAGCGTCGCGACCCATACGACCAGCGACATCAGGCCGACTTTGTCGATGGGCAGCTTGCGCACCTGCGTCTCACGGTCGCGATAGATCATCCACGTCACGCCGGCCGCGAACAGGCCGACCGGAATGTTGATATAGAAGATCCACGACCAGCTGTAGCTGTCGGTGATCCAGCCGCCCAGCGCGGGACCGGCGATCGGGCCGACCGTCGCGGTCATCGACCAGAGCGCGAGCGCGGTCGAGCTCTTCTCCTTCGAATACGAACCCAGCAGGATCGCCTGCGAAAGCGGAATCAGCGGCCCCGCGACGGCGCCCTGCAATACGCGCGCGGCGAGCAGCACGAGCAGGTTCGGCGCGATGCCGCACAGCCACGACGAGAACACGAACAGCACGATCGCGGCCACGAACAACCTGATCTGCCCGACGCGCTGCGTGAGCCATCCGGTCAGCGGAATTGCGACGGCATTGGCCGCCGAGAACAGCGTGATCACCCACGTGCCTTCGTCGACGGATACGCCGAGGTTTCCGGAGATGGTCGGAATCGCCACGTTGGCGATCGACGAATCGAGCACGTTCATGAACGTCGCGAGCGCGACGGCGAGCGTCGCCAGCACCAGCTTTCCGCCCGTCAGCGGTGGCGGCGCGGGTTGAGTCGAGGAATTCATCTTGCTCACACTCCGAAGGTCGACCGCGCCGGCACATCGTTCCGGCCAGTCGGATGATTGAATCGACCGGAACGCGACTGCAACGCGCATCCGGGTCGACGGTTCAACTCGCGCGCCGCGTCGTGTCGCGCGGGTCCTTTGCATCGCGCGTGGCGGAAGCCGTCGGCTCGCCGCCACGCGCCGTCGTACCCGCACGCCCGATGACGATGTTGCGCGCGATGATCTTCTCGATCTCGGCGTCCGCCTGTGCGCCGTATTCGGCAAACACGTCCGTGCGATATGACGTGTTCGTCGCCGCGCCGAGCTGCGGGCCCGTGTCGTCGCGCGTATCCACGTCGACGTCCATCGACAGTCCGATGCGCAGCGGATGCGCGTCGAGTTCCTTCGGGTCGAGCTGGATGCGCGCGGGCAGGCGCTGAACGATCTTGATCCAGTTACCTGTCGCGTTCTGCGCGGGCAGGCTCGCGAATGCGCTGCCCGTGCCCGCCGAGAAGCCGACCACGCGGCCGTGATACCTGACCTTTCCGCCGTACACGTCGGCCGTCAGCGTGACGGGTTGACCGATGCGCATGTTGCGCAACTGGCTTTCCTTGTAGTTCGCGTCGACCCACACGCCGTCGAGCGGCACGATCGCCATCAATGGCATGCCGGGCGACACGCGCTGGCCGACCTGAACCGAGCGCTTCGCGACATAGCCGGTGACGGGCGCGGGCAGCACGTTGCGCGCGTACGCCAGATACGCGTCGCGCACCTTCGACGCGGCCGCCTGCACGTTCGGGTGCTGATCGATCGTCGTGCGGTCGGTCAATGCGCGGTTGGCCTCCGCCTGTCGACGCGCGGCGTCGAGCGCCGCCCGCGCGGCCGCCACGGTGTCGCGCGCGTGCGCGATGTCCTCGGCCGACACGGCGCCCGTATCGGCGACGGCCACGCGACGACGCAGGTCCTCCTGGGCTCGCACGAGATCGGACTGCTTCTGCGCGACGTTCGCGGCATACAGATCGTCGTTCACGTAGAGACTGCTCACTTGCCGCACGGTCTGACCCAGCGCCGCTTCGGCGTTGCCGAGCGCGACTTTCGCATCGGCGGCGTCAAGCGTGACGACGGGTTCCCCCGCCTTCACGATCTGCGTATCGTCGGCGTTCACGGCAACGACGGTACCCGCCACCTGCGGCGTCAGCTGCACGAGATTGCCGCTGACGTACGCATCGTCTGTGGATTCGTGGTAGCGCGCGAACGTCAGGTAGTACGCGGTGTAGGCAACCGACGCCGCCACGACCGTCACGCCGAGCAGCGCCAGCAGCAGCCGGCGGCGGCGCGTCGCGTCTTCGCTTGCGACATCGTCGCCTCCCGGCGGCGACGTATCACGATTCACGCGGGGTGTGTCGACCGGCTTGCGTACCGGCGGATCGATTTCGCTCATTTCAATTCTCCAGGCAGATTCGATGGATCGCCGCTCAGCGCGCGGCGACAGCGGGCACGGCCGATACGCGCGCATCGGCATGTGCCGCGGTGCCAGCGCCTGCGAATGACGCGTCGACGAAGCCGCCGCCCAGCGCGGACGCGAGCGCAATCTGACGATCGCGGCGGTCCATGCGCAGATTCGCGACGCGCTGATCGGCGGAAAGTGCGTTGACGTCGGCGTTCAACACGGTCAATTGATTCGTGAGACCGGCCTTGTACTGCACGAGCGCCAGCGCGGCCGCCTTCAGCGCGGCTTGCTGCGCGGTCTGCGCATCGACCAGCTGTGCGTCCGTCGAACGCACGTCGGCGACTTGCGTCGCGACTTCGCTCAGCGCGGTGACGAGCGCCTGGTTATAGGTCGCGACGGCGAGATCGAAGTCCGCATAGCGCCCCTTCAGTTGCGCACGGTGTGCGCCAGCGTCGAAGATCGGCAGGTGGATGGCCGGTCCGACCGACGCGGTGCGGCTCGCCGCCGTCAGGAAACGGCCGAAGCCGAACGCATCGAGTCCGATCGCGGCGCTCAGGTTGATGTCCGGATAGAACTCGGCCTTCGCTTCCTTCACGCCGTGCGCGAGCGCATCGACACGCCATCGGGCAGCCACGATGTCGGGGCGCCGGCTCACGAGATCCGCAGGCAGATTGTCGGGCAGGCGTACCTCGTTGCCGGTGCCGAGCGTCGGGCGCGCGATCCCCAGGCCGCGATCGGGACCGGCGCCGACCAGCGCGGCAATCTGGTAGCGCGCCGCGAGGATCCGGCCGTCGAGCGATTTCAGCAACGCACGGCTGGTCGCGAGATTCGCACGGGCGGTCTCTCGCTCGACCTGCGTATCGAGCCCGGTCGCGATTCGGCCCGCGGCGATGCGATCGATCTGCTCGCGCCGGGCGATCTCCCGCTGCGCGATGTCGTGCAACAGGAACAGGCGTGCAAATTCGTTGTAGGTACGCGCGATCGCGGTCGTGAGCGTCAGCCTGACCGCTTCCGCGTCGGCGCGGCTCGCCTGCAGATCGGACACCGACTCGCGCAGCGCCTCGCGTTTCTTGCCCCACAGGTCGAGCTCGTACGAAGCGCCCAGGATGCCGCGGTTCTCCGTCTGCCATGACCCGCCGTACGGCGGCGGCACGAGCGCCGTTCCGGAAAACTGCTGACGCGTGAGCGCGTAGCTGGCGTCGACGCGCGGCATCGTCCCCGCTCGCGCGGATTCGCTGTAGGCCTGCGCGGCCGCCACGCGTGCACGCGCCTGATCGAGCGTCGGGCTGCTGTTGAGTGCCTCGTCGATCAAGGACTTCAACTGGCCGTCACCGAACTGATCGGCCCAATCCGCGGTCGGCCAATGTCCTTGCTCGAACGGCAGGCTCCATTGCGTTGCGTAATGCTGTGGATCGGTCATCGCCGCATCGCCATGAATGCCGGCGTAGTTCGCGCATGCCGACAACGCCGATGCGACGATCACCGGCACGCCGGCTCGGGACACGCGCGATCCATACCGCCGCGCGGTCGAAAGCATGGTCGTCGCGCGTCCCTTCACGAGCGCGATCAATGTCCGGACGCCGATCCATGGATTCAGCAAGCCGCGGCGTACCTGCCCGCTGTGACCGACACCGCACACGCACCAGCTGCAGAAGTGCTCGCAGTTGTTCGTCAGGAGCCGATAGTGGTCCTCGCCGAGGCGCGACCAGGCCCGCTCGACGACAGCGATTCCGGTATAGATGGCGTCCGGATCCGCCTGGACACGGATGCCGTTTCCCGCCGCGAAGCGACGCAACGGGATGCATTCCACCGGACACCGCCTCGCGGAACGATCGAAGCCGCCGTAGTGAACAACCAGGCCGTCTCCCACGTAGATGCCGTGATGCACATACCCGTCGCGCTCGCTGACGAGATGCGCGCCAGCGTCGATGTTGGGTTCCGTACGAATCGGTACGTGCGAAAGTGTCGGCCAATCGATATTCAAAGTGTCCATCGCGAGCCTCTGATTGCGTAGGTGTGCCGCATGTCGCGTCACCGATGGGTTGCCTGCATGCGCGAACCGAAGATCGGCCCGCATTCCCGTGCCGTCATACTAGGATCCGCACTCACGCGCAGGTAGACCCGCATCGGAACACTTTCCCGTTCCTCATCGGCACCAATCGGCCGCGTCCCCGCGGTCGTGGAACGCTCGATGCGAGCGACATCCGCCGCTCTCGCCGCATTGGTGCGACGCGGGAAACACCATGCATCCCTGAACGATCTGGTCCGACGATCCGTCTTTGCCTAGCATGCAAGAGCGCTGGGGCCATCGTTCGGATGGCGGTCGTGGGGAACGGCCTGCAGGCAAGCGTTGCACCGTTGCGCCGATTCGCTTCGGGAAACGACGCGCCGCGCCGATCCGCAGGGCTCGGAACACTCGCGCCGATCAATACAAGCAACCGGGAGGAATATGGAGAACGAGAGGTTGCGACCTCCGCCGCTGACGCTGCTGGACAAATACCGCGGACGAGAATTCGCGGCGCTCTACACGACCACGGTCACCGTATCCGGCGGCCAGTCCGGTCATGGCCGTGCATCGGGCGTCGCACGATCCGACGACGGCTGTCTCGCCCTCGATCTGCGATTGCCGACCGAACTCGGCGGCCCGGGCGGCGGGACCAACCCCGAACAACTTCTCGCTGCCGGCTACGCCGCGTGCTTTCACGGCGCGCTGAGCCTGCTCGCGCAACGCGACCGGATCGACATCCGGGAAGCGACCGTCGCTGTCGAAGTGACGTTCGGTCGCGATCCGGTCGATGGCGGATATGCGCTGACCGCCAACGTCACCATCCGCATGCCGGGCGTGAACCGGCATGTCGCGGAGCGTCTCGTCCGGGACACGGAGCGCCTGTGCCCCTATTCGAAGATGGCGCGGCAGGGAATCTGCAATGTCGTCGCCGTGTCGACATGATTGGTGCCGAAGCGGCAACAGAGTGCGCACGTTCCCGGTTCTACCGGCCCGCCGGACCCGCTATTACGATGGTTGACAGGCAGGTCGTGCGATGCATCGCCATGCGCACGGCCACTCGTGCCACTTTCACCAATCAGGAGAACGGATCATGACGCAACGTATCAATTATTTTCAGCAATCGCCGGATCTGACCAGGAAACTCGTCGAACTCGACGGGTTGCTTCAGAAGACGACGATCGAGGTTCCGGTGCGCGAGCTCGTCGAGATTCGCGCGTCGCAGCTCAACGGCTGCGCGTTCTGTGTCGACATGCACATCAAGATGGCGAAGATCCATGGCGAGCGTGAACTGCGCGTGCATCACGTCGCGATCTGGCGCGAGTCGCCGCTGTTTTCGCCGCGCGAGCGCGCCGCGCTCGAATGGACCGAGGCACTGACGCATCTCTCGTCGCATGGCGTGCCGGACGATCTCTACGAACGCGTGCGGGCCCATTATTCCGAGAAGGAACTGTCGGATCTCACCGTCCTCGTGGGTGCGATCAACTGCTGGAACCGGCTGAACGTCGCGTTTCGCGTCGTGCCCGGCTCGTTCGACAAGATGTTCGGGCTCGACAAGGCCAACCTGGAGTAACGACATGAAACGCATCGTGCTCGCACTTGCACCGCTTGCGCTGTCGCTGCTGATGCCCGTTCAGCCGGTCGCCGCCGCACCGCAAGCCAAGGTCACGCAACTGACAACGGAACCGTTGCCCGAGTATCCGGGCAAGGAAGTCGAGATGATCGTCGTGGATTATCCGCCAGGCAGCGTCGACCCCATCCATCGCCACGACGCACACGCATTCGTCTATGTGCTCGACGGCAGCATCGTGATGGGCCTGAACGGCGGCAAGACGGTCACGCTCCATGCCGGCGACACGTTCCACGAAGGCCCGGAGGACGTGCACACGGTCGGACGAAACGCCAGCAGCACGAAGCCGGCAAAATTCGTCGTGTTCCTGATCAAGAACAAGGGCGCCCCCGTCCTCACGCCAGTGAAATAGCGGGACCGTCGTCGAGGCCCGGCAGCGCCGGGCCCGCCCCGAACGTTCGACCTGCCGGAGGCGCGCTCAGGCGCGCCGGACGAAATTGGGCGACGCCCGAGCGTGGCGTCCGTGTGGCACCCGTTCGGCGTGCCCCGTCTCGACGATCGCCGCCCTCGGTTGATCGCCGGGTATACTCCCCGCCAGTATCCGCATATACTCCCCCCCAGTTTGGTGCCAGCGCGTGAGAGCCAACATGCGGCCGGAGCACGGATGCGGGCTCCCGCATCCGTGCGTTGCGATGAAAGGCAGATCGATTCTTCAGCGGATTGCAGCCGTGCATGGCGCGCTCAAAGGGTCGATGATGGAGCCTCGGCGCAAAGACGCACCCAATCTGATGCACGCAGGAAAGTCGATCCGAACCGTCGTTCAACTGAAGCAACGAAGAGGAGCATGAACATGTCCGTCGCCATTCATCCCGCTGTCGATCAAGGCATTCAGAAGGGAGCCGCCGAATTCGCGGGCGGTACGCTGCGCTGCCTGTGCACGCAGGATCCGGTCGAGGTTCGGGTCGACGCCCAGGTCGCGTTCAATCACGCGTGCGGCTGCACGAAGTGCTGGAAACCGGCTGGTGCGCTGTTTGCAGTCGTGGGCGTCGTGCCGCGCGACAAGGTCACCGTGACCGCGCACGGCGAGAAACTGCGGGTCGTGGACGACAAGGCGCTGATCCAGCGCCACGCGTGCACCGCCTGCGGCACGCATCTGTTCGGGCGAATCGAAAATGCCGATCATGCGTTCTACGGCCTGGACTTCATCCATACCGAACTGTCGCAGGATGTCGGCTGGGACGGCCCCGGCTTCGCCGCGTTCGTATCGTCGATCATCGAGAGCGGCACGCCGCCGTCGTTGATGGCGGACGTGCGCGACACGCTGCGCGGCAAGGGAATGGAGCCCTACGATTGCCTGAGCCCGGCGCTGATGGACATTCTGGCGACGCATACGGCCAAGGCCAAGGGGACGTACCGGGAGGCGTGAAGTCGCGGCGCCACGGCCGGCGCGCGGCACGCATCGTCGTCGCGCCGGTCGTCGGGTCGGGCGACGACCACGAAACCGTGCGCGATCCTCAGTGCAAGTCATGGCGCCGCGAACGGGCGCCATGATCGAACAACCTTCCTGATGCGCCATGCCGCCCTGGCGCTCAGGCGCGACCGCCCCCGTCCACACGTGGGGCGTCGCCGACCATCGTGACGAGAACCAGCGCGGCAATCAGGCCCAAGTGCTCGAAGAAGCTGTTGAGCGCCATGAAATGTTCGACGCCCGTGCGGTTCCAGAAATCGTTCGCCACGACCATCGCGACGAGCGTCAACATGCCGAGGCTGCCGGCGCCGAGCCACGTGAAGCGGCGAAACACCACGCAGAGCGAACCACCGATCTCGACGACAATCGCCAGCGCAGCCCACAGCGCGGCCGGGTGCAGGCCGAAATGCGCCTGCTCGGCCACCGCTTCGTCGAAATGCATCGCCTTGTTGATCCCGCCGATCAGAAACGCGGAGACGAGTGCAAGCCGTACCAGCGCACCGATCCACGGCTGCGCAAGCAGCACGCGGACCCAGGCCGGGTTGCCGTAGAAGGTGCGCGTCGACATGTCAGATCGCCCAGCACGAACAGCCGAACGCGCCCCAGAAGCCCTTCGCGTCGGACGTCGGCAATGCGCTTGCCCATGCACCCCCGTGCGCATGCTGGTGCACGTTGCAGGCATTCGCGCATCCGCACATCGCTGCAGCCGCCGCCCGTTGCAGCGGTGCGCCGCTGCGCTGTGTCGCGCCCCAGCCGCCATAGCCGCCGTACTCGCGCACGGGCGACCAGTCCGGCATCGCGGGCGGAATCGGCGCGTCGTGCGACGCGAACGGTCCGGCACCCCACACGATCCTGCCGCCGACCACGGTCAGCAACGCGGTCGTGCCCGCGATGTCGTCCTCGGCGCACGCAAAGAAATCGCGATCCGGGACCACCAGGTCGGCAAGCTGCCCGACGGCCACACGCCCTTTCTTCCCTTCCTCGTTCGAGAACCACGTCACGTATTCGGTCCACATGCGCAGCGCGGTCTCGCGATCGAGCAGGTTGCGCTGCGGATACATGCGCAGGCCGCCGACCGTCTTGCCCGTCACCAGCCACGCGAGCGACACCCACGGGTTGTACGATGCCACGCGCGTCGCGTCGGTGCCGGCCGAAACCTTGAGCCCCTTGCCGAGCATCTTCGCGACGGGCGGCGTTGCTTCAGCCGCCTGCGCACCGTAGCGCTCGACGAAGTATTCGCCCTGGTACGCCATCCGGTGCTGCACCGCGATGCCCCCGCCCAGCGCCGCAATACGATCCATCGATTTTTCGGTGATCGTCTCCGCGTGATCGAAGAACCAGTTCAGCCCTTCGAGCGGGATGTCCTTGTTGACCTTCTCGAACACGTCGAGCGCGCGGCTGATGGTTTCGTCGTAGGTCGCGTGCATGCGCCACGGCCAGCGGTTCTGCGCGAGCACGCGCACGACGCCTTCGAGATCGTCCTCCATCTGCGCGGGCAGGTCCGGACGCGCGACGCGGAAGTCCTCGAAATCCGCCGCCGAGAACACCAGCATCTCGCCCGCGCCGTTGTTGCGGAAATAGTCGGTGCCGTCGTGATACTTGGTGCTCTTCGTCCAGTTCACGAAGTCTTCCTTCTCGGCGTTCGGCTTCTGCGTGAACAGGTTGTACGCGATCCGGATCGTCATCTCGCCCGCATCGTGCAGCTTGCGGATCACTTCGTAATCGTCGGGGTAGTTCTGCGAACCGCCGCCCGCGTCGATCACGCCGGTCACGCCGAGACGGTTCAGTTCGCGCATGAAATGGCGCGTCGAGTTGTACTGGTATTCGAACGGCAGCTTCGGCCCTTTCGCGAGCGTCGCGTAGAGGATCGTCGCGTTCGGGTTCGCGAGCAGCAGGCCCGTCGGGTTGCCCGCGGCATCGCGCAGGATCGTCCCGCCCGGCGGCTCGGGTGTGTCCTTCGTATAGCCGACCACGCGCAGCGCGGCCGCGTTCAGCAGCGCGCGGTCGTACAGGTGCAGGATGAACACCGGCGTATCGGGCGCGGCTGCGTTGAGTTCGTCGATCGTCGGCAGGCGCTTCTCGACGAACTGATGTTCGGTGAAGCCGCCGACCACGCGCACCCACTGCGGCGCGGGCGTGATCGCGACCTGCCGCTTGAGCATGTCCATCGCGACCGCGAGCGAAGGCACGCCGTCCCAGCGCAGCTCCATGTTGTAGTTCAGGCCGCCACGAATCACATGGCAGTGGTTATCGATCAGGCCCGGCAGCACGGCGCGGCCCCCGAGGTCGACGACCTTGGTCGCACGGCCGGCCAGCGGCATGACGTCCGCCTCGTTGCCGACCGCGACGAAGCGGCCCGCGGCGATCGCCACCGCCGTCGCGGTGGGGTTTGCGCGGTCGAGAGTCGTGAACCTTCCGTTGTGAAGGATCAGATCCGGTTGGGACTCGGTTGCGGTCATATACATCACCTCGTTTCGGTCAGAAGCCAAAGAGCTGTTTGAGGGTGGGGATGACCTGCACGCCGATCACCATGCCGAGCAGCCCGACCAGGGCAATCAGCGGCGGTGCCGGAGAGCGGACCTTGATTGCGCTGTAAATGACACCGATCAGCAAGCCCGCACCAAGGGAAACCAGATAAGGTTCCATACGATCAATTTCTCGGACAGGTTGGAATGCAGGCCCTAGGTCCTGGCAAACGCCTGGCGGACGGCATCGTGAATCGTCACGTTCCACCGTCCGCGTCGACGCATCGCCGAGGCGGCGCGTCCGGATCGAACACGCCGCTTCGGCATCGACAGTCGCTGACTGTCCGCGCTTACTTCGCCGGCACGGCCGGGATCGACTCGTGCGGCGTCGCGGTGCGCTGCGCGGCCTTGTGGACCATCGTGTACGCGTAGTCGACGCCCATGCCGTACGCACCCGAATGTTCCTTCGCGATTGCCATCACGGCGTCATACGTCTCGCGGTGTGCCCAGTCGCGCTGCCACTCGAGCAGGACCTGCTGCCACGTCACCGGCACCACGCCGGCCTGGATCATCCGTTGCATCGCGAAGTCGTGCGCGTCCTTCGACGTGCCGCCCGATGCATCGGCCACCATGTAGATCTCGTAGTCGCCTTCGAGCATCGCGCAGAGCGCGAACGTCGTATTGCAGACTTCGGTCCACAGGCCCGAGACGACCACCTTCTTGCGACCGTTCGCGGCCAGCGCGTCGCGCACCTTCTGGTCATCCCACGAGTTCATCGACGTGCGTTCGAGCGTCTTCTGGTTCGGGAACACGTCGAGCAGTTCGGGATAGGTGTGACCCGAGAAGCTGTCGCTTTCGACGGTCGTGATCGTGGTCGGGATGTTGAATACCTTCGCGGCCTTCGCGAGCCCGACGACGTTGTTCTTCAGCGCCTGACGATCGATCGACTGCACGCCGAATGCCATCTGCGGCTGCTGGTCGATGAAGATCAGCTGGCTGTTATGGGGGGTGAGTACTTCAAGCTTCGGATTGCTCATGGCGGTCATGTCCTTTGACGCGGAGAAAAATTTGCCTGCCTCGCCGGCAAGCGGGAGGCGCCCAATGCGCTGTGCCGGAAGGTTCGCCTGCCAGCCGTTGTCATTCAACACGCGAATCGATGGTAATGCCACTTAATCAATTCTATTAATAAAATCCCTAAATTCAGGCCTTAAAAGATCTTAAAAACCGCAGAATTCAACGGTCACATCAGAAAAGACCTGCTAGGCTATCGAATGAATTCATGCTCGTCTCCGGATCGGTAGTTATCCGTATTTTTCACACGGTTGTCATTCACTTGCCTCTGAATCATGAAGCCGTACATTTCATCGCTACTTGCCGGAATGCTCGCCGGCGCTGTCTACTACCTGATCGGCGTGCCGTCGCCTGCTCCGCCCACGATCGCGCTGGCCGGCCTGCTGGGCATTCTTGCCGGCGAACAGATCCTGCCGGTCGCACGCCGGATGCTCGGAGGGATTCATCTGAAAACCGCGTGGAACGAGGCGAAGTGCAGCCAGCACATGTTCGGCGCGCTGCCCGGCGCCCAGGCATCCGATGCCGCCGCGAAGAAACCTCAATAGACACCGTCGTACCCCAAGCTGATCGACCGGATTCGCGCAGGCAGATCGGCACGCCAACCGATCTGCCGACGCCGACGACACGCGGGTAAGCAACAACGCGCAGCACCCGCGAAACGCGGCCCCGGTCGGCACGGCTCCCCCCGTGTGCCGACGCTCCGGAAACGGCACACACCACGAATACCGATCGGACGCCGCAACCGCGAGCGGCAATCCTGCGCGGACAGGATGGTGCCCCGGCTGCGATTCACGGACGAATTGTTCCGAATCGTATTGGACTCGGCGGTGCTTGGCGATAACATGGCAGGCCGACGCCCCCGTGGAATTCATCATGAAGCTGTCATTCGAAGCGCTCGAGGCACTGGACGCGATCGACCGCACCGGCACGTTCGCCGAAGCCGCGGAGCTCCTGCACCGCGTACCGTCCGCGCTGACTTATCTCGTACAAAAGCTCGAAAGCGACCTCGACGTCGCACTGTTCGACCGGAGCGGGCGCCGCGCGAAGCTCACGCACGCGGGTCGCGTGGTCGTCGAAGAGGGCCGCCGGCTGCTGCATGCCGCCGAACAGCTCGAACTCAAGGCGCTGCGTGCCCAGCAAGGCTGGGAAACCGAGGTTCGCATCTGCATCGACGAGATCCTGCCGTTCGAGGCGTTGTGGCCCTACGTGCATACGTTCTACGGACTCGAGATGAACACGCGGCTGCGCCTGTCCACCGAAGTCCTCGGCGGCACCTGGGATGCGCTGATTTCGCGCCGCGCGGATCTCGTCGTCGGCGCGGCGGGCGAGCCGCCGGAACTGCCGGACATCGTCGCGCGGCCGATCGGCACGCTCAGGCACGTGTTCGCCGTCGCCCCGACCCATCCGCTCGCGGCGCTGCCCGAACCGCTGTCGATGGCGTCGGTCATCGAGCATCGCGGCGCCGTCATCAGCGATACCTCTCGCGAACTGCAGCCACGCTCGGTCGCCGTCGACGCCGGGCAGCCGTATCTCGCGGTCCCCACGCTCGCCGCAAAGCTGGCCGCGCAGTGCGAAGGACTCGCGGTGGGCACGCTGCCGGATTGCATCGCGGCACGCGCGATCGCGCAAGGCAAGCTCGTCGCACGCAAGGTGACCGGCATGCGCGACACGACGCATTGCTATATCGCGTGGCGCGGCGACGAGGCCGGACGCGCGTTGCACTGGTGGGTCGATCAGCTCGCCCACCCCGATCTCGTCGACCGCTTCACCGCGCTCGCCTGATTCCGCCGCCCGTCGGCCGCGCCCCTCGGTCGAACGTTTTCCCAAGATCTCCCGCCGCATCAGCCGAACGAATCGTGCAGGCGCTTCATCTCCTTCTCGAGCCATTCGATCAGGTTGAACGACGCGTGCGCCTTCGCGGCCGGCGGGATCATCATCTTTTCCTCGGTCGCGATGTGTTCGGTCAGGGATTCGCACATCAATCGTCCGAGTTCCGGCTTCCTCGCGATCAGCGGCGTCAGGTCGCGGCTGCTCAACTGATAGGCCGTCACCGCGGTCACGGCATAGACACTCGCATGAAGTTGCGTGCCGGCCAGCACGACGGACTGGCCGATCGCGTCGCCGGGCGCCATCCGCCTGACCTCCATGTCACCCGTCGCGCCCGGCACGAACACCGATGCGACGCCGGACCCGACGATCGTCAGCAGGCGCGTATCGGAATTCGACGCGTAGATCACCTCCCCTTTGTGGAATACGCGTGACGCCAGCGCGTCGGCCAGCACCGCCAGATCCTCGTCACCGAGTTGCCGGAAAAGCTCGACCGCGCGCAGCAGGCGTTGACCGCGCGACACCGGTCGGTGCGCCGCGGCCGTTCCGCCAAGCGGGCGCAACGCGATGTCCGCGGCGGCCAGATGCCGGTGGGCCAGATCGTAGAGCCGGTTACGCACCGCCACCTTTTTTTGCAGCGCGTCGACGTAACAGACGAGTTCGTATTCGACGGAGTTGGTCCTGAATGCCTTGACGACCGCGACCGGCGCGGGGCTGGCCAGCACGTCGAGCGAACTGGAGGCAGCCCGGTCGAGCGCATCGACGACGATGGCCGGCCGCACTTCCGGATCGATCTCGATCGTCAGCGTCACGCCGTGCACGCTCGGGGGTTCGCTCAGGTTGACGATCGTCGCCTTCGCGGCGGTGCTGTTCGGCACGACGACCAGGTTGCCGAGGCTATTGATCATCTTGGTCGCGCGCCAGTTGCTTTCGACGATCCGCCCTTCCAGCTCGCCGATGGCCACCGTGTCGCCCAGGCGAAACGGCTGCGTGGTATTCAGGACGAGGCCCGAGAACACGTCATTCAGCGTGTTCTGGACGGCCAGGCCCAGGATCACGGCCACCGCGCCCGAGGTCGCGACCAGGCCGCTCAGCGGCAGACCCAGGACATAGCCCAGCGCAGCCACCGCGGCCGCACCGAACACGGCGCCTGCGGCGATGTCATGAAACAGCCGCTGGTTGCGCCACGCGCGCGGCAGCAGCAGATGGTCGAGCATCAGGCTGAACACCAGCGCGCACTGCAGCCACCACGCGACACCGATCGCCTGGATCGCCAGCCGGTCGAACCTGTCGGGCGACGCCGGCACCGCGAGCGGGCTCACGCCGGTTGCGAACAGCACATAGGTCAGCGCGGCGAACGATGCACAGCGCCAGACCGCTTTCGTCGTCGAACGGCCTGGCCCGAGCAACCGCCATGCAACGAGGTCGGCAACGACGATCGGCGCGCCGTAAGCGACCGTGACCGACAGGTTCAGCATGCCGGAACGGGCCGCGTGCGCGTTGCGCGACGGGCGGGGAATCCGCGCGATCGCATGGCGCGCTACCCGATCCGGCGAGCGGCCGCCGGCAAAGAATCGTGGCGAGAAAGGTCGGGCTGGACAGGTTTCATGCGGTGGTCGTTCGATGACGCGCGAAGTCGCGGCGGCAACGCATGTGTCGCTGCCGCCCCGCGCTGGCATTCAGTGGCGTCGCGACATCGATGCTGCGGTGCGAGCCGGTCTGCTGCGCGCACGCCTGCGAATCGCCGACGGTCTCCGTACATGCAATGTAGACGCACCGGCCGGCCCGGTCCTGAGTTCAGGCTGAAACGTTCTGAATTCGCCGGCGGCGCGCGCCGTTACGATTCGCGCGGCGGCAACTCGGCCTCGCCCGCTTCGAACCCGAACGCGTGCACTTCGGACCACGCGTCGTGTACGACGTGCGTCGGCCCCGAGGTATGGGCGAGCGCGGCGGCATAGGCGGCCAGCAGGCGCACGCGCGCATTCTCGCGCGCACGTGTCTCGTCCATGTTCCGCATTGCATCGAGCGCCGCGCGCGCCCGTTCGCGACATTCGTCCACCAGCGACAGGTCGAACAGGCATGGGACCGCGACAGCCGCCAGCGCGACGCCGACGTCCGCATCGCCATTAGGCGAAAACGCCCAGTCGAGCGCCGCGCGCAGGTTGCCGAGTTCGCGGCGGATCACGTCGAGACGCGATTCGGCCCGCGGCCCATCGCCGCCGCCGGGCGCAAGCCTGAACAACGTGTGGAAGTAGTTCGCATGCGCGCGTGCGGCGGCTGCGCATTCGCCGTTGTTCTCGAGCTGCTGCAGCGCATAGGCGCGCGTCGTGGTCAGCAGCCGGTAGCGCGGTGCGCCGTGCGCGCTCTCGAGGCTCAGCAGCGACTTCGAGACGAGGCCGGCGATCGTGTCGAGCAGGTCCGCGTCGGCCAACCCCTTCGTTCCGACGATATCCCGCACCGCGTCGATCGAGAAGCTGTCGCGGAACACGCCGAGCCACCGCAACAGCAGGCGCTCCGCGTCCCCGAGCAAGCGGTAGCTCCAGTCGTACATCGCCTGCAGCGTCTGATGACGCGGCAAGGCCGTGCGAAAACCGCCGGTCAGCAACCTGAAATGGTCGTCGAGATGCGCGGCCAGCACATCGATGCCGAGCACGGCCGCGCGGGCTGCTGCCAGTTCGATGGCGAGCGGAAGACCGTCGAGACGACGGCACACCGACGCCATCAGCGCCACACTGCGTTCGTCGAGCGGAAAGCGAGGATCGGCGGCACGCGCGCGCGCCGAGAACAGTTGCACCGCGCTGGCGCTCAGGGTCTGAGCATCGTCGGCGCCTTCGCCGGGGACATCGAGCGGCGGAATCGGACACAGCCGCTCGCCCTGGATACGCAGCGCCTCGCGGCTGGTCGCGAGGACGCGCAAACCGGCGTCGGATTCGGTCAGTGCGGTCGCGATCTGCGCGGCGGCGTCGAGCAGATGCTCGCAATTGTCGAGCACCAGCAACATCCGGCGGTTCGCCACGCTGGCCAGCACCGCTTCGAGCGTCAGCGATCCGGTCGGCTCCACGATGCCGAACGCACCCGCCAGTGCGTCGGGCACGAATCGCGGACTCGCCACCGTGGCCAGCGACACGAACGCGGCGCCATCCGGAAAGCGCGCCTCGGCCCGCATCGCCGCTTCGAGCGCGACCCGCGTCTTGCCGATGCCGCCCGCCCCGACCAGCGTCACGACGCGCGCGGTGTCGAGCGCCGCAAGGACGTCGGCGACGGTCTGCTCGCGGCCGACGAGCGCGGTCGGCGCGGCCGTCAGCCGCGACGTCGCGGGAGGTGCGGGCGCCGCGCCTTCGGCGTGGCCGCCAACCAGCCGATAGCCACGCCCCGGCACCGTGACGATCAGGTTCCGGTCGTCGGCGAGCGCCTTGCGCAACGCGGCGATATGCACCTGCAGGTTGTTTTCCTCCACGATCGTGTGCGGCCACACGCGCTGCATGATTTCGTCTTTCGATACCAGTGCGCCGTTCGCACGAATCAGGAGTTCGAGAATTTCGAATGCGCGACTGCCGATACGCAGCAGCTTGCCGTTCGAGCGAATTTCACGTCTGTCGAGAAAAACGTGAAGTGTTCCAATCCGGATCATGGGAATTTTTAATCGATTGCATTCATCGATGCCCTGTCAGAAATGACACCGGTCTGACGGCAATGCTACGGCATTTGCCCGGTCAAATGATTCAAATAATCAGAACTCAAACAGCAAATTTTTTGAATCGATGAATGCCGCGATCGCCACGACGTCGTGCCCCGCCCCAACTGGCAAGGCACGACGCACAACGGCAACCTGCATTTTCAATGCGTGAAATAGCCGTTTACTCATGCACCTGTTTCGTAGGATAAAACGGCCGATTGACCGAACTTGATTTCGTAGTCTCGTGAGTTGAGATGACGGTTCGGATGGCTCGCGGGAAAAAAGCCGGTAACAACGACGTGCAAGGCGCAGCGAAATCGATTCCGGCCGTGACGGCCGGTCGGATTTTCCGTTCAGAACGATTCAGGCGCCGCTCAGGACATTCAGCGGCGCGACGCGCGACGATGGTTCCACGGCGCCAGCGTCGAGCGACTGCCGTCACGCCGCGAGGAACACGACCATGGGCAACCGTATCGCCGGCATCCGGATTCCCGACGGCCCGATCGCACGGGAGGCCGCCGCGGCCGTGCGCGCCGGCAAGCCGGAACTCCTGTTCCGGCACGCGATGCGCGTGTTCGCGTTCGCGTCGATCATCGGGCTGCGTCGCGGCATCGCATTCGACGCCGAGCTGCTGTACGTCGCGGCGCTGTTCCATGACTTCGGACTGACGGAGCGCTACCGGCATTCGCGCCGGCGCTACGAAATCGACGGTGCGAATGCCGCGCATGCATTCCTCGGCGGATACGGCGTCGCTGCCGACGATGCGACTGAGGTGTGGCGTGCAATCGCGCTGCACACGACCTTTGGCATTCACCCGTACATGACGCCGTTGACGGTGCTGCTCGGCGCGGGCATCGAGACGGATCTCTTTGCACGCCATTTCGACGAAGTGAGCCGGTCCGAACGTGACGAGATCCTCAACGCGTGGCCACGCGGCCCGTGTTTCAAGGAACTGTTCCTCGAGGCGCTCGCCGCGGGCACCGCGCATCGCCCCGCGACTGCGTTCGGCAACGTCTGCGCCGACGTGCTCGAGCGGTGCGACCCGGACTATCGCCGGACGAATTTCTGCGGCCTGGTGCTCGGGTCGAAATGGACGGAGTGAGCCGGTCGGTCGGCCGGGCCCGCTCCGCCACGTCACGGCAGCAACCGCCGTCGAGTCACGCGCGGGCGAACGCCAGCAGTTCGTCGTTCAATCGTTGCGCGTGCGTCAGATACAACGCATGCGGCCCGCCCTCGTAGACGCTCAGCGTCGCGTGCGGCACGCGCTTCGCCGCGGCGGCGCCCGTGAGCGCGAGCGGCACCGTCTGGTCGTCGTCGCCGTGAATCACGAGCGTCGGCACGTCGAACTTGTCGAGATCCGCCCTGAAATTGGTCTCGGAAAACGCGCCGACGCAATCGAGCGTGCCCTTCAAGCCGCCCTGCAGCGCCATGAAGGACGTCCAGTCGAGCGCGGCGCGCGAGATCGTCGAAGCGGCCCGGTTCGAACCGGTGAACAGCGGCCAGAAGTGCTCGAAGAATGCCGCGCGGTCGGCCATGATGCCCGCGCGGATACCGTCGAACACGGCCACGTCGACACCGTCCGGATGGTCGTCGCGCCGCGCGACCAGCGGCGTCACCGATCCGATCAGGACGGCCTTCGCGATGTGTCGCGTGCCGTGCCGGCCGATGTAGCGGGCCACTTCGCCGCCGCCCATCGAAAAGCCGACGAGCGTCACGTCGCGCAGCCCGAGCGTCTCGATCAGCGTCGCGAGGTCGTCCGCCAGCGTATCGTAGTCGTAGCCCGTCCACGGCTGGCCGGACCGGCCGAAGCCGCGCCGGTCGTAGGCGATGCAGCGAAAGCCGTTCGACGCGAGATGATGCATCTGGACGTCCCACATGTCCGCATTCAACGGCCAGCCGTGAATGAACACGACCGGTCGCCCTGCTCCCCAGTCCTTGTAGTGAATCGAAACGCCGTCGCGTGTCGTGAACGTGCTCATGCGGATTTCTTCCTCAGCGGTGAAAAAGTGGCGTCCGCCAGCCAGGGCCGACGGACGGATCATGAACGGGACAGCCTGGCGATGAACCGCTCCAGTTCGGACGCGAGGATCACCTCCCGGTAGTTCGCGGGGCGCTTCGCTCCGCGCCATTGCGGCTTGTAGATCGCATCGCCTGTGTGAATCGTGATGCCGGTCAGCGCGCAGCGCCCGAGGGCGCGAGACTTTGCGCTGATCCAGCGCTGCTCGTCGTAGCGGCAGCGCGTCGGGTCGCTCCACGAGATCAACACCGACGAATCGGTCTGCCGCTCGGCGGCGACGATCGCGCACCGGCGGCGCGCGCCGCCGCTCGACGCGGGCGGCGCGTCGTCACGATGGCGACGGCGCGCGGGGTCCGGGTCGCGAAGATGCGACGGCGCGCACCGACTCGCGGCCGGCGACGGGTCGAGCAGCGTCATCACGTGCTCCCAGCGATTGAATTCGTCCATGGCGGCGTACCCAGGCAAGTGGCGAGCGGTCCGGATGTTGCACACCCGCCCGCGTCGCGATCGCCATCCGCCGACGCGGACCGGCACCGACCCGCGACGGGATGACCTGATGCTGACGATAGCGAGCCGCCGCTGAAGAGTCTTTATTCCGGGCTTAAATTTTCTGGCCGGTGCGTTTGCGCGGCATGCGCCGCGACCGGCTTCATGAAAATTCAGCCCGATTTCAGTACATGGCGCATGACCGCGGGATAGGCTCCTGTCGACGTTCGTTCGCTGCCTTCGCGCGCCTGCCGGCCCGCGACCGCGAACGCACGCCGGCTGCCGGCGCGATTGCCGCATGCGGGCAGATCCGAACCATCCATCTAACGCGGCATCGTTCCACCGCACGTTCAAGGAGTTCCCATGCGTCCAGCAGACATCGACGCCGTTCCCTCGGCGCGTCGCCGAGACATGCTGCTTGCCGGCGCGACCGCCGTTGCAGCCGCCGCGCTGCCGGCCGCCGCCGCCGCCGCCCCCAAACACGCCGCTTCCGCCCATCAAGGAGCCCATGCGATGAACACGATCACCACCAAAGACGGTACGCAGATTTACTTCAAGGACTGGGGCAGCGGCCGCCCGGTCGTCTTCTCGCACGGCTGGCCGCTGTGCGCCGACGCGTGGGACTCGCAGATGCTGTTCCTCGTGCAGCACGGCTACCGCGTGATCGCGCACGATCGCCGCGGTCACGGCCGCTCGAGCCAGCCGTCGCAAGGCAACGACATGGACACGTATGCCGACGATCTCGCGGCGCTGATGAATGCGCTCGACCTGCGCGAAGCCACGCTCGTCGGCCACTCCACCGGCGGCGGCGAAGTCGCGCACTACATCGGGCGCCACGGCACGAAGCGTGTGTCGAAGGCCGTGCTGATCGGCGCCGTGCCGCCGCAGATGGTGAAATCGGCGTCCAATCCCGGCGGCCTGCCGATGGACGTGTTCGACGGGATCCGCAAGAACGTCGCCGAGAACCGTTCGCAGTTCTACAAGGATCTCGCCGTGCCGTTCTTCGGCTTCAACCGTCCGAATGCCAAGGTGTCGCAGGGCACGATCGACGCGTTCTGGGCGCAGGGCATGATGGGCGGCATCCATGGCCAGTATCTGTGCGTCAAGGAATTCTCCGAGATCGACTACACCGACGACCTGAAGAAGATCGACGTCCCGACGCTGATCCTGCACGGCGACGACGACCAGATCGTGCCGATCGACGATTCGGCTCGCCTGTCCGCGAAGATCGTGAAGCACGCGGAGCTCAAGATCATCCCCGGCGGCGCGCACGGGATGTGCGTCGTCGACGCAGACCGGATCAATGCCGAACTGCTCGCGTTTCTGAAAGCGTAAGCGCACGCGTCACCGTACGGCGCGCCCGGCCACCACGCCGGCGCGTCGTTTGGCACGTTTCAGGATTTTTCAGGTCGTCGCGATTCCGTTGCGGCGTGCACGATCGCCAGGATCGTCGATGCGGGATATCCGCCGATCCGGCGTCGGGCGCTTACGGCGCACGCGCCGGCCTGAGCAGCATGCCGATCAGCGCCCCCGCGACCGCGAACGTCATCGCGACACGGAAATTGTCTGCGAGTGCGAGCGTCGTCGCCTGGACGCGGACGGCCCGATCGAGCAACACATAGGCCGCCTGGTCGCCGGTCGCGAAGGTCGCGCCGTGCGACACGAGCGCCGCCGCGCCGGCTCGCAAGCGCTCCAGCGTTTGCGGATCCGACAGCGTGACATGCAGACCGACGAGATTCGAATGGGTAGCCTCCATGATGCGCTGGATCACCGCGATCGACGTCGTGCCGAGTTGCCCGCTCAGCAGGCGCGTCGTCTGCACGACGGCGCCGAACGTCAGCGCGTGCTCGGCCGTCACGTGCTTGCCGAAGAAGAACACGACCGACGTGAGCGCCATCGTCTGACCCAATGCCTGAAGCAGTTGCGACGGGATGAAGTCGGGTTCGGCCCAGACGGGCGTGAGTTGCGCGCCGAGCGCGAACGCGACCGCCACCATCGCAAAGCCAGCCACGATCAGCCGGCGCGGATCGACGCGTTGCAGCAGCCACGCCACGCACGGCGCGAACAGCAGTTGCGGCATCGCGATCCAGCGCAGCGTGTCGCCGATCTGCAGCGGGCGCAGTCCGTAGGTACTCGCGAGAAACGCCGACGGAATGAAGCTCGTGTTGAGCACGGTAAAGCGCACGAGGCCGACGAGCAGGATCAGCAACGCGACGTTGGGCAGCGCGAGGTAACCGAGATCGAGCCCGGCCCGTCGCGACGCCAGTTCGTGGATCAGGAACGCGGCCACCATCACGACGCCGATGCACAGCAGCGCGACGATCAGCGGCGACTGGAACCAGAACAGCCGCTCGCCCTGATCGAGCGCGACGCACAGGCACGCGAACCCGCCGGCGCCGAGCAGCATGCCGCGCGCGTCGATGCCGGACGCGAGGCGCTTGATCGGCTCGGTGGACAGCGACAGCATCAGGCAGACGATGAACGGCACGGTCAGCAGCGCGTTCTGCCAGAACAGCCAGCGCCAGCTCAGGTGTTCGCTGTACCACCCTTCGAGCGTCGCCGAGAGGTTGAGCGACATCTCGAGGTTCATCGCATACGCGGCGATGCCGAACGGAATCAGCCGTGGCGGCAGCGTGCGCACGACGAACCCGACGGTCAGCGGCACGAACACGCCGGACGCGAAACCGGCCACGCTCTGGAACACGATGAACGTGCCGAAATTCGTGCACAGCGGCAACACGCTTTCGACGACCAGGAATACCGCGGCACCCGCGAGCAGCACGCGGCGCGTGCCGAACACGAAGGCCGCCGCGATCGCGAGCGGCCCGACGAACATCTGCGATGCGATGAACGCGGTGTTGATCCACGCGCCCTCGTCGAAACCGACGCCGAGCGCGCCGCGCACGTCGGCGAGCCCGAGCGACGTGATGCGCGACGTCAAGGTCGAAATGATCGCGCCGAGCAGCACCGCCGCGATCGCGGCGATCGAACGAAACGTCGGTATGTCGGAGGCCGGCGCTGCGGCCGGCGCCGGTGTCGTGCCACCGGGGGCGAACGTGGTGTTCATCGTCGAGCGGCTCCCGCACAAAAGGCTCGCGCAAGCATAGCGCGATGTGACGAATCCCGTCTGTTCCATGGAGTATCCCGATCGTGACCACGAACTCGCCGGACGTGCCGCCCACCTCCCCCGCGCGCTCGCGCAAGTGGCCGGTCGTATTGATCGCCGGATGCGCGCTGCTGCTCGTCGCGCTGCTGGTCTATGAATTCGACGCGCATGACCGCGGCACCGACGACGCGTACGTGACGGGCCACCTGCACGTGATCTCGCCGCGCGTGGCCGGCACGGTCGAGCGCGTGCTGGTGGACGACAACCGGTTCGTGCATGCGGGCGACCCGCTCGTGCAGCTCGATCCGCGCGATTTCGACGTGCGCGTCGCGCTGCAGCGCGCCCGCGTCGCACAAGCGCACTCCGATGCAAGCCGCGCGAAGGCGCTGGTCGAGCAAGCCGACGCGGCGCTCGTGTCGGCACGCGCGGACGCCGAGAAGGCCGAGCTCGACTACGCACGGGCACGCGAACTGACCCGCGAAACCCCGCGCGGATTGTCGCAGCAGGAATTCGATGCCGCCAACGCGGCGCGCAAGTCCGCCCGCGCGCGCATCGACGCGGCCGAAGCGCAGCAGCGCAGCGCGCAGGCCGCGCGGCAGGCCGCCGATGCCGTGTCGAACCAGAACGACGCCGAGTTGCGCGATGCGGAGCTGCAGCGTCAGTACACGACCGTCGTGGCGCCGTCGGACGGCTACGTCGGCAAGAAGACGGTCGAGACCGGCGAGCATGTCGCACCCGGTCAGGCGCTGCTCACGGTCGTCGAACCGCACCCGTGGGTGGTTGCGAACTTCCGTGAAACCCAGCTTCGGCATGTGCGCACCGGGGACGTCGTGCAGTTGCGCTTCGACGCGCTGCCGGACCGGACCTTCAGCGGACACGTCGACAGCCTGTCGCCCGCGACGGGCGGGCAATTCTCGCTGTTGCCGCCCGACAACGCGACCGGCAACTTCACGAAGGTCACGCAACGGGTGCCCGTCAAGATCCTGCTGGACGGCCCGGCCTCGACCGAACCGCGCATTCGGCCCGGCCTGTCGGTCATCGTCTCGCTGCAACGCAGCCGCTCGCAGCCATGACCCGCCTCGCCGCCCTGCTCGCCGCCGGCCTGCTGAGCGCGTGCACGATCGCGCCGCAGCCGCTCGCTCCCGTCGCGGTCGGCTCCGACCGGTTCCGCCATGCGGATGCGCCTGGCGAACCCGCACCGTCGCTCGTCGAATGGCCCGCATCGTTCGGCGATCCGCCACTCGTCGCGCTCGTCGATGCCGCGCTCGCCGGCAATCAGGACATCCGCGCCGCCGCGGCGCGCGTCGACCAGGCGCAGGCGCTGCTCGGCGTGCGCGAAGCCGCACTGGCGCCGACCGTCAGTGTCGATCCGTCGTTCAACCGCTCGCGCGTATCCGGCACGGTCGACAACGCATTGCCGAAACGCACGATGCACAACTGGTCGGTGCCGTTCAACGCCAGCTATGAAGTCGATCTGTGGGGGCGCCTGCGCGGCGATGCGGAGATCGGCAGGCAGAACGTGCTGCAGGCCGACGCGGATCGCGCAGCCGTTCGACTACGCGTCGCAACCGATGTCGCGAGCGACTACCTGACGCTCCATTTCGTCGAGCAGGATCTCGCGACGCTCGCCCGCGCAATCGAGCTGCGACGCACCGCGCTCGACGTGATCGCCGCGCGCGTGCGGGCCGGCGCGGCGAGCGATCTCGACGCACTGCGTGCGGCGGCCGATCTCGATACGGCGCGCGCCGATTTCGCGGACAGCCGGCGGCTGCGCGAAAACCTCGTCGATGCGCTCGCCGTGCTGACCGGTGTGTCGCCGACCGCCTTCACGGTCGCGCCGACGGCGTCCGCCATGCGCGTGCCGGACGTGCCGCCCGGTCTGCCGTCCGCGCTGCTCGCGCAACGCCCGGACGTCTATGCGGCGGCGCGCCGCGTCGACGCGGCGTCCCTCGAAATCGGCGTCGCCCGCACCGCGTGGCTTCCGACCTTGACGCTGACCGCCCAGGGCGGATTCGCCAGCCGCGACCTCCACACGTTTCTCGATCGCAACAGTTCGCTGTGGGGCCTCGGCGCGAGCGTGGCCGAAACGGTGTTCGACGGCGGCAAGCGCGAGGCCGCGGTGGCCGCCGCGACGGCCGGCGCGGCACTCGCCGACGCGAACTATCGCGCCACCGCGCTGGGCGCGTTGCGCGAAGTCCAGGATGCGCTCAACGACATCGCCGCGCAGAAGGAGCGGATCGTGCGCTACGACAGCGCGGCCCGCGCCACCGAAGCAGCGGCGCGGTTGTCGCTGAACCGTTACGGGCACGGCTACGTCAGTTATCTCGAGGTCATCGACGCGGACCGGGACGCACTGACCGCGCAACGCCAGCTGATTCATAGCCGCCAGGCACTCGCCATCGCGACGGTCGATCTCGTGCGCGCGCTGGGCGGCGGATGGGTGCCGCCTACAGCGAAACCGGCGAACGTCGCGAATCGCGAAGACCGGTTCTGAAAAAACATCAACGCGCCCTCGGCCTCGGTTCAAACGGCCTCACGTATTTTCATATCGCTCTTAAGCTAACCTAACGTTTTTTGCGTTGCCTGGCGCCGGCGTGCCGCATAAATTGGTCATGTCCGAATCCACTGAAGCGAGACGTGTCATGGATCGCCTGAAAACGCTCGAGATACTCAAGACGGTTGCCGAACAAGGCAGCTTCACGAAAGCCGCCGAAGCCCATCGGCTCGGCGTTCCCTGCATCAGCCGCGCGATCCGGTGCCTGGAAACGTCGCTCGGCGTGCTGCTGTTTCACCGTACGACGCGCAAGGTGACGCTGACGCGCGTCGGCGAGGACGTGCTCGAGCAGGCGCGCGCGTTGCTGGAGCAATACGAGCACTTTTCGGATTGCTGTCACGCCAATGCCAGCGAGATGGACGGCGACATCTCGATCGAGGTGTCGAACCTGTTCGGCGTCGATCGCCTGGTGCCGGTCCTCGCCGATTTCAATCGGCAGCATCCGCTCGTGCGAATCCGGGTCGACTGGGTCGATCACCCGAGCGCGGCCCTGAGCGGTGAAACGGATCTCTCGATCGTCACCGAACGCACGTCGAGCCTGACGTGCATCGAGCGGCGCCTTGGGCGCATCCCGATGGGCCTTTACGCGAGCCCGGTGTATCGCGCCGCGGGTGGGGCAACCGACTCGCCACAGGCGCTCGAACGCATGGATGCGCGCGGCGGAAAACCGGGTAGCGGCTCGGTATGGCCGCTGCGGCACCGGCGTACCGGCGCGAGCGCCGAGATACGGCTGGCCGGCGCGATCCGCTCGAACTGCCTCGATGCGCTGATTCTCGCGACAGCCCGCGGCACCGGCTTCGCGGTGCTTCCGGAGCATCTCGCGCGGCCGCTCGAGCGCGACGGCGCACTCGTTCGCCTGTTGCCCGACTGGCAGGTCGGTGACCTCGACGCATCGCTGCTCTATCACTCGCGCCGGAACCTGCCCGCGCGCATCAGAACGCTCGCCGAACATCTCGTCGCGGCGTTCGACGACAACCCCGATGCCGGGCCGGCAGCGCGACACGACGCGCGCGCCGTCACGCACACCGCGGATGCCGACAGCGAAGTGGCCGCATGAACGCCGTCGTCCGCATCGTCCCGGCCGGGCGCACCGCGTCGAAGCCGGCGCCGTTGCGTCGAACGATCAGGCCGTCCCGCTCAGTCGCGCGCGCCGGCCGGGCCCACGCCCAGCGCCTCCGCTTGCCGCACGAGATCCGGCAGCGTGCGGACCTGCATCTTCTTCATGACCTGGGCCCGATGCACCTTCACCGTGATTTCCTGCAGCCCGAGATTCGCTGCGATCTGCTTGTTCATCAGGCCAGCGACCACCAGGCTCATCACTTCGCGTTCGCGTGGCGTCAACGACGCATAGGCCGCGCGCACCGCGTCCAGCGCGCGGTCGCGCGCGAGGCGCTCGCCATCGCGGGCCAGTGCGTGGCCGACGGCATCGAGCATCGCATCGTCGTCGAACGGCTTCGTCAGGAAGTCGAGCGCGCCGCCCTTCATCGCCTTGACCGTCGTGGCCACGTCGCCGTAACCCGTCATGAACAGGATCGGCACGTTCAGGCCCGCTCGCACCGCTTCCTCCTGAAGGGCCAGCCCGCTCTCGTCGGCAAGACGCACGTCGAGGATCAGGCAACTCGGCACGGCAGGCCGCTCGAACGCGAGAAACGCCCGCGACGACGCGAACGTCTCGACACGCCATCCCGCCGAACGCAACAGCGAGCTCAACGCGCGCCGCAGCGTTTCGTCGTCGTCGATTACATAGACGATCGGGGCGGAGTCGCCCCCGCCCCGGTTGCCGATCGACGTCATATCCGGCGTGCTCGCCATTGCATTCCCTGTGTAGGCATTCGCTTCATTATCGAATGATAAACTAAGAAAAGGCCGACCGGAACCGCCGCGCCGCCTGCGGCGCGGCCGGTCGATGGGCCGCCGCTCACGCAGGCGGCGCGCCGGATGCGATGTGATCGATCAGGTTGAGCATATCGTCCGATGGAAACGGTTTGCGCAAGAACGCGACCGCGCCTTGCGCAAGCGCGCGACGGACCGACTCGTCGTCGCCGTGCGCCGACATGAAGATGACCGGAAGCGTCGCCTTGCGCTGGACCAGCAGACGCTGGACGTCGAGACCGCTCATCCCCTTCATCTTCAGATCGACCAGCACGCAAGCCGCGTCGTCCAGCGGGCCGGCCGCGATGAATTCCTCGCCCGACGCGAACGGCAATGCGGTATGGCCAGCCGATTTCAGCAGGCTGGCAAGACTCTTACGGACCGACGCATCGTCATCGATGATGCAAACAATGGCCATGAAATGAGAACCTGAAAATTTTGTCAATCCAGAACATCGCGACGCAGCTTACGCCGCGTCGGCAGGCGTTGCCGCTGCGCGCCACGCGCGCACAACCCGTGTGTCACGCCCACGACCGTGCCGCCAGCAGCGGTTGCACGGACGTCGCCTGCGCCGGCGGCAGCGTCTCCGCGCGCGCCTCGCCGACGAAGGACGCACACCGCGCATGCAGGCGACCGGCTTCGCCCGACTCCGCCAGCTTCTCGAGCGCATACGCACGCACGACCTCGAGCAGCGAATAATGCTTCGAGAGTCCAACCGAATGGACGACCAGCAGCGATTTCGATGCAAGGCTGACCAGGCAGTCGAGCACGCGGGCAGCACCCAGTTCGTCGCACGCGGCCAGCGCGCACGCCGCATCGAGCCGGAACGCATCCGGAAATACCGCGAGGCGGCACAGCACGGTGCGCTCCGCATCGTCGAGCAGCCGATAGCTCCATTCGATGGTGGCCCTGAGGTTCTGCTGGCGCGGATGCGCCGTGCGCAGACCGCCGGACAACGACAGGACAGACTTGTCGAGATCGGCTGCCAGCCCCTGGATCCCGAGCAACGCGACGCGGGCCGCGCCGAGCTCGAGCGCGAGCGGCAGGCCGCTCAGGCGGCGGCAGATGGTCGCGATCGCGTCCAGCGTCTTCGCATCCGCGGGGATGTCGGTGCCCATCGCGCGCGCCCGGGCCAGAAACATGCGCACCGCACCGCACGCGACGATCTCGCCGTCGTTCGCGCCGGCCGGCGGCACGGGCAGCGGCCCGACGCGATAAACGCGCTCGCCGGCGACACGCAGCGGTTCGCGGCTGGTCACGACGAGTATCGTGCCGGCATTCGCCTCCGCGATCGCTTCGCAGAGGTCCGCCAGTTCGTCGACATGCTGCTCGGCGTTATCGAGCACCAGCATGACGCGCTGCGCGGCGATCGCGCGCACGACGTCGGCCGGCCCGGCGGCCGGGCCGAGCGGCAGGTCGAGCGCGTCCAGCACCGCGGACTCCAGCGTCGCGCCGCCCTGCCAGCCGGCAAGATCGATCCGGACCATCTCGATGCCGCGCACCGCCGACCAGGCCGTCGCCACCTCCAGCGCGAGATGCGTCTTGCCGACGCCGCCGGGGCCGACCAGCGTCACGAGCGCCTCGCGCTCGAGCAGCGTGTGCAGTTCGGCCGCTTCCTGCTCGCGGCCGATCAGCGGACATTTGCGCGGGGCGCTGCCCGCGCGGGCGCCGCGCGCCGGCTCGACCCGGTCCGGCTGGCGGTCCGCATAGGCCAGGTCGGCCGGCGGCGCGAGCCGATAGCCACGGCCCGATTCGGTTCGTATCCACCCGTGCTTGCCGCCGAACAGCTTGCGCAGCGTCGAGACGTGCACCTGGATGTTGTTCTCGACCACGATCGTGTTCGGCCACACCGCTTGCATGATCTCGTCCTTCGACACGAGCCTGCCGGCCGCCTTCACCAGCAGCTCGAGAATCTCGAATGCCCGGGCGCCGATATACCGGGGCTGCCCGTCGACGCAGACTTCGCGGCACTCAAGGGAAACCGTCACCCGCCCGAACGTGTACATGATCCGCACTCGCTTATGCTGCTCCGCACCTTGCGCCGCCTCGCGAGGCGACACCCCCTGTTCGGCCCGCCGGACACGCATCGATGCGTGTCGGGAGGCTTGAACCTATCGTATGGCGTGGCAGGCGCGCCGGCCATTATCTATAGGTTTAGTCGGGTACCGGCCGGCTCGGTCGTCGGGAATGGTGCGCGGGGGGGTCCTGCAGAGTTCGTCGGGCTGATGGACAATGCACGGGCCGCCGCCCGAACGTGCGCAATCCAGCCCGGCCGATTTCGTATGACGTGCCGGTTACACCCTGCTCCACCGAACCTGCCCCTACCGTGAACCAACCCTTGCGCGCCCCGGACGACACGAAGCGAATGGATGCCGACTGGCTGGCGCGCGCCCGCCTGTCGAATGCCGTCCGATCGGGCGACGTGCTGTGGTTCGACCTGACCGACGCAGCAACGGGCCAGGTGTGGTCCGCGTGCCAGACCGGGTGGGAATCCGACCAGCGCTGCCGGCAATTCGAGCACGAATACGCATTGAACGAAGCGCTGGAGCCGGCGTGGGCGCTCATGCCGGTTGCGCTGATCCGCGCCGCGGACGGCCCGGTGCTCGTCTATCCCCGCCCGGACGTGCGCGGCTTCGACACGCTGGCGGACGGGCGGCTGCCGCTCGACGTCTTTCTCGACGCGGCGATCCAGGCCGCGCGCACGCTCGGGGAGCTTCATCGGCGCGGCTGGCTGCATGGCGATCTGCAACCGGCCAGTTTCGTCATCGCACCGGACGGCACGGTGATGCTCCGCTCGTTCGCCCATGCGTGGGACCGTCGGACGGAACGCGCCGTGGCGAGTACGATGCGCACCGATTTCGCGGCTTACGCGGCGCCCGAAGTCTCCGACGGCTCATGCGTCGACGAGCGTTCCGACCTGTATGCGTTCGGCATCACGCTGTTCCGCCTGCTGACGGGCGCGATGCCTTACAAGGCCACGTCGACGTCCGAATGGGTCCACGCGCATGTCGCCATGCAGCCGGCGACGGCCACGACCTTTCGCGACGACCTGCCTGCCGTCCTGAGCGACCTGATCCTGAAACTGATCGCCAAGGAGCCCGCCGATCGCTACCCGTCCTGCGAAACGGTGCAGCACGATCTCGAACGTATCCGGCGCGACTGGCTGGCCGCAGGCCGCGTCGAGCCGTTCGCGCTCGGCGGCAGCGATCCGCTCGCCGGCTTGCGCGCGCCCGATCAGCTGGTCGGCCGCGAAGCCGAATCCCGCCGGCTCGAGGCGGTGCTGGCGGCCGTATCGCGAACCGGCGAAACGGCCATCGTCCTGATCGACGGGCCGGCCGGCGTCGGCAAGACCGCCCTGGCGGAGGACTTCATGCGCCATGCGCGAGCGGCGCGGCGCACGGCCTGGTGCACGTCTGCGAAGGTCGATCAATTCCAGCCCGCACGGCCCTACGCGCCCGTGCTGCAGGCATTGCGCGCGCTGTTCGGCAGCGCGCTGGCCAGGCCCGACGACGAAATCGCGGCGATCGCCGCGCGGCTGCGCGACTGTGTGGGCCGTCAGGCCAGCCTGCTGTCCGGCATCCTCCCGGAGATTGCGTGGCTGCTCGATGTCGAGCCCGTCGCGTTCGACCATACCGATGCGATTCCGGAATTTCATCTGTGCCAGATCGTCGTGAATGCCTTCCGTGCGTTCGCGGCGCCGGCCGAACCGCTGGTCATGGCGCTGGACGACATCCAGTGGGCAGACGACGCGACGCTCGCGTTTCTTGCGTCGATCGCGGTCGATCCGCCGGCCAATTTCTGCATCGTGGCCGGTTATCGAAGCGGGCCGCAACACGATCACACACCGGCGTTCCGCCGCTTCCTGCAACAGCTCGACCCCGTCCGCCTGTCGGCCTTGACGCTGGCGCCGCTCGACGCACCCGACGTCACGCACATGCTGGCCGGCATGCTCGGGGAGGCGCCGGCCCGGCTGTCGGGGCTCGGCGACATCGTTCACCGCAGGACGGGCGGCAATCCGTTCCACATCCAGCACCTGCTGCGCACGCTGATCGACGAGCGGCTCCTCGGCTACGACCCGATGCGGCAAACGTGGCAGTGGCGTGCGTCGGACATCGACGCGCACCACCCGACCGAGAACGTCGTGAGCCTGCTCGCGATCCGGATGCAGCGGTTGCCGCCTGAATCGAGAACGCTGCTGTCGCTGCTGGCCTATATCGGCACCGACGCCGACGACGCGCTGTTGTGCGCCGCAGCCGGCAAGACGTGGGCCGAACTCCGTTTCTGGCTGGACCCCGCGCGCCAGGCGGGGCTCGTGTCGCTCTCCGGCAACCGCTGGCGCTTCGTTCACGACCGCATCCTCGAAGCCGTCCACGCGCTTGCCGGGCGCGCGGAGCGCGCGCAGTCCCACGCCCGGATCGCCGCCGCGATGCTCGGCCGCGCGAACGCGCGGTCGACCGAATCCCTGCTGGAACTCGCCACCCAGATCGAGCAGGCGAAAACCGCGCCGCTCGACGGCGTGCTCGCGCTCGCTTTCGCGGATGCCCTGGTCGCCGCCGCCGAGGCGGCGGCCCCGGCCGCCGCGCGCGATCGCGCGCTGTCGTTTCTCGCGTCCGCGCAAGCGCTGCTCGGTCCTCATGCATGGTCGCAGCACTACGGTCTCGCGAGCCGGATCGGCATCCTGCGCAGCGGCCTGCTGCTCGCGATCGGCGAAACCGCGCAGGCATCCGACGCGATCGACGAGCTCATGGCGCGTACGCGCACGCCGGCCGATCGTGCCGAGGCGCACCGGCTGAAGGCCGCGCAGCTCACGGTGGAGTCGCGCTACCGGCAGGCCGTCGACGTCGCGCTGGCCGGGCTGGCGCTGCTCGGCGTGGAACTGCCGGCCGAGCCGGCCGAAGCCGATCTCGCGGCGGCCTGCGACGCCGTGCGGGAAGCCCTCGACGGCCGCGCCATCCGCGACCTCGTCGACCTGCCCGTGATGACCGATACGCGCGTCGAAGCCACGATGGCGCTGCTGACCGCCCTCGAGGCCGCGATGTTCTATCCGAGCGGCGGGCTGATGTTGCTGCATTTCGCGACGATGGTCCGGCTGACCCTGCGCCACGGCATCACCGCCGCGTCGGTGCAGGGGCTTGCGTGGTACGGCGTCAGCATCGTCGGGCATCACGACGCGTATGAAGACGGCTTCGAATTCGCGAAGGTCGCGCTCGCACTGGTCGATCGCCACGGCTTCGAGCGCTACCGCTCCGCGACGCTGATCGCGCTCGACCAGGTGAGCGTCTGGACCCAGCCGCTGTCCTACGCACTCGAACGCGCACGCGATGCGAAAGCTGCGGGCAATGCGAGCGCCGAGCTGCGCTGGATGTGCTACAGCTGCAACCATATCGTCAGCGATCTGCTCTCGATGGGCGAAGCACTGCCGGCGATCCGCGACGAGATCGATCCGCTGCTGCAGATCGCACGCGGCGCGCGTTACGACGACATCGTCGATCTCGTGTCCACCCAGTCCGAATTCATCGACGCGCTGCAGCTCGGTTACCACCGGTCGATCGGCTCCTGGCGTGCCCGGCCGTCGACGAAGACGCCGATGTCGGTCCTGCAGTTCTGGACCGACGTGCTCGCCGGCCAGGCGGCCTTCATTTTCGGCGACGCGGACGCGGCGCGTGCGTCGCTCGAGGCAGCCGCTTCGAGCGCGTGGTCGACGCCCGCGCACATCATGCTGTCCGACTTCCACCTGTTCGGCGTACTGGCCGGCATCGCGAGCGACCGCGGCGCCACGCCGCCCGAGCGGCTGCTCGAACGCCATGCGCCGCAACGCGCCCGCTTCGCCGCGTGGAGCGAACGCAATCCGGCGACGTTCCGCAACAAGCTCGCGCTGATCGATGCCGAATTCGCGCGCGTGCGCGGCGACCATATCGTCGCGATGCAGCAGTACGAGGCGTCGGCCAGCCTCGCGGCGGAACACGGTTTCGTGCACGAACAGGCGCTCGCGCACGAACTGGCCGCGCATCACGCCAAGTCGCTCGGGCTCGCCGGTCCCGCGCGCCACCAATTGCGGCTCGCCCATGCGTGCTACCGGCGCTGGGGCGCGACCGGCAAGGCGCAGGCGATGGAAGCGCAGCATCCGTTCCTCGTGATGGACCCGTCGCCGGGCGGCGCTGCCCTGCCCGCGCGCGAAGATCTCGATTTCGCGCTCGCGATGCGCGCGGCCCATTCGCTGTCCGAAGAAATCGTGCTGGAGCGCCTGATCCAGACACTGATGCGCAACATGATCGTGTACGCCGGCGCACGCTATGGCCTGCTGCTGCTCGCCCGGCACGACCGGCTGACGATCGAGGCGACCGCGCGCGTCGTCGGCAGCGACGTGATCGTCGATATTGCCCGCGGCGAACCGACCGAGCAGGATGTCCCGCTGTCGATCCTGAACACCGTCGCCCGGACCCGCAAGCCGGTCGTGCTCGCGAACGCGCAGCGCGAAGGCGTGCCCGACCACGCCGACAGCCTGCGCGCGCATCCGACGCGCTCGCTGTTCTGCCTGCCGCTGTTGAAGCAGGGTGCGCTGATCGGCGTGCTGTATCTCGAGAATGCGTTGACCAACGGCGTGTTTTCGCCGCGGCGCATCGCGATGCTGGAAGTGCTCGCGCCGCAAGCGGCCAATGCGCTCGAATCCGCCCGGCTCTATGCGGAACTGATCGACGAGAACGCGCGCCGGCTCGAGACCGAGGCCGCGCTGCGGCATGCGCGGACCGAGCTCGCACGCACCGCGCACATGACGGTGATGGGCGAGCTGGCCGCATCGATCGCGCACGAGATCAATCAGCCGCTGACGAGCATCGTGTCGAGCGTCGGCGCGTGCATGCGCTGGCTGCGCGGCACGCAGCCCGATCTCGGCGAAGCGCTCGCGAGCCTCGAGGACATTCGTGCATCCGGCGTGCGGGCGGCCGACATCGTCCGCGCGTTGCGATCGCTCGCGCGCCAGGCACCGCCCGCGCTGGCGCCGCTCGCGATCGACGACCTGATTCGCGACATGCTGCACCTCACCGCGACCGAAATCGACGCGAAGCAGGTCGCCCTGTGCGTCGACCTGCATTGCAACGACATCCGCGTGATGGCGGATCGCACCCAGATCCAGCAGGTGATCCTGAACCTGGTCACCAATGCGCTCGACGCGATGGACGGACTGGCCACAACGTGCGAACTCGAGATCGCGTCGCACGTCGGCGACGGTTACGCGGTCGTCTCCGTCGCCGACCGCGGCGCCGGTATCGATGCCGAGATCGCGAACCGGATCTTCGATCCGTTCTTCACGACGAAATCGCACGGCATGGGGATGGGCCTCGCGATCTGCCGATCGATCGTCGAAGCGCATGGCGGCACGCTCGAAGCCGCGCCGCGCGACGGGAACGGCACCGTACTGACGTTCCGGCTGCCGGTTTCGACGACGCGCTGACGAAGGGGCGACCACGCCGCGCTTCAGGAAGTCGCGGATTGCGTAGGCATCCTTGCTGTTCGGCAAGCCGATTACCTTGACATGCTGCGACTGAGTCATAAGCACCGCCCGATGATCGCCATGTCGGATTCCGGCCGGATGTCGCACCGGCCGCACTCGTGACTGTACGTCCTCCCTGCCCTCCGGGCCGACACGCTTAACAAGAATTAAGGTCCGCTCGCGACGCGACCGTCCACAATGAACCGTATCCAACCCCGCTCGCAGCTTCGCGCCGGCCGCGCCGCGAGCGATCTCCGGCGCCGGCATTGGAGCGGAAGATGGCCACGACCTGCACCCATCTCGGTGAAGCACGCATCCTGACCACCGACAAGGACTACTGCGAGGAATGCGTGAAGTCGGGCAGCGGGTGGGTGCATTTGCGCCTGTGCCTGACTTGCGGGCACGTCGGCTGTTGCGACTCGTCGCCGAATCGCCACGCCAGCCGTCACTTCCACGAAACGACTCACCCACTGGCGCGTTCGATCGAGCCCGGCGAGCGCTGGGTCTGGTGCTATGCCGACGACGTCATGGCCGGCGAGATCGCGTCGTAGCGCACCGTGCACCGGCATCCGGCACCGTTTCTGGCCTAGGGTTAACACGGTTCGATTGCGGCTTCTTCTCACCGCTTTTTTCGACTAGTATTTATCGAACGATAACTTATCTATCGATAAACAAGAGGTTCGCCATGCCAGTATCCCGACTCGCGCACTACTCGATCCGCACGCTCGATCTCGAGAAATCGTGCCGCTTCTACGAACGTGTGCTCGGCTTCAAACGCGGCTATCGCCCGCCGTTCGACTTTCCCGGCGCATGGCTCTACAAGGGCGGCGACGAAGCCGATTTCGGCACGGTCCACATCATCGGCGTCGATCCGGCGAACCCCGACGGACTCGCGGCCTATCTCGGCGACAAGGATCTTCCCGCAACGGGCACCGGAACCGTCGACCACATCGCGTTCCTCGCGACCGGCGTCGAGGCGATGTGGGACACGCTGCGTGCCGAAAACATCGCGTGGCGCGACCGCACGGTGCCGAGCCTCGGGCTGCACCAGGTCTTCATCGAGGATCCGTCCGGCGTGACGATCGAGCTCAACTTCCCTGCCGCCGAGGTCGCGGGCCTGACACTTCCCGCCGCCGCTGCAACGGCCGGCGGCACCCACGGAGACTGACATGAACAACCGCACTTCGACGAATCGCAAGGCCGCCATCATCGGCGGTTCGCTGGGCGGCCTGTTTGCCGCGAATCTGCTGCTGCGCAACGGCTGGGACGTGGATGTGTTCGAACGCGTGCCCGAGGCGCTCTCGGGCCGCGGCGCCGGCATCGTCACGCACCCGGAACTGTTCGACGTGATGCTTGCCGCGGGCGTGCGCATCGACGCATCGATCGGCGTGAAGGTCGAATCGCGGGTCACGCTGGCAGCAGACGGCACCGTGGAGTCGGAACGCACGCTGCCGCAGACGCTCACCGCGTGGAGCAAGATGTACCACGTGCTGCGCGCCGCACTGCCCGACCAGCATTACCACTCGGGCGGCGTCGTCACCGATGTCGCGGACGGACCGGATCGTGCATCGGTCACGCTGTCCGACGGCTCGGTCGTGCATGCCGATCTCGTGATCGCGGCCGACGGATTCCGCTCCGCGATCCGCGAGAAATTCCTGCCGGATGCGCAATTGCAGTACGCGGGCTACGTCGCCTGGCGCGGGCTGGTCGACGAAGCCGACCTGTCGGACGCGACCCACGCGACGCTGTTCGATAAATTCGCGTTCGGCCTGCCGCCGCACGAGCAGATCCTCGGCTATCCGGTCGCCGGCCAGGGCAACAGCACGAAACCCGGCGAGCGCCGCTACAACTTCGTCTGGTATCGCGCGACTCGCGAAGCGTCCGACCTGCCGAACCTGCTGACCGACGAGACCGGCAAGCTGTGGGCGGGCGGCATTCCACCGACGCTGATCCGGCGCGACGTCCTCGCCGAGCTGGAAGACGCGGCGCACGCGCTGCTTGCGCCGCAGTTCGCCGAGGTCGTGGCGCGCGCGACGCAACCGCTGTTCCAGCCGATCTACGACCTCGAAGTGCCGAATATGGCGTTCGGCCGGATCGCGCTGCTCGGCGACGCCGCGTTCGTCGCTCGGCCGCATTGCGGAATGGGCGTCACGAAAGCCGCCGGCGATGCGCTCGCGCTCGTCACGGCGCTCGCCACGCGCACCGACACGCTCGACGCGCTGTGCGAATACAGCGAAACGCGCACGGCATTCGGTGCCGCGATCGTGCAGCACGCGCGCCACCTCGGCGCCTATATGCAAGCGCAACTGAAGAACGACACCGAACGCGAAATGGCCGAGCGCTATCGCACGCCGGAAGTCGTGATGCGGGAAACCGCCGTTCCGCCGCATTTCTGATCGGGCACGGGCGCGGCGTGCGCGACGCGCGGCGCCCTCTGCCCGTTGCCCGGCCCGGATACCCAAATCAAAAGGAGACACCGTGAACCACCCCATTCCGGCTGCCGCCGGCACCGCGCCCGACCTGGACGCGCCGGCGCAGGCCACGCATCCGCTGCTGCGCGATACCCGCTTTCGCGATCTCGTCAGGCGCAGAAGGCTGTTCGCCTGGTCGCTGACACTCGTCATGCTCACCCTCTATTTCGCGTTCATCCTGACGCTGGCGTTTTCGCCGACGCTGCTCGGACAGCCAATCGTGCCAGGCCGGCCTACGCCATGGGGCATCCCGATCGGGTTCGGCATGTTCGTCGTCACGTTCGCACTGGTCGCGCTTTACGTGTATCGGGCCAATTCGGCATTCGACACGATCGTCGCGTCCATTCGTCACGGAGGCGATCAATGAAACGCCTGCTCCTCGCATCGATCTTCTTCGTCGTCGCCGCCGGCACGGCGTCGGCATTCGCGGCCGGCCCCGCGACGCTGGCGCACGGGCACAATCCCGTCGCGATCGGCATGTTCCTGCTGTTCGTCGCGTCGACGCTTTTCATCACGCGCTGGGCCGCGCGCAAGAACCACAGCGTGGCCGACCACTACGCCGCGGGCGGCAAGATCACCGCGTTCCAGAACGGCTGGGCGATCGCCGGCGACTACATGTCGGCGGCGTCGCTGCTCGGCATCTCCGCGCTGGTGTTCACGAGCGGCTACGACGGCCTGATCTATTCGGTCGGCTTTCTCGCGAGCTGGCCGATCATCTTGTTCCTGATCGCCGAGCCGCTGCGTAACCTCGGCAAGTACACGCTCGCCGACGTCGTGTCCTATCGCCTCCGGCAACGGCCGATCCGCGCGTTCGCGGCCTCGAGCTCGATCGTCATCGTGCTGCTGTATCTCGTGTCGCAGATGGTCGGCGCGGGCAAGCTGGTCGAGCTGCTGTTCGGCCTGAACTACACGGTCGCGGTGCTGTTCGTCGGCGTGCTGATGGTCGTCTACGTGTTCTTCGGCGGGATGCTGGCGACGACCTGGATCCAGATCATCAAGGCCGTGCTGCTGCTCGCCGGTGCGGCGTTCATGGCGATCATGGTGCTGAGCCGTTTCGGCTTCAGCCTCGATGCGCTGTTCGCGCAGGCGATTCTCGTCCATCCGAAACACGCGGCGATCTTGCGCCCCGGCGGCCTGGTATCCGATCCGGTCTCGGCCGTGTCGCTCGGCCTCGCGCTGATCTTCGGCACGGCGGGCCTGCCGCACATCCTGATGCGCTTCTTCACGGTCGGCGACGTCAAGGCGGCCCGCAAGAGCATCCTCTATGCGACCGGCATCGTCGGCGCCGGCTACGTGCTGATCATCATCATCGGCTTCGGCACCATCGCGCTCGTGGCGTCGGACCCGCAATACCACGACGCGTCCGGCGCGATCGCGGGCGGCGCGAACATGGTGGCGATCCATCTCGCGCATGCGGTCGGCGGCAACGTGTTCCTCGGTTTCATCTGCGCGGTCGCGTTCTCGACCATTCTGGCCGTGGTCGCCGGACTGACGCTCGCGGGTTCGTCGGCGATCTCGCACGACCTCTATGCGAACGTGCTGCGTCGCGGTCAGGCGTCCGATCGTGAGGAAATGCGCGTGGCCCGCGGGACGACCCTGGTTCTCGGCGTGCTCGCGATCCTGCTCGGCATCGCGTTCGAGAAGCAGAACATCGCGTTCATCGTCAGCCTCACGTTCTCGATCGCGGCAAGCTCGAATTTTCCCGTGCTGCTGCTCTCGATCTACTGGCGCGGCCTGACGACGCGCGGCGCGGTGCTGGGCGGCCTGACCGGGCTCGCGACCGCCGTCACGCTGACCGTGCTGAGCCCGACCGTCTGGGTGCAGGTGCTCGGTCATGCGCATGCGGTCTATCCGTACGAATATCCGGCGCTGTTCTCGATGGCGGCGGCGTTCCTCGGCGTCGTCCTGTTCTCCGTGACCGATCGCTCGGCCCGTGCGCAACGAGAGCGCGCGCAGTTCGACACGCAGCTCGTCGCATGCGAAATGGGCATGACGCAACGCGGCTGAGCCGCGCGATCCGAACTATCGATATCCCATGAGAAACCACACGATGAATTGCACGTGCTGCATGTCGCCGGCCCGGCGCCGCGTGCTCGGCGCGTTTGCCGCGCTCGCCGGTACGGCCGTCGCCGGACGCCCCGCATCGGCAGCCGACACCGCGAGCGCAACGACCGCCGTGACGCCGCATCGGCCCCGTTCGATCGACATCCACGCGCATTACTACCCTGAAAGCTTTTGCGATCTGGTCGGCGGTGAAGGCAAGCGCTTCGGTGGCGCGTTCACGTGCGACGATGCGTCGTTCACGTTCCGGACGCCCGCCGGCGGCCTCGGGCCGCTGCCGATGAAGTTCATCGACGTCGACCAGCGGCTCAAGGACATGGACGCATCCGGCGTCGACGTCCAGGCGCTGTCGCTCAGCGTGCCGATGGCGTACTGGGGCGACCGGCCGTTCAACGCGAAGCTCGCGCGCGACTGGAATTCGGCCGCGTCGCGCGTCTACCAGCGGCACCCGGCGCGTTTCGTCGTCCTCGCGACGCTGCCGATGCTGAACGCCACCGACGCGATCGACGAACTCGAGCGCGCGGCGCAGTTGCCGGGTGTGCGCGGCGTGTACATGGGCACCAACATCGACAACCGCGATCTCGACGATCCGCTGTTCGCGCCGGTGTTCGCACGCATCGAGCAACTGGGCCTGCCCGTGTTCCTGCATCCGCAGCAAACGGTCGGCGGCGCGCGGCTCGGCGATTTCTACCTGAGCAACCTGCTCGGCAATCCGTTCGATACGGCAATCGCGGGCTCGCACCTGATCCTGGGCGGCGTGCTCGACCGCCACCCGACCCTGCACGTCACGCTGCCGCACGCGGGCGGCGCGTTGCCGATCCTCGTCGGGCGCCTGGACGCGGGCTGGACCGCCCGCCCCGAAACGCGCCGGCTCGCGCAAAAGCCCAGCAGCTATCTGCGGCGCTTCAGCTATGACACGGTGTCTCATTCGGGCCCCGTGCTGAACTTCCTGATGGAGAACGTCGGGGTGGACCGCCTCGTGCTCGGCAGCGACTACTGCTTCGACATGGGTTACGAGCAGCCGGTCCGCTTTCTCGACCGCCTCGACCTGACGGCGGAACAGCGTTCGATGATCCTCGGCGGCAACGCGGGCAAGCTGCTGAGGATCTAGCGCGAACATTCCGACCGGCGTTGCATGGGCGTCGGACGACGCCTGCACGGTCGGCGCAGCCCGTTTCCGGACATGGCATCATCCGGCGAACCGTGGCGACTGGCGTGCGTCGCCACGCATCACGACAGCCGGCCTGCAACGCACACCGCGTTTCGAACACGGGAGTCACGCACGATGAAGATAGTCATTGCAGGCGGTTCGATCGCCGGCCTCGCGGCCGCGCTGACGCTCGATTGCATCGGGCACGACGTCACGGTCTGCGAGCGTTCGCGCACGCCGCTGCGCGGCCAGGGCGGCGGCGTGGCCGTGCTGCGACGCATGATGTCGTTTCTCGAACAGCATGGACGCCATTGCCGCCAGATGATCAGCGTGCCGACGCATCGGCGGCGCTGGATCGATCGCGACGGCATCGTCACGCGCGACGAACCCGAGATGCTGCCGTTCTCGTCGTGGGACGCCGTCTATCGCTCGCTGTGCGAGACGCTGCCGCGCGGGCGCATCCACTACGGCCGCACGGTCACCGGTTTCGACCAGGACGCGGACGGCGTCGACGTACACGTGGACGACGAACGCATCCGCGCGGATGTGCTGATTGCCGCCGACGGTTCCGGTTCGAACCTGCGCGCGCGCATCTTCCCCGGCTATACGCCATCGTTTGCCGGTTACCTCGCGTGGCGTGGCATCGTCGACGAAGCCGATTTCGACGCCGCCGCGATCGAGTCGCTGATCGAGAACATGACGCTGCACAAGGCGCCGGGCGAGCTGTTCATGGCGTTCCTGATTCCCGCGCTCGACGGCTCGCTCGCGCCGGGCGCGCGCCGCTTCAACTGGCTGTGGTATCGCAACGAAGCCGATCCCGACGCGCAGCGCCGCCACCTGACCGATCGGAACGGCAACGTCCATCACGCGTCCGTGCATCCGGGGCAGCTTGCCGACGACACCGTCGCGACGCTGCGGCAACTCGCCGGCGAACGGCTGCCTGCCTCCCTGTCGCAACTGGTGCTCGCGACGCGCGCGCCATTCAACCAGGCGATTTTCGACGCATTGAGCCCCGGCTTCGTCGACGGCCGCGTCGCGCTGATCGGCGACGCGGCCTGTACCGTGCGCCCCCATACGGCGTCCGGCACGTCGAAGGCGGCGAGCGATGCCGTGTCGCTCGCCGAAGCGCTGCCGGCACACGCGACCGACGTCATCGCGCGCCTCGCGCAATGGTCGACGCGGCGGCGCGAGGAAGTGACGTCGCTGCTCGACAAGGGTCCGCAACTTGCCGCGGCGTTCGGTCTCGGCACGCCGCGCTGACGCATGAACGCAAGCGCCGGAACGGTTCGTGCGCCCGTTCAGAACGTTTCAGCGCAGCTTCAGGAAATGGCGTCGGCGCCCGCGTAGACTGCCTCCACCAACGAGCGCGCCGGCCACGGCCCGCGCGCAGCCCCCATCCCTGGAGTAACGACATGATCTCCGCCGCGAATCGCTGCCGCCGAGCAGGCCCGACATGGCCGAATCGATCGGCGATGCCGCACCGCCAGCCGGCGGCGCCGACCGGAACGCACGTCGCGAGCGCGCGCACGCCGGGCCGCGCACGTGGGCCCGTCCGACTCGGCAACCGGATCTGCGGTACCGCGTGCAATCGTCACGAGAACGCACGCGGCCGACGCGCCGTCCATTGCCCCGCCTGTCGAATGACGCCGGACGAACCGGTCCGCATGGAGCGCGCATGAAGCACAAACGACTCTGGTTCAGCGCGGCAGGCATCGCGATCATCGGCCTGGCGGCCGCGATCGGCATCATGTATCGGCCGTCGATCGCGCCGATCGATCCGCCGGCCCGCGCGTCGTTCGATCCGCAACTGATCAAGGCCGGCGCACGCGTGGTCGCGCTGGGCGACTGCGTCGTCTGCCACACCGCGAAGGACGGCAAGCCGTTCGCCGGCGGGCTGCCGCTCGCGACGCCGTTCGGCACGATCTACGCGACCAACATCACGCCGGATGCCGACACCGGCATCGGCCGCTGGTCGCAGGCCGCCTTCGCGCGCGCGCTGCGCAGCGGCATCGCCCGCGACGGCCATCCGCTCTACCCGGCCTTTCCGTACATTCACTTCACGCGGATGTCCGACCAGGACATCGCGGCCGCGTACGCGTACCTGATGACACGCGAACCGGTTCAAGCGAAGACGCCGGCGAACGACCTGATCTTCCCGCTCAACTTCCGGCCGCTGGTCGCATTCTGGAACATCCTGTTCCTGCGCGAAGGCGCGTACCAGCCGGACCCGTCGCAGTCCGCGCAATGGAATCGCGGCAAGCTGCTCGTCGACGGCCTCGGACACTGCGCGTCGTGCCATTCGCCGCTCAATGCGATCGGCGGCGAGGAAGCAGGCAAGGCGTTCGACGGCGGCATCGTCGACGGCTGGGAAGCCCCGCCGCTCAATACGCTCGGCAACGCGGTCCACCCGTGGACGCAAGCGCAACTGGTCACGTACCTGCGCACCGGCCGCGCGAGCGAGCACGGCGCGGCCGCCGGACCGATGCTGCCCGTCACGCGCGATCTCGCGACGGTGCCGGTCGAGGATGTCGAGGCCATCGCGGCCTATATCCTGTCGATCCAGAAGCCGGCCGCCGCACGGCCCGCGACGACCGTCGCCGAACGCCATGCGACGACACCTGCCGGCCAGCGCGGCGCGGTGCTGTTCCAGGCGTCGTGCGCGCAGTGCCACGGGCCGGCATCGCCGATGCAGTCGATCGGCGAGCGGCCGACGCTCGCGTTCAGCACGGCGATCGCCGCCGACACGCCGCGCAATGCGATCCAGATGATGTTCAACGGGATCGGCTGGCATGGCGAGGACACGCTGAACTACATGCCGTCCTACCTCGACCAGTACGACGACGCGCAGATCGCGGACCTCGCCGCATACATCCGCGAAACGTACTCCGATCGCCCCGCGTGGAGCGGCATCGATACCCTCGCCGCGAAGCTCAGAAAGGAGGACCGCACACAATGATCACCCTCACCGTGAATGGCGTGCGGCACACGCTCGACATCGATCCGTCCACGCCGCTGCTTTACGCGCTGCGCAACGACCTGCACCTGCACGGCGCGAAGTTCGGCTGCGGCCTCGGGCAATGCGGCGCGTGCACCGTGATCGTCGACGACAAGCCGATGTTCTCGTGCCTGATCCCGGTGGCCGCGATCGGCGAGCGCCGCGTCAGGACCATCGAAAGCCTCGGCACCGCAGAGCATCCGGGCAAGCTTCAGCAGGCGTTCATCGATCATCAGGCGGCGCAGTGCGGTTATTGCATCGCGGGCATGATCATGCGCGCGCAGGCGCTGCTCGAACGCAACCCGAAGCCGACCGAACGCGAGCTGCGCACGCACATGGAACCGAACCTGTGCCGTTGCGGCACCCACATGCGGATCCTGGCGGCCGTGCGCCAGGTCGCCGGGCTGCCGGAGCCGGAACCGTCTGCGGCGCCCGTCATGATCAACAAGGAAATCTGATGAACGCACCCGACGACATCGACGAAGGCCGCCGGCACTTCATGGTTTCCGGTGCGCTCTTCGTCGCGTTCACCCTCGCGCCAGCCGCGCGCGCGCTCGCCGAGGTCGTGATCGCGGACGAAGGCGCCGCCGTCCACGTCGCCAAGGCCACCGAAACGCTGGCCGGCAGCCTGAAGACCAACCCGCTGCTGGACGCGTGGATCAAGATCGCGCCCGACGGCAAGGTCACCGTGTTTACCGGCAAGGTCGAGCTCGGCACCGGCGTGCGCACCGCATTGCTGCAGGTGGCCGCCGAGGAGCTGAACATGAAGCCCTCGCTGATCACGTTCCTGACCGCCGACACCGGCGCGTCGCCCGACGAAGGCCTGACGGCCGGCAGCCACACCATGGCGGACAGCGGCTCCGCGTTGCTGAACGCCGCCGCGCAGGTGCGCGGGCTGCTGGTCGACGGCGCCGCGAAGCAGTTCGGCGTCGATCCGCGCACGCTGACCGTCGCCGATGCCGTCATCAAGGCGCCGGACGGCCGCACGATGCGCTACGCCGACGCGGTGCGTACCGTCGACCTGCACCGCAACGCCACGCCGACGTCGCCGCTGAAACCGCCGGCCACGTTCGCCGTGATCGGCACGTCGCTGCCGCGTGTGGACATTCCGAACAAGGTCACGGGCGGCGTCAGCTACGTGCAGGACATGGACCTGCCCGGCATGCTGCATGCACGCGTCGTGATGCCGCCGGTGTACGACGCGACACTGCTGTCGTTCGACGAAGCCGCGATCCTGAAGATGCCCGGTGTCGTGCGGATCGTACGCAACGGCAGCATGCTCGCGGTCGTCGCGCAGGGCGAATGGCAGGCGGTCGTCGCGCAGCGCGCGCTGTCCGCCGGCTGCCGCTGGTCGCCCGGCCGGGCGCTGCCCGATCGCGCAACGGTCCACGTGGACCTGAAGCGGATCGCGACGCAGCGCATCGAGATCGCCAACACGCATGCGCCGAGCGCGCCGGCAACGAAGACGCTCTCCGCAACGTTCCTGAAGAACTACCTGCTGCACGGCTCGATTGGGCCGTCCTGTTCGGTCGCGCATCTCGAGAACGGCACACTGACCGTGTGGACCCACTCGCAGGGCGTTTATCCGCTGCGCGACGCGCTCGCCGAGATGCTGTCGATGCCGAAGGCGAACGTGCGCTGCATCCACACCGAGGGCTCCGGCTGCTACGGGCACAACGGTGCGGACGACGCGGCCGCGCATGCGGCGCTGATCGCGGCCGCGATGCCCGGCAAGCCGATTCGCGTCCAGTGGATGCGCGAGCAGGAACATACGTGGGACCACTTCACGCCGGCGATGGTCACCGAGCTCAGCGCGTCGCTCGACGCGAGCGGTCGCATCGTCGACTGGAACTACGCGCTGTGGAGCAGCTCGCACAACGAGCGCATCGTCAATGCGGGCCGGCTGCTGCCCGCGCGGATGCTCGAACCGCCGTTCGTCTCCGCGCCGTCGACGCCGATGCTGCAGCCCGAGGGCGGCGGCGATCGCAACGCGATCCCGCTGTACGCGCTGCCGAACATGCACATCGTCAACAACTTCTCGCCGACGATGCCGCTGCAGACGTCGGCGATGCGCTCGCTCGGCGCGCACACGAACGTCTGGGCGATCGAAAGCTTCATGGACGAGCTGGCGCACGCCGCCGGCGTCGATCCGGTCGAATTCAGGCTGCGCCACATGCAGGATCACCGCGCGAGCCAGGTGATCCAGCTCGCCGCCACCAAATTCGGCTGGCCGCGGCCGCCGCGTGCACGCAATCGCGGCGTCGGCTTTGCGTTCGGCAAATACAAGAACCTGATGGCCTACGTCGCGATCGCGGTCGAGGTGTCGGTCGTTCCGGAAACCGGCCAGGTGACGCTCGAACGTGCGGAAGCGGCCGTCGACGCCGGCCAGATCGTATCGCCCGACGGCATTCGCAACCAGATCGAGGGCGGCATCATCCAGTCCGCGAGCTGGACACTGTACGAGGCACTGAAATACGATACGCAACGCGTGCGCAGCTTCGACTGGAGCAGCTATCCGATTCTCCGCTTCGACGCCGCACCGCAAAGCATCAAGGTGCATCTGATCAATCGTCCGGGCGCACCGTTCCTCGGCGCGGCCGAGGCGTCGATGGGCCCGACCGCGGGCGCGCTGGCCAACGCGATCTTCGACGCGACCGGCCAGCGCCTGCGCGAAATGCCGTTTGCCGGTGAAGGGCTCAGGAAACGCATCGACGCGTAGCGGCATCACACGACCACAACAAATCGCGCCGGCACGAACCGGCGCGGGCGACAAACAGGCTGGAGATTTCTGAACGATGGATACCTTGCTTTCGATGCGCGTGTTTACGCGCATCGTCGAGACGGGCAGCTTCACGCGCGCGTCGGACACGACCGGACTTACGACGCCGCGCGTGTCCGCGCTGCTGAGCACGCTCGAACAGCATCTCGGCTGCCGGCTGCTGAACCGGACGACGCGCCGGATTTCGCTGACCGAGGACGGGCAGGCCTATTACGAACGCTGCGTCGGCGTGCTGCGCGAGATCGACGACATGGAAGCGGCCGTCTCGCAGGCGCGCAACGTGCCGCGCGGCCGGCTGAAAGTGAACCTGCCGCCGGCCATGGCCAAGCAGATCATGGTGCCCGCCCTGCCCGAGTTTCTCGCCGCCCATCCGGGCATCTCGATCGAACTCGGCGTGACCGATCGCCAGATCGATCTCGTCGGCGAGGGGGTCGATTGCGTCGTGCGGATCGGCGCGCTCGACGATTCGGGGTTGGTTGCGAAACGGATCGGCAGCCTGACGACCTGCACGTGCGCGGCCCCCGCGTATCTCGAACGATGCGGCGCACCCGAGACTGTGGACGATCTCGCGCAGCACGTCGCGGTCAGCCACATCTCGGCCGATACGGGCCGCCCGCGGTCCTGGGACTACGTCGTCGACGGCGAAACGCGGATCATCCAGATGTGCGGCACGGTCGCGGTCAACGACGCCGACACCTACATCGCGGCCGGCGTCGCGGGCATCGGCCTGATCAAGACCTCGCTGTACCTGGTCGAGCCGTATCTGCAATCGGGGCGCCTGCGCGAGGTGCTGACCGATTTCAACACGCCGCCCCGGCCGATCTCGATCCTGTATCCGCCCAATCGGCATACGCCCGTCAAGCTCAAGGTCTTCGTCGACTGGCTCGCGGGGCTGTTCGCGCAGATTCCGACGCTGCAGGGCAAGCGCGGTTGAAGCCGGTAGTCGAAACCCGCCGTTGAAACCGATCGTCCGCGCCGCCGCGCGCACCGCATGAATCAAGTGAATTAAGACGCGGTTTAGGACTATTCAGTCCGGTCGATCCAGACTGCTCTCATCGGGCTTCGCGATCCGCGACATCCGCGCCGGAGGCCCGTTTCGAGAGGCGCATCATGAAGATCGCGATCGCCGGCGGTTCCATCGCCGGCCTGGCCGCCGCCGTCACGCTGAATTGCATCGGCCACGATGCCGTCGTCCACGAGTGCCGCGACCGGCCGTTGCCCGACCCCGGCGGCGGTCTCGCCGACGCCGGCGTGCGGTTCGCGACCGATCTCGGCCTCGCCGCCCACGCATGAACCCGCCCACGGTCCGCCCCCTTTGCGTGCCGCGCAATGCTCGATTGCGTCCCGGACGTATTCCCTTGTTATCGATCGATCAATAATCTTGACGGCAATGCGGCTGCTTCCGCTTCGCCGCGACGGCAATCGTAACGCCCGCCCGATGAACGGGCACCCGACATCTCTTTTCAAGGAGTCGACCATGTCAGCAGAATCCACCCCGGTTGCGGCCCACGGGCACGCGACCAAGCTCACGCAGGGCCTCATCCTGCTGTTCGCGTTCAGTTGCGGCGCGATCGTCGCGAACCTGTATTACGCGCAACCGATCACCGAACTCATCGCGCCGAGCCTGCACATGTCCGGCGAAACCGCGAGCCTCATCGTGTCGCTGACGCAGATCGGCTACGCGCTCGGCCTGTTCTTCATCGTGCCGCTCGGCGACCTGCTCGAGAACCGCAAGCTGATGATCGTCACGGCCGTCGTGTCGATCGCGAGCCTCGCGGCGGCCGCGGTCGTCCAGACGCCCGGGCTGTTCCTCGCGATTTCGCTGCTGGTCGGCTTCAGCTCGGTTGCCGTCCAGATCCTGGTGCCGCTCGCCGCGCACCTCGCGCCGGATCATTCGCGCGGCCGGGTGGTCGGCACGATCATGAGTGGGCTGCTGCTCGGCATCCTGCTCGCGCGCCCGCTGTCGAGCGTGGTGGCCGACGCGTTCGGCTGGCGCTTCGTGTTCGCGGCCGCCGCCGTGCTGATGACGCTCGTGACGGCCGTGCTCGCGCTGACGATCCCGTCGCGCCAGCCCGATCATCGCGCGACCTACTTCGAACTGATCGGCTCGCTGCTGCATCTGGTCCGCACGATGCCGGTGCTGCGCCATCGCGCGTTCTACCAGGGCCTGATGTTCGCGTCGTTCAGCCTGTTCTGGACCGCCGTGCCCGTCGAGCTGACGCGTCACTACGGGCTGTCGCAATCGGCCATCGGCCTGTTCGCGCTCGTCGGTGCGATCGGCGCGACGTCGGCGCCGGTCGCGGGCCGCCTCGCGGATGCCGGCCATACCGTGCGGGCAACGCTGATCGCGCTGGTCGCCGGCACGCTGTCGTACGCGGTTGCGCTGATCCATGGCGCCGGCCTGTATGGCCTCGTCGTCACGGGCATCGTGCTCGACTTCGCGGTGCAGATGAACATGGTGCTCGGCCAGCGCGAGATCTACGCGCTGCATGCGGCGAGCCGCAACCGCCTGAACGCGCTGTACATGACGAGCATCTTCGTCGGCGGCGCGGTCGGCTCCGCGCTCGCGAGCCCGCTGTACGAGCATGGCGGCTGGCCGCTCGTCGCCGCCGTCGCCGGCGCGTTCCCGATCATTGCGCTTGCTCACTACCTCGTGATCGGGCGTCCGCACGCCGAACGCCACGCACAAGCCTGAACCAGCGCCGGCACCGGTTTACGCGCGAATCCCGCCCGGGCCGTTCGCGCGCCGGAACGCTGCCGGCACGACACCGACACCACAACCGAACGTTCCGCAGGGCCCGTCGGACGATACGCGCGGCCGCCCTGCTCCACGCAAAAGGAATCCATCATGTCTTCCCTGCTCAGCCACTACGATCTGCACGGCCTGCCGCTTCCCAATCGTGTCGTGATGGGGCCGATGACGCGCTCGCGCGCGCCGTCGCGCGGCCAGCCGACCGGACTCATGGCCGAGTACTACGCGCAACGCGCGTCCGCCGGCCTGATCGTGACCGAAGCGACCAACGTCAGCCCGGCCTCCGCGGCGTTCGAACTGACGCCGGGGCTCGTCACCGACGAGCAGGCGGCCGGCTGGAAGCAGATCACGGACGCGGTCCACGCGAACGGCGGTCGCATCTTCGCGCAGCTGTGGCACGGCGGCCGGGTCAGTTCGCTGACGCTGCTCGGCGGCGACGCGCCGCTGTCGCCGTCCGGCGTCAACGACGATCTCGAGCAGTTGCAGGTGTGGGCGCAATTGCAGAACGGCTATTACACGAAGATTCACGCGACGCCGTCGCGCGCGATGACGACGGACGAAGTCGCCGCGACGGTCGGCGAATTCCGCCAGGCAGCCGTCCGCGCGATGGCAGCCGGCTTCGACGGCGTCGAGATCCACGCAGCCAACGGCTACCTGCCGCACCAGTTCCTGTCGTCGACGCTGAACCGCCGCGACGACCGTTACGGCGGCTCGGTCGCGAACCGCGCGCGCTTCCTCGAGGAAATCGTCGACGCGGTCGGCGGCGTGATGCCGCTCGCCCGCGTGGGCGTGCGCATCTCGCCGTACGCGAAGTACAACAACGTGCGCGACGCCGATCCGGATGCGACGTACGCATACGTCGGCCGCATGCTCGACGAAGCCGGCGTCGCCTATCTGCACGCGGCCGACACCAACGGCTGGAGCGGCGAGCCCGATCTGCCGCGCATCGTCGAGAACACGCGCAAGCACTTCGGCGGCACGCTGATCGTCAACGGCGGCATCGCGCCGGATGCCGCGAATGCGCTGATCGATGTGGGCGACGCCGATCTCGTAGCGTTCGCGCGCGCATACATCGCCAACCCGGATCTCGTCGAACGCCTCGCGGCGAATGCGCCGCTCGCGACGCCGAAGACGGTCGGCTGGTATGGCGGCGACCGCGCGGGATACGTCGACTACGCGCGTCACGACGTGGCGGGCCGGAACGCCTGAGCCCGCACCGGCGGCAGCCCGGCGCGACAATCGCCGGGCGGCCCCGACGGCCGACGAAGCCGGCCGGATCGTCCGGAACAATCCCTTCAGGCGTCTTTCCAGCGCGCGCCCAGCACGCGTCCGCAGAAATTCGGCCGGTGAAAATCCGGATCGGCGCGCTCGAGCACATCCGCGCTCCACGTGCCGAACGTCGTCGCCGGCCGGTGCGCGACCCCGCGTGCGATCGCGTCGAGAAACGCGTCGCCGAACCCGTCGCCGCGCGGATACGCGGCGAGCAGCGCCCGCCGCTCGTCGGCCGAATACGCGTCGAAGTCGGTTGCCATCAGGTCGGTCGACACGGCGGACGCCAGCGCACGCGCGAGCGGCGACACGCGCGCGGCCACGCCGGGCGTCGTATGCAGTGCGATCGCGCGCCACACGTCGTCGCGCATCTGCTGCGACGTCTGATGGCGCAGCAGGAACGCCTGCGCGGCATCGGCGCTGTCGAGCTCGTAGCGCTCGGTCGAGCGGCCATACGCGGTGCTCAGTCCCATGTTCGCGTACATCGCGGCCACGTACAGCGCATCCGCATCGAGTGTCTCGCTTGCCCGGCGCGCAGCCAGCGACGCGAGGACGAACACCCGGCAAGCGTGATCGGTGATCACCTGCGGTAGCGACGCGCATGCCGCTTCGGCGGCGTCGATCGCCATCGGCGTCCGGGGAATGCGGACGCCGGCGACTTCGTCATCGGCCCGTGCGCAGGTGTGCGCAGAACTCATCTCGTCTCCTTCTGCCCCGCGCCGGGGGCGAATAATCATCCATTCATCGCGCGACACGTGCCACGGTAGCCGGCCTGCCCGTTGACCGACGCCATCCTAAAACGCGAGACCGGGTTGACCGAATGCTTCGCACTGCTCGACAGCCTCCATCGCTGCCACATGAAGGCGCTGGGCGAAACGACGCCCGCGACCGCGCGCGAAACCGGCGTCCGGGCCGTCGCCGGCCGCCGCGCGCGGCTGCGCCGACGCGGCCGGACGACGTTGGCCGATTCCGCCGGCGCCGCCGAATTCGGCCACCGGCGACCACGCGGGGCTGACCGGCAGCGGCGGCGGCGCGAGCGGCGCGAACTCGTCGTCCGCATGCACGACCTTGCCGTCGACGACCGTCAGCACCGACGACAGCGACTTGATCCGCGGTTCGTCGATCGTGAAGTAGTCGTCCGTCAACACCGCGAAATCCGCATACTGGCCGGGCACCAACGCGCCCTTGCGATCGTCCTCGTTCGAGAACCATGCACTGCCGACCGTGTAACGGCGCAGCGCTTCCATCCGGCTGAGCCGGTTGTGTTCGGGATAGAGCGCCGTGCCGCCGACGGTGCGCCCGGACACCATCCAGTACAGCGACACGAACGGGTTGTAGCTCGCGATGCGCGTCGCATCGGTGCCCGCGCCGACCGGCAGCCCGGCCGCCAGCATCGCGCGGATCGGCGGCGTGCGCGTGGCCGCTTCCGCGCCGTAGCGCGCAATGAAGTACTCGCCCTGGAACGCCATCCGGTGCTGAACCGTCACGCCGCCGCCGAGCGCGGCGATGCGCGCGATGTTCGCATCCGAAATCGTCTCGCAGTGGTCGAAGAACCAGCGCAGCCCGTCGAACGGCATGTCGCGGTTCACGGCTTCGAGCACGTTCAGGAAGCGGCCGATCGATTCGTCGTAGGTCGCGTGCAGCCGGAACGGCCAGCGGTGCCGCACCAGCAGCCGCACCACCGAGGCCAGTTCGGCCTCGAGCACGTCGGGCAGATCGGGGCGCGGTTCGAGAAAATTCCCGAAGTCGGCCGCGGAGTACACCAGCAGTTCGCCCGCGCCGTTCATCCGCAGGAACGCGTCGCCGTCGCCGGGCTTCGCCAGCGTCACCCAGCGCGCGTAGTCGTCGAGTTCGCGTCCGGGATGCTGCACGAACAGGCTGTATGCGATGCGCACCGTCAGTTCGCCGCGTTTCGCGAGCGCCAGGATCGCGCCGTAGTCGTCCGGAAAGGCCTGGAAATCGCCGCCGGCGTCGATCGCGCTCGTCACGCCGAGGCGGTTCAGTTCGCGCATGAAGTGCCGCATCGAATTCATCTGGTCGTCGTGACCGAGCTTCGGGCCCTTCTCGAGCGCGGTGTGCAGGACGGCCATATCCGGTCGCGCGATCAGCATGCCGGTCGGCCTGCCGAGACGATCGCGCTGGATTTCGCCGCCGGGCGGATCGGACGTGTCGCGGCCATAGCCGATCGCGCGCAGCGCGGCCGCGTTCAGGAGCGCGCTGTCGCCCAGGTGCATGATGAAGACCGGCGTGTCGGGCGCGATCGCGTTGAGCTCGGCCACCGTCGGCCCGCGCTTTTCCGCGAACTGGAATTCGGTCCAGCCGCCGACGACGCGCACCCACTGCGGCGCCGGCGTGCGCAGCACCTGGCGGCGCAGCATGGCGAGCGCATCGGCCAGCGTCGGCACGCCGTCCCAGCGCAGTTCCAGGTTGAAATTCAGGCCGCCGCGAATCACGTGCAGGTGCGAATCGTTCAGCCCCGGGATCACGGTGCGGCCGTTCAGGTCGATGCGAAGCGTGTCGGCGCGCGCGTGGCACATCACGTCGGGCCCGCTGCCGGCCGCGAGGATCCGGCCGTCCTTCACCGCGAGCGCGGTCACGAACGACTGCCGGTCGTCCTGCGTCGCGATCTTGCCGTTGTATACGATGAGGTCCGCCGATTCCGCGGGTTCCGTCGCCTTAAGCACCGTCCTGCCTCCTGCTTGCGCCCAAAGCCGGCATACGGCCGCACGCGGCAGGCACCCGGACTGACGATACACGGACCATCCACTCCCCCTTGAACATTGAACGATCGGACCGGCAGGCTGCGGCGCGATGGCGCGGCGGCGTCTTGCGCGGGCCCGGCGCGCCGTTACGCCACCTGCTGCATCGCATCCGCCGCCTCGTGCCGCATGCGCGTACGGGCCGTCGACGGCGTCGTCTCCGGGCGAACGAAGTTCTGCACGCGTGCCAGCCGGCGAACATCGAACGCGCGCGATTGCGGATCGAAATGCCCTGGCAGATTGGCCACCAGCGACGAAGCCTGCGCGGTACGCCCACGCTCGATCAGGTGATCGGCGAGATCCAGCATGCCGCGCAGCGCCCACATGGCTGCCCCTTGCCCGTTCGCGGTATGGATCCCCATCAGCAGATGACGGTGCCCGTCGGCTTCACAGGCGATCGCGAGGTCCGCATCGGCGGTGCGGGCCTGTTCGAGCATCGCGAGCCCCCGGGCGCGCAACAGTTCGGGCACGAACAGATGCTCGCCGTGCGCGCGGCAGCGCGCGAGCGTCGCGTCGAGCTTCGTGCATGCCTCGGCCGCGCGGCCGGTGCGCGTCAGTCCTTCCGCGTACGCGACGGTCAGCGGTGCGAGCACGCGCCGGAATCCGCTCGTTTCGATGCGCTGCAGCGCAGGCTCGAGCCGCGCGAGACCGGCACCGGGGTGCCCGGTCTGCATGTCGAACTGCCCGGCCAGACATTCCGCGTGACTGAGCCAGATGTCGAACCCGTTCGCCTCGGCGGTCGATCGCAGCGTGCCGAGATAGTCGGAAATCACGTCGTGATCGCCATAGTGCAATGCAATCGGCACGGCCGCGGCGCCGAGCACGACGCACAACGCCAGCCCCGCCCCGGCGCGGCGCGCGCATTCGACCGCCTGCGCCGCCAGTCGCATCGCATATTCCGGATCGCCCTGCATCCACACGAGCCGCGTCAGCATCGTCCGGCCGAGCGTCGCGACGTCGATCCCCAGCGCTGCCTCCACGCACGACGGTTCGCCGGCCTCGGCCAGCTCGTCCGTCGCCGCCTCCAGCCGCTCGCGCGCCTGCGCGTGCTCGCCGAAGTAATGCAGCGAGGTCGCGACCATCGCGTTCGCCAGCAGCCGCTGCGACCGGTCGCCCCGCCGCTCGGCGGCGCGCTCGAAGCGCGTCGCGTAGCGCAACGATTCGTGGATGTCGGAGCGCGTCAGCATCGTGTTCCACAGCCCGACCAGCGCACGCGCGTCGAATGCCTCGTCGCCGATCCGGCCCGCGAGCGCGAGTGTCCGGTCCCACATCGCGGCGGCCGTATGCGTATCGCCATCGGTATGCAGCAGCGCCGCCGCATAAGCCGCGCGCAAGCGCATCTCGCGCGCCGCGTCGACGGACGCGGCCCCCCCGGCCTCGATCGCGTCGAGCGCTCGCCGCGCCGGTATCGAACATTCGCGCATCCGCGCCGGCTCCAGCAACGCGAGCGCCAACGCGTCCGCCTCCAGCTCCAGCGCCTGCGGCTCGGCCGCCACAAGCTCGCGCGGTGCCGGCGCACCGGCGGCGAGACGCAGGCTTGAGAGGTCTGCAGCTTGTGCCTGCGTCTGCATCCGTGCTTCCGCCTGCTCGCGCTCGTAGCGCGCATGACGCTCGGCGATGGCGTCGAATTCGCCCTCGTTGTGCAGCTTTTCGAGCGCATACGCACGCGTCGATTCCGTCAACCGGTAGCGCGCTTGCGTGCCGTCGAACTCGACGGTCACCAGCGACTTCGCGACCAGTTCGCCGAGCACCGCGATCATCTCGGCGGCCGACATGCCGGGCTCCATCGCAACCTCGCGGGCGGCATCGAACGTAAACGGGCCGATGAAGCACGCCATCCGGCGAAACAGCGACCGCGTGGCCGCATCCAGCAGCACATAGCTCCAGTCGAACGTCGCCCGCAACGTCTGGTGGCGCGGCAGCGCCGAGCGCAGCCCGCCCGTCAGCAGGTTCAGCCTGTCGTCGAGACGGGACGCGACGATCTCGAGCCCGAGCGTCGCGACGCGCGCGGCAGCCAGCTCGATGGCAAGCGGCAGCCCGTCGAGACGCCGGCAGATATCGCCGATCAGCCGGATGCCGGCCGGATCGACCGCGCAGTCGGGCGTGGCGGCACGGATCCGCGCCAGGAACAGCTCGACGGCCGAATAGCGCTCGATCTCGTCGACGGATGCACCGCCGTCCGGCACCGCCAGCGGACTCACGCGAAACACGGCTTCGACCGAGATATGAAGCGGTTCGCGACTCGTCACGAGCACACGCAGCGATGTGGCGCGCGACGTCAGCGTATCGACGAGGTCGGCAACCAGATCGACTATGTGTTCCGCGTTGTCGAGCACGAGCAGGCCTGGCGACGCGGCGAGCGCATCGCCGATCGGGTCGATGCCCGGCAAGTCGTCCGTCTCGAGTCCCAGTTCCGCGGCAATCGCGAGCAGCACGTCGTCGCGCGTCGCGGCACTCGCCAGTGCCACGAACAGGACGCGCTCGCCGGACCGGCTGCGCAGTTCGTGCGCGACCCGCTCGGCCAGGCTCGTCTTGCCGATGCCGCCCGCACCGACCAGCGTGACGACCGGCGCACGTTCGATCATGGCGACGATCTGCTCGATCTCGGCCTGACGTCCGACCAGCGGAACCGGACGGGCAGCCACGACGGCGTCGTGCGGCAACGCGGTCGCGCGCGGCGGCGCCTCGTGTGCGACCGCGGGATTCGCGATCAGCAGGTAACCGCGGCCCGGCACCGTCTTGATCAGGTCGCGGTTCGCGCCCAGCGCCTTGCGCAACGTCGCGACATGGACCTGCAGGCGGTTCTCCTCGACGATCAGGCCGGGCCAGACGGCATCCATGATGTCGTCCTTCGACACGACGGAACCGTTGGCGCGATGCAGTACTTCCAGTATGTCAAGCGCGCGTGCGCCGATACGCAACGACGCGCCGTGGCAGCGAATGTCTCGCTGCTCGAAATCCACCGACAACGTCCCGATCTGGATCATGGCCGCCTCCAGGTTCCCCACGATGACCGCCATGTGAACACGGCAGTTCACCGGGGCGGGAGTGCGCACCCGGCCAGCCCTACGGGCCGGGTGCGATATCTCAAAAAGTGGGCCGAGTGTAAACGCCGTATAAATAAAAATCTTGAAGGAAAATGCACTAGCGACCTCCGCATGGGCACGCCCCCGAACCCGCGTCGCGCAAATACAAATGGGGCAACATCAATCGGAATAGGGTCTTCGCGCGCCTGCCGGGCCGGCGCGGCACGAATCGGTTCGTAGCAAGCATTTCGTCAGCCAGCGGACATTTATTCAAGTTATCTTGGGGGCTGCCGGGCGCACCGTATAAACTGCGCGTAAAAATGATCGCGCGCCGTACCCAACCGAAGGATTTTTCCGCCATGCCAGCCTCCCTCGTCGCGCCACCCGCGGCGCCGCCGAAAGACACGCTCGGATGTCTGTCGAGCCTGCTGTCCAAGGATATTGAAAGGTCGGTCGGCGGCCTGAAGCTCCATCGCAAATGCATGCGCGACGAGCAATTCGAGCGCATCGAGATGGCGGCCAGCGATCGCGGTTTCCTGATCGGCGTGTCGCTCAATGGCGGGCACCGGCGCACGATCTACGGCGGGGCCGGCAAATCCGAGCGGCGGTTTCAGCACAACTCGATCTACATTCGCGACTTTTCCCGGAATTTCCGCGCCGACCTGTACGGCAAGTTCGACTTCGTGCTCGTCGAGCTGTCGCACAGCTACCTCGACCGCCTCGGCCGCGAGCACGACGGCACGGAAATCGGCGGGCTGACCTGCGCGCCCGACGTGCAGGACGCGGTGCTGGGCCATCTCGCGCACGCCGTCGCCGACAGCCTCGACGCGCCCGGCGCGCTGAATACGCTGTTCGTCGAGCAGATGGGCCTCGCGATCGGCACGCATCTGGCATGCCGCTACGGCAATACGCGCGCGCGCGACCTGCAGCGCAAGGGCGTACTGTCGCCGGCCAAAGCCGCGCTCGCCAAGGAGCTGCTGATGGAAAAGGCGGATCTCGGCGTGTCGATCGAGGAAGTCGCGAGCGAATGCGACCTGTCGCGCGGCTATTTCATCCGTGCGTTCTCGCGAACGACGGGACGCACGCCGCATCAATGGCTGCTCGAACAGCGCGTGATCCGCGCCCGGCAACTCATCGAGACGACCGACATGACGCTCGCGGAAATCGCGGTCGCCTGCGGCTTCTCGGACCAGAGCCACCTGAACCGCGTGTTCGCGCGGATCGTCGGCCATCCGCCCGGCGCATGGCGGCGCGAACTGTCGCGCTGATTCCGTCACGCGCGGCCACTGCTGCCGCGCGCCTTCGCGTCACCGAACCGGTGTCGTGTCGTAGTTGACCGGCACCCAGTCATACTGCTCCCCATCCCTGCGCAAATGCCCGAGCCCGGGAAACGCGATGTGCGCGGCACCGACCAGATAACGCTTGTCCACAACGCGCTTCAGCGTATCGCGCCGGGTGCGGCGCGCCGTGTCGGCATCGCTGTCGTACTGGACGGTCGCGTCCGGATCCTGCAACTGGATCGCCGCGACGTGCACGATGTCGCCCCACGCGAGCAGCCCGGCGTTACCGCTCTCGATCAGATAGGCCGTATGGCCCGGCGTATGACCGGGCATCGGCACCGCGCGAATGCCGGGGGCGAGCGTCGCTTCGCCGCGAAACGTCTTGAAGCGCCCGGCCGCGACGTACGGCGCGACCGACGCGGCTGCCGCATCGAAAAACGACGCGAGGAACGCCGGCGCCTGTGCCTTGTTGTCCGGATCGAGCCAGTAATTCGCCTCGACCTCGTTCACGCGGACGACCGCATTCGGAAAGGTCATCCTGCCGTTCGACACGATGCCGCCGACGTGATCCTTGTGCAGGTGCGTGAGCAACACTTCGTCGATCTGCTCGGGCGCATAGCCTGCCGCACGCAAGTTGGCGAGCAGCTTGCCGCAGCAGTCGCCGTACAGCACGCCGGCGCCGGTATCGACGAGAATCCGCTTCGTTCCCGTATCGACCAGGAACGCATTGATCGACCCCTGTACCGGCGGCTCGAGAAACGCGCGATCGAGATCGCGCCGGATTTCGGCCTTCGACACACCGCGGAAGACCGTATCGATCGGAAACGGATGCGTGCCGTCAGACAGCGCGACGATCTGCAGATCGCCGAGCTTCTGCCGATAGAAGCCGGGGGCCTGGTCGCCGCCGCCCGGCTCTGCGGCAAACGCGACCGATGCGAGGATGCCGAAGCACCACGCGACGAGCAGCATGCCGCCCGCGCGCGTGCGCCAATTCAGGTTCTTCATGTCCGTTTCCCGGTTGCATATCGACGTTGCGACGTTGCGACATTGCGCGCCGGCTTGCCGGCCCGGCTGGCGACGTGCGCACGACACCGAGCTTACCGGCCCGGTTCGCAATAATCCTGAGCGGGACATGAATCGTTCTGAAAGCCGTACCTCGGCGGCGCCGGCCAAGATTCAGGCGATCTGGTCGAGCGCGCGCTGCGCGTCAATCAATGCATCGCGAAAGACGGCAGCCGGCTGCGCGCCACTGACGACCGACAGGCCGATGCGCGTCGACGGCACCGAAGCGACGCCTTCACGCACCGCCTCCGCTTCGAGCGCGACCACCGCGTCGAGCCCTTCGCCGGACGCGAGGAACGCACGCACCGCGTCGCCCGGCAAACCTGCGCCCGTCGCAATCTCGACCAGCACGTCCGCGTCGCCGATATCGCGGCCGTCGCGGAAATACGCGGCGAACAGCGCATCGACGAGCGCGACGGCGCTGCCGCGTTGCTGGGCGAACCAGACGAGCCGGTGTGCAAGCCGCGTGTTCGGCGTGCGCGCGATCCGCGCATGATCGAACACGAGGCCCGCCGCGCGGCCGGCTTCGGCCACATGCGCATCGAGTGCCTGCGAGCGCGCCCAGCTGCCGAACTTCGCGCTCCGGTACGCCTTGCGGTCGATGCCGCCGGCCGGCATCGTCGGGTTCAGTTCGAACGGCACGAACCGGACGCTCACGTTGCCGGCCAGGCCTGCTTCGTCGATCGCTTCCGCGAGCCTGTGCTCCGCGATCCAGCACCACGGGCAGATGAGATCGTAGGTCACCGTTACTTCGAGGGGTTTCATCGCACGCTCCTTCCTGTACATTGCCAGTCCTGAAGATAGCGCTTGCGGGCCGGCGATAGAATGCGAACGGCACGCAACGCATCGTTGCGATACGCACAAAGGCACGAAGTCACGAAGTTACAAGGGCGACGACATGGACAAGTTCTCCGCGCTGCGCGCGTTCGTGGAAGTAGCGGAAGCCGGCGGCTTCTCGAGCGCGGGCCGGCGCCTCGAACTCGCGGCCTCGTCGGTGGTGCGCGCGGTGGATGCGCTCGAGGCGTCGCTCGGCACCGTGCTGCTGAACCGCACGACGCGACAGGTCACGCTGTCCGATGCCGGCTCCGTGTACTACGCACGCGCGAAGCGGCTGCTCGAGGAACTCGCGGAAGCCGACGCACTGGTCGCCGATCGCGGCGACGAGCCGTCCGGGCCGCTGCGCGTGTCGGTGCCGGTCGCGTACGGCATGCGCCGCATCGCGCCGCACGTCGCGGCCTTCCTCGCGCGCTATCCGAAGCTCGATCTCGACCTGCAGCTCACCGACGAACGCGTCGATCTCGTCACCGGCCGGATCGACGTCGCGATCCGGCTCGGCGAAGCGGCCCCATCCGCGGAAGTCGTCGCGCGACAGCTCGGCACGTTCCAGCGCTATGTCGTCGCGAGCCACGACTACCTCGATGCACACGGCACGCCATCGGCGCCGGGCGAGCTGGTCGATCACGGCTGCCTGCGCTTTCATTTCGGCGGCGACCAGCAGGCGTGGACGTTTGCGGATGCGCACGGCACGACGAAAGTGCTCGTCACCGGGCGCCTGAAATCGAACCACAGCGAAGTGTTGCGCGATGCCGTGCTCGACGGCGCCGGCATCGCGCTGCTGCCCGACTGGCTGGTCGATGCCGACGTCCAGTCGGGCCGCTTGCGCAGGCTCTTCGAACAGTACGACGTCATGCCCGATGCGGCGCGCTCGGTCGTCACCGCGCTGTACCTGCCGAATCAGCGCGGCTCGAAGCGCGTCACGGCGTTCATCGATTTCGTCGAGACGCTCGCCGGCGCGCAGCACTGAGCCGCGCGGCACGTCGCGTCACCAGCCGAACTTCGCCTCCACGCCGACATAGTCGGCATTGCGCGCGCCCAGCGCGCGAATCGAATCGGCGAGCTGGAAGTGCACCGCCTCGACCGCCAGCGCCGTGTTCGCATTGACGAGCCAGTCCACGCGAGCCTGCGCGTACATGCCCGTCCACGCGCCGCCCTTGCCGGCCGTGCCGGGCACGGCCTGCATCCCTTGCCCGTAGATCGCGTCGGCCGTCGTCTCGCGCCACTGGAAACCGACCGCGGTCAGCACTGTCACGTTGCCGGCCGGCTTGAACGTCAGCGACGGCTTCACGTGAATCAGGTTGGTGTAGCCCGTATAGCCGGCGAGCGTGAAGTAAGAGCCGTTCGGGAACAGCGGGTTGAAGGTGCCCATGCGTCCGTCGCCGGGATGCTTGTCGCCCGACGCGCCGTCGACCTGGATGCCGATGCGCGGCGTGCCCGGCGTCTTCGCGAACGTGTAGCCGCCCAGCGCGCCGAACGCCCACGCACCGATCGTGTCCTGCCCGATGTGCCCGGTCTGCAGCATCGCCTCGGCGTCCCAGTCGAACCCGGAAGACTTGCCCGCGTAGCGCATGTCGAACACGTCGCGCCGCTCGGTGCCGGCCCCGCCCAGATAGCGCGCGTTGTCGCGCGTATAGCGCGACCAGTAGCCCGACAGGTCACCGGGTCCCACATCGTTGCGCTCGACGCGCACGCCGTCGAATCTGAGGTGCCGGTTCGACACGTCGTCGAATACCGCATCGTTACGATACTGCACAGGACGCGTCACATAGCCGATCAGCCGCCACTTGCCGATTTCGTAATCGGCCCACAGCGCATCGAACGCCTGGCGCACGTTCGGGCCGTCGCGCACCGACACGAACCGCTGCAAGTCGAACGCCATCTCCTGCCGGCCGATGCGGGTCTTGAACGTGCCGCCGCCGACCTGGTCGACATACGCGACGAACGCCTGCTCGATGTCGAGCTGATCCTTGTCGACCGGGCCGACCGTATCCTTGCCGAACGGCCGCGCATCGACGAACTGGACGAACGCCTGGAAATGTCCGGCATAGCGCAGATCCGCGTGCACCGTCGCGCGCTGGATCACGTAGTTGTCGTCGTGGGCGGCGCCGAGCCCGAACAGCGGCGCGTTGTTCAGCTCGAAGCGCTCGCGCAGGTTCGCGCCGAGCGACAGGTAGGTCGACGGGTCGGCGCCGAGCGGGATGTACTTCAGCCCGTCGAGCGGCTTGCGCGGCACGCATGGATTCGCGAGCACCGACCAGTCTTCCTGCCAGCGGTTGAACAGCACCGCAGGACGCGTCGCGGTGCACGTCGCGGCGGCGGTCGATGCCGGCGCCGCGGTTTCCTCGGCACCAGCGGCCGTCCCGGCGTGCGTCGCGACGCCGCCCACCAGCATGGCGGCCGGCAACGCGCCCCGCCACGCCCGCTTCATCGACCGCCTCATCGACCGCCGGTCCATCACTTCGACCGCGCGTGGATCTCGGCGACATAGCCGCCCGGGAACTGCACGAGCGCCGCATCGCGCCCGTCCGACGTGAAGGTCGGTACCAGAACGGTCACGCCGGCGGCCTTGGCCTTCTCCAGCGTGGCGGCAAGGTCCGCCACTTCGTAGCCGGTCATCTCGCGCCCGAACGGATAAGGCAGATGGCCGTCGGTGGCGAGCACGGTCATCTTGCCGAAGCCCGACTCGATGCGGATGCGGCGGTACGTGTCGTTCGGCCGGCCGATCTCGATGCCCGGCGCCTTGCGCACGTCGGACACGACCTTGCCGCGCGAGAACGCGACGAAGTCGTGCACCAGCTTGCTCGCGCTTTCCGGCGACACGTACACGCGATTTTCCGGCACGGTCTGCAGCGGATCGTAGTGCGGCGCCTGGGTGTGCCAGTACAGCTGCATGTTCACGCCGCCCGGCCAGCGAATGATCGCGTCGCGGCCGATCGGATCGGGGAACGTGTCGACGACCACGTCCGCGCCATGCGCGCGCGCCGACTTCATCGCGACGTCCATGTCGGTGACGAGGTAGCCGGTGCGCTCCTCGCAGAACGGGTATGGGATCGGCGTCTTGAAGCCGAACACCGAGATCGTGCCGGACGGCGTGAACACGAGCTGCGACATCGTCTGGCTCGGCGTCGGCGTGACCTGGAATACGCCCTGCTGCGACTTCTTGCCGCCGAACGTGGCGACGAAGCTGTCGGTGAAGCGGTCGAAGTCTTCCGGCGCGACGCACACGTGCGTCGTGTCGTATTGCGGGCCGACCGAGACGGCCGGCACCTTCGCGGACGAGGTCTCGAGCAGACGCGTCTCGTCCGCATGGGCCGGCGCGGTCGCCAGCAATGCGCCGAGCACGGCCGTCGACGCGGCCGTCATCCGCAATACCTGTCGCAACTTCAGTGCAATCATCGAAATTCTCCTTGAAAGTGGTAAGCGCTGCCGTGCGTCGCGCGCGGATTCAGCGTGATGCCGGCCCGTCGTCGGGCCGGCCGGATCGGTAGGCGAGGAAGCACAAGGTCGCGAGCGGCAGCGCCAGCGCCCAGAAGGCGGCGAATACGTACGCCGCGGCCCCCGCGCCCGCACCGAGCGCGAAGGCCGCGACCGGCGGCAGCGTGCGCCGCAGTCGCGCGCGCGCGGCGTCGCGTTCCGCCGGCGCGGCAAGCGGCACGAGCCAGTCGAACGCATCGATCACCGCCTGCGTGACGTTGCCCGTCATCACCGTGTTGGCGACGACCGAGCGTGCCGTCAGCCGGCCGTGCGCATTCTGGACACCCATTGCCGCGGCGCCGAGCAGACCGCACAGGATCGTGCGCGGCGCATCGGCGTCGGCGATCGGCGACGCCATCACGCCGGCCAGCATGAACCCGGCCAGCAGCACGGCCTGAAGCGCATAGAGCGAACGCGCGCGCGGGCCGTGGCCCAGCGAACGCATCCGGTGATCGAGCACGCGCGCGCCGACGATACCGGCGATGAAGGCCGGAAACGCGAGCCATTTGATCGCGAGCCCTTGCCCGACGCCGGCCAGCCCCGAGCCGATCAGGATGAAGTTGCCGGTGACGTGCGCGGTAAACAGGCCGAACAGCGCGACGAAGCCGAGCGTGTCGACGTAGCCGGCGATCGACGCAAGAAAGACGTCCTCGCCACGCACGTGATCGGGTGCCGCGGCCGCGGTTACCGGCTGCGTCGGCATGCCCCGGCCTCCTGGATGGCGACGGTTGCGCCGGCGCACGCGATGCCTGCGTCCGGCGAGATCAGATCACGCATGTTCCGCTCCGGTTGTGCCGAACGGCCCGGCGGTGCCGACTGGCGTCCGGTCCAAACGGCTGTTCGGAAGCAAGACTAGTTAAGGCGCGTCTTAATGTCATGGCGATGGGCCTGAATTTTCCTGAATTGGCTGCCCGGACGCCCGGACGGACGGCGCGATCGACGCGACGCGCGGCACGTGCGCAACGGTTCCCGCGTCGGGTCGACAGGCACGCCGCGAGCGGCCCTCGCGGTCCGATCGTGTTATTTTTCGATCGATAGCTTAAGCGCGCACGCAATCAGGAGCCGATGCATGACCGAAAGAAAACGCAGCACGCCAGCCCGAGAGCGCGGGACGGATGCCGACGGCAACGCCGTCACGCCGGGCCGGCGCCTCGCGCCGGAAGCGCGCGAACGGCAAATCGTCGAGAAGGCGATCGAGCACTTCGCGACGCACGGCTTTTCCGGCAGCACGCGCGAGCTGGCGCGCCAGATCGGCGTCACCCAGCCGCTGCTGTACCGCTACTTTCCGAGCAAGGAAGCGCTGATCGATCGCGTGTACGACGAGGTCTACACGTGGAACCCGGACTGGGAAAAAATGATCGCGGATCGCACGGTCCCGCTGCAGGAGCGGCTGGTCGCGTTCTACCGCGCGTACGCGCAAACCATCCTGCGGCGCGAATGGATCCGCACCTTCATCTTCGCGGGGCTCAGCCGCGAGGGCTTCAACACGCGCTATCTGTCGCGGCTGCGCGAACGCGTGTTCCTGCCGGTGCTGCGCGAACTGCGCCACGAATACGACATCGCCACGCCGGCGACGGAGGCCCAGCGCAACGCGGAAATCGAGCTTGTCTGGAGTCTGCACGCGAGCATCTTCTATTTCGGCGTTCGCAAGTGGGTGTACGGGTTGCCGGTGCCCGACGATCTCGACACCGAAATCGAACGGCTGGTCGACGCGTTTCTCCACGGCACGCCCGCGACGCTCAAGCAGCTCGCGTCCGGCGCGGCCGCGCGGCGACGCCGCCGCGTGTAGCGCGGCCCCGCGCGCCGCCCGACGAATTCAGAACAATTCATCCGGTGTGCCGGTCGCTTCGCCTATCCTCGAAAGGCATTTGCGCCCGCGTCCGGGCGCCCGCGGACCGAACCGCACTGGGACCGTCACATGACCACCGACACGTCTTCGATCACGCATCGCACCGTCACCGCAAACGATCGGCGCCAGCACTACATCGACGCCGGCAGCGGGCCGGCCGCCGGCCACGACAAGCGCAACATGGCGCGCGAAGAACAGCCGGAGCGCGTGAACGCATTGCCTGTCGATTTCCTGAAGCATTGGGAATGGATGATTCGCCGCGCGCGACGACTCATCGCGGGAAGGGAATCATGAGCGACGTTTCGGGCCCGTCGGCGATCGTCATCGGCGGATCGGTGGGCGGACTGTTCACGGCGACCGCGCTGCGCGCGGCCGGATGGCGCGTCAAGGTATTCGAACAGTCGCCCAACGACCTCGACAGCCGCGGCGGCGGCATCGTGCTGCAGCCGCCGATCGAGCGCGCGTTCGCATTCGGCGGCGTGCCGGTGCCGCGCGATGCGGGCGTCGATTCGGTCGACCGGATCTATCTCGACGAGCACGACCGGATCGTGCAGCGCCTTTACATGCCGCAAACGCAGACCGCGTGGAACGTGATCTACACCGCGCTGAAGCGCGCGCTGCCCGCCGGCGTCGTGCACGCTGGCGTACCGTTCGAGCGGTTCGAACAGGACGGCGCGCGCGTGATCGCGCATTTCGCGGACGGGCGCGTCGAGCATGCCGACCTGCTGGTCGGCGCGGACGGCGGCCGCTCGGCCGTGCGCGCCCAGCTGCTGCCCGACGCGCGGCCCGCGTATGCGGGCTACGTCGCATGGCGCGGGCTCGTCGACGAGCACACGCTTCCCGACACGGTGCTGCAGGTGCTGCGCGATCGGTTCACGTTCCAGCAAGGCAACGCGCATCTGTTCCTGACCTACCTCGTGCCCGGCCGCGACGGTGCGATCAAGCCGGGCAAGCGGCGCGTGAACTGGGTCTGGTACCGGCGGCTCGAGCAGGATCGCGTGCCGTCGCTGTTTCTCGCGCAGGACGGCACGCAGCGCGACGGCTCGCTGCCGCCCGGCGCAATGCGCGACGACAACCGGCTCGAACTCGTGGACACCGGCCGCCGGTTGCTCGCGCCAACGCTCGCCGCGCTCGTCGAGGCGACCCAGGCGCCGTTCGCGCAGGCGATCCTCGATCTCGCGGTCGAGCGCATGGCGTTCGGCCGCGCGGTGCTGCTCGGCGACGCGGCCTGCCTCGTGCGACCGCATACGGCCGCCGGTGTCGCGAAGGCGGCGGAGAACGCGGTTGGTCTCGCCGAAGCGCTGCGCGGCGGCGTGCGCACAAGCGCATTCGACGCCGCCCTGTCGCGCTGGGAGGCCGCCCAGCTCGCGAACAACGCTTCGCTGTCCGAACTCGGCATCTCGCTCGGCACGCGGATCATGGGACGGGCGTGACCGGCGGCACGTCGGTGTCGAGATGCCGCGTCCCATGTTCGGCCGCGCGAGCTTCGAGCAGACGCAGCCGACTCGTGCGGATCGCCGGCCAGGCGCGGACCCGGCAGGTTCGCGCACCCGCTTACTGCTCCCGGGGCGCGCCGCGCGAAACGCCGCCAGCGAACCGGTTTCGCCACTGCCCGCCGGCGAACGCAGCGACGATCAGCGACAGGTAGCCGGCGACGAGAAGATGCCGCCAGCTGTCGAGCGCGGCGCGATGGGCCACCAGCGTCGCGTCGGGGGCCGCGACGGCGAGACTGCCCGGCACCACCGCCCGCGTCATCTGCACGAATCCGGCCGCCGACAGCACGGGCAATAGTACGAGCACCCCCAGCAGCACAAACCTCGCGCGATGGAAAAACGCACGCCGGCGCAAATGAAACCACAACCCGAGGCTGCCGTGCACCCACCCCGGCGCGAGCAGCGCGATCTGCAGGCCCTGCGTGCCGCTCGTCAGCAGCGCCACGACGACCCGTGCGTAGTTCGGCTCGAAGCCGTAGAACGACGTTGCGACGCGTGTGCCGACGACGTGGCGGATCAACAGCAGCGGCAGGCCGAGTCCCGCCCAAAGACGCAGCCATTCGGCCGGCGGCAGCGCCCAGTGCCGGCGGCCGTAGACGGTGCGGAGCGCCAGCGCGAAATGCAGGCCGGCCGCGCCGTACAGCAGGATCGTTCCGGGCAGGCTTTGCCAGACACCGATCGCCAGGTGCAGGCCACGCTCGGCAACGTCGACCGACCAGATGCCGAGCGCATGATTGACCATGTGAACGGAAATATAGATCCACAACATGATGCCGGAGCCGAGTTGCAGCCTCCGCGCTATTTTGTGCAGCCCATCATGCGCGGACGCCGGCTTCCCGGCATCGTGCGCGTGCTGCGCGGGATACGGTGCGCGGTCGTGCGACGGCGGGCGCATGTCGACGTGTTCCCGGAAGGATGGTGACGCCGAGGCCTCGTCTGCGTTCGCGGGAACCTCGCGAACGCGCCGCGCTCCGCGCAGGATGTCACGGGTTTGCGTGGGCTTGTCGTTCATCGAAACCTCCCCGTCGAAACGTGCGCTGAGTGATGCTGCCTGATCGGCATACCACCGAGCGGTCCCGTTTATTCCGGCGACGCGCGACATCCTGCGCATGAAGCGCATCGCGCGGCCGCGGGAATAGGCGCCGGGCTCGCCCGGTATACCGGGTGTGAGCACGACGGATGCCGATCGCGATGCATAGGCCCCGCCACAACGACGCCAGCGAAATCAAGGAGGCCCATCATGTCCAACGTCCTGTCCCACTGGATCCTGATCGGCTGCGACGCATACGACGAGTACGTGTTCGTGCCGTGGCTCAATAAAGCCGTGTATCAGCGCACAGTGACCTTGCAACGCGTTTGCCTCCTATGACGGCGAACCCTCCGGCAGTTTCAACCGACCCGGACCTGACTGCGCCACACCGCCGCCGGACTCATCCCGCCTGATTGCTGCCGCAGCGAACACCGGGAAGCAGTCGCATACTTGATGCATGGCCGTAGTTGGACACGCCTCTTGCTCACGGTCACGGCAGAACCCGGCGCAGCCGACTATCGAGCCCTGGCCGGCCGGCGCTTGGCCGGACACCATCCCGTCGACGCGGCCGCCTCCTCCGGCAAACATCACAATTCATTTAACTTTCCGTGAGGACTTCGACACCGGCCGCTGACTACGATGGGCGCATGTTTTCAGGACCTGCTTCCAGGAGCCCATCATGCCCACCCGCAGACATCTGCTGCTGTTCGCCGGCGCCACCGGCCTCGCCACGCTCGCGGCGCTGTCGTCGGCCGGCCGCCGCACATTGGTCAGCCGCGCGTTCGCCGCGTCGACGGCCGCGCCGAAGATGGCCGCGCCATACGAGGTGACCCTCAGCGACGCCGAATGGCATCGCCGGCTCACGCCCGCCCAGTACGCGATCCTGCGCGACGCCGGCACCGAGCGGCCGTACAGCAGCCCGCTGAACGACGAGCACCGCCCCGGCACGTTCGCGTGCGCGGGCTGCGGCCTCGCGCTGTTCTCGTCGGCCACCAAGTTCGACAGCCACACGGGCTGGCCGAGCTTCTGGAAGCCGCTCGACCACGCGGTCGCGACCGACGCCGACACGTCGTTCGGGATGGTCCGCACCGAGGTGCACTGCCGCCGCTGCGGCGGCCATCTCGGCCACGTGTTCGACGACGGCCCGCCGCCCACCCACCTGCGCTACTGCATGAACGGGCTCGCGCTCGCCTTCCACCCGGCCGCCGCCTGATCCGGCCCCATCCCCGACCGACTGGAGAACGCATCATGCTGCTCATCGTCCTTGCCTATCTCGGCGGCGTGCTCACGATCCTTAGCCCGTGCATCCTGCCCGTGCTGCCGTTCGTGTTCGCGCGCGCCGACCAGCCGTTCGTGCGCACCGGCCTGCCGCTGCTGGCCGGCATGGCGCTCACGTTCGCCGTCGTCGCGACGCTCGCCGCCGTCGGCGGGGGCTGGGTCGCGCAAGCCAACCAGGCCGGGCGGTGGGTTGCCATCGTGCTGCTCGGGGTATTCGGCCTGACGCTGCTGATGCCGCGCCTCGCCGAACACCTGACGCGCCCGCTCGTCGCCGCAGGCAACCGCCTCACCGGCCTCGCGCAGCGCGACGGCCGCCCGGCCGGCCCGCTGTCGTCGCTGCTGCTCGGCGTCGCCACCGGCCTGCTGTGGGCGCCGTGCGCCGGCCCGATCCTCGGGCTCGTGCTGACCGGCGCCGCGCTGCGCGGCGCGAGCGTCGGCACGACGCTGCTGCTCGTTGCGTATGCGGCCGGCGCGGCGACGTCGCTCGGCGTCGCGCTCGTGATCGGCGGCAAGGTGTTCGCCGCGATGAAGCGCTCGCTCGGCGCGGGCGAATGGATCAAGCGCGGGATCGGCGCCGCGCTGCTGGCCGGCGTCGGCGCGATCGCGCTCGGCCTCGATACGGGTGCGCTCGCGCAGCTGTCGACCGTCACGACGGGCGGCCTCGAGACGAAGCTCGTCGACCGGCTCGGCGGGCGCTCGAACGGCGCGCCGGCGGCGATGGACGCGACGGGTTCGCCGGCAAACGGCTCGGCAGACCACACCGCGAACGGTTCGGGCGGCGCGATGATGGCCGCGACGGCCGATGCCGTGCAGTCCGGCGGCGCGATGATGCGCGCGGCGGAGATCACGCCCGCGCCGAAGGCGCCCGCCGCGCTGCCCGTCGAAGGCACGCTGCCGTCGCTCGACGGCGCCGTGCAGTGGCTGAATTCGCCGCCGCTGACCGCGGCCGGCCTGCGCGGCAAGGTCGTGCTCGTCGACTTCTGGACCTACTCGTGCATCAACTGCCTGCGCACGCTGCCGTACACCACGGCCTGGGCACGCAAGTACGCGCCGTACGGTCTCGTCGTGATCGGCGTGCACGCACCGGAGTTCGCGTTCGAGCGCGACATCGGCAACGTGAAAAAGGCCGTGCACGACCTCGGCATCGACTTCCCGGTCGCGATCGACAACCACTACACGATCTGGCGCGCGTTCAGCAACGAATACTGGCCCGCGCACTACTTCGTCGACGCACAGGGACGCGTGCGCCGCCACCACTTCGGCGAAGGCGAATACGCGCAGTCGGAACGCGCGATCCAGTCGCTGCTCGCCGAGGCCGGTCACCCGGAAGCGCTGAACGTGCCGCTCGGGCTCGCCGGCGCTCCCGCGAAAGGCGCGCTCGCGGCGGCCGACAGCGCCGACGTCCGCTCGCCCGAAACCTATGTCGGCTATGCACGCGCGGACGACTTCACGTCGCCGGGCGGCGTGGTGCGCGACGCGGCACACCGCTACGACGCGCCCGCCCACCCCGACCTGAACGACTGGGGCCTCGCCGGCACCTGGCAGGTCGGCGCCGAGCGCGCGTCGCTCGCCGCGCCGTCCGGCCGGATCGTCTACCGCTTCCATGCGCGCGACCTGCACCTCGTGCTCGGCCCGGGTGCGAACGGCAAGCCGGTGCGCTTTCGCGTGACGCTCGACGGCGCGGCGCCCGGTGCCGCACACGGCACCGACGTCGACGCGCAGGGCTACGGCACGGTCACCGGGCAGCGCCTGTACCAGCTCGTCCGTCAGCCGGGCGCCATCGCCGACCGCACGTTCGCGATCGAGTTTCTCGATCCGGGTGTCGATGCGTACGCATTCACGTTCGGTTGAACGCATGCCAGGCCGACACCCGACCGCCGTCTTCCCCAACGCATTCCGAAGGAGCCCACCATGAACCCGACACCCACCCGCGCTTCCACGCCGCGACGGCGCGCAGCGATGCTGCGCCGCATCGGCGCCCTCGCCGTCGCGGCCGCCGCCGTGTTCGGCTACCAGCGCATCGTCAACTCTGCCGAGCCGATGCGCACCGTGCCCGCGCCGACACTCGACGAAACACCCGGCGCATCGCACGACGAGACGGCCGTGCTTGCCGGCGGCTGTTTCTGGGGCGTGCAGGGCGTGTTCGAGCATGTGAAGGGCGTGAAGCAGGTCACGGCCGGTTATGCGGGCGGCGCGTCCGAAACCGCGCACTATGCACTCGTCGGGTCCGGGCTGACGGGGCACGCGGAATCGGTGCGCATCGTCTACGACCCGACGCAGATCACCTACGGCCGGCTGCTGCAGGTGTTCTTCTCGGTCGCGCACGATCCGACCGAACTCAACCGGCAAGGCCCCGACGAAGGGTCGCAATACCGGTCGGCGATCTTCCCGACCACCGCGCAGCAACGCGCGGTCGCGACCGCGTACATCGCGCAGCTCGGCACCGCGCACGTGTTTCCGGCGCCGGTCGTCACGCGTATCGAGGACTACAAGGGGTTCTACCCGGCCGAGGCCTATCACCAGAACTACCTCGAACTGCATCCCGACGCGCCATACATCGCGTTCAACGACCTGCCGAAGGTCGCCGGGCTGAAACACTACTTCCCGGCGCTGTACCGCGCCGATCCGGTGCTGTGGCGCGATGCCCGCTCGTGACCGGCACGCGGCCGCAGCCGGGCGGCCGCGCATGCCGCGCGCGCCGCCCGCGCCCCGGTTGCGCCGCATCAAACAAACCGCGCCCGCCGTGCCGGTGCAAACCCGCATCGCGTCCGACATGCGGTGCAACTTCGCGTAGACTTCTCCCAAGCCACGCCGCTTGTTGCGGCGTCCGGACCTTCCGTCCAGCCAGGAGGCGTCACGCATGCGCGCAGTGCCTTTGTCTGACAGCAGCACCCTCGAAGAACCGTCCACCGGCGCGGTCGTGCGCGACCTGCGCCGCGTGCCCATCCATCCCGATCACTGGTATCCGCTCGCGTGGTCGCGCGAACTGAAGCGCGGCAAGACGCTCGGCGTGCGCTTCGCCGGCGATCCGATCGTGCTCGTGCGCACCGAATCCGGCGCCGTGTATGCGCTCGAAGATCGTTGCGCGCACCGCCAAGTGCCGCTGCATGCGGGCGTCGTGAGCGGCGAAACGCTGCGCTGCTGCTACCACGGCTGGACCTATGCGTGCGACAGCGGCCGTTGCGTCGACGTGCCCTACCTCGGCCGCGAGCGTTTGCCCAACGGCGTGCGGGCGTACCCGTGCCGCGAGGCGCACGGACTGATCTTCGTGTTCCCCGGCGACGCGACGCTCGCCGACGAACGCCCGTTCCCCGCGCTCGAATCGGCGGACGACCGCGCATTCAAGACGCGCCGCTTCGGCCGCGAGGTCAAGTGCCACTACTCGTTCATGCACGAGAACCTGATGGACATGAACCATCAGTTCCTGCATCGCAAGCAGATGGGGCAGATGCGGGCGCGCGCACTCGGCCGGCGCCGCGGCGACGACTGGGTCGAGGTCGATTACACGTTCGCGCGCATGGAAGGCAAGCAGCCGGTCGGCGAGGCGCTCGTGTTCGGCTCGAGCAAGAAGCCCGGCGACCAGGCCGACAAGAGCGTGATGACGGTTCGCACCGGCTACCCGTACCAGACGCTGCAGATCCGCTCGAGCGAAGGCACGCTCGTGATGGACCTGTGGATCGTCTACGTGCCGCTCGATGCGGAACAGCGTACCAACCGCACGTTCGGACTGCTGTCGATCCACAAGCCCGGCATCCCGTTCGCGCTCGATCTCGCGTGGCCGCTGCTCGTCTGGTTCACCGAGCGGATCTTCCGCGAGGATCGCTGGATCGTCGAGCGCGAGCAGGAAGCGCACGACCGGCAGGGCGCCGACTGGAACCACGAGGTGTTTCCGGTCATCAACGAACTGCGCGACCTGCTGCGCCAGTGCGGCGCGCGCACCGTGATCCCGATCCGGGACGCGCGTGACGGCACGTGATGCGCGCAGCGTGCCGCAGCGTGTCCGTTACAGGCTGAACGCACCCGGCAGCAACGCGCGGGCCGTCGTGACCTCGACGGCCCCTTTCAGGTTGGCCAGGATCACTTCGATGTCGGGCTTGCCGATCTCGATGATCACCTGACGGCACGCGCCGCACGGCGCGATCGGGCCGTCGGTATCGCCGACGACCGCCAGCCGCGCGAAGTCCCCCGGACGATAGCCGGCCGCGATCGCCGCGAACATCGCCGTGCGTTCCGCGCAATTGCACAGTCCGTACGACGCGTTCTCGACGTTGCAGCCGTGAAAAACCGTTCCGTCACGCGCCTGTAGCGCAGCGCCGACCTTGAAGCGCGAATACGGCGCATACGCGCGTTCGCGCGCCACCTTGGCCTGTTCGATCAGTTCGTCTCGTTCCATCTCGATGGTGCCTCCAGTCGTGTGCGGGGATGCATCGACACGACGCATCCCGGCCGGCACGATACTCCCCCGTCATGTAAGGCGAGCACCGACACCGGCACGTTCCGCCGCGCCGGCATCGGCGCACGGTCAGCCGATCTGCTCGTAAATGGTCGGGTTCGCCTCGCCCGTCTCGCCCAGCACGTAGCTTTGCCGCACCTCGGCCACCGCACGTGCGGCCGCCACGTCGTCGCGGGCATGCACATAGCCGAGCGGCTGGCCGGCTTCGACACGCTGCCCGATCTCCGCGAGTGCCGTCAGGCCGACACGGTAGTCGATCGCATCCTCCGCGCGCGTGCGGCCGCCGCCGAGCGCGACGACCGCGAGCCCGAGTGCGCGGCAATCGACCCGCTTCACCACACCGCTCGCGGGCGACGGAACCGGCACGATCACATCCGCCCGCGCGAGGTGATGCGCGGGCGCTTCGATCAGGTCCACGGGGCCGCCGAGCGTCGCCACCATTCGCGCGAAGCGTTCCGCCGCCGCGCCCGAGTCGAGCGCCTGCTGCAACATCGTGCGCGCCTGCGCGACGTCGCGCGCCAGCCCGCCGGTGACGAGCAACTGCGCCGACAGCGCCATCGTGACGTCATGCAGGCGCGCCGGTCGTGACTTGCCCGTCAGGTAGTCGATCGCACACGCGACTTCGAGTGCATTGCCCGCGCACGGCGCGAGCGACTGGTTCATGTCGGTCAGGATCGCGGTCGTCTTCATGCCGGCGCCGTTTCCGACGTCGACGATGCTACGTGCCAGCTCGGCCGACTTCTCGGCGGTCGGCATGAACGCGCCGGAGCCGACCTTGACGTCCATCACGAGCCCGTCGAGCCCCGCCGCGAGCTTCTTCGACAGGATCGACGCGGTGATCATCGCGACCGACTCGACGGTCGCCGTCACATCGCGAATCGCATAGATGCGCTTGTCCGCGGGCGCGAGCCGCGCGGTCTGCCCGATGATCGCGACGCCGACGTCACGCACCGTACGACGAAACGTGTCCGTGTCCGGTGTCACGTCGTAGCCGGGGATCGCACTGAGCTTGTCGAGCGTGCCGCCGGTATGGCCGAGCCCGCGCCCCGAGATCATCGGCACATAGCCGCCGCATGCGGCCACCATCGGCCCGAGCATCAGCGACACGACATCGCCGACGCCCCCCGTCGAATGCTTGTCGATCACCGGTCCGCCGAGATCGAGCGCACGCCAGTCGAGCACGTCGCCCGAGTCGCGCTGCGCGATCGTCAGCGCGACGCGCTCATCGGTGCTCAGGTCGTTGAAGTACACAGCCATCGCGAACGCCGCCACCTGGCCCTCGGTCACGCTGCCGTCGGTCACGCCGCGCACGAACGCGGCAATCTCGTCGCGATCGAGCGGCTGCCGGTCGCGCTTGCGGCGAATGAACTCCTGCGGCAGAAACATCGTTGCGTCTCCTTGATCGCTCAGTGCAGCGAAAAGAACAGGCCGGCAATCGCGGCACTCATCAGGTTCGACAACGTCGCGGCCGTCAGCGCACGCAAACCATGCCGCGCGACTTCAGAGCGGCGCTCCGGCGCGACCGCGCTGAAGCCGCCCGCGAGAATGGCGATCGACGAGAAGTTCGCGAAGCCGCACAGCGCGAACGACACGATCGCGAGCGTCTTCGGGTCGAGCACCTGCAGGCCGGCCGCCGCGACGTGCGCGCCACCCTTCAGATACGGCGACAGGTCGCCGTACGCGACGAACTCGTTGAAGATCAGCTTCTCGCCGATGAAGTTACCGGCCAGCGCCGCGTCGTGCCACGGCACGCCGATGATCCACGCCAGCGGCGCGAACAGGTGGCCGATGATGCCCAGCAGCGTCACCTGCGGAAAGCCCGCGAACGCGGCCACGCCGACGACGATGAGGTTCATCAGCGCGATGAGCCCCACGAACGCGATCAGCATCGCGCCGACATTGATCGCGATCCGCAGGCCCACCGACGCGCCGGACGCCGCCGCCTCGATCACGTTGGCGGCCCGCTTGTCGTCGAAATCGAGCCCGTCGACCACGACACGGCTCGGCTCCACGGTCGGGAACAGCAGCTTGCCGAACAGCAGCCCGCCCGGCACCGCCATGAACGATGCAGCGAGCAGGTACTCCATCTTCACGCCGAGACCGGCGTAGCCGACCAGCACCGAGCCCGCGACCGACGCCATGCCGCTCGCCATCACCGTGAAGATCTCGGCGCCCGTCATGTGCCGCACGAACGGCTTCACGAGTGCGGGCATTTCGCTCTGCCCGAGAAAGATCGTCGCGACGGCCGAGCACGCCTCGATGCGGCTCACGCCGAGCACTTTCGCGAGCCCCGCGCCGAGGATCGCGACGATCCACTTCATCACGCCCACGTAATACAGCACCGCGATCAGCGCGGTGACGAAGATGATCATCGGCAGCACGCGCAGGCCGAACACGAACCCACCGTCGCCGAACAGCTGGAACATCCGGGCGTCGACCAGCCCGCCGAACACAAACGCAATGCCGTGATTGCCCATGTCGAGCACGCGATTGACGCCGTTCGCGGCCGCCGCCAGCGCCGCGCGTCCCGACGGCACGAACAGCACCAGCGCGCCGATCGCGAACTGCGTGAGCAGCGCGGCGATCAGGGTCCGGCCGCTCACGGCGCGCCGATTGTTCGACAGCAGATAGGCCACCAGCAGCAGGAACAGCATGCCCAGGAGACTGCGCAGAATATCCACCTCGTACTCCTTTCTCTCGATGTTTATTTGAATGATCGGCAGGCGGAACGGCACGCCCGTTTAACGCCGTCGGTGGATATTACTCGCCGTCATGCATGACGACAACGCAATCAAAATGGCATGCTCCGTGCGGTCTCGCTTGCGTCGTCTATTTGCTCAGTTCTTCTATGTACCTGGAAATCGGACGGACGTGACGATGCCCGATTCGTCCCATATATTGAGAGAATCGACGGAAGGCCGAGAAGAGGCAGGGCCGGCGATGCACGTGACCGGCCGCGTGAACGCGCGCGGGGCGTGCCGTTCGAACAGACACGCCCCACGCAACGGACGCAGTACGCCGCTCAGCCCGCGCGTTCAACCGGATGCGGCTCGCGCAGTCGGTTCGCGATGCGCGCGGCCTCGTAGTAGCCGGCCCCGGGTGGCCGCTTCAGATAGCGGCCCGCGCCGCGCACGGCACGCAGCTCGCCGTCGGCCCATGCGAGCGCGCCGCGCGTGAGGGTGTGGGTCGCGACGCCCTGCACCGTCATCCCTTCGAATACGTTGAAATCGACCTGCTGGTGATGGGTCTTCACCGAGATCGTCTTCGTCGCGGATGGGTCCCACACGACCAGATCGGCATCGGCGCCGACCTGCACCGCCCCCTTGCGCGGATACAGGTTGAAGATCTGCGCGGCGTTCGTCGACGTGATCCGCACGAATTCATTCGGCGTGATGCGGCCATGATTCACGCCGTGATGCCACAGCACCGACATGCGATCCTCGACGCCACCGCAGCCGTTCGGGATCTTCGTGAAGTCCTCGCGGCCCATCGCCTTCTGCGACGCGCAGAACACGCAGTGATCGGTCGCCGTCGTATGCAGCTGCCCCGCCTGCAGCCCACGCCACAGCGCTTCGCGATGCTCCGCCGAGCGGAACGGCGGGCTCATCACGTGCGCGGCCGCACGCGTCCAGTCCGGGTCGCGATACACCGACTCGTCGATCACCAGGTGTCCCGGCAGCACCTCGCCGAACACGCGCAGCCCTTCGCTGCGCGCGCGCGTGATCGCGTCAACCGCGTCCTTCGCCGACACGTGCACGATATACACGGGCACGCCGAGCACCTGCGCGATGCGGATCGCGCGGTTCGCTGCCTCGCCCTCCACCTCCGGCGGTCGCGACAGCGGATGCGCCTCGGGCCCCGTCATCCCGCGCGCGAGCAGCGCCTGCTGCAGCCGGAACACGAGTTCGCCGTTCTCCGCGTGCACCGTCGGCAGCGCGCCGAGTTCGAGCGAGCGCGAGAAGCTGTTCACGAGGACCTCGTCATCGGCCATGATCGCGTTCTTGTACGCCATGAAGTGCTTGAAGCTCGACACGCCGTGCTCGCGCACGAGCGTGCCCATGTCGCGGTGCACCGATTCGTCCCACCACGTGACGGCCACGTGGAAGCCGTAGTCGGCCGCGGCCTTCTCGGCCCAGCCGCGCCACTCGTGGAACGCGTCCATCAGCGGCTGCTTCGGGCTCGGGATCACGAAGTCGATGATGCTGGTCGTGCCGCCCGACAATCCGGCGGCCGTGCCCGAGTAGAAGTCGTCGCTCGCCGTCGTGCCCATGAACGGCAGTTCCATGTGCGTATGCGGATCGATGCCGCCCGGCATCACGTACTGGTCGTGCGCGTCGACCACCGTCGCGCCGGCCGGCGCGTCGATCGTCTGAGCGATCTGCAAGATCGTGCCGCCGTCCTGCGGGTCGGCACACAGTACGTCCGCGCGATAGGTGCGGTCCGCATCGACCACGGTGCCGCCGCGAATCAGGATTGCCATTTGGTTGCCTCCTCGTTGACTGTCGGGTGCCGCATGCGTTCGCGCATCACGCGCTCGCGATCTGCGCGCGCTGTCCGGCGCGCCACTTCATCCAGGTACCGTACACGCCGGACGCCAGCACGAGGCCGACGAACCACGCATACGTGTAGAGCGTGTTGAAAAACGCGGGCACGTTCGGGAACGACGCCGGGAACGCGGTGTGCAGGAAGCCGGGCAGGTTCGGCAGCACGCCGATCGCGAGCGCCGCCAGCGCGGCAGGGTTCCAGCCGCGCGCGTAGCTGAAGTCGCCGCGCTCGTCGAACAGCGCGCGCGTATCGAGCCGCGTGCCGCGAATCAGGAAGTAGTCGACCATCAGGATGCCCGCGACCGGCCCGAGCAGCGCCGAATAACCGACGAGCCAGGTGAAGATGTAGCCGTCCGTCGTCGCGAGGATCTTCCACGGCATCATCACGATCGCGAGCGTCGCGGTGATCAGCCCGCCCGTGCGGTACGAGATCGCCTTCGGCCACAGGCTCGAGAAATCGTAAGCAGGACCGACCAGGTTCGCCGCAAGGTTGCAGCACATGGTATCGAGCGTGAGGATCACGAGCGCGATGCCGACGCCGATGCCCGTCATCCGGCTCGTCAGGTCGATCGGATCCCAGATCGCGTTGCCGTAGATCACGACGGTGGCCGACGTCACCACGACCGACACCACCGACAGCAGCGCCATCGGCAGCGGCAGCCCGATCGACTGCCCGATCACTTGGTCGCGCTGCGAATGCGCGAAGCGCGTGAAGTCGGGAATGTTCAGCGCGAGCGTCGCCCAGAAGCCGACCATCGCGGTCAGGCCCGGCCAGAACGTCGCCCAGAAGAGTCCCGCCTTCTTGCCGCCCGCGACGAACTGCGACGGCGCAGACAGCATCGTGCCGAAGCCGCCCGCCTGCGACGTCGCCCACCACACGAGCGCGATGCACATCACGACCTTGATCGGCGCGGACCAGCTCTCGAGCCAGCGGATCGAATCGGTGCCGTGCCAGATGAAGTACAGCTGCAGCGCCCAGAACACGAGGAAGCACGCAAGTTGCCCGAACGAGATGCCGACGAGCGGCAGCGCGGCGCCGTGCAATGCGTTGCCGGTCAGGATGTTCAGCAGCGTATAGATCGCGCTGCCGCCAAGCCAGGTCTGGATGCCGTACCAGCCGCACGCGACGATCGCGCGCAGCAGCGCGGGCAGCTTCGCGCCCTGCGTGCCGAACGACGCGCGCACGAGCACCGCATACGGAATCCCGTGCTTCGCGCCCGCATGGCCGATCAGCAGCATCGGCACGAGCACGATCAGGTTGCCGAACAAAACGGTCAGCACGGCCTGCCACGGCGACATGCCTTCCTGGATCAGTCCGGCCGCAAGCATGTACGACGCGATGTTCATCACCATCCCGACCCACAGCGCCGCGAAGTGATACCAGCGCCACGTGCGCTGTGACGCCGTCGTCGGCGCGAGGTCGTCGTTGTACAGGCTGCCGGCCGGCGCCGCGGCGCTGTCGGGATCGGCGGGAATCGCTGCTGGTTTCATCGGACGCGCTCCACGTAAACGTCAGCGCCGGCATCGTGCGATGCCGGCAGAACAGGACACAAGCAGCAGTGCGGACGATGCCGCGCCGCCGGCCGCCGGTCAGGCCGCCTTCGCATGCTTCGCGGGTTCCGCCGGGCTCGCACCCGCGTCGGCACGCGCCGGGTTGTTCGGATGCGTGGTCCAGTTCGCGTAGTCGCCCGCGTCGACCCGCTCCATCGTGATGCATTGCTCGACCGGACACACATGCATGCAAAGATTGCACCCGACGCACTCCGCGTCCACCACCTCGAAGTGCCGCACGCCGTCCTTCTCGGCCGTGATCGCCTGGTGCGACGTGTCCTCGCACGCGATATGGCACAGCCCGCACTGGATGCAGCGGTCCTGGTCGATACGCGCCTTGATGTCGTACTTCAGGTTCAGATATTTCCAGTCGGTCACGTTCGGCACCGCGCGGCCGCGCACGTCGTCGAGGGTCGCGTAGCCCTTCTCGTCCATCCAGTTCGACAACCCGTCGGCGAGATCCGACACGATCCGGAATCCGTAATGCATCGCGGCGGTGCACACCTGCACGCTGCCGGCGCCCAGCACCATGAACTCGGCCGCGTCGCGCCACGACGAAATCCCGCCGATGCCCGAGATCGGCAGGTTCGGCGTTTCCGGGTCGCGCGCGATCTCCGCGACCATGTTCAGCGCGATCGGCTTGACCGCCGGGCCGCAGTAGCCGCCGTGCGTGCCCTTGCCGTCGACGGTGGGCATCGGCGCCATCTGGTCGAGGTCCACCGCGACGATCGAGTTGATCGTGTTGATCAGCGACACGCCGTCCGCGCCGCCCTTGTAGGCGGCACGCGAGCCCATCCGGATGTCGCTAATGTTCGGCGTGAGCTTCACGAGGCAGGGCAACTTCGTGCCTTCCTTGACCCAGCGCGTGACCATCTCGACGTATTCCGGCACCTGCCCGACCGCCGCGCCCATCCCGCGCTCGCTCATCCCGTGCGGGCAGCCGAAGTTCAGCTCGACCGCATCGGCGCCCGTATCCTCGACGAGCGGCAGGATCCATTTCCAGTCGCGCTCGTTGCACGGCACCATCAGCGATACGATCAGCGCGCGATCGGGCCAGTCGCGCTTCACCTGCGCGATCTCTTTGAGGTTCACGTCGAGCGGCCGGTCGGTGATCAGCTCGATGTTGTTCAGCCCGGCGATCCGCTGGCCGTTCCACTGCACCGCACCGTAGCGCGAGCTGACGTTGACGACGTGCGGATCGAGCCCGAGCGTCTTCCAGACGACGCCGCCCCAGCCCGCCTCGAACGCGCGATTGACGTTGTACGCCTTGTCGGTCGGCGGCGCGGAGGCCAGCCAGAACGGATTCGGCGAAGTGATGCCTGCGATGGTGCAGCGAAGGTCGGCCATGTTCGGCTCCGTAAAAATGGGGCGTCTATCGTGATTCGCGTGGCGCGCGCAATGCACGCGATGCGCGGGATGCCGTTGCGTATGCCGCGCTCACGCGGCCTTGGCGGCGCGCCGCGCAAGCGCCGCGTCGATCGCCGCCGCCGCGCGCTTGCCGTCCTGCACGGCCTGCACCGTGAGGTCGATGCCGTCCGTCGCCGCGCAATCGCCGCCGGCCCACACGTCGGGCAACGCCGTGCGTCCGTCCGCGTCGACCGCGATGCGCGTGCCGTCCGCCGTCAGCAGCGCGGCCGCGACACCGTCCGGCACCAGCGTCTGGCCGATCGCCTTCAGCACCATGTCCGCGTCGACGGTGAAACGCTCGCCCGACGCGGCCTCGAATTCGACACCCGTCACATGCCCATCCGCGCCCGTGATACACACCGGCTTCGCGTGCGTGACGAGCGTGACGCCGCTCGTTTGCGCGAACTCGCGTTCGGCCCAGGTCGCGCTCATCGCGTCCAGGCCGCGCCGGTACACCATCGTCACGCGCTCCGCACCGAGCTTGCGGCTCTGCACGGACGCGTCGATCGCCGTATTGCCGCCGCCGATCACGACCACGCGCCGCCCGACCGGCACGTTCTCCAGCGCGTCCGCCTGCCGCACCTGCTCGATGAAGTCGACCGCGTTCATCACGCCGCTCAATTCCTCGCCGTCGATCGCGAGCGTGCGCACGCCGCCCAGACCCATCGCGAGAAACACCGCGTCATGCTGCTCACGCAGCGCGTCGAGCGTGACGTCGCGGCCGAGCGCGACGCCCGTCTGCAGCGCGATGCCGCCGACCGACAGCAGCCACTCGACTTCGCGTTGCGCGAAATCGTCGACCGTCTTGTACGCGGCGATCCCGTATTCGTTCAAGCCGCCCGCCTTCGGCCGCGCGTCGAACAGCGTGACGCGATGCCCGGCGAGCGCGAGCCGGTGCGCGCAAGCGAGCCCGGCCGGCCCCGCGCCGACCACCGAGACATGCCGCCCCGTATCGGGCGCACGCGTAAAGCGCACCGCACCGCTCGCCATCGCCCAGTCGGTCGCGTGCCGCTGCAGCGCGCCGATCGCGACCGGCTGCGCATCCTGGTGATTGCGCACGCACGCGCCTTCGCACAGGATCTCGGTCGGGCAAACGCGTGCGCACATCCCGCCGAGCGGATTCGCGGACAGGATGTCGGTCGCGGCACCCTTCAGGTTGCCGTTGCCGATCTTGCGAATGAAGCTCGGAATGTCGATCTGCGTCGGGCAGGCCTGCACGCACGGTGCGTCGTAGCAGTAGTGGCAGCGGCTGGCGGCGGCCGCGGCGGCAGTCGGATCGAGCAGCGGCGCGATATCTGCGAATTCGCACGAGAGTTGCGTGGACGACAGGCGATGCGCGGCGATATCGCCGGTTGGCTTGGTGGTCATACGCGTTCCTTCGACTGGGTGGAGACAAAGCCGTCCCCGCCGGCTGCGAATGCACAGTCGGGGCGGTCCTGCTTGGGAATGCCACGGTCAGGCGATGAGCGGCCTGCCGGCTGCGCTAGATCCGGTCCGTCATGAAGCCGGCTCGCATGCGCGCGACAGCATCGCGTGCAGCAGCACGTTCGCGCCGGCCTCGATCCACGCAGGCGTCGCGTCCTCGATCTCGTTGTGACTGATGCCGTCGACGCAGGGAACGAACACCATCGACGTCGGCGCAACCTGCGCCAGATAGCACGCGTCATGCCCCGCACCCGACACGATGTCGCGATGTGAGTAGCCGAATCGATCGGCCGCGCCGCGCACAGCCGCCACGCAGGCCGGATCGAACGCGACGGGCTTGTAATAGAAAATCTGCTCGAGCGCGGTTTCGAGCCCGATCTCACCCGCGATGCGCGCCACACCTTCGCGCAATGCAGCATCCATCTTCGCGAGCACCGCGTCGTCCGGATGACGGAAATCGACGGTGAAGAACACGCGGCCGGGAATCACGTTGCGCGAGTTCGGGTGAACCTGCATCATCCCGACCGTCGCGCAGCCGAACGGCGCGTGATCGAGGCCGATCCGGTTCACGAGATCGACCACACGCGATGCGCCGAGCAGCGCGTCGCGGCGGCGCGGCATCGGCGTCGGCCCCGCGTGCGCTTCCTGGCCGGTGAACGTGATCTCGTACCAGCGCTGCCCCTGCGCGTCCGTCACGACGCCGATCGTCTTGCACTCGGCCTCGAGAATCGGCCCCTGCTCGATATGCAGCTCGAACGCCGCATGCAGCTTGCGGCCGCCGCAGGGTACGTCGCCCGCGTAGCCGATGCGCGCGAGTTCCTCGCCGATCGTCTTGCCGTCGACATCCTTGCGCGACAGCCCGTACTCGAGCGGGAACACACCCGCGAACACGCCCGACGCGACCATCGCCGGCGCAAAACGCGAACCTTCCTCGTTGGTCCAGATCACGACCTCGACCGGATGCTCGGTCTCGATGCCGTGATCGTTCAGACTGCGAATCACCTCAAGGCCGCCGAGCACGCCGTAGATGCCGTCGAAGCGGCCGCCCGTCGGCTGCGAATCCGCATGCGAGCCGGTAACGACCGGCGCCGCGTCGGCCACGCGGCCCGCGCGGCGCATGAACACGTTGCCCATCGTATCGACCGTCACCGTGCAACCGGCGGCTTTCGCCCAGCCAACGATCAGGTCGCGTCCTGCCTTGTCGAGATCGGTCAGCGCGAGGCGGCACACGCCGCCCTTCGGCGTCGCGCCGATCTTCGCGACTTCCATCAGGCTGTCCCACAACCGCTTGCCGTCGACCTTGATCGACGTGTCGAATGCTGCCCGCTTCACTGTTTCCGATACCGCGTTCATTCGTATCGCTCCTGTGGGGTCGGTCATATTGTCATTCCGGTTGCCGCCGGTGCACGCATTGCCGCTGTCGGGGCAAGCCCGCACCGGCAAGGTGCAGATGCGCATCGTTCGTGTGATTCGTCCGACCGATCGGCGGATTGCCGGCACTGCATTCCGTCGATCATCAAATCCTGTCCGATTGGACAGGTTTTAGACGATCAAAATGCCCAGCGCAATGTCTTTCTTGCGTGAATCGACCGAGCGAGAAACGTGCCACCGCATTGCAGCATCACGCGCGCCGATGTGGGCGGGCACGTGCGTTCGATGCGAACCAGCGGCTAGAATGAAGCGCAACGCGGCATGCAAGCCGCGCGAGGGTAATGATGAAACATGACGAAGCGGCCGCCGAAGCCACCGGCGACGACGAAACGAATATGCCCTTGCGGCGACGCAAGGCGCATATCCGCGAGTCCAACGAAGCGCATCTGCTGGCCTGTGCGGAAGCCGTGTTCGCGGAGCGCGGGCTCGACGGCGCGAGCACGGCGATGATCGCCGAACGTGCGGGCCTGCCGAAGGCGAACCTGCATTACTACTTCCCGACGAAGCTTGCGCTGTACCGTCGCGTGCTCGACGACCTGTTCGAGGACTGGCATCGCGCGGCAGGTTCGTTCGAGGCCGGCGACGATCCGGTGGAAGCGATCGGCGGCTACGTGCGCGCGAAGATGGATCTGTCGCGACGGCGCCCGCTCGGCTCGAAAGTGTGGGCCAACGAGATCATCCACGGTGCCGCGCACATGCAGGACATCCTGTCGGAACGCGTGAAGCCCTGGTTCGACACGCGCGTGAAGGTGATCGAGGGCTGGATCGCGCGCGGGCTGCTCGCGCCGATCGATGCACACGCGTTGATGTACCTGATCTGGGCGACGACGCAGCACTATGCGGATTTCGATGCGCAGATCCGCGCACTGAGCGGCAAGCGTGCGTTCACGCAGAAGGCGTTCGCCGAGAAGACCGAGCAGGTCGTGCAGCTCGTGATTCGTGCGTGCGGGGCCGTGTCGCCGGAGGCGAACGCGTAACGCGATCGCGCGCGCGCCGGAAAGCGAAACGGGCGACGGGCACGATGCCCGCCGCCCGCGTCGCGAGACGGCATGGGTGCCGTCTCGCGCGCGATGCATCAATGCGTTCGCGTTACGCGACCCGCTCGATCGCGATCGCCGTCGCCTCGCCGCCGCCGATGCACAGCGACGCGACGCCGCGCTTCAGGCCGTACGTTTCGAGCGCGGCCAGCAGCGTCACCATCACGCGTGCGCCCGATGCGCCGATCGGATGGCCGAGCGCACACGCGCCGCCATGCACGTTGACCTTGTCGTGCGGCAGGTCGAGATCGCGCATCGCGGCCATCGCGACCACCGCAAAGGCTTCGTTGATCTCGAACAGGTCGACATCGCGCAGGTTCCAGCCGGTCTTCTCCGACAGCTTGCGGATCGCGCCGATCGGTGCCGTCGCGAACAGGCCCGGCTTGTTCGCGTAGGTCGAATGCCCGACGATCACTGCCTTCGGCGCGAGGCCGAGCCGATCCGCTTCTGAGCGACGCATCATCACGAGCGCGGCCGCGCCGTCGGAAATCGACGACGAATTGGCCGCCGTCACCGTGCCGCCTTCGCGGAATGCCGGCTTGAGCGTCGGAATCTTGTCGAGCTTCGCTTTGCCCGGTTGCTCGTCGATCGACACGACGGCTTCCGTCTTGCCGGCCTTCACGGTCACCGGCGCGATCTCCGACACGAAGCGTCCTTCTGCAATCGCACGCTGCGCGCGCGTCAGCGATGCGATCGCGAACGCATCCTGCTCCTCGCGCGTGAACTGATATGCCTGCGCGCAATCCTCCGCGAACGTGCCCATCAGCCGGCCCTTGTCGTACGCGTCCTCGAGCCCGTCGAGGAACATGTGATCGAGCACCTGGCCATGCCCCATGCGCATCCCCGCGCGCGCCTTCGGCAGCAGGTACGGCGCATTCGTCATGCTCTCCATCCCGCCCGCGACGGCCACGTCCGCCGATCCGGCCAGCAGCAGGTCGTGCACGAACATCGCGGCCTTCATCCCGGAGCCGCACATCTTGTTGACCGTGGTCGCGCCCGCCGCCAGCGGCAAGCCCGCCTTCAGCGCGGCCTGCCGCGCCGGTGCCTGACCCTGGCCGGCCGGCAGCACGCAGCCGAACACGATTTCATCGATGCGCTCGGCGGGCACGTTCGCGCGTTCGAGCGCCGCACGAATCGCCGCCGCGCCAAGCTCGCTCGCGCTGGCCGCGGCCAGGTCGCCCTGAAAACCACCCATCGGCGTGCGCGCCGCGCCAACGATTACGATCGGATCCTGTGTCGTCATGATTGCATTCCTCCAGTGTCAGCGCGGTGCCATGCGCAGCGCGCCATCGAGACGGATGACTTCGCCGTTCAGCATCGTATTCTCGGCGACGTGGCGCACCAGCGCCGCAAATTCTTCCGGGCGGCCGAGCCGCGGCGGGAACGGCACGCTCTTGCCGAGCGCGTCCTGCACGTCCTGCGGCATGCCGGCCATCATCGGCGTCGCGAAGATGCCCGGCGCGATCGTCACCACGCGAATGCCAAACCTCGCGAGTTCGCGCGCGATCGGCAGCGTCATGCCCACCACGCCGCTCTTCGATGCCGCATACGCGGCCTGCCCGATCTGTCCGTCGAACGCCGCGACCGACGCGGTGTTAACGATCACGCCGCGTTCGCCTTCCGCGTCGGCGTCCTGCTTCGACATCGCTTCCGCCGCCAGCCGGATCATGTTGAACGTACCGACCAGGTTGATCGACACCGCACGCGCGAAACGGTCGAGCGAATGCGGGCCTTCGCGGCCGACGACCTTCTCGCCCGGCGCGACGCCTGCGCAGTTCACGAGCGCATCGATGCGGCCGAACGCGTCGCGCGCGGCGGCAACGGCGGCCTGCCCGTCGGCTTCGCTCGTCACGTCGGTCTTCACGAAGCGTGCGGACGTACCTAGTTCGTGCGCGAGGCTCGCACCGGCGTCTTCATTGACGTCCAGCAGTACGGCCTTGCCGCCTTCGGCGACCACCATGCGCGCCACGGCTGCGCCGAGGCCCGAACCGGCACCCGTAATCAGAAAAACGCGATCCTTGATGTTCATTCGCAGTCCATAGTCAATATTCAGGATTGAGCGGTCTTCTCGGCTTCCAGCTTGCGCAGCACGAAGCGCTGGATCTTGCCGCTCGGGGTTTTCGGCAGCGCGTCGACGAAGTCGATCGCGCGAGGATAGGCGTGTGCCGACAGCCGCCGCTTCACGTGCTGGCTCAGTTCTTCGGCCAGCGCCGGTGTGCCGTCGAAGTCTTTCGACAGCACGACGAACGCCTTGACGATCTCGGTGCGCTCCGGGTCCGGCACGCCGATCACCGCGGCCTCGCTGACGGCCGGATGCTCGATCAGTGCGCTTTCCACGTCGAACGGACCGATCCGGTAACCGGACGATGTGATCACGTCGTCCGCGCGGCCGATGAAGCTCACGGTGCCGTCCGGCTCGAGTTCGACGTTGTCGCCGGTGCGGTAATAGCCGCCCGCGATCGCCGGCGTGTCTTGCTGCCAGTAACCGTCGAACCACAGCAGCGGTGAGCGCGCGATGTCGATCGCGAGGATGCCGGGCTCGCCGGGGCCGAGTTCGCGGCCGGCATCGTCGAGCACCGCGACGCGATAGCCGGGCATCGCGAAGCCCGCCGAGCCGGCATGGACGACGTGCTCGAGCCCGTGATGATTGTTCACGACCATCCCGAGTTCGGTCTGGCCGTAGTGGTCGTAAATCGGCGCGCCGAGCGCCGCGTGGAACCAACGCACGACTTCCGGATTCAGCGGCTCTCCCGCGCTGCTGACAACCCGCAGTTGCCCTTTCAGGCGCGCGGCCGCTTGGGTGCCGGCCGCCATCAGCATCCGGAACGCGGTCGGCGAACCAGCGAGGCTCGTGATGCCGAGCCGTTCGATCACGTCGTAGGTACTGTCGACCGTGAAAGCGCCCTCGTACAGCGTCGTTGCATGGCCGAGCAGCAGCGGGCCCGTGATCGCGTAATAGAGGCCGTATGCCCAGCCCGGATCGGCGATGTTCCAGAAGCGGTCACTGGCGCGCAGGTCCACTGCGTCGCGCATGTACGCGCCGAACGCGAGCAGCGCGCGCAGCGGCACCGGCACGCCCTTCGGCAAACCCGTCGTGCCCGACGTCGACATCATCATGAACAGGTCGGTGCCCTTGCGCGGGACCGGTTCAAATACGTCGCACTGCGCGTCGAGTGCCGCGCGGAAATCGATGTCGCGCGCCGGCAGCACGTCGCCCGAATCGCGCACCGTCGCGACCTGCGGGCAATCGACGATCTCATCGAGCTTCGCGCGATTCGCGATGTTGGTGACGACCAGCCGCGCATCGCTCATGCGCAACCGGTGCTCGATCGCCTTCGGCCCAAACGCGGTGAAGAGCGGCTGATAGACGGCGCCCGCGCGCCACGTGCCGAGGATCGTCGCGACGAGTTCGGGCGTGCGCGGCAACAGGCCGGCAACCACGTCACCCGGCTTCACGCCCTGCTCGACCAGCAGGTTTGCGACCCGCGCCGACAGCGCCTGCATCTGCGCGAACGTGAAGCTGCAGTGCCGGCCGCCGACGTCGATCCAGTCGAGTGCGATCGCATTCGCGTCTGCTGCCGCATGCCGGTCGCAGCATTCGACGCAGGCGTTCAGGCCCTGCTCCAGGTCGCCGTGCAGATATGCGGCGGCGGTCTCGATACGGAAGCCGGCCACGGCGTCGGCGTAAGCCGGCACCACCCGGGTGGTTGCTCCATCACGCATGCGTGTCTCCTGTTCGTTATGTCCGCCGGCGAACCGGGGGTATATCGATGATGGTAGACAGCCGTCACATTGCAATCAATGACAAACAGAATCTAGAATCGTGATCGCTTTTGCCATGTCTGGAGGACATGAAAAATGGGGCCGCAGATGATCTCGCCGGATTTCGTCGAGGACGCGCTCGAGAGCCTGCGCCGGCAGCGGATTCCGACCGAGCCCGTGCTGCGCGTTGCCGGCCTGCCGGCCACCGTGCGCGAGCCCGTCACGCCACAACAGTACGGTCGCCTGTGGCTGGCAATCGCCAACGCGATCGACGACGAATTCTTCGGGCTCGCGGCCCGCCCGATGCGGCGCGGCAGCTTCACGCTGCTGTGCCACGCCGTGCTGCACGCGGGCACGCTCGAGAAGGCGCTGCGGCGTGCGCTGCAGTTCCTGCGCGTGGTGCTCGACGAACCGCGCGGCGAGCTCGTGGTCGCCGACGGCCAGGCGCAGATCGTCCTCACGCAGGCGGGCGCACCGTATTCGGCGTTCGCGTACCGGACGTTCTGGCTGATCCTGCTCGGCGTCGCCTGCTGGCTGATCGGCCGACGCATTCCGCTACAGCGCATCGATTTCGCGTGCCCGAGCCCCGACCAGCGTAGCGACTACCACCAGTTCTTCGGCGTGCCCGTGCATTTTGACCGCCCGGACAGCCGGCTCGCGTTCAACGCCGCGTACCTCGCGCTGCCGACGATCCGCTCCGCGCAGGCGCTGAAACCCTTCCTGCGCGGCGCGCCCGGCAACCTGCTCGTGCGCTATCGGCACGACACCGGCTGGGTGGCGAAGACGCGTGCGCATCTCAAGGCGCAACCGGCCGCCGAGTGGCCGGACTTCGACATACTGGCCGTGCGCCTCGGCACGACGCCCGCGACGCTGCGGCGACGATTGCGCAGCGAGGGGCAGAGCTTCGCGTCGATCAAAGACGAGCTGCGCGGTGCGCTGGCCCAGTCGCTGCTGCGCGGGCACACGCTCAGCGTCGCGGAAATCGCGGCGGAACTCGGTTTTACCGAGCCCAGCGCGTTTCATCGCGCGTTCCGGAAATGGACCGGGACGAGCCCGGGCGCATTTCGGCGGGATGTCAATGCGGCGCAGGCGGAACATTGAATTGCGGCGCGGGCGCGCATCACACTCGCTGCGAGCGCGCAAAAGGGTAACGCTGACGTGCATGACCACTGTGAAATTCAGCAGTCGATCGATCCTTCTATTGCCTCCGCTGAGATCTCGAGAAACAGGCACGCGACGAAAGTCAGAAAGCAGGTGAGTGCGATCGCCGCCGTGCACCATGCGGACGGTCCGGCACCCGCAACCAACTGGCCGGCGACCGCGATCGCGGTGACGACCGACCAGATGAGCCACGTGAACAGGTGCGGCCGAACGCCACGCCGGTAGATTGCGCGCGCGTGCGGAATGGCTGCCAGCAAGGACACGGCAGATCCCACGACACCCAGCACTGAAGCGGCACCCTGATCGACAGTCACCATCAATGCGGCCTTGTTCGCATGGGCCGGTCAGTATGTGGTCAGGCAGCGCAACGCGCAACTTGCGGCCGGCATGCGGCGTGGTCGATGCTGCGTCGTGTCGTTGGCGCAGCCGGAGGCGATTGAGCGCCAACAAACTGCAGAGTGATCACGTGCTCGCAGCCGAATCGATTGCGTGGCCGTCGAATGCGCAGGAATCGCCTCTTGAAGCAAAAGAGAACGGTTCTGCCAAGACTTCCTTTGAAGGCCAACAGCCTGAGCAACCGCACGGGCTACGTCGCCGAAGCCGGAGGGATGGTGATCGGGTTCTGAATCCGGCCGTCGGCGGATTCGGATCTCCCGACGCCCGTTAGCTATTCGTCCACCCGGAGCATATGGGGCACGGCGTTGCCCGCGCGCTACGGAAGGAGATCCGGACGGAAGCGGCCAGGAGAGGCGCCGAAGCTTTGTGATCGGGGCGGATCACAAAGCCGTGCCGTTCTATCTGACGCTCGGGGCAGAAAAAATCGGTTAAAAAAAGAGTCTTGCATGCTGCCGGGCAGAACCTTTCCGATCTTGCGGATCGTGATCTGATCGATCGGCAATCCGGACACCTCCCTGCACTCGCGCTTTTCGCTGCTCAAATGCAAAAACCCCCGCCTTTTGGGCGGGGGTTTCTGGCTTAGGGAGCCTGACGATTACCTACTTTCACACGGGAATCCGCACTATCATCGGCGTAGAGTCGTTTCACGGTCCTGTTCGGGATGGGAAGGGGTGGGACCGACTCGCTATGGTCATCAGGCAA